>Ga0315903_10000620_pt1 | contig 53353 bp, 47 predicted proteins | sample LakEriMetagenome_7_FD_203524 | JGI IMG/M metagenome (GOLD analysis project Ga0315903, IMG submission 203524) | Freshwater fungal communities from buoy surface, Lake Erie, Ohio, United States - Buoy 2 MA119 | ecosystem: Environmental > Aquatic > Freshwater > Lake | place: USA: Lake Erie, Ohio... | reverse complement strand
GCCTTTCTACACTCAACGTATGCACTTATTAGTTCCACCCATCCTTGATTCATTGACTGTTCAATCGCCCTTAATGGACCAACTGAATGCGGAGCAGCACAGGGCGGTGGCCTTGCCACCCGAGCACGCCTTAATTTTGGCGGGTGCCGGGTCTGGCAAAACCAGGGTCCTGACAACGCGCATTGCTTGGCTTTTACAGACCGGGCAGGTGTCCCCGGCAGGCATTCTGGCCGTGACTTTCACCAACAAAGCGGCCAAAGAAATGAAGTTGCGCCTGCAATCCATGTTGCCGGTCAACGTGAATGCGATGTGGATTGGCACCTTCCACGGTTTGTGCAATCGGTTTTTACGGGCGCATTATCAGTTGGCTGGATTGCCTCAGACCTTTCAGATTTTGGACACCCAAGATCAGTTGTCTGCCATCAAGCGTTTGTGCAAGCAATTCAATGTGGACGAAGACCGTTTCCCGCCTAAGCAGGTTCAATACTTCATCTCGGGCTGCAAAGAGGACGGACAGCGCCCGTCCGATGTGGTGGTCAAAGACGACGAAACCCGTCGAAAGGTGGAGCTTTATCAGCTTTACGAGGACCAGTGCATGCGCGAAGGTGTGGTGGATTTTGGAGAGTTGATGTTGCGCTCCTATGAGTTGTTGCGCGACAACGCGCATGTGCGCGAACATTACCGTCGCCGGTTTCGACACATCCTGATTGATGAGTTTCAGGACACCAACAAGCTGCAATATGCCTGGATCAAGCAATTGGCGGGTTTACCGAGTGAGGGGGGCAGCTCTGCAGTCTTGGCGGTGGGGGACGATGACCAAAGTATTTATGCCTTTCGGGGAGCCCGCGTGGGCAATATGGCCGACTTCGTGCGGGAATTCCAGGTGCATCACCAGATCAAGCTGGAGCAAAACTATCGAAGTTTCAGCAATATTCTGGATTCCGCCAACCACCTGATCAGCCACAACAAAACCCGTTTGGGCAAAACCCTGCGCACCGATCAGGGGGCCGGTGAGCCCGTGCGCGTGGTGGAGTCCCCATCGGACTTTGCCGAGGCCCAATGGGTGGTTGAGGAGCTGCGGCAATTGGTCAAGCAAGATGGTTTTGAGCGAAAAGAGATTGCCTTGCTTTACCGCAGCAACGCGCAAAGCCGGGTGCTCGAGACGGCCTTGTTCAATGCCGGTTTTCCCTACCGTGTGTACGGTGGATTGAGGTTTTTTGAGCGTGCCGAAGTCAAGCATGCGCTGGCCTATTTGCGCCTGATGGAGAACCCCAACGACGACACGAGTTTTTTGCGGGTGGTCAACTTTCCGCCGCGCGGCATTGGTGCCCGCAGCATTGAGCAATTGCAAGACGCAGCCCGTGCCGTAGGGTGCTCTTTGCACGATGCGGTGAGTGCCACCACAGGCAAAGCTGGGGCCAACTTGGCCGCTTTTGTTGCCATGATCGATGTTTTACGTGAGCAGACCGAAGGCTTGACGCTGCGCGAAATCATCGACTTGGTGCTTGATAAAACTGGGTTGGTCAACCACTACCGTGCCGAAAAAGAAGGGGCGGATCGGGTAGAAAACTTGGAGGAACTGGTCAATGCCGCGGAGAGTTTTGTCACGCAAGAGGGTTTTGGCCGCAGTGCCGTGGCCATGCCGCAAACAGCCCCCCAAGGCTTGTCCCAAAGCCCGGTCAGTCAGGGCTTGGACGCGACAGCAGCACAAGGCACCAACAGTCCAACGGACGAGTTTTCAGAAGACGGCGTGATCATGAGCCCGCTGGCGGCCTTTTTGACCCATGCCTCTTTGGAGGCCGGGGACAACCAGGCCCAAGCCGGGGAAGACGCGGTGCAATTGATGACAGTGCATGCCAGCAAAGGGCTGGAGTTTGACGCGGTGTTCATTACCGGCCTGGAAGAAGGCCTGTTTCCGCACGAAAACGCCATGAATGACTTTGACGGGCTGGAGGAAGAGCGCCGCCTGATGTATGTCGCGATCACCCGGGCCCGCAAGCGTTTGTATCTGAGCCACTCCCAAACGCGCATGTTGCACGGGCAGACACGCTACAACTTAAAAAGTCGGTTTTTGGATGAATTGCCCGATGAATGTCTGAAATGGGTCACGCCCAAAAATGCCGGGTTTTCCAATCTCGGATCCAACCCAGGCGGTTCCAGCAGCGGTTCTGTAGGCAATTGGCCCCAAACACCGGCTTTTAACCGCCACGCCCGCCCGGCTTGGGGTCAAAGCAGTTTGAGCACCGAAACCTACAAAAGCCCACCTGTGCCGGTCCAAAAGGCAGAACCCGAGCATGGCATCAGCGCTGGTAAAAACGTTTTCCACACCAAATTTGGTGAGGGCAAGGTGCTGGCCGTGGAAGGTGTGGGTGTGGATGCCCGAGCGCAAGTGAATTTTCCGCGCCATGGCGTGAAATGGCTGGCGCTGAGTGTGGCCAAACTCACGGTGGTTTGATTGATATTGGCAAATGTTTTTTATGACCCTTCGCGGGCAGGGGCCTGCGCCCACAGAGTCAAGTGAAGTGGCCAAAAGGGCCCATGACTGAACGACAATTACCCATTGATAACCTGGAAACAATTTATGAAAATAACCCAAAACACTGTTGTGACCATGCAATACAAGGTGGTCAATGCCCAAGGCCAACTGCTCGACAAAGCCCAAGAGCCGACGGCTTATTTGCACGGCGGCTACGACAACACGCTGCCCAAAATTGAAGAAGCGCTGGAGGGCCAAGAAGTGGGTTTTGCCACCACCTTGAAGCTTGCTGCCGCCGATGCCTTTGGAGAACGTGACGAAAGTTTGGTGCAAACCATTCCCAAATCAGAGTTCCCACCCGGTGTCAAAGTCGGGGGCCAGTTGCGTGGTCGCACACCGGATGGGCGTGACCAAGTTTTCAATGTCGTGAAAATCAAGGGGGATAAGGTCATTTTGGATGCGAACCACCCTTGGGCCGGACTAAATTTGAGCCTGAGTTTGAAGGTGCTTGAAGTGCGCGCAGCCACAGCCGATGAAGTCACGCACCGCCATGCACACGGTGCACACGGCCACCATCACGGTTGATACGGACCTGATTTAATGGCCCAGCCGCTCTAGGCGGCTGGGTTGCATCGGAGACTGCTTTCTGAGCAGAAGACCTTAAAAGCGGTCTTCAGGTCAAACCGTTTCATCAGTCGCGTTGCTGAAACAGTCTTGCACTGTGAACAGCATGGACGTGAAAAACATGGCTGCGACCATCAAGGCCATGGGCATGAGGACCGCCATCATCAACTGGGCATCGCCGAGCAAACTCGAGATGAGCAAGGCCAGAATGCCCGAGGCGGTAAAAATACCAAACCAAACCAAGATGTAAACCGAAAACGCTTTCAGGTTTCGCCAGCAGGCCACGAGGCTGAAAAACAGACTTTTACCGGCGTTCAGCCCATGCCAATAAACCAAGGCTGGGGCATGCCAAAACATCATGGACAAAGGGATGTACAAGACCATTGAGACCCACAAGGCCGTCTGAAAAGAGTCGGTCTTGACCAGCTCAGGGGTCATCGGCGCACCACCGAAATAGACTTTGGCAAAGGTGCCGCCGTCGGCCAACATGGAAACCAGCATGACCCCCAAGAACAGCATCGCGTACCAACCGCCCAAATGCAGCATGACTTTTCTCTGGGGGCCGGCCTTGAGTGCGGAAAACAAAATGCCGGGCATGGGAAATTTGCCTTGCGCCGCCGTTTGCGTGGCCGCCATCATGCCCAGCGTCAGGGCCGGCAGCACCACCAATGCCAAAGCGCCACCGATAAAAGGCACCATGGAAAGCACCGAGGCTGTGGCCATGAACAGAAAAAACAAGCCCGACATGGCCAAAGGTTGGCGCCAGAACGTGCGTACCCCTTGAATTGCCCAATGAAGGCCAGTGCGGGCGGGAACAATTTGCAGGTTCATGGTGTCAGACAATGGCAGAAACAATGACAGGGTGATTGACCCGTTGGCGCAATACCCGTTCGAAGTGGGTGGGGTCGTGGGGCGTGAGCATGGCGGCTTCGCGGGGCAGATGGTAATCCCACAGTCTTGAAATCCAGAAACGCAAAGCCCCCGCGCGCAAAAGGGCAGGCAGCAATTCGCGTTCGGCAGACCCTAGCCTGCGAACCTGGTTATAGGCGCGCAGCATGGCTTGGGCGCGTTCAGCAACATGCTCGCCGGTGGGCAAGTCAATACACCAGTCGTTCAGGCACACCGCTAAGTCAAACAACCAAGTGTCGACGCCGGCAAAGTAAAAATCAAAAAAACCGGTCAGTTGCTCGCCTTCAAACATCACGTTGTCGCGAAACAGATCGGCATGCACCGGGCCCCGGGGAAGCGCTGAGTAGGCCGGGCTCTGGGCAATGTGGTTTTGATACGCCAGTTCGCTCTGCAACAGGCTGGCCTGCGCAGGGTCCAGGTGGGGCAAAACGACCGGTGCTGTGTCGTTCCACCAAGGCAAGCCGCGTAAATTAGCTTGGGTTCGGGCGTAGTCTGCTCCGGCCAGGTGCATGCGGGCCAGCATGCCGCCCACTGCGGCGCAATGCACGGCCTGGGGTTGCAGTTGGCTTTTGCCCAGCAGTTTGTTGACCACGGCAGCAGGCTTGCCGGAGACCGAATGCAAGATGTCGCCGTCGCGGTCAGCCGCCGGGTCGGGGACTGGAATCCCTCGTCCGGCTAAGTGTTTCATCAAATGCAGATAAAAGGGCAATTGCTCGCGAGTCAAGCGCTCAAATAAAGTCAGTACGTACTCACCTTGATCGGTGGTGACAAAGTAGTTGGTGTTTTCAATCCCGCCCTCTATACCTCGCAAAGCGCTGAGTGGGCCCAGATTCAGGGATTGCATCAGGTCATCGGCCTGAGCTTGGGTAACTTCGGTGAATACCGCCATGTATGAAACGATCGGGTTGGAGCAATAGGCTTCAGGACGGGCTGAAGGCGCAAACGCACTGATTGTAGAGGCGCTGCAAGTCCTGCTGGGTTTGAAGCTTCGCGCCCATGCACAATTGGGGCATGAGCGATACGAAACCTGAACCTTCCACCCCCATTTCCAGCCCCAAATCCACTTTGCTGCTAGTGGATGGGTCCAGTTACCTTTACCGGGCTTTTCATGCCATGCCCGACTTACGGGCCGTGCCGGGTGACCCTACCAGCCCGGCTACGGGGGCCATTCGCGGCATGATCAACATGATGGAGCGCTTGCGCAAAGACGTGCCAGCGGTTTATGCGGCTTGCGTGTTTGATGCCAAAGGCCCGACTTTTCGGGATGAAATTTACCCGGAATACAAGCAGCACCGCAGCCCCATGCCCGACGATTTGCGGGCGCAGATTGAGCCTATTCATCAGTTGGTGCGACTGCTTGGCTGGAAGGTGCTGGATGTACCGGGGGTTGAGGCCGATGACGTGATTGGCACACTGGCCTATGCCGCCTCGGCCCAGGGCATTGAGGTGATCGTGTCGAGTGGCGACAAGGATTTGGCGCAATTGGTGGACGAGCACATCACGATCATCGACACCATGAATGGCAAGCGTCGGGATTTGGCCGGGGTGGAGGCCGAATTTGGAGTGCCAGCCCGCCTGATGGTGGACTACCAAGCACTGGTGGGCGATGTGGTGGACAACGTTCCCGGAGTGGCCAAAGTCGGGCCTAAGACTGCGGCCAAGTGGTTGCAAGAATATGGCTCGCTCGACAATTTGGTCGCCCATGCCGATGAGATCAAGGGCGTGGCGGGGGAAAACCTGCGCCAGGCGATTGGCTGGTTGCCCACAGGTCGCAAATTGCTGACCATCAAGACCGATTGCGACTTGAATGGCTGGGTGCCGGACATGCCGTCTTTGGACTATTTGCATTTGGCACAGCCTGACAACCAAGGTTTGCTTGATTTTTACCAGACCTATGGATTCCGTGGCTTGGTGCAGTCCATGGGTGGAACGGTGTCTGTACCGGGCGCGCAAGCCAAAGCCAAGCCCGCCAGCAAGGCCAAAGACAGCGGAATGGGGGATTTGTTTGGCGAACCGGAGTCGGACGATGCGACCACGCCTGCGGCACTGGACAACGCAGCCAGCGCGGTGCAAGGTGATTTGAAATACACCACCGTGCTCGACTGGGCCACGTTTGACACCTGGTTGTCGCGCATTGAGCAGGCCAGTTTGACTGCTATTGACACAGAAACCACCTCGCTTGATGCCATGAGGGCTGAGATTGTGGGGGTTTCGCTGAGCGTATTGCCGGGTGAGGCCGCCTACATTCCGTTGGCACACAACGGCCCCGGTGCCCCGGCGCAGTTACCGCTGAACGAGGTGCTGGCCAAGCTCAAGCCATGGCTGGAAAGCCCCGCCCACCTCAAACTGGGCCAGCACATCAAATATGACCGGCATGTGTTTGCCAACCACGGCATTGAGGTTCGGGGTTATGCCCACGACACCATGTTGGAGAGCTATGTGCTCGAAGTTCACAAACCACACGGACTGGCCAACTTGGCGGAGCGACATGTGGGCCGCAAAGGCATTCACTACGAAGACCTGTGCGGCAAAGGCGCGCACCAGATTCCGTTTGCGCAAGTGGACGTGGACAAAGCCGCGCATTACGCGTGCGAAGACGCTGACCAGTGCTTGGACGTGCATGGGGTTTTATGGACGCAAATTGACGCAGCAGCGGGGCTAAAAAGCATTTATGCGCTGGAAATTGCCACCAGCGAAGCCCTTTTTCGGATTGAGCGCAACGGCGTATTGATTGACGCGCCCACGCTGGCCGCCCAAAGCCAGGCCTTGGGCGAGCGCATTGTGCAACTGGAACTGGAGGCCTACGACATCGCGGGCCAGCCCTTTAACTTGGCCAGCCCTAAACAATTGGGTGAGATATTTTTTGACAAGCTGGGTTTGCCGGTGATCAAAAAAACCGCGACCGGTGCTCGCAGCACCGACGAAGAGGTGCTCGAAAAACTGGCCGAAGACTACGCCTTGCCGGCCCGAATTCTGGAGCACCGCAGTTTGTCCAAGCTCAAGGGCACTTACACCGACAAACTGGCGCAAATGGCCCACCCACGCACCGGCAGGGTCCACACGCATTACGCGCAGGCCGTGGCCGTGACCGGGCGTTTGTCAAGCAACGAGCCCAATTTGCAAAACATTCCGGTGCGTACGGCCGAGGGCCGCAAGGTGCGCGAGGCTTTTGTGGCCCCAACCGGCAGTGTGATCGCCAGCGCCGATTACAGCCAGATTGAACTGCGCATCATGGCGCACTTGAGTGACGATGCCGCCTTGCTCAAAGCTTTTCGTGAGGGACTGGACGTGCACCGCGCCACCGCTGCCGAGGTGTTTGGCTTGACCCCCGACACCGTCTCGAGTGAGCAGCGACGCTATGCCAAAACCATCAACTTTGGCCTGATTTACGGCATGAGCGCCTTTGGATTAGCCAAGGCGCTGGGTATCGACAACACGGCTGCCAAAAACTACATATCGCGTTATTTCGATCGTTTTGCGGGCGTCAAGCACTACATGGACGCCACCCGTGAGCAAGCCAAAGCCCAGGGCTATGTCGAGACCGTGTTTGGTCGACGTTTGATGCTGCCCGAGATCAACAGCCCCAATGGTCCGCGCCGTGCTGGCGCCGAGCGGGCCGCCATCAATGCGCCGATGCAGGGCACGGCGGCTGACTTGATCAAGCTGAGCATGGTGGCGGTGCAAAAAGCCTTGGATGAGCAGCAAAAAAGCACCCGCGTGATCATGCAGGTTCACGATGAATTGGTGTTTGAAGTGCCTGAATCTGAAATTGACTGGGTCAAAACCGAAGTGCCTCGGATCATGGCCAGTGTTGCCGACCTGAAAGTACCGCTTCTGGCCGAAGTGGGCGTGGGCCCTAATTGGGAGCAAGCCCACTGAGGGGTGCCGGGTCCGACCAAGGGGGGTGCTTTTTCATGATGGCTGCGAAGTCGTCAGACGCCTCAAATGCGGCCAGCCATTGGCGCAAAGCTTGCCAGGCTTGTGCCTCAAACCAGTTCGGGTCGGTGTGGGCGTATTGCCTTACAAAGGGGGCAATCGCCGCATCGGACAGACCAAAGCGAGGGCCGGTCAGGTAATTTTGGATTTGCAGCAATTGGTTAAGTTGCTGTAACCAAAGCGATGCTTGGTCGCGGTCGGGAGTTCCACTGACCAGTCCAGAGCGATTGGGGTACTTGTAGCGGTCCAGTTGCTGTTTAAAAGGCCCATCGTTGTGAGCGATCAGGCCCAAAGCCGTGGACAGGGCTGCATTTGTTTCGGGCAACCAGCCGCAGGGGTCGTTTTGGCTAAGTGCCCACAACATGATGTCCAGGCTTTGTTCAATGACCCTGGACGATGGCCCGTCGGGTTCACCAGGCAAGCATAAAACGGGTACGGTGCCTTTGGGGGAGACCCGTAACATCTGGGCGGGTTTGTTTTTCAAAACCACTTCGCGGTGCTCATAAGCCACCCCGCAGGCATGCAAAGCCAACCGTGCCCGCATGGCATAAGGGCAGCGCCGGAATGAATACAAGACAGGCAGCACGGGGGAGGGGGAAGACATTGCAGCAGTGTAAATCTCCCGGCGTGTGCAGCCCCAAAGCGCTTGTGCCAAGATAGACCCCCCGCCATAAATGACCTGGAGACACGCCTTGAACAACAATCTGATTGAAGACACGCAAGCCCTGCTGGGCGGACACATTGGGGCCAACGGCCCTTCTCGCCGGGTGGCCCTGAAAGCCGCATTCGGTGTCGGCTATGCCGCAGCTGCCCTGCCAATCATGGCCCAATCCGCAATCAAAACCCCTTCGGCCGGCCTGGTCACAGGGGAGGTCACGATTGAGGTGAATGGTTTCAAAATGCCCGTTTACCGCAGTGCCCCCGCTGGTAAGACGGGCTTGCCCGTGGTGCTGGTTATCTCTGAAATTTTTGGCGTCCACGAATACATTGCCGACGTCACACGGCGTTTGGCCCAAGCCGGGTATCTGGCGATTGCGCCCGAGCTGTTTGTGCGCCAAGGAGATGCTTCTTCTTATGGTGAAATCGCAAAATTGCAAGCCGAGGTGATCTCCAAGGTGCCCGATGCGCAAGTCATGACCGACTTGGACGCTTGCGTGGCTTGGGCTGCCGCCAACGGAGGCGATGCCAACAAACTGGCCATCACTGGGTTTTGCTGGGGCGGACGCATCACATGGCTTTATGCGGCGCACCAACCCAAGCTCAAGGCGGGTGTAGCATGGTATGGCCGCTTGGTGGGTAACGCCACCGCACAGACTCCCAGCCACCCATTGACCTTGGCAGGCAATTTGAAGGCTCCGGTGTTGGGCTTGTACGGTGCCGCTGACACGGGTATTCCCCTTGACACGGTTGATAAGATGAAGGCTTCGCTGGCGGGAGGCCCTGCAATGGCCAAAGCCAGTGAATTTGTGGTTTATCCTGATGCCCCGCACGCATTTCATGCCGATTACCGTCCAAGCTTCAGAAAAGAGGCGGCGGAAGATGGGTGGCAGCGTTTGCTGGCTTGGCTGAAACGCCACGGTGTGGCCTGATTTTTTTGAATCCAGCGACCGCCCTTCGGGGCGGTTTCTTTTGGGATGACTTGCATCCCGGGAAAAATAATGACTTTATTGGCGATTTTGATAGGCACCTTGGTGGCGGGCATTGGCAGTGTCTGGGTAGCCGCTTGGTTGAGTTTCGGTATTTTGAGCCGTTACACCCAGCACATGCTCAGCATGGCCGCAGGCGCATTGCTGGCCACGTCTTTTTTGCACCTTTTGCCTGAGGCCTTTGAGAGCGAGGCGGGGGCTCATGCCTTGTTTCTGACCTTGTTGCTGGGCTTGGTGTTTTTCTTTTTGCTGGACAAGGCGGAGTTGTGGCACCACGGGCATGAACACCACCATGGCCATGCGCATTCTGATCACGGGCACAGTCATGGGCACAGTCATGGGCACGATCATGGGCATGGGCATGGGCATGGGCATGACCCCGTCCCTTCAGGTGCCCATTTACATTCGCACAGCACTGACACGAACTCGACCGATGCGCTGCCCCGTGGTCAATGGGCCGTGCTGGCCGGGGACAGCGTGCATTGTTTTGGCGATGGCATTTTGATCGCTTCGGCTTTTATCGCTGACACGCGCCTTGGGGTGATTGCCGCTTTGGCGGTCATGGCGCATGAGGTCCCACACCACATGGGCGACTTGGCGGTATTGCGGCAAGGCAGCAGCAGCCGTCAGGCGGCCATTGTCAAAGTCTCCATGGCGGGGGCCATCACGGCTTTTGGTGGCGCAGTCGGCTATGTGCTGGTGGATGCCTTGCGCGATTGGCTGCCCTATTTTCTGGTGGTGGCCAGCAGCAGCTTTATCTATGTGGCACTGGCCGACCTGATACCCCAATTACAAAAACGCCTTTCTGCGCGAGAAACGGCGGCCCAGATATTCTGGCTGGGTGTGGGCATGGGCATGGTGTTGTTGGTCAGCTCAGTGGCCGGGCACAACCATTGAAGAGGCTTTATAGACGAACGTTCAGCCTTGGGCACAGGGCAGATCGGGGTTTCGGCACCACTCACTCCAGCTGCCTGCATACAGTGCTGTAGGGCCAAATCCGGCCAATTCCATGGCGATCAGGTTGGGCACGGCGGTCACGCCGCTGCCGCAATGGTGGACCACGTTACTTGCGGGGCGACCTGCCAGCAGCTTGTCCCATTCGGCTTTCAGGACTTCAGCGGGCTTGAAACGGCCATCCGGATTGAAATTTTCCGTAAAAGGGCGGTTCAGTGCGCCCGGAATATGACCTGCCACAGGGTCAAGAGGCTCCATTTCCCCTCGGTATCGGGCACCGGCTCGGGCATCCACGACCAGTTGTGAAGATTTGCCCAAGTTTGCGGCCACCTCAGTTGTCAAAATCAGGGTCCGCAAGGGTGTTTTGAGTGCAAAGTGCGCAGGTGCTACTGGACTGGCTGGGCCTGTGGCAAGCTCACCGCCAGCATCTTCCCAGGCTTGCAAACCACCATCAAGCACGGCCACGGCGTCATGTCCAAGCCATTTCAGCATCCACCACAAACGCCCGCAATAATGGCCTTTGTTGCGGTCGTAGACCACAATTTGCATGTCATTTGAAATGCCCAAACTGCCCAGCCATTGCGCCACCAATTCCCTTTGCGGCAAGGGATGACGCCCCCCGTTCACGGCCAGAGCCGGGTCGTGGGTGCTCAGATCTTTGTCCAAACTGGCAGGGAAGGCCCCTGCGATGTGGACGGATTCATAAAAACTGTTGGCCATTTCGGGCTTCATCAGGTCAAAGCTGCAATCCAGCACGGCATAAGGCGTGCCTTGCTTTTGCAGTTGCAGTAATTCGGTCGCCGTCATGAGCAAGTTGTACATGGTGAAATCTCCTGGGTCAGTGTTCTTCGGCGGGCGCTCGGGGCAGGGCGCGGTTGCGCAAGGCGGTGGCGGCAAAACCACTGGCAATGATCAGCAGCATGCCTGCCCAACCGATCAGTGGAATTTGGTCGTCAAACAAAAATTGACCATAAAGCGCCGCAAACACGATACCCGAATATTGCAAGTTGGCCACCACCAAGGTGGCCCCACTGGTGTAAGCCTTGGTCATGCAAAGCTGGCCCAAAGCGGCCAGCACCCCAATGGGTAACAACCAAAGCACTTGGGGCCAGACCCAATCGCTGGGCCCGACAAAAGCCATCGCTATGCCACCCGTGAGGGTCGTGCCGACTGAAAAGTAAAGTACGGTGCGTGACTCGGGTTCTCCCAGCCTGCCCAGGGCGGCCACTTGGAGATAGGCCAGGGCCGCCCCCAAGCCAGACAGCAAGCCAATGACGCCCGCAAACAATTGGTTTTGCTCAATGGTGGGGCGCAATATCATGACCACGCCCATGAAGCCGGCGATGACAGTGAGCACCACAGGGCCCTGTCGGGGCATCTCTTCTGCGCGACCCATCACCAACGTTCCGCCCACCAAAAAGGCGGCCACCCAGACACCGCTCATGTAATTGAGGGTCATGGCCGTGGCCAAAGGCAGGTGAGCGATGGCGTAAAACCAGGCGACCAAAGAAGAAACGCCAACAACTGAACGCCACACATGCATGAGCGGGATTGGCGTTTTAAGGGACACTTTCTGGCTGGCGCAGAGGGCGGTCATGAAAACGATGCCAATCAGCCCACGGTAAAACACCAGTTCGAAGGTGTGAAAGTGGGTTGATGCGAATTTGATGCAAACACCCATCGATGCAAAAAACAGCGATGCCAGGATCATCCACGAGGCTTGCATCCCGAGCGAACCGATCAGAGCGCGTTCATTTGCTTGCGATACCACTCGTGGAAGTGCTGCATGCCATCTTCCATGGGGCTTTGGTAAGGCCCCACTTCGTTGTCGCCACGCGCTAGCAGTACTTTTCGGCCTGCATCCATGCGCTCGGCAATCTCGTCGTCTTCGATGCAGGTTTCCATGTAAGCCGCTTGCTGGGCCTCCACAAATTCCCGCTCAAACGCGACGATTTCTTCGGGGTAATAAAACTCCACCTGGTTGAGTGTTTTGTGGGGACTGATCGGGTGCAGCGTTGAAACCGTCAACACATGCGGATACCACTCGACCATGATATGGGGGTAATAAGTGAGCCAGATGGCCCCGCGCTCAGGCATTTGGCCGTTGCGGTACTTGAGCAACACCTCGTGCCATTTTTTATAAGTGTCAGAACCAGGTTTGCCAAAACCACTGGACACCCCGACGGTTTGCACCGAATAGTGTTCCTTGAACTCCCAGCTCAGATCGTCACAGGTCACAAATTGGCCCAAACCCGGATGGAAGGGACCTACGTGGTAGTCCTCCAGGTAGACCTCGATGAAGGTTTTCCAGTTGTAGTTGCACTCGTGCAATTCGACCCGATCCAATGCATAGCCCGAAAAATCAAGCTGTGACCGTGGCCCCATGCCTGCCAGATCGGCGGCAATGTCGCGGCCATTGTCCTCAAAAAGCAGACCGTTCCAATCGCGCAACTTGTAGTTGTTCAGGTTGAGGCAGGGGTCTTGCGAAAAATGAGGGGCCCCCAATAATTGGCCATCGGGGGCATAGGTCCAACGGTGCAGGGGGCAGACGATGTTGCCGCCAGCACTTCCCTTTTGCTGCATGGAAAGGTTGCCTTTGCCCTTGAGCATGACCGCTTGGCGGTGGCGGCACACGTTGGAGATCAACTCGACGCCGCCCAAAGCATTGCGCACCAAGGCGCGGCCCTCATTTTCATGGGGCAGGGCGTAATAGTCGCCCGGATGGGGCACCGCCAGCTGGTGGCCCACATAGCGGGGACCTTGCCGAAAGAGCGTGTTCAATTCGCGCTGAAACAGCGCTTCATCGAAATAAGTTGAAACTGGTAGTTGGCTTGCGGCCTGCTGCAGTTGAAGACTTAAATCAGACATGGGTGACCTGACCTAGAGACTCCCCCTATGAAGGGGCAGGAACAAAGCGCTGAATCCGAAAAAACCGCGCAAAAAAATGACAGGTAAATCCTGCCGATGAAGGCGAATTCTAACCCGGAGGCCTCTGACCTCTGGTCTGTTGTGACACACACCCTACAAAAATCAGGTAATGTTGTCAGGCGGCGTTAGTCACCCGGTCAAGCAAGGGTTTGGCCCCGACTTAGCGCCTAGAATTGGCTTTTTTCGCGGAATTCCTCATGTCCAAGGCTGCCAAACCGGAACTCACTGACCCCCATTTGTCCCCGTTACCTGCCACCTATGAAGCAGCTTTAACAGAGTTGGAGCTGTTGGTGGGGCAATTGGAGTCTGGACAGATGCCCCTTGACCAGTTGCTGAGTGGTTATCAGAGAGGGGCCGTTTTATTGTCTTTTTGCAGGGACAAACTCAAGGCGGTAGAGGATCAAATTCAGGTGTTGGACGGCGGGCAACTCAAACCCTGGAGCGGGTCATGAGTTCTTTTGAGTTAAAACCCTGGATGCAAACGCATCTGGACCGCATCGAAATGACTTTGTCCGAGGGGATTCAGCAGGATGCACCTGCTGAATTGGGTCAGGCCATGCGTTATGCCGTGCTCGATGGTGGCAAGCGCTTGCGGCCTCTGCTGGTGTTGGCAACGGCCGAAGCCGTGGGGGACAGCTTGCAAGGGGCGGCTGCCTTGCGAGCCGCCTGCGCCATTGAGTTGATCCATGCTTACTCGTTGGTGCACGACGACATGCCTTGCATGGACAACGACGTGTTGCGGCGCGGCAAACCCACGGTCCATGTTCAGTTTGGCGAGGCGCAAGCCTTGTTGGCCGGTGATGCCTTGCAAACTTTGGCATTCGAAATGCTGACGCCCCAAGACGGCACAGTCCCCCCCTCGGTTCAAGCGGTTTGCGTTGGATTGTTGGCCCGGGCCTCGGGTTACCTGGGGATGGCTGGTGGGCAAGCGATTGATCTGGCCAGTGTCGGGCATAGCCTGAAGGAAGACCAGTTGCGCCAGATGCACCGACTCAAAACGGGTGCGTTGTTGTTGTGCAGCGTGCAAATGGGGGCCAAGTGCGTGCCCGGGGTCTCTGAACAGGTGCTGGGTGCCTTGACCCGCTTTGGCCAGGCACTGGGCTTGGCCTTTCAAGTGATCGATGATGTGCTGGATGTGACCGCCGATTCGGCCACCTTGGGCAAGACTGCGGGCAAGGATGTTGCGGCAGATAAACCAACGTATGTGGCGCTGATGGGGCTGGAGGCTGCTAAAAACTACGCCGATGCATTGGCCGCCGAGGCGATGCAGGCTTTGGTGGAGACCGGTTTGTCCGACTCCCGATTGGGGGCATTGCGTGCCTTGGCTGCGATGGTTGTACAAAGAAACAATTAATTTATGACTGCTTTACTTCAAACCATTAACTTACCGGCAGACCTGCGTCGCTTGTCTCGTTCAGCGTTGCCCGGTCTGGCCGATGAGTTGCGCCACTGCGTCCTTGATAACGTCTCCAAAACCGGTGGCCACTTGAGCTCCAATTTGGGAACGGTCGAGCTCACCGTCGCTTTGCATTACGTTTTCAACACCCCTGAGGATCGAATTGTTTGGGATGTCGGTCACCAAACTTATCCACACAAAATACTGACCGGTCGTCGTGAGCGCATGCCCACTTTGCGCCAACTGGGGGGCTTGTCCGGCTTTCCCCGACGGGATGAAAGCGAATTCGACACCTTTGGCACAGCCCATTCTTCTACCAGCATTTCTGCGGCGCTTGGCATGGCTGTTGCGGCCCGCCAAAAAGGCGAATCTCGCCACTCGATTGCCGTGATTGGCGACGGGGCCATGACCGCAGGCATGGCCTTTGAGGCGCTGAACAACGCGGGCGTTGAAGAATGCAAACTACTGGTCATCCTGAATGACAACGACATGTCGATCAGCCCGCCCGTGGGGGCGCTGAATCGGTATCTGGCTCAACTCATGAGCGGCCGTTTTTACTCGGCGGCCAAAGCCGGGGCCAAAAATGTGCTCAAGAACGCTCCGCCATTGTTCGAACTGGCCAAACGCCTCGAAGAACATGCCAAAGGCATGGTGGTGCCTGCCACCTTGTTCGAAAAATTTGGCTTCAATTACATCGGCCCTATTGACGGTCACGACCTCGATTCCCTGATTCCGACGCTGGAAAACATCAAGCATCTGGAAGGCCCGCAGTTCTTGCATGTGGTGACCAAAAAGGGCCAGGGCTATGAAAAAGCCGAGGCTGACCCTGTGGCCTATCACGGGCCTGGCAAATTTGACCCCAGCGTGGGCTTGGTCGCGGCAACCACTCCTGCTAAAACCACGTTTACCCAAGTTTTTGGCCAGTGGTTGTGCGACATGGCGGAAAAAGACATGCGTTTGGTCGGCATCACGCCCGCCATGCGCGAAGGCTCCGGCATGGTGGCGTTTCACCAGCGCTTTCCCAAGCGTTACTACGACGTGGGCATCGCCGAGCAGCACGCTGTGACCTTTGCAGCCGGCATGGCCTGTGAAGGGCTCAAACCCGTGGTGGCTATTTATTCCACCTTTTTGCAACGCGGCTACGACCAGCTGATCCACGATGTGGCTTTGCAAAATTTACCGGTGGTGTTTGCCCTAGATCGAGCCGGACTGGTCGGTGCCGATGGTGCGACGCATGCCGGAGCCTATGACATTGCCTACATTCGCTGCATACCCAACATGAGCCTGGCCTGCCCGGCGGATGAACGTGAGTGTCGCCAACTGCTCAGTACCGCCTTTGCGCAAAACCATCCGGTGGCTGTGCGTTATCCCCGAGGTGCTGGCGTTGGTGCAGTGCCTGATGCGAGTCTGGATGCATTGCCTTTTGGCAAAGCTGAGGTGCGCAGGCATGGGGAAGGTTTGGCTATTTTGGTCTTTGGTACCTTGTTGGCACCTGCACTGCAAGTGGCTGAAAAACTCAACGCTACGGTGGTTAATATGCGCTGGGCCAAGCCACTGGACACCGAGATGTTGGCCCAAATTGTCCAGGGGCACGACCGACTGGTGACCCTAGAGGACGGTTGCATCATGGGCGGGGCTGGCAGTGCCGTGGGCGAAGCTTTGCAGCAAATGCAAATCATCCGTCCCATCTTGCACTTGGGCTTGCCGGATGTGTTCATAGAGCACGGGGATCCCGCCAAGCTGATGGCCATGCAGGGGTTGGATGCTGTGGGTATTGAGCAGTCCATACAACAACATTGGGCCTCTTAATACGGGCTTACTTTGAAATCATTTCAAGTGCGTGTTTAAATTCTCAAATCACTGATTTTTAATGATTTGAAAAGGGTAAACCCCCAGAATTACATCGCCAATCACTTTCTACAATGTGGTTCGGCTTGTTGTCGTGGTCTAGTTTTTTAGACCGATTTCAAATTTTCAAAAGGAGTCCGTTCATGGATCGTCGTTCCGTTATCAAAAATGCTGGCTTGGCTGGCGTATTGGCCGCAGGCGTAGCCCCTGCCGTTCATGCGCAGGCCGCTTTACGCTGGCGCCTCACCTCCAGTTTCCCCAAAGCACTGGACACCTTGTTTGGTGTGAATGACGTGTTCGCTGCCAAGGTCAAAGAAATGACGGGCGGCAAGTTTGAAATCACCACCCATGCGGCTGGTGAATTGGTGCCTGCTTTCGGCACCATCGACGCGACCAAAGACGGCACCGTCGAAATGTCCAACACTGCCCCTTACTACTACTTCGGTAAAGACGAAGTGTTTGCCTTGGGTTGCGCCATTCCGTTCGGTCTGAACAGCCGCCAGATGTCTGCCTGGATGTTCCATGGCAACGGCATTAAATTGATGCGCGAGTTTTACAGCAACTACAACATCGTCAACTTCCCTATGGGCAACACGGGCGCTCAGATGGGTGGCTGGTTCCGCAAACCCATCAAGTCATTGGCTGACTTCAAGGGCACCAAGTTCCGTGTGGGTGGTTTTGCTGGCAAAGTGGTGGAACGCATTGGCGGTATCCCCCAAAACATCCCTGGCGGCGAAATTTACCAAGCCTTGGAAAAAGGAACCATTGACGCCGCCGAGTGGGTGGGTCCCTACGACGACCTGAAGCTGGGTTTCTACAAAGTGGCCAAAAACTACGCTTACCCAGGTTGGTGGGAAGGTGGTCCTCAGTTGGACCTGCACATCAACAAAAAAGCCTGGGACAGCTTGTCCAGCGAGTACAAAGCCATTGTTGAAGCTGCTTCGGTCTATGCGCACAATGACATGCAGACCCGTTACGATGCGCGCAATGCGGCTGCTTTGAAGACTCTGGTGGCAGGCGGTGCCAAGTTGTTCCCCTTCCCCAAAGACCTCATGGATGCTGCTTTCAAACAGGCCATGGGTTTGTACGAAGAAATTGGCCAGAAGAATCCCGGTTGGAAAAAAATCTACGGAGATTACTCGGCGTTCCGCAAGGAAGCCAACCAGTGGTTCCGATTCACCGAGGCTCGCTTCGACACCTACATGCAATCTGCCAAGCTGTAATCCGGCTTTGCAATTGTTTAAAAAAGGCCCCTTGGGGCCTTTTTTTTGGATTCCAGAAAGTGGCAAATGCTTGAGGCACACTTCTTTACATGCAGCACATAGATCTTTCTTATGAATGGCTTGCGCATGACCCCAATGAAGAGCGCAACCGTCACAGTCCATTGCGAAACCCGCTGATGGATTTGCTCCAAGCGGTGCGCAACGCGGGGTCTATCGCCGGGGCCGCCAAAATTTTGGACTTGTCGTATCGCCATGTTTGGGGTGAGCTCAAGCGATGGGAGCTAAAAATGGGGCAGCCTCTGATACTTTGGGAAAAAGGGCAATCGGCACGACTGACGGGATTTGCCGATAAATTGCTATGGGCAGAGCGCCAAGCGCAGGCTCGTCTCGCGCCACAAATCAGTGCGCTTCAGGCCGAACTGGAGAAAACCTTTGCGGTCGCCTTTGACCCAGAGCACCATGCTTTGCCCATTTTTGCCAGCCACGACGATGGATTGACCTTGCTGCGAGAGGCCGCCGCCGCGCAGTCGCTGCACTTGGATCTGCGCTTTTGTGGCAGTGTGGACGCCATTCGCGCCCTGAACGAGGGCCGCTGTCATGTGGCCGGATTTCATGCGCCCTGGCAGCCCGGTCCTCAATCGCTGGTCGCACGAACCTACAAGCCATTGCTGAAGACCGGTTTGCACAAGTTGATTGGTTTTGCCTCCCGCCAACAAGGCTTGCTCCTGGCCCCGGGTAATCCTTTAAAGCTTCAGAGCTTGCAAGACCTGTTTCGCCCCGGTGTCCGATTTGTCAACCGAAGCCCTGGCACTGGGACTCGTTTGTTGCTGGACCAGTGCCTGGAAGAGGCTGGCTTATGCCCCTCAGGCTTAAATGGTTACGGACATGAAGAAAACTCACACACGGCATTGGCGGCTTGCATTGCCGCTGGGCAAGCTGATGCTGGCCTAGGCATTGCCAGTGCCGCTCATGTTCATGGATTGGATTTTGTACCCTTGGCCGAAGAATATTACTGGTTGGTGTGTTTGGCTTCTGAACTCCAATCGCCAGCGGTTCGACAATTGCGCCATTTGCTGAGCAGCGAGGGTTGGCAAAAGCGCTTGCAAGCCTTGGAGGGATACAAATCGCTGCCTGAAAGTGGGCAAGTTCAGTCTTTGCGTCACATGCTGCCTTGGTGGCGTTTTCGCTCCAGTCCGGGTGTAAATTAGGTTTAACCCTTGGTTTTATAGGGATTGAAAACCCCTCAAGACGTGCCTAAAAAATATCAGCTTCGCTTGTCCGCTACTTTAGCGATGCGCGCCAACACAGACTTACAATCCCGCCAAGTTTCTGGAGAACTCTTATGCACTTTTTAATGATGATTTCACGCGGGATCGACCGGCTGAATCAAACAGTTGGTCAATTCACCACCTGGTTGATTCTGGCGACCACCTTGATCAGTGCGGGCAACGCCATTGTGCGCAAAGCATTTGATTCGAGTTCTAACGCCCTTTTAGAGGTGCAGTGGTACCTTTTCGCTGCAGTGTTCATGTTGGGGGCAGGCTATGGCTTGCTCAAGAACTCTCATGTACGGATTGACTTCATATCCGGCATGTTGTCTCCACGCACACGCAACTGGATTGATGTGGGGGGTATTTTGCTGGCACTCTTTCCGTTTTGTGTCATTTGTATCTACCTATCATGGCCACTCTTTATGCAGGCCCTCAACACGGGAGAGATGTCTTCCAACGCAGGCGGCTTGATTCGTTGGCCTGTGTATGCCCTGGTACCTGCCGGTTTTACATTGCTGATGCTGCAAGGCTTGTCTGAACTGATCAAGCGCATTTCTTTTTTGATCGGGCAAGGCCCAGATGCTTTGTCCTCTGAAGAAGCGATGTCAGACGAAGAAAAAGAATTGCTGGCCTTGGAAAAAATAGCACAACAATCATTGGGAGCACGTTAATGCAAGAGACTTTTTTGGCACAAAACTTTGTGCCCATCATGTTTGGTGGTCTGCTGACATTGCTGCTGACCGGTTTCCCTGTTGCATTTGCACTGGCCGCTTGCGGTTTAGGCTTTGGCTTTATTGGTATGGAGGCGGGCATCTTTCCGCCCTCTTTGTTCCAGGCGTTGCCCTTGCGAATCTTCAGCATCATGCAAAACGACACGCTGCTGGCGATTCCATTTTTCACCTTCATGGGCATTATTTTGCAGAAATCCGGCATGGCCGAAGACCTGCTTGAAACGGTGGGCCAGGTCTTTGGTCCCGTCCGTGGAGGGGTGGCGATTGCCGTGATTTTGGTGGGCGCCCTGCTGGCGGCTACCACGGGCGTGGTGGCTGCGGCCGTGATCTCCATGGGCTTGATTTCTTTGCCCATCATGCTTCGATACGGTTACAGCCGGGTCATTGCCACTGGTGCCATCACGGCCTCGGGCACCTTGGCTCAGGCAATTCCCCCGTCTTTGGTGCTGATTGTCTTGGCGGACCAGTTGGGCCGCTCAGTGGGTGACATGTATGCAGGCGCCTTGGTGCCTGGCTTGTTGCTGGTGGGCTTGTACGTGCTGTTTATTGTGGTGGTGGCGATTTTCAAGCCCGCCATGGTGCCCGCTTTACCACTTGAAGCCCGCATTTACCGCGAAGAGAATGGCAAGTCGGGCCATGTCTCGCTGATGTTTTTGCTGATTTTGTGCACTGTGATCGGTTTTTCATGGGCCTCAGCGCACGACACCATCATGATGGCTTGGTTGGACCGCACTCAGGCAGCGCCGGGTGACGAGGTGGTCATCATGTCGATGACAGTGGCTTCATTGGTGGCTTTGGCATTGGCGATCGTCAACCGAGTGACTCGCATGGGCCTTCTGTCCAAGTTGGCCGAACAGGTGACTTTTGTCTTGATGCCTCCGCTGATCCTGATCTTTTTGGTGTTGGGTACGATTTTTCTGGGGGTGGCGACGCCGACCGAAGGCGGTGCGATGGGTGCCTTGGGGGCCATGATTTTGGCCATTGGCAAGCGTCGTTTGGACATGCCCTTGCTGAGTCAAGCCCTTGAAAGCACGGCCAAACTGGCCTCATTTGTGCTGTTCATCCTGATCGGTTCCACGGTGTTCAGTTTCACTTTCAATGCTGCCGACGGGCACATTTGGGTGGAACACCTCTTTGTGGACATGCCTGGCGGAGCCATTGGATTTCTGATTGTGGTCAACCTGCTGATCTTTATTTTGGGCTGTTTCATCGATTTCTTTGAAATTGCTTTCATCGTGATCCCGATTCTGGCCCCGGTCGCCGAGAAAATTCTGCCCGGTATGGTGCCCGGCATGACACCCGATCAGGCGATGATCTGGTTTGGTGTGATTGTGGCCATGAATCTGCAAACTTCATTCTTGACACCACCTTTCGGTTTTGCACTGTTTTATTTACGCAGTGTGGCTCCCAAGAACGATTACAAAGACCGCGTAACCGGGGAAACCATTCGTGCAGTCACAACGGCAGAGATTTACAAAGGATCCATTGCTTTCATCATTTTGCAGTTGATCATGGTGGCTGCAATCATCATGGCACCGTCCCTGGTGACCGGGGGCCTGCAAGAGGGCGTGAAGGTGGATGCCGAGGCTGCTCTGGAGCAAATGCTGGAGAGCGAAGGGGAATCCCAAGAAGAATCAGAAACCGAGAAAAATGCGGCTGACCAGCAGTCCTTGGAGCAAGACCCTGCCAAGGCTTTGGAAGCCGAAATGAAGCAAGATAAAAAGTAAACCAAACCATCTCTGACTCACAAAACAGCCCGGTTCGCCGGGCTTTTTTGTGGTCGTCAAACCGGTTCTGCCCACGCAAAGCGAGGCAGGGAAATGCCGAGCTATGCAACTGATTTCATAGCGGTCATCCCCTAGAGTAGCGCCCCCTATCGTCCGTTAGCATCTTCGCTTGCGCTATGAACACTTTTTCTGACAGCGTTGCCACTGCGCTGACCCTCATTTTTTCCTTGGATCCCGCCCTTTGGACGGTCGTGGTTCGGTCTTTGGCCGTCAGTGCAACGGCCTGCCTGATCGCTTATGTGTTGGGCGTGTTGTTGGGGGCTTGGCTGGCCGTGGCCCGGTTTTCTGGCCGGGGTGCTGTGCTGCTGGGGCTCAACACCTTGTTGGCCCTGCCTTCGGTGGTGGTAGGTTTGGTGGTTTATTTGTTGCTGTCACGCACGGGGCCGTTGGGATTTTTGGGTTGGTTGTTCAGTTTCAAGGCCATGGTGGTGGCACAAGTTATTTTGGTGGTGCCCGTGGTCACGGCGCTCACCAGGCAAGTGGTTGAAGACGTTGAAAGACAGCACGGCGAGCAGTGGGCATCCTTGGGTGCCGGTCCCTGGTTGCGTGGCATTTTGCTGGCTTGGGACGAACGTCTCGCCTTGCTGATGATTGGCGTGGCCGCTTTTGGGCGGGCTATTTCAGAAGTGGGCGCCGTCATGGTGGTCGGGGGCAACATTGATGGTTTTACCCGTGTCATGACCACAGCCATAGCACTTGAAACCAGTAAAGGCGATCTGCCCTTGGCGCTGGGCTTGGGATTGGTGCTGCTGCTGGTGGTGTTGCTGCTCAATGCCGCAGTGGCCGGTTTGCGCCGTTGGGGCGAACGCCGGCATGGCCTGAATGCCTCGGTGCCCAAAGGGTGGGTGAACTGATGACGCAAGCCGCAGTTGAACTTCAGGGGGTCTGCGTGCGCCTGGGGCCGATTTGGGCCTTGAAGGAGGTCGACCTCGTGGTTCAGCCCGGGGAAAAGGTTGCCCTGATCGGGTCCAATGGCTCAGGCAAAAGCACATTGCTGCGCACGGTGCATGGCTTGTTGAAGCCTGACCAAGGCAAGCGCCATCACCATCCCGCTTTGCAACAGGCCATGTTGTTTCAACGGCCCCATTTGTTGCGCACATCGGCAATTAACAATGTGGCCCTGGGCCTTTGGCTGGACCGCAGCCAAGGGCTCAACTGGGCGCAAGCCAAAACCAGGGCCTCAGAGGCTTTGCAACGGTTCAGCTTGGGTGCCGTGGTGAGCCAGGGGGGGCGTCAATTGTCTGGCGGACAGCAGCAACGCTTGGCCATGGCGCGTGCCTGGGCCAGAAACCCGGATGTTTTGTTATTGGACGAGCCGACAGCCAGCCTGGACCCGCATGCCAAACGCGAGGTCGAGGCCTTGATGGCCGAATGGACGAGCGCCAGCGAGCGCCCGTTGACCCTGATCTGGGCCAGCCACAACTTGGGACAGGTCAAGCGCTTGGCCAGTCGCGTCGTCTATCTGGAGGCGGGCCGAATATTGGCCGATTTGCCCGTCGCTGATTTCTTCAACCCTGCCGAACTGGCTTTGCACAGCCCGCAGGCGCATGCCTTTGTTCAAGGTGAACTTTGATGATTTTTAAAATTTTCACGACCCGAGGGGTGTTGATGTGCGCCGTTTTGGCCACGACTTCGTTTTGGGTTAACGCCCAGTCCATCGTGATGTCTTCAACGACCTCTACCGAGCAGTCGGGTCTGTTTGCACACTTGTTGCCGGCATTCAAAAAAGCCAGCGGGTTGGACGTCAAGGTGGTCGCTTTGGGTACGGGACAAGCCCTGGACATGGCACGCCGCGGCGATGCCGATGTGGTGTTTGTGCACGATCAATTAGCAGAAGAAAAGTTTGTGGCCGATGGCTTTGGCCTTAAGCGCCACCCTGTGATGTACAACGACTTTGTGTTGATCGGCCCCAAGGCCGACCCGGCAGCCACCAAAGGCAAAGACATTGTGGCGGCCTTGGCTAAGTTGTCGGCCGGCAATGCAGCCTTTGTCTCGCGTGGTGACAAAAGTGGCACGCATTCGGCTGAACTGCGTTTTTGGAAAATGGCCGGTTTAGCCGATCCAAAACGCAGTGGCTACAAGGAGTGTGGTTGTGGCATGGGCCCTGCACTGAACATAGCAGCCTCTTCGGGGGCGTATGTGTTGGCTGACCGTGCCACTTGGCTCAGTTTCAAGAACCGAGCTGATTTGGCGGTATTGGTAGAAGGGGATCAGCGCTTGTTTAACCAGTACGGCGTGATGGTGGTCAATCCGGCCAAACATGTCCATGTCAAGCATGCCGGTGCTCAAAAATTTGTGGATTGGGTCACGTCCGCTGCGGGGCAGTCCACCATTGCAGACTACAAAATGGGTGGCGAACAGCTGTTTTTTCCAAACGCCAGCAAGTAAGCTTCAGTGCTTGGGTAGGCCCAGCTTGCGGTAAACCGTGGCACGGCTGATACCCAGCACCCGGGCTGCTTCGGCCACATTGCCTCTGGCCTGGATCACCGCGTCCCGGATCATCTCGGTTTGTAAGTCTTTTAAGGGCTTGGATCCTGCTGTTGCCCTGGTTTTGACCAAGGAAGGCGCCTGACCGCGAGCCCCTGGTTTCAGCGATTGCGTCTGCAAACGCAGCCCTGACCAAAGTGGCAACTCCCTGTAAGGATCGCTGAGGTTGGCTGCGTCGAACAGGGTTTCCCACGGCGACGCAAACACTTCGCTGACATGCAGAGGTGGGGAGCCGGAGGCCGGGGACAAAGACAACATTTGTCTTGCACTGGGGTTTGCGCCGACGATGTGACCCTCTTGGTTCAGGGTCAGCAGGCCATCGCTGTCATCGCCCGGTTGGTTGCCGGGCCAGTTCAGTCGCAACATCAAGGCGTGCGGGGTGGACAATAACCAGCTGTTTTCTATGCTGCGGGCAGACCGGCGAACCAAATGCTTGAGGGCTGGGCGTTCTGTGGTCTCGATGCCTGTCAGGTCCAGCATGCCTGCGCAAAGGCCATCGGGGCCAAACACGGGTGCGCCTGCACAGCTGTAGGCACCGGTATCGTTAAAAAAATGCTCACCCCGATGCAGCCAAACAGGCTGCAGCTCGGTCAAGGCCGCACTGATGGCGGTTGTGCCCACGGCCTTTTCGGATAAATCGACCCCCACTCGCGCTATGACATGGGCGCGCCTGTCTTGCCGGTCCACCGGGCCATGCACGTCGACCACGATGCCTTGGGCATTGGTCAGGATGGCGAAATAGCGGATGTCGGCAATGGCCCTTGCGAGTTCGGCCAATACGGGTTGGGCTGCCTGGACCAGCTGCTGACTGGCTTCTTGAACCCGTCGCATCTGGCGAGCCGAAACGGCGTCAAAACCCACGCTTTGGCTGGGCTCCAAACCCATACTGAGACAGCGCTGCCACGACGCTGTAATCCAAGGTGAAACCCCGCTCACCCTAGAGGCAGAGCGCCCCTGAAAAACCATCTCGCGGGCTTGTTCAATTCGCTCCAGACGGTCGCTGGACAGTGAGCTTATGGGCATGTCAGATGTGTATCAAGCTGAGAATTTATGAGGGCGACCCTTTGAACCTAGGGTTAATCCGAATTAGTTTAACGGGACGAACATCAACAATGGCTGTGTATTCTGATTCATAAGTGCGGGCTTGAACAGTCCGCCAACCCACAGGAGATCCACATGCAGAAAGTCCTGCACATCAATCCGGACAAATGTACCGGCTGCTTGCAGTGCGAAATGGCCTGTTCTTTTGAGAACTATGGTACATACGCCACCTCCAAATCACGCATCAAGGTTTTTGACTTTCACCATACCGGCAAGAAAGTGCCCTACACCTGCACCCAGTGTGACGAAGCATGGTGTTTACATGCTTGCCCTGTAGAGGCGATCACTGTGGACAAAGCCACCGGGGCCAAAGTCGTCAATGAGTCCACTTGCGTGGGCTGCAAGGTTTGCACCATTGCCTGCCCATTTGGCACGGTGAACTACGTGCAAGAAACCGGCAAGGTGCAAAAGTGCGATCTCTGCGGTGGCGACCCTGCTTGCGTCGAGGCTTGCCCTACAGGCGCCATCACTTTTGTGGATGCCAACTGGACCGGTATCGACAAGATGAAGCAGTGGGCCGACAAGTTGGGCAATCAGCCCTCAGCCTCTTAAATCAACCACCCATAAGGAGCATCAACATGTCTTGGGCTGGAAAAATTCTCCGCGTCAACCTGACTGCGGGCACCGTCAAATCCGAACCTCTGAACATGGCGTGGGCGCGTGCCTACATCGGTTCACGCGGTCTGGGCAGTAAATACCTGGTCAGCGAGGTTGACCCCAAAGTTGACCCCTTGTCAGCTGACAACAAAATCATTTGGGCCACAGGCCCGCTGACCGGCACCATGGCCTCCACCGGTGGCCGTTATACCGTGATCACCAAAGGGCCGCTCACTGGCGCCATTGCTTGTTCCAACTCGGGTGGTTATTGGGGTGCCGAGCTGAAAATGGCCGGCTGGGACATGATCATTTTTGAGGGTGCATCGGCCAAGCCGGTGTACTTGTACATCAACGATGACGAGGCCGAGTTGCGCGACGCTTCCCACTTGTGGGGGCAAAGTGTCTGGAAGACCGAAGAGGTCCTCAAGTCCAGCCTGCAAGACCCATTGTTGCGTGTCTCCAGTATCGGTAAAGCCGGTGAAAACAAGGTTTTGTACGCTGCTGTGGTGAACGACCTGCACCGTGCTGCCGGTCGCTCCGGTGTGGGTGCGGTCATGGGCAGCAAAAACCTCAAGGCCATTGCCGTTCGCGGCACCAAGGGTGTGGGCAATATCCGCGACCCGAAGGCCTTCATGAAGGTGACCTTCGAGAAAAAGAAAATTCTGGCCGACAACGCCGTCACTGGTCAGGGGCTTCCCGCCTATGGCACGCAGGTGTTGATGAACGTGATCAACGAGATGGGGGCCTTGCCTACACGCAACCACCGCGATGTGCAGTTCGAAGGGGCCAAAGACATTTCTGCGGAAGCCATGGCCACACCGCGCGAAACCGATGGCAAAAAACACTTGGTCACCAACCAGGCCTGCTTTGGTTGCACCATCGCTTGCGGCCGTATCAGTCGCATGGACGAAGGCCACTTTACGGTGCAAAACAAGCCTCAGTACTGGGGTGCCAACGGCGGCCTTGAATACGAAGCCGCTTGGGCGCTTGGCGCAGCCAATGGCGTAAAAGACCTCGAAGCTTTGCAATATGCCAACTTGTTGTGCAACGAGGAAGGCTTTGACCCGATCAGCTTTGGTGCCACCGTGGGTGCGGTCATGGAACTCTATGAAATGGGAGTCCTGACGCAAGAACAGTTGGGCATTGACGCCAAATTTGGTTCAGCCCAGGCCTTGGCGCACTTTGCTGAAATCACGGCGAAGGGCGAAGGCTTCGGCGTTGAAATTGGCCAAGGCTCCAAGCGTTTGACCGCCAAGTACGGTCACCCCGACTTGTCCATGAGCGTCAAGGGCCAAGAGTTTCCCGCCTATGATGGCCGCTCGATCCAGGGTATTGGCTTGGCTTACGCCACCAGCAACCGGGGTGCCTGCCACTTGCGCGGTTACACCATCGCTTCTGAAGTGCTGGGCATTCCTGTCAAAACCGATCCGCTTGAACACGAAGGCAAGCCTGAGTTGGTCAAGGCCTTCCAAGACGCTACAGCCGCTTTCGACTCGTCTGGCTTGTGCGTTTTCACCACTTTTGCTTGGGGCGTGGCCGATCTGGCACCGCAACTGCAAGCGGCATGTGATGACGAATACACCACCGAAGAGCTCGAAAAAATTGGCGAGCGCATCTGGAACATGGAGCGTGAGTTCAACAACGCCGCTGGTTTTACCAAGGCCGATGACAACCTGCCCAAGCGCTTGTTGACCGAAGCCGCCAAAACCGGCCCGTCCAAAGGCAAGGTCAGCATGCTGCCCGAAATGTTGCCCAAGTACTATGCCGCTCGCGGCTGGGACACCGAAGGTCGTCCAACCGCAGAGACCAAGGCGCGTCTGGGTCTTTGATTGCCAAGCCTCGTGCCTTGCGGAACACCATTTCGGCGGGTCCGCAGGGCTTTGAGGATTGATTGAAATGTGCAGCGGCCTTCATTGGCCGCTGCCTGCTTTTGGAGAACAACATGCACCACGTCATTTTGGGCGCAGGCCCTGCCGGCGTCATCGCCGCTGAAACCATCCGCAAACATGCCCCTGCCGATGCCATTACCCTGATCGGGGACGAACCCGATGCGCCTTATTCGCGCATGGCGATTCCGTATCTGTTGATTGGCAACATCGACGAAAGTGGCACTTACTTGCGTAAAAGTGCCTCGCATTTTGACGATCTGCGCATCAAGCAAGTCAAAGCCAAAGTGACGCGTGTAGATGCGGCAGGCAAGACGCTGCAATTGGACAATGGCGGCTCTATCAGTTTTGACAAATTACTGATCGCGACGGGCTCACACCCGGTACGCCCGCCCATTGAAGGCATGAACCTGCCCGGCGTGCACCCTTGCTGGACGCTGGAAGATGCCCGTGCCATTCAGGAACTGGCGAAGCCGGGTGCGAAGGTTTTGCAAATGGGCGCGGGTTTCATTGGCTGCATCATCATGGAGGCCTTGGCAGCTCGTGGTGTCAAGCTCAGCGTGGTCGAGATGGGGGACCGCATGGTGCCCCGGATGATGGGCCCGGTGGCTGGCGGCATGATCCGCGACTGGTGCCAAGCCAAAGGGGTGCAGGTGTTTACAGGAACCCGGGTTGAAGCGATCAGTTCAGCGTCTCAGTCTGGCGCTGAAAAAGGCGTGCTTGGCAAACTGGCTGCAGCCGTGGGTTTGACTTCAGAAAAATCCGGGGGTGCACTCCAGGTCCGTTTGTCCAATGGGCAGACTGTAGAGGCCGATCTGGTGATCAGTGCCACTGGCGTGCGCCCCGCCATAGGCTTTTTGGAGGGCAGCGGCATCACTTGTTTGCAAGGCGTGCTGACCGATGAACATTTGCAAACCAATGTGCCAGGGATCTTTGCCGCCGGAGATTGCGCGGAAGCCTTTGACCTGGTCAGTGGCAAGACCATCGTCAGTGCCATCCAACCTAATGCGGCAGAGCAAGCCCGGGTGGCCGCCCTGAACATGGTGGGGCAAAAGACCAGCTTGAAAGGCGTGACGCAAATCAACGTGCTCGATACCTTGGGCCTGATTTCTACCAGTTTTGGTCTTTGGGAAGGTGTATCCGGCGGCCAAACGGCCGTGCTCACCGACCAAGCCGCAGGGCGTCACCTGAGTCTGCAATTCAAGGACGATGTGATGGTGGGTTGCAACAGCGTGGGCTGGACCGATCATGTGGGTGTGATGCGTGGCTTGGTCGAAGGCCAAATTCATCTGGGAGATTGGAAAGACCGCTTGTTACATGACCCGACGCAATTGATGTCCGCTTATTTGGACTGTGCGCAAGGCCAGGGGCGCTGGAGTGGTGCGGCCGATGAAAGACGCCGATGAACAAGACCCCTGCAAGCGCCTTGATGCAGGACTTTGGGTGAAAATCGCGGCATGAACATTACCTTCAAATTGTTTGCCACCCTGACCGATTATTTGCCTACCGAGGCACGGCGCAGCAACCAGATCAGCATGGATGTGGCAGTTGATGCCAGCATCAGCCAGATCATTGAACCTTTTGGCATGCCGGCCAAACTGGTGCATTTGGTGTTGGTCAACGGCAAGTACATCGCCCCAGAACTCAGAGCCAGCACCACGCTGGCAGAGGGCGATGTGTTGGCCATTTGGCCCCCGGTGGCCGGCGGCTGATCGGCTTTATGCAATCAAGCTACGCAGCGCGTTTTGAACGCGATATGGGCTGCACCGAGTCTGAGTGGCTAGGCTGGCTTCCGGCTGCCATGGGGCTGTGTCCGTGGCAACAAAGCCAGCAAACAGCGCAGGCCACGATTGGCGCAGGCACTTTGCAATTGCGCTGGCAGGTCATGCCGCCCCGCGTGATCGCGCTGATGCGTATGCCTGTTTTACGGGTCAATTTTGAGTTTCAGAATCTCAATGCCGACGAGCGCTACAGCTTCATGAGGCGTTTTGATTTGTACATGCAACGGGGTGGTGGCTAGCCCCATTGCAGGGCAGAGCCCGAAAACCGTTTCAATGGGCCCACAGGGCGCTGACGGTTTTGAGCCCTAAAAGCGTGAGCGCCAAGGACCCGAAAAGGTGCATACCCGCCGTGCCAGCGGCCAGGGCAAAACGGTTTTGTTGCAACATCAGAACCACCTCTGCCGAAAAGCTTGAAAAGGTGGTCAGAGCGCCCAAAAATCCGGTGACCAAGGCCATGCGCCAGACCGGGTCGAGTTCGGGCAGTTGCTGGAACACGCCCACACAAACTCCCACCAAGTAGCCGCCGATCAGGTTGGCGGCCAGAGTACCCCACGGAAGCAAGCCAGCACTGGGGGGCACGGGATTCAGCCACAAGCCCAATTGCCAGCGCGAAAGGGCCCCAATGCAAGCGCCGATGCAAATGGCAATGACTGTGAGCATGGTGCGGTTTCTCCTAGCTTCGGTTTATCGGCCCTTAAAACGGTGGGCCCTCTTCAACGGTCGCGGTGGCGCTGTTCTCGACGGTCGAATTCACCACCGTGCGCGTTGGCTTGGCCAGGGCCTGATCGGCCGCGGCGGCGCCCAGTTCCATTTCGCCACCCAGTGCGTCTATGAGGCTGTCGATGAGTGGCCCCAGCAAACCTGTGGACAGGGCCACATCGGCATCGAAACGGTCTTCCTTTTTGTCGGTGCCGGATTCGTCCATGACCCCATCGAGGTACTGAACTTTTTTGAGTTGCAATGTTTCGGTCAGCACAAAAGCCACCCGGCCGTCCCAGCTCAGGGCCAATTGGGTCGGTAATTTGCCTTCCATGACATGCTTGCGCACATCGTCGTTGGCCAAGTGATGCCGGGTAAACCGCACGCTGGCAGCGTCTTCCCCAGTCGATTTGAGCACTGTTTCCCGCTCCACCGTGAGGTCGGATGGCCACTCGTCGGGGGTCGGGGCCAGCAGCCATTGGGTCATGGCCGCTTGCGGGGAGGTGAGCGTCTGGATCAGCGAGACGGACAAACCGCCCATCACATTCATGAGTGCCGACATGACTTCGTCGGCTTTGCCTTGACTGCCCGCATTCAGGATCAAACGGCGATTTTCCAGGTCCATCCAGACAAGGACGGTGGATTGACGCGCAAACGCCTGTGGCAGCAAAGACAGCAGCACGTCATCCATCAGGTCGCGCTTTTCCTTTTTGCCCGGTTTGCGGCCAGTGGCGGCTTCGATCTGGGCAATGCGTTCGTCCGCTTTGCGGCGCACCACATTGCCAGGCACTGCCTTGGATTCAATCATCAGCTTCAAGATCCACTGGCCCGCCACAGACTCCACCAAAGGGCCTTGTTCCTCACCACGGGGCGGAACCCAGCCGATCGACTTTTCTTGGCTGGCCCCACATTCCACAAATTGCACAGGCTCCAAAGCCGCTTGAACATCGGCCAAGTTGGGCGCAAAGCCCTCGCCAATCCGGTAAACCATCACATTTTTGAACACAGCATTCCTTATCGTCCCAAATGAACAACCCGTCTTTTCGGGACGGGTTGAATCATAGAGGATGAAACGTTTGGAAAAATCAGAGTTTCATCTGGCTGGGCAACCAGGTGACGATGCCCGGAACAAAGTAAATCAGCAACACCGCGCCCACCATCAGGAAAAACATGGGCATGGACACCCGTGCGATGTAGGGCAGTTGCTTGCCCGTCATGCCTTGCAATACAAAAAGGTTGAAGCCCACAGGCGGTGTGATCTGCGCCATCTCGACGACAAACACCACAAAGATGCCAAACCAGATGGGGTCGATACCGGCTTTTTGTACCGTTGGCATCAACACGCCCATGGTCAGCACCACCATCGAGATGCCGTCCAAAAAGCAGCCTAAGATGATGAAGAACACCATCAAGGCCATGATGAGTGCGAAAGGGCTGAGACCCAGCCCCCCGATCCATTCGGCCAGGTGGCGCGGCAGTCCTATGTAACCCATGGACAAGGTTAGAAAAGCAGCGCCTGCCAGAATCAGGGCGATCATGCAGTACAGGCGGGTTGCCCCCATCAAGGCATCCTTGAAGACGCCCCAATTCATGGAGCCCTGCAAGCTTGATAAGACCAGGGCGCCGAGTACCCCCACAGCGGCAGCTTCTGTTGCGGTGGCAAATCCTGTGTAAATGGATCCCAGCACAGCAACGATCAGCAAAACCACCGGAATCAGGCTGCTGGACGCATTCAACTTTTGAATGAAACTCATGGGGGCATCACGCGGCGGAATTTGGTCCGGGTGGCGCAGTGACCAAAAAATGATGTAGCCCGAAAAAAGTCCGGCCAATAAGATGCCTGGCAAAACCCCGGCGATGAAAAGTTGGGCAATCGAGACATCTGCAGCCACGCCGTACACAATCATGATGATCGAAGGCGGGATCAACAGGCCCAAGGTGCCGGAGCCAGAAAGGGTGCCGATCACCATGTCTTCCGGGTAACCCCGTTTTTGCAGTTCGGGCAAGGTCATCTTGCCAATCGTGGCGCAGGTGGCGGCGCTCGATCCGGACACGGCGGCAAAGATCGCGCAACCCACCACGTTGGTGTGCAGCAGACGCCCAGGAAGCGATTGCATCCACGGAGCCAAGCCTTTGAACATGTCTTGGCTCAGCCGCGTTCGGAACAGGATTTCACCCATCCAGATGAAAAGGGGCAGGGCGGTGAGGGTCCAGCTTGAGGCAGATCCCCAGATGGTCACTGCCATGGCATCGCCTGCAGGGCGGGCAGAAAACATTTGCATGCCGACCCAAGCGACCCCCGAGAGGGTCAGTCCGATCCAGACCCCACTGCCCAAAATTAGAAACAAGGTCAGGACCAGCAGCCCTGTGATCATCAAATCGTTCATCTGAGATTATTCGTTGCGCAGCATCTCGCTGCTTTCAGGTGAGATTCTTTGACCTCGAATTTCAAGCAACAGTTCATCGACAAAGGCCAGGGCGAAAATAACCGTGCCCAAGGCCATGGCCAACTGTGGAATCCACAACGGGGTGGCATCGTTACCGGTTGAGATGTCATTGAACTCGATGGATTGCCAAACCAGGCGGCAGCTGTAAAAAGCAAAAAGACAGGCCAAAAGACTGGCCAGCAGCAGACTGAAAATTTCCATTGCGCGACGTGATCCGCCCTTAAACAAACCCAGAATTAGCGTGACCCGAATGTGTTCGCCCCGTTTGAGGGTATGGGCCAGCGCCAGAAATCCTGCACCGGCCATGAGGTAACCGGCATAAGCATCTGTGCCGGGCACATGAAAATGAAGCTGTCGGCTCAGAACCGAGAGCAGCACCATGCACAACAGGCCGAACATGCAAAGTGCCGCCAGGGCGGCGGCACTTGCATACAGGGCATTCAGCAGTCGCCGCATGGGCTCAGCGATTGAATGCGTCAACGATGGCCTTGCCTTCAGCCCCCGACTTTTCCAGCCATTCTTTCATGATGGTGTCCCCCACCTTTTTCATGTCGGCTTTGAGCTGGGCAGAAGGCGGTGCGATGTTCATGCCGTTGGCTTTGAGCGTTTCGAGGGTGGTGGTGTTGACCTTTCTGGACTCGGTCCAACCTCGGGTCTCGGCGTCTGCAGCGGCTTTCAGCAATGCGTCTTGAGTGGCTTTGTCCAGTGCATCAAAGGCTTTTTTGTTGGCAATGACCGCGTTCTTGGGCAACCAAGCTTGTACGTCATAGTAATACTTCAGGTGCTCGTAAAGCTTGCTGTCCACACCCGTGGCACCCGATGTCATGGTGGACTCGACCACGCCGGTGGCCAACGCTTGTGAAAACTCAGCGGCTTGAACGGTCACGGGTTGTGCCCCGACCAGTTCTGCGATTTTGGCTGTTGTGGGGCTGTAAGCGCGCCACTTGATGCCTTTCAGGTCAGCTGCGCTGTTGATGGGCTTTTTGCTGTAAATACCTTGGGGAGGCCAGGCCACCGAATACAAAAGCAGCATGCCTTGCTCGGCCAGTTTTTTCTCTAACAACGGCTTTTGAGCCTTATAGAGCTTCATGGATTCGTCGTAACTGTCGGCCAGAAAGGGCAGGCCATCGGCACCAAAGGGTTGCCATTCGTTTTGGAAGTTGACCAGCAAAATTTCACCCAATTGGGCCTGCCCGCCTTGAACGGCGCGCTTGATTTCAGGGGCCTTGAAGAGGGAGGCGTTGGCGTGCAATGTGATCTTGAGCTTGCCAGCAGTGGCTTTGTCCACATCGGCCGCGAATTGGGCCATGTTCACAGAGTGAAAGTTGGTGGCCGGGTAAGCAGCCGGAAGGTCCCATTTGGTCTGGGCGGTGGCCAAGCTGGACACGGCTAACAAGCCAGTCAACAGGCAAAGATGAAGGGCGCGACGTTGCATGAAAACTCCTGTGAAGGTGGGTGGTGAGCGGTCAACCATGCAGTGAAGCTTGCGTGCTGGTTTTGCGCCTGCATGGGTTCAATCTGCAATCTTGGACTGTAGGCAAGTTGGTGGTGATACGTGATCGGTATTTTCCCTTAATGTCAACAATTTGTTGGCAAATCGTTTTGATCGGGACTAGACTTGGCCTTGAATTTGATTAATTGAGAACCACGTCTTCATGTCGCGAAAAACACCCACGCCCTCTCTGGTTGCACCTACAACTTCAACTTCAAAGCTGATTGTTTCGTCAGCGCACCTAATATCTGCGGACAGCGCCGAGATGAGCGAATTTGAGTTTGGTCTGATCGTGGCGGGTAATGCGTTTCACCGCTGGATCATTCATTGCATGGCTGCGGCGGGTTTGAAGGACCTGACGCCTCTGGATGTGCTGGTGCTGCACCACGTCACGCACCGGGCACGCGACAAACGCCTTGCCGACATCTGCTTCATCATGAACATCGAAGACACCCATCTGGTGAATTACGCACTCAAGAAGCTGCAAGCCCTGGGCGTGGTGGAGTCGCAAAAGAAAGGCAAGGATGTCACTTATGCCGCCACGGATGTCGGTCATCAATATGTTCAGCGTTACCGGGAAATTCGTGAGAGTTGCTTGATTGATGCCCTCAAGGCGGATGAGGGTCTGAACCGTGACATTGGTGAATTGGCCAGATTGTTGCGCGTGTTGTCGGGGATGTATGACCAAGCAGCGCGTGCTGCAGCCTCTTTGTAACGCTGGATTGACGAACACTGTTTTTAGCGAGTTATGACTGATTCTTATAGCCATTCCCCAACCCGTTGGCAATTCTGGATAGACCGTGGTGGCACTTTCACCGACGTGGTGGGCAAGCGCCCAGACGGCACCCTGGTCACGCACAAGCTGCTCTCTGAAAACCCAGAGCAATACCGCGATGCTGCAGTGGCCGGAATTCGCCATTTGTTGGGCCTTAAACCGGGGGAACCCGTCACGCCGGAACAGGTTGAGTGCGTGAAAATGGGCACCACGGTAGCCACCAACGCTTTGCTTGAGCGCAAGGGTGAGGCCACGTTGCTGGTGATCACGCAGGGCTTTGGTGATGCCTTGCGCATTGCCTACCAAAACCGCCCCCGCTTATTTGACCGTCAGATTGTGCTGCCCGAGTTGCTATACAGCGGGGTGCTTGAGGCGCAAGAGCGGGTGGCGGTCGATGGCGAGGTTTTGCAGCCTCTGAATGAGCTGCATTTGCGCACGCAATTGGCACACTGGCACGCAAAAGGGGTGCGGTCGGTGGCGGTGGTGTTTATGCACGGCTGGCGGCACACGGCACATGAGCGAGCGGCTGCACGCTTGGCGCGTGAAGTGGGCTTTACGCAGGTCAGCACCTCACACCAGACCAGCCCGATGATGAAGCTGATCAGCCGGGGGGACACCACGGTGGTAGATGCCTACTTGTCACCGATTTTGAGCCGCTATGTGGATCAGGTGGCGAGCGAGATGCCGGGCGTGAAGTTGATGTTCATGCAGTCTTCTGGCGGTTTGACGGATGCGCACATGTTTGCGGGTAAGGATGCCATTTTGAGCGGCCCAGCGGGCGGCATCGTTGGCATGGCCCGCACCTCTCAATTGGCGGGGCATGACAAAGTGATTGGTTTTGACATGGGCGGAACCTCCACCGATGTATCGCACTTTGCCGGTCAGTTTGAGCGCGAGTTTGAAACCCAGGTGGCCGGCGTACGCATGCGCGCGCCCATGATGAGCATCCACACCGTGGCAGCGGGTGGCGGTTCGTTGTTGACTTATGACGGCGCACGTTTTCGGGTCGGCCCGCAAAGCGCTGGGGCCAATCCCGGTCCGGCCAGTTACCGCCGGGGTGGCCCGCTGGCGGTGACCGATGCCAATGTGATGGTGGGCAAAGTGCAGCCTCGGTTTTTTCCGTCGGTCTTTGGCCCTGCGGCAGACCAGCCCCTGGATGCAGAGGTGGTCAGCAGTCATTTTGCAAAAATGGCCGCGCAGGCCGGTCGAGCGGCTGAAGATGTGGCGCACGGTTTTATTCAGATTGCGGTTCAGCAGATGGCCAATGCAATCAAGAAAATTTCGGTCGCCCGAGGCTACGACGTGACACGTTATACCTTGCAGTGCTTTGGCGGTGCAGGTGGACAGCATGCCTGTCTGGTGGCCGATGCCCTGGGCATGTCGCAGGTGTTGGTGCACCCCTTGGCAGGCGTGCTGTCGGCCTACGGCATGGGCCTGGCCGACCAGAACGTGATGCGCGAGGAATCCATTGAGCGGCGACTGGATGCCGCAGCCATGCCGCTTATGACCGAGCGTTTGCAAGCCTTGGGGGCTGTGACGCGTACCGCCTTGCAGGCGCAAATTGGGCAGGGCTTGGAGGCAGATGTGCAAGTGACCCGTGCCACTCGCAGTGAGGTGCGTCAGCGCGTGCATTTGCGCTATGAAGGTACCGACTCCGCCTTGGTCGTGCCTTGGGGCGATCTGGCCCATTTGGTGGCCAGTTTTGAGGCCGCTTACCGCCAGCGCTTTGCCTTTCTGATGCAGGGTAAGTCCTTGGTGGTCGAGGCTGTGTCGGTCGAAGCCGTTTTGCCCGGCGATGCACCCGAGGAGACCTTCCATGCTTTGCACCCCACACGAGAGGTGCCTCGCCGCGACACCGTGCGTGTGTACGCGGCGAATGCTGCGGGTCAGGTCCAGTGGCAAGATGCCGCGCTGGTGGTGCGCGAAGACCTGCGCCCCGGCGATGTGATCGATGGCCCGGCCATCATTGCCGAAAAGAACGCGACCACCGTGGTAGAACCCGGCTGGCAAGCACGGCTGACCTCGCTGGACCATTTGCTGTTGGTGCGGGTGCAAACGCGTGCGGTGCAGCATGCCGCAGGCACTCAAGCCGATCCGGTGCTGTTAGAGGTGTTTAACAACCTGTTCATGAACATCGCCGAGCAAATGGGTTTGCAGCTGCAAAACACGGCGTATTCGGTCAACATCAAAGAGCGGCTGGATTTTTCGTGTGCCTTGTTCAGTGCCGAAGGCCATTTGATTGCCAACGCGCCGCACATGCCGGTGCATCTGGGTTCTATGGGCGAGAGCATCCAGACGGTCATTCAGGAGAATCAAGGACGCATGCAGCCGGGCGATGTGTTCGTACTGAACGACCCGTACCACGGCGGCACGCACTTACCCGACATCACCGTGATCACCCCGGTCTACCTCAAAGGGCATGCCGGTCCGGTGTTTTATGTGGGCTCGCGCGGGCACCACGCCGATGTGGGGGGGCTCACGCCAGGCTCTATGCCGCCGTTTTCCACGCGCATCGAAGAAGAGGGCGTGCAGATCAACAACGTCAAACTGGTGGAGGCAGGCCATTTACGCGAAGCCGAAATGGTGGCGCTGCTGCAAAGTGGTAAATACCCCTCACGCAACCCGCAGCAAAACATGGCCGACCTGAAAGCGCAAATCGCGGCCAACGAAAAAGGCGTGCAAGAGCTGCGAAGCATGGTGGATCAGTTTGGCTTGGACGTTGTGCAAGCCTATATGAGGCATGTGCAAGACAACGCCGAAGAATCGGTGCGCCGTGTCATTACGCAATTGAAAGACGGACAATTTACTTTGCCCCTGGACAATGGGGCGATGATTCGGGTGGCGGTTCGGGTGAATGCTGCAGAACGTTCGGCCGAAATTGACTTTACTGGCAGCAGTGCTCAGTTGCCCAACAACTTCAATGCACCCCGTGCGGTGTGCATGGCCGCGGTGTTGTACGTATTCCGCAGTTTGGTGAATGACGACATTCCGCTGAACGCGGGTTGCCTCAAGCCCCTCAAGGTCATCATCCCAAGCGGCTCCATGCTCAACCCTAACCCCCCCGCTTCGGTGGTGGCGGGCAATGTCGAAACATCAACCTGCATCACTAACGCGTTGTTCGGTGCTTTGGGCGTGATGGCGGGCAGCCAGCCGACGATGAACAACTTCACTTTTGGCAATGCACGGGTTCAGTACTACGAAACCATCTCGGGTGGCAGTGGTGCGGGCGGTCGCTATGACGATCAGGGTCAATTGGTGGGCGGCTTTGCCGGTACCTCGGTGGTGCAAACGCACATGACCAATTCACGCCTGACCGACCCCGAGGTGTTGGAGTTCCGCTTTCCGGTGCGGCTGGAAAGCTATGCGATTCGACAAGGCTCAGGGGGAACGGGGCGCTGGCGCGGCGGCGATGGTGGTGTGCGCCGCGTACGCTTTTTGGAGCCGATGACGGCGGGCATTTTGTCCAATGGGCGTGTGCATCCGGCTTTTGGAATGGCAGGAGGACACAGCGGATTGCCGGGCATCAACCGGGTGCTGAGAACCGATGGGTCGGTGCAAGATCTCTCACACATTGGTCAGGTGGAAATGCAAGCCGGCGATGTGTTTGAAATACAGACTCCCGGTGGGGGCGGATTTGGCGAAATCTGACGCTCTTGCGTTTGTTGAGCTGAATGGGCCCGGCAAGCGGGCAGGGACTCAGTTTTTGATCGGAGCGGCTTGGGTTTTCAAAGCCTCGGCGGCTTGGGTTGAATTTTTGCTGCTTGATTTCTGCGTAAAAGCCTTGCCTTGAACGCGGACCCCTTGGTCAGAAAGGCTGCCGGCTTTTTGTTGGCCGATGCCCTTGATGCGTGTGGTCACATCCCCCCAATCCTTGAAAAGAGCCTTTTGACGTTCGTTCAGGATCGCTTGGGTCAAGGTCGGCCCCACGCCATTCAGTCCATCCAGCTCAATTTCTGTGGCTTTATTCAAATCAATGGGCTGCCCAGCCCAAGTCAGGGTCGCCCAACAGAGTGTTAGCAACAGACTGGCGATTTTCTTAAGCATGTGAATCCCTTGTTGATCGCTGCACAAAATACGCAGCCAAGGCCCATTGTGAAATGCTTGTGGGGGATTCTGGGGTTTTTTAATTGAACAAATGTATTTAAAGCTCTTCGATGCGCCGCGGTGGATAGCTGTCCCAAGCTTGGCAGCCAGGGCAATGCCAGAAATGCTCTTTCGCTTCAAAACCACAAGCAGCACATCGGTAACGAGCCAAAGGTTTGATGGCTTGCTCCAGCGCTTTTTGAACCGAGGCGGGCAATGGGTGGGCATCGGCGCGCGCTGCTGTCAACCAGCGAGTGGCGGCCATCAGGGAGGTTTGCTTTCCCAAATGGTCGAGGTAGCGCTGGTGAGATACCGCAGAGCCGTCCGGAAAGTCGGATTCAAGCAATGCAATGGCTTCAAGCACATCAATACAAGGCTGATTTTTGTAATGGGCTTCGAGCACTTGCAGCGCTGGCCTGACCAAGCCTGAAGCTTGGGCTGCTTTGGCCAAACTGGCTGCTGCCAGGGGTGCAGAGAGGTCTGAACGTTCGAATAAAGGGGCCAGGGTCTCAAATGCTTGCTGTGCATTGCCTTGCGACAAGTGCAATTGCCCCAGCAAAATCTGAGGCCGCGCGGCGTCCGGCGTTGTCTTAGAGACCGATGTTAAGAGTTGCAGGGCTTTGGCCGTGTCGCCTTGCTGGATTGCCTCGCGGGCCTGCTCGCATTGGTAGTGCGCCATGCGGATGTCGAAATTGGCTTCGCCCGATTTCTCAAGCATTTGCGCCACCCGTGCGGCTTCAGCCCATTCGCGTGAACGCTCATAAATGGCCAGCCTGGCCAGGCGGGCTTGGCCCTCGTAGGCCGTGCCCTCCAGCTTTCTGAGAGCCTCTTCTGCGCGGTCCAGCAAGCCTGCCTTCAAAAAGTCCATTGCCAAACCATGTTGGGCGCGTTGTCGGTCTGAGCTGCTCAAATCGGCTCTGGACAAAAGGTGTTCGTGCACCCGAACGGCCCGGTCATATTCACCTCTGCGCCGAAACAGATTTCCCAAAGCGAAATGCAGCTCTGTCGTATCGGGGTCGTTTTGAACGGCTTCGATGAAAGAGTCGATGGCCTTGTCTTGTTGCTCATTGAGTAAGTAGTTCAGGCCCTTGAAGTAGGCGCGAGGTGCTTGTCGGTTGGCAATGCGCATCTGGCGCAAATCGAGGCGAGAGGCAATCCAGCCCAGCGCAAAAGCAGCCGGCAAGCCGAACAAGATCCAAGTCAGATCAAGTTCCATGAGAGGCCTCTGATTGCGTTAGGGGTCCGGCTTCTGTTTTGGGTGTTTGAGTCTGGCGAGCCTCCTGACGATGTCGCCACCATCTTGGCACCATGCCCAATACGCCAACCATCACGCCCAGGCTGAAAGCTGAAAGAACCACCAAAACCGTGGGGGCTTGCCAAAAAGTGCCAAAAAAGAAATTGACGCGCGTTTCCTGCTGGTTGTTCAGCGCGAAGGCAAAAAGAGTAAAGAAGACGGCGGCTTTCAGTAACCACTGAAGCAGCCGAACCAGACGTTTCATGGAGGACCTCGGTATCTGACTTCATTTTAACGGGGGCCATTGAACCATGGGTCTAACCCATTAAGGCGCAAGGTCACTGAGGGGGAATACGCTGGCTTGGCTTAGCCAACAGTTCCGGCCTTGGTGGGTTTGGTGGGCTTGCTTGGCCCTGCATCGACGGCTTCGCGCAATGCTTTTCCGGGTTTGAAGTGAGGGACCCGTTTTTCAGGGATTTCAACGCTTTCGCCTGAGCGGGGGTTGCGACCTACGCGGGGGGGGCGGCGATTGATGGAGAAACTGCCAAATCCCCTAATTTCGATTCGGTGACCCTTGACCAAGGCCTCACTCATGGCATCCAGCACCGTCTTGACGGCCAATTCGGCATCACGGTGAGTCAGCTGCGAAAAACGTGCGGCGAGTTCTTCAACCAGGTCGGAGCGGGTCATGTCGTAACTTCGTTGATAAATCAGACTTCGTGGTGATCCATACCTCTCTGAAAAAAGCCTGCCCCCATCACAGGAGCAGGCTTTCCAGACAAAAGGCGTCTTCAGATCAAAGAGATCAGTTGTTGTCCAACTTGGCGCGCAACAATGCGCCCAGGCTGGTCGTGCCCGCGTTTTCACGCGAAGACTGCTGCGATAAAGTGGCCATAGCTTCTTGCTGGTCCACGGCGTCCTTGGCTTTAATCGACAACTGGATGTTGCGGGTCTTGCGATCCACGTTGACCACCACAGCGGTCACTTCGTCGCCGACTTTCAGAACATGGCTGGCGTCTTCCACGCGGTCACGCGAGATTTCGCTGACGCGCAGGTAACCCACGATGTCTTCGCCCAGATCGATCTCGGCACCCTTGGCATCCACGGTCTTGACCTTGCCTGTGACGGTTTGGCCTTTGTCGTTGATCGAGACAAAAGTGGTGAAAGGATCGGAGTCGAGCTGTTTGATGCCCAAGCTGATGCGTTCGCGGTCCACGTCGACAGCCAAGACCAAGGCCTCGACTTCTTGGCCCTTCTTGAATTCGCGCACGGCGTTTTCGCCGGTTTCGTTCCAAGACAGGTCGGACAGGTGAACCAAACCGTCGATACCGGCAGCCAAACCAACAAAAACGCCGAAGTCGGTGATCGACTTGATCGGGCCTTTGACGCGGTCACCGCGTTTGGTGTTCTGAGCAAACTCTTGCCATGGGTTGGCACGGCATTGCTTCATGCCCAAGCTGATGCGGCGCTTGTCTTCGTCGATCTCAAGGACCATGACTTCGACTTCGTCACCCAAGGCAACGATTTTGGAAGGGGCCACGTTCTTGTTGGTCCAGTCCATTTCAGAGACGTGCACCAAGCCTTCGATGCCTGGCTCGAGTTCCACAAATGCGCCGTAGTCGGCGATGTTGGTGATCTTGCCGAACATGCGGGTGCCCTGTGGGTAGCGGCGGTTGACGCCCATCCAAGGATCGTCACCCATTTGCTTGAGACCCAAGGACACACGGTTCTTTTCGGTGTCGAACTTGAGGATCTTGGCGGTGATTTCTTGGCCTGCAGTGACCACTTCGGAGGGGTGACGAACACGGCGCCATGCCATGTCGGTGATGTGCAGCAAGCCATCGATGCCGCCCAAGTCCACGAATGCGCCGTACTCGGTGATGTTTTTGACCACACCGTGAACGATGGAGCCTTCGCGCAGGGTTTCCATCAGTTTGGCGCGCTCTTCGCCCATGGAGGCTTCGACCACAGCGCGGCGTGACAGCACGACGTTGTTGCGCTTGCGGTCCAGCTTGATGACCTTGAATTCAAGGGTTTTGTTTTCGTAGGGAGACAGGTCTTTGGTAGGACGTGTGTCGACCAATGAGCCTGGCAAGAAAGCGCGGATGCCGTTGACCAAAACGGTCAGGCCGCCTTTGACTTTGCCGCTGGTGACGCCAGTGACGAATTCGCCGGATTCGAGGGCTTTTTCGAGGGACATCCACGAAGCCAGACGCTTAGCGGTGTCGCGAGACAAGATGGTGTCGCCGTAGCCGTTTTCGATGGAGCCGATGGCCACGGAGACAAAGTCGCCGACCTGGACTTCAACTTCACCCTGGTCGTTCTTGAACTCTTCAAGGGGCACGTAGGACTCAGACTTGAGCCCAGCATTGACAACCACGAAGTTGTGTTCAATGCGCACGACTTCAGCGGTGATGACTTCACCAGGGCGCATTTCGGTACGTTGCAGGGATTCCTCAAAGAGGGCGGCAAAAGATTCAGACATGGTATTTCCTCATCCACAAAACAGGACTGACGATCGCGAAATGCGTCGTTTCCAGGAGCTGACTGTGGCGGTTGGTTGGGCGGTATGAACCGCAGAAAGTTTAAAAAATCCACAAAGCCAATGTGCAAGCTGCACGAGAAGAGCCCTGTGGAACCAGAGTCCGCCCGCACTGGGCGGTCGGTGTTGCCTGAATTCGGTTTATTGACCGAAAACCTGCTTACTTTGCCACCAGGCCATCACCTGTTCCACCGAGGCTTCGATGGTTAAAGAAGAGTTGTCCAGTTGCAAGGCATCTTGTGCTGGCTTCAATGGCGCAACGCTACGGGACATGTCCCTTGCGTCGCGCGCTTCCAAGTCAGCGCGAAGATCGACGATATTAGCCGAAAAACCCTTAGAAATCAACTGCTTATGCCTTCTTTCAGCTCTTTGTGAGGCGCTGGCCGTCAAAAAAACCTTCAAGCTAGCGTTGGGAAAGATGACAGTGCCCATGTCGCGGCCATCGGCCAAAAGGCCAGGCAAACGTTGAAAACTGTGTTGTAGCTGGACCAATGCCAAGCGGACGGCTGGCAAAACCGAGACTTTGGAGGCATTCATGCCCCCTTCTTCACTTCGAATGGCATCGGTGACATCCACGCCACTCAGGATGACTTGCTCATCCTCAAAGTGAACAGGCAGATTTTTGGCCATCTCGGCAATCCGGGCTTCGTGTGCGGGCTCAAGCGTCAATCCGGCTTGCAAGGCTGCATAAGCCGTGACCCGGTACAAAGCACCTGAGTCCAGGTAGTGGTAGCCGAGTTGTGCAGCCACCCTGCTGGCCAAGGTGCCTTTGCCCGAGGCGGTGGGGCCGTCAATGCAAATCACCGGAATTTGGGCCGCATCGGCTGAGGCGATCGAAAAAAGCGCCTCAAAATAATCTGGAAAGGTTTTGGCAACGCACTTGGGATCTTCAATACGCACAGCCACCTGAGAGGCGTTGAAGGCAGCCAAAGAAAAGCACATGGCGACCCGGTGGTCGTCATAGGTGTGAATACTGGCGGCTTGCCATTGGCCTTTTGCAGATTCAGGGGTGTTGGTGCCGTTGGGTAAGGGGTGTATGCGCAACCAATCCGGCCCTTCTTCCACCAGCGCACCCAGCTTGCGGCATTCAGCCGCCATGGCCACGATGCGGTCGGTTTCTTTGACCCGCCAGCTGGCGATGTTGCGCAACAAGCTGGGGCCGTCGGCATAAAGTGCCATCACGGCCAGTGTCATAGCAGCATCGGGGATGTGGTTGCAATCAAGATCAATGGCTTTGAGCGGCCAGGTCCCCCGGTGGATTTCGAGCCAATTGGGGCCGCTGCTGACCTGCGCCCCCATGCTTTGAGCAGCTTCTACAAAGCGGATATCCCCTTGAATCGAGTCGGCCCCCACGCCGTGGATGCGAATACCCGAACCCTCTGCTATGGCCCCGAGGCCAATGAAATAGCTGGCCGATGACGCATCGGCCTCAACGTGGATCGTGCCGGGCGATTGGTATCGACTGCCCGCTGGGATGACAAAACGTTCCCAACCGTGGCGTTGTACGGCAATGCCGTAACGCGCCAATAAATTCAAAGTTATTTCAATATAGGGTTTACTGATCAGCTCACCCACAACTTCAATCGTGATGCTGCGTTCTTGCGCGGCAAGGGGCAGGGCCATGAGCAAGGCGGTGAGGAACTGGCTCGAGACGTCGCCACGTACAGGAATGGGGGCGTCCAGCTTCAAGGTGGGTTGGCCGATTCGCAGAGGCGGAAACCCTGCGTTGCCTAAATAATCAATTTGACAACCCAATTCGCGCAGGGCATCGACCAAGTCACCAATCGGCCTTTCGTGCATGCGGGGCACACCCTTGAGGGTGAAATCGCCACCCAGCACAGACAGCGCCGCGGTCAGAGGACGCATGGCCGTGCCCGCATTGCCCATGAAAAACTCTATGGCTTCGTGGTGCTGCAGTTGCCCACCCAAGCCTGTAATGGTGACGGTGGTGCCATTGGCTTGCAAGCCACAGCCCAGCTGTCGTAAAGCGGTCAACATCACGCGGGTGTCGTCAGAGTCCAGTAAATCGTGCACAACGGTCGTGCCTTGGCACAAAGCCGACAGCAACAAGACCCGATTAGAAATACTCTTGGAACCAGGCAAGGTGACTGTGCCCGACGCAGATTGCAGAGGGGGTAAGTCGAGAAAAGCGGTTGAAAACATGAATGAATTTCTGGCGGTAAAACGGCCTGTTGAGGCGCGTCAGGCTTCAGGGGCAGTGTTCAAGGTGTTGCCGGCTTGGAGTGTCCAAGCAGATCGCACTTGGCTTGCTTGGCTAATCAGCCGTTCCAATGCGCTGGTATCACCCGATTTGAGCGCGTTTTCAAATTGGTCTACGGCAGCGCGAAAGTGTGCAAGTTGGTGCAGTACCTCTTGGTGGTTAGCACTCAAAATATCGCGCCAAACAGCAGGGTCGGAGGCGGCAATGCGAGAAAAGTCCCTGAATCCCGGACCTGCCATTTGTAAATAATTATCAGCACGCGCTTGCGCCGTCAGAGCGTTGACGGCACTGAAAGCCAACAAATGCGGCAAATGGCTGACCGCAGCAAAGATGTGATCGTGGTCTTCTGGCGTCATCACCGTCACGGTGCTCCCCAGTGCCTGCCAAACCTCTTGGGCGCTTAATACTTGCGCATTGCCAGACTCGGGTAAGGGGGTCAGGATGGTGCGTCTGTTTTGGTAAAGCGTGCTTTCAGCATGGTCAATGCCTGCGACTTCTTTGCCTGCTATGGGGTGCGCCGGAATAAAACAGGGCAAGCGCTGACCCAAACTGGCTTGTGCCGCAGCAATCACATCGCACTTGGTCGAGCCCACATCCATCAGCAAGGTATTGGCGGTAAGGGCGGGTTGCATCGCCATAAAACTGGTTTGCATGGCCCCCACAGGCACGGCCAATAAAACCAGGTCGGCGTTGTCAACCGCTTCAACCACACTGGAGCAGGCTTGGTCGATCACGCCGAGTTGCAGGGCGCGTTGGCGGGTTTTTTCTGAGGCACTGAAGCCAGCGATGTGTTGAACCAGACCGGCTTGGCGCATGGCCAGTGCAAACGAGCCGCCCATCAGGCCACAGCCAATCAGGGCCATGCGCTTGAAGCGGGGCGCAGCCGGGCGCTCGGTGCTCATGCTGGGCTTACTCCGAGACAGGAAAAGAACCCAGAACCTTGTAAAAAGCGCAAAGTCCTTGAAGCTCCTGCAAGGCAGCAGCCACATGCGGCTCGCTGATGTGGCCTTGCAGGTCGATGTAGAAGTAATACTCCCACTGTCCGGATTTGGCTGGGCGCGACTCGAAACGGGTCATGGATACGCCGTTGTTTTTGAGCGGAACGAGCAAATCGTGCACTGCACCCGGGCGATTGGGCACAGACACCACCAAGCTGGTGCAGTCGTGGCCCGATACGGGCGGTGTGGCCAAGGTTTGGGGCAAAGCAATCACTGCAAAGCGCGTGCGGTTGAAGGCTTCGTCCTGGATGGCATGGTGCACGATGTGCAGACCAAACTGGCTGGCTGCACGCTCGCTGGCCAAGGCGGCCCAGGCGGGGTTGGTGGCTGCTAGGCGTGCGCCTTCGGCGTTGCTGGATACCGCGCGGCGCTCCACATGCGGCAAGTGTTTGGACAACCAACCCTGGCATTGAGCCAGTGCTTGGGGGTGCGCCATGACTACCTCAATGCCAGCATCCGAGTTGAGCTGACGCAGCAAATTGAAGCGCACTTGCAAGCTGACTTCGCCCACCACATGAACGGGCGAGCGCAAAAACAAATCGAGAGAGCGGGCCACCACGCCTTCGGTCGAGTTCTCCATGCCCACCACACCGTATTGGGCAGTGCCTGCGGCAGTCGCGTGGAACACTTCGTCAAAGTTGGCGCAGTAAATCAGATTGGCTGCGCTGCCAAAAAATTCGATGGCGGCCTGTTCGCAGAAAGTTCCCTGGGGACCGAGCACGGCCACACGTTGTGGAGCTTCTAGAGCCAAGCAGGCCGACATGATTTCGCGCCAAATGGAGGCAATGTGTTCGTTTTTAAGCGGGCCGGGGTTAGCTTGGGTGATTTTGTCTATGACCTGAGCCACGCGGTCAGGCCGAAAAAAAGGCGAGCCTTCGGCGCGCTTGATCTCACCCACTTGCTCGGCCACATGGGCCCGCTGGTTCAGCAGGCTCAGTAATTGCTTATCAAGCGCATCAATCTTGATGCGCAATTCACCGAGTGCATCCGACTGAATGGGAGATTGGCTCATGTCCGCAGGTCTTTCAAATAGCCCGTTTCAGGCTTGAGATTTTTCAAAATCGCGCATGTAGGCCACCAGGGCCTGAACGCCTTCGAGTGGCATGGCGTTGTAGAGGCTGGCCCGCATCCCGCCCACCGATTTATGGCCCTTGAGTTGCAACAGGTTGGCCGCTTTGGCCCCCGCCAGAAAGGCCTCATTGCGGGACTCGTCGCGCAAGAAAAAAGGCACATTCATTCGCGATCGGCAATTGTGGGCCACTTTGTTGAAGTAAAAGCTGGAATTGTCCAGAAAATCGTACAGCAATTGGGCTTTGGCCATGTTGCGCTCCGCCATGGCAGCAATCCCACCTTGCTTTTTGAGCCACTGAAACACCAACCCGGCCACATAGATGCTGTAAGTGGGGGGCGTGTTGTACATCGAATCGTTGTCAGCCACTATTTTGTAGTCAAACGCGCTGGGGCAGTGGGGCAGTGCATGCCCGATCAGGTCTTCCCGAACGATAACCAGGGTCAGGCCCGCTGGGCCCAGATTTTTTTGAGCACCCCCAAAGGCCAACCCCACGCGTTGCCAGTCGACAGCTCGGGAAGCAACATGCGAGGAAAAATCGACCACCAAGGGTGCGTTGCATCCAAGGGCTTTCAGGTCGGGCAGTTCGTGAAACTCCACCCCGTGAATGGTTTCGTTGCCACAAATGTGAACATAGCGGCTGTCTGCGCCAATTTGCCAAGTGGCAGGCGAGGGCAGGGTAGTGAAGTTGTCGCTGAAAGCGGTGGCGGCAATACGGGCTGGCCCGTATTTACCGGCTTCTTGCTGGGACTTTTGGCTCCAGCTTCCGGTCAATACAAAGTCCATGGGGCCGCCATGGGACAGGTTGAGGGGAACAATGGCGTTTTCGGCCAAGCCCCCGCCTTGCATGAATAAGATCTTGAAATGAGAAGGCACTGCCAGCAGTTCGCGCAAGTCGGCTTCGGCCTGCTCGTAAATGCTGATGAACTCCTTACCCCTGTGGCTCATCTCCATCACGCTCATGCCTGAGCCGTGCCAATCCAGCATTTCGGCGGCCGCTTGCTGCAAGACGGCCTCGGGCATGACGGCCGGTCCGGCCGAAAAGTTGAAAGCTCGCCCCATCACTTATTCCGCAGTGGGGGCACCGTCATCCGGTGTGCTTTCAGACTCATCAATTGCATCGGCATCTGTTGGGTTTGCATCGTTTTCGACAATGCGCTGCAGGCCTGAAAGCTTGGCCCCTTCGTCCAGGCCAATCAGGGTGACCCCCTGCGTGGCGCGTCCCAATTCGCGGATCTCTGCCACGCGGGTGCGAACCAATACGCCTGTGTCGGTGATCAGCATGATTTCGTCATCGGCGTGCACCAAAGTGGCGGCGACGACCTTACCGTTGCGCTCGGATTGCTGGATGGCGATCATGCCCTTGGTGCCTCGGCCATGTCTTGTGTACTCGGCAATGGAGGTTCGTTTACCGTAACCATTTTCGGTGGCGGTTAAAACACTTTGTGTTTCATCCCCTGCCACCAGCATGGCGATCACGCTTTGGTGGTCTTCGATCATCATGCCTCGCACGCCGCGTGCGCTGCGACCCAATGGGCGTACGTCATTTTCATCAAAGCGCACGGCTTTTCCACCATCGCTGAACAGCATGACATCGTGCTTGCCGTCGGTCAGGGCGGCACCGATTAAAAAGTCGCCTTCGTCAAGATTCACAGCAATGATGCCGCCTTTTCGCGGGTTGCTGAACTCGTCAAGCGATGTTTTCTTGACCGTGCCCATGGAAGTGCCCATGAAAACGTATTGGTTCTCAGGAAACGTACGTGCCTCTCCAGTCAGGGCCAGCACAACATTGATTTTTTCGCCTTCTTGTAAAGGGAACATGTTGACGATTGGGCGGCCGCGCGAACCGCGTGATCCGGCGGGCACTTCCCAGACTTTGAGCCAATAGAGGCGACCCCGGTTCGAAAAGCACAACAAATAATCATGCGTGTTGGCAATGAAAAGTTGGTCGATCCAATCGTCTTCTTTGGTGACAGCAGCTTGTTTGCCACGGCCGCCGCGCTTCTGTGAGCGGTATTCGCTGAGAGGTTGGCTCTTGATATACCCACTGTGAGACAAAGTCACTACCATGTCGGTGGGCGTGATCAGGTCCTCAGTGGAGAGGTCTTGCGCACTGTGTTCAATTTCACTGCGGCGAGCACCAATCTTGGTCTGGCCGAATTCTTGGCGCACGGTGCCCAACTCGTCGCCAATGATGGTAGAAACTCTCTCGGGTTTGGCCAAGATGTCCAGCAAGTCCTCAATTTCGGACATGACTTCTTTGTACTCGGCCACGATTTTGTCTTGCTCCAGCCCGGTCAGGCGTTGCAAGCGCATCTGCAAAATCTCTTGTGCTTGGGTGTCAGAAAGACGGTAAAGACCGTCCCGGCCCAAACCATATTCTTTTTCGAGGCCTTCAGGACGGTAGTCGTCTGCGTTGATTACCGAACCATCTTCTTTGGCCCGGGTCAACATGGTTTTCACCATCTGGCTGTCCCAGCCCCGGTTCATCAGTTCAACTTTGGCCACAGGTGGGGTGGGCGCACCCCGAATGATGGCAATAAAGTCATCGATGTTGGCCAGCGCCACGGCCAGACCTTCCAGCACATGGCCGCGGTCACGGGCTTTGCGCAATTCAAACACCGTGCGCCGGGTCACCACCTCGCGGCGGTGCTGCAAGAAGACCTGAATCAGGTCCTTCAAGTTACAAAGCTTGGGTTGCCCGTCGATCAGGGCGACCATGTTCATGCCAAAGGTGTCTTGTAACTGAGTCTGCTTGTAAAGGTTGTTGAGTACCACTTCGGGCACCGCACCGCGTTTGAGCTCAATGACCAATCGCATGCCCGACTTGTCGGACTCGTCTTGGATGTGACTGATGTCTTCAATTTTCTTCTCGTGCACCAACTCGGCCATGCGTTCTTGCAGCGTTTTTTTGTTGACCTGGTATGGCAACTCATCCACCACGATGCACTGGCGCTGACCTTTGTCAATGTCTTCAAAATGGCACTTGGCCCGCATGACGACGCGCCCCCGGCCCGTACGGTAGCCGTCTTTCACGCCATTCATGCCATAAATGATTGCTCCAGTCGGGAAGTCGGGGGCTGGAACGATTTCCATCAATTCGTCGATGGATGCTTCAGGGTTGCGCAGCAAATGCAGGCAAGCATCCACCACTTCATTGAGGTTGTGCGGAGGGATGTTGGTGGCCATACCCACCGCAATACCCCCAGATCCATTAATCAGCAAATTGGGCAAGCGCGATGGCAAAACCAGCGGTTCCTTTTCGGAACCATCGTAGTTGGGACCAAAGTCAACAGTTTCCTTGTCAATGTCACCCAGCATTTCGTGGGCGATCTTGGCCAAACGGATTTCCGTGTAACGCATAGCCGCAGCGTTGTCGCCATCAACGGAGCCAAAGTTACCCTGGCCGTCCACCAGCATGTGGCGCATCGAAAAATCTTGCGCCATGCGAACGATGGTGTCATAGACAGACTGGTCACCGTGGGGGTGATATTTACCTATCACATCTCCGACAATACGAGCCGATTTTTTGTAAGGCCGGTTCCAGTCGTTGTTCAACTCATGCATGGCGAACAAAACCCGGCGGTGGACTGGCTTCAAGCCGTCCCTGGCGTCTGGCAGCGCACGACCCACGATAACGCTCATGGCGTAATCGAGGTAGCTGCGTCGCATTTCCTCTTCCAAACTGATGGGCAAGGTTTCTTTGGCGAACTGGGTCATAAAGATGGAAGGGGTAGTTAACGCGTGGACAGCCCGTCATTTTAGTTGCAAGAGGGTGTCGCGTATATGCAACATTTGTGATTCATTTCAAATACCGTAACCCGTGTCCGTGGCTAATTTGACGAACCTCGCAGTTCTATATGGCACAATATTTACCATCGGATTGGATAACGGCTGTTATCTGATACGTAAATTTTCCGCAGCGAGTCTGCAGTTTTATCCCTCAAGAGGAAGACCATGAAGAAATTCAATAAAGTGGCGATGTTGTTTGCCTCCGCAGCACTCGTAACAGCAGCTGGCGCTCAATCCGTCGACAACTGGCGTAATGCCTCAGGCGAACTCGTCTGGAAAAACGCCGGTAGTGAACTGTGCTGGCGCGATGCCAACTGGACGCCTGCCACTGCTGCCGTAGGTTGCGATGGGGCCATCGTTGCACCTAAAGCCGCGCCTGCTCCAGCACCTGCTCCTAGAGCTGCTGCTCCAGCACCAGCGCCTGCCGCTGCACCAGCACCAGCAGCTCCAAGACCCGCAGCTGCAGCTCCTGCACCAGCTGCAGCCACCAAGGTCACCTACGCTGCAGACGCTTTCTTTGACTTCGACAAGTCGGTTCTGAAAGCTGAAGGCAAAGCCAAGCTGGATGATCTGGTTGGTAAAGTTAAAGGCATCAACCTTGAAGTGATCATTGCTGTGGGCCACACCGATGCAGTCGGTTCTGACGCCTACAACCAGAAACTGTCTGTCAAGCGTTCTGACGCTGTCAAGGCCTATTTGGTGTCCAAAGGCATTGAGAAAAACCGCGTTTACACCGAAGGCAAGGGCGAAAAGCAGCCAGTGGCTGACAACAATACCGCTGCCGGCCGTTCGAAGAACCGCCGTGTTGAAATCGAAGTTGTGGGTACACGCCCTAACTGATCATTGCTGATCACCCTATAAAGCCCCAGCAATGGGGCTTTTTTTTGGCCATTCTGCAAGCCCCTTCTCGTGTTGAAGGACAATCCACGGCATGAATGCTCAAACCTCAAATGTTGATCCGGCAGAACTGGCCAAATTTTCCGATCTCGCTCACCGCTGGTGGGATCCTGAAAGTGAGTTTCGACCCCTGCACCAAATAAACCCCCTTCGCTTGGAATGGATACATGGCTTGGTGCCCTTGGGAGGACTGCGGGTTGTAGATGTTGGCTGCGGAGGGGGCATCCTTGCAGATGCAATGGCTCGCAAAGGCGCTCAGGTGCTGGGCATAGATTTGGCGACTAAATCCCTCAAAGTGGCCCAATTGCACGCTTTGGAGGCCGGAACAACCGGTGTTCAATACAGAGAGATCAGCTCAGAAGGCTTGGCAGCAGAGCAACCCGGGCAATTTGATGTCGTTACCTGCATGGAAATGCTTGAACATGTGCCAGACCCGGCCTCAGTGGTGAAAGCCTGCGCTCAAATGGTCAAGCCCGGAGGCTGGGTGTTTTTTTCAACGCTCAATAGAAATCCAAAATCCTTTTTGTTTGCCATTGTGGGCGCTGAGTACATTCTTAAACTGCTGCCCAAGGGCACGCATGAATTTGCCCGGTTGATCAAACCCAGCGAATTGACTTCATGGGCGAGAGAGGCCGGACTGGATGCGCAAGGCTTTAAGGGCATGGAATACAACCCATTTACCAAGCGCTACTGGCTTAGCCAAGACACCAGCGTTAACTACTTGCTGGCTTGCCGAAAAGGATAATTGTCGATGTTTGACAAAGTAGAGGCGGTCTTATTTGACCTGGATGGCACGCTCATAGACAGTGCACCCGATTTGGGTGCAGCGGCAGACAAAATGCGCACGGATCGAGGGCTGACATCGCTCCCATTGGAACACTACCGGCACATGGCCGGGGCAGGAGCACGGGGCATGATCGGTATCGCTTTTGGCATGACACCCGAGCACCCTGACTTCGAAGCCATGAAGGAAGAGTTCTTCGTTAATTACGAAAACTGCATGACCGAGCGGACTCAAATATTTGAGGGCGTGGTTGACATGGTGGCCTCATTGGTGGCGCTGGGGATGCCTTGGGGTGTCGTGACAAACAAATCCAGCCGATTCACGGATCCCTTGACATCGTCCATGCCGCTGTTTGCTACGGCGGGCACCATTGTGAGCGGTAACACCACGCCCCATGCCAAACCACATCCCGAGCCTTTGTATGAGGCAGCGCGCCAATTGTCGGTAGACCCCAGTCGATGCGTTTATGTCGGCGATGATGAGCGAGACATCGTGGCCGGCTTGGCTGCCGGCATGGGAACGGTTGCTGCAACTTATGGTTATTTGGGTCAGCAAGCCGATATTTCACGCTGGAATGCCCATTTGCAGATTGATTCACCAATAGATCTCTTGAAATTCCTGAAGAGAGCTTAAAATACAAAGCTTGGGGCTGCACTGGTTTCGACATGGGTTCGGACGCGTGGCAGGGCATGTCGAGGTTCTGATCCTCGTAAAACAGCAGAAAAAAAACTAACTGCAA
>Ga0315903_10000619_pt1 | contig 53388 bp, 45 predicted proteins | sample LakEriMetagenome_7_FD_203524 | JGI IMG/M metagenome (GOLD analysis project Ga0315903, IMG submission 203524) | Freshwater fungal communities from buoy surface, Lake Erie, Ohio, United States - Buoy 2 MA119 | ecosystem: Environmental > Aquatic > Freshwater > Lake | place: USA: Lake Erie, Ohio... | reverse complement strand
ATGGCAGATGGCCACGTGGAAAGCCTGACCATCGAGGAAATTAAAAAAAGGGTGTTGACCGAGCAAGTGCTATATAATCCGTGACGCTGATGGAAGTGGCGCACGTCTCTGCTCATCTCCCCGGAACTATTTGGCATGGGACTCCCGTGCTCTGGACACAAGTCGGAAGCAGGGTGCCGGACAAATCGAAGCTGAACACAAGCCATTGACTCATCTCTAGAATCCCCATCATGAAACATTCCTTCATTTCGATCGTATCGGCCCTTGGCATGCTGGCATCCGCTGCGGCGGAGGAGGGTGGATTCACCTCAATTTTCAACGGCAAGGACCTGACTGGCTGGAAGTCCAACGAAGAGACGCCGGGCTGCTTCACGGTGGTGGATGGCGCGATCAAGGTGAGCGGCGGCCGCGCGCACCTCTTCTATGTGGGAACGGACGGCAAAGCGGCGTTCACCGACTTCGAGTTGAAGCTCAAGGTCAAGACCATGCCGAAAGCCAACGGCGGGGTGTATTTCCACACGGTGTATGAGGACAAGGGCTGGCCGTCGAAAGGCTTCGAGTGCCAGGTCAACGCCACCCACAAGGACCCGAAGAAGACCGGCAGCCTGTATGGCGTGGTGAATGTCCTGGTGCTCGCTCCCGGCGAGAAAGCGCCGCCCGGCAGCCTTGAGGATCACGTGGTGGACAAGGCTCCGAACACCGATGGGGAGTGGTTCGACTACCACATCATCGTCAAGGGCAAGGCCATCACGGTGAAGGTGAACGGCGAGACGACGGTGGAGTGGACGGAGCCGGAGGGCTTCGATCCGGCCAAGGCGCTCAAGGGTATGCCGGGACGCAAGCTGGGAAGCGGAACCTTCGCGATCCAGGGCCACGACCCGGAGAGCACGGCCTACTACAAGGATATCCGGGTGAAGCTCCCGGACTGATGCGGGCCCGGGCTGGCGAATTTACCGGCCTTGGAAATCACCTTCAGATACAGCCCCGCAAGAAATATTGGCATCGGTTCAAAATTTCCGGTTGGAAGTGCCCGACTTCAATTAAAAAACGTTTCACCAGTTTGGTGCCGCAGTCGAACTTCAGCGCAAAGCCACCAACTCAACCCTAAACCCACCCCCCTGAAAACGCAACCCCCGCCCCCTACCGTCCGGACACCGCTGCCTCGATCCGTGACGTGAGCTTCGCTGCATCGACTTCCAACGGCGCGATGTGACGGCTGAAGAACTCGAGACGCTCAATCACCCACTCCGGTGCCTCGCTGCGGATTTTGCTCCAGATTTTGCCCTGCCACCACTTGCCGCTCACATGGATGCCGCGCATGGCCAGCAGGCTGCGGCCCATCGCCTGCGCCGCTGCCGCCCGCGTTCCTCCACCGCAGTAAGCACTCGCACCACGCTGAAACCGGTAATTTCCGGAATTCAAAGTGAGTTTGGAAAATTTTCAGAAAAAAAACTTGCGGCGCGGAATCAGCTGATTAAACGTTTCTTCACAGTTTGCTGGCAGACCTGAGGTCCTGTCTGTGGATTGGTCCCTCATCGTATCGCAAACCCCGCCCGACCGGCACCTCCTGCCCCCTATTCCAAAATCCCACTCAGAACCTCCCGTCAGAAAACCCTTATGAAACCAAACCGTAAGAACCTGCTCCTCGCCGCAATCTCGCTCACGCTCTCCGCGCCTTCCGTGCACGCCGGACAAATCTGGGACGGCGGCGGCGTGAATGACAACTTTACTTCGCCCGCCAACTGGGATGGAAATGTTTCTCCGAATTGGACCCTCGCCGGCGGCATCACCTTCACAGGCGAGACCCGCACGACCCCGGTCAATAATCTCACCGCCGACTCAGTCGTTGCCGGCATCAATTTCACCAACGATGGCTCCGCAGGCAAGACGGCAGCCTTTAACCTCACAGGGGCAGGGAACCGCATCACCCTCGGCGGTAACATCGTCACGACGGCTTCGTCGTCCACGATCACCGACACCATCGGTCTCAACATGATTTTAAATAGTGGCCGGACCATTAACACGGGTTTGGATCACAATCTCAACATCACCGGGATCATCAGTCAGGATGCATCTAACCGCAACCTCACCAAGCAAGGCGCGGGCACCCTGACGCTCAGCAATACCGCCAACACCTTCGCCGGCCAAGTCCTCTCGGATTCCGGGACGATCCAGGTCACCAAGTTGCAGAATAACGGAACCGCCAGCAGCATCGGAGCGGGCACTGGCTCGATCCGTCTGGGCAATGACGCCACCGCCACCCTCGAATACATCGGCACCACCGACAGCAGCACCAACAAGGTCATCCAAATCGGCACCAACAACAACACCAACACCGGCAGCGCGACGATTCTTAACAACGGCAGTGGCAAACTCACCTTCACCGCCGCCAATTTCAACGCAAATGCCGGCGGCGGCACCACGGTAGCCCGTGCGCTGACCCTTGGCGGCACCTACACCGGGGCAGCCAACGAAATCCAAGGTGTCATCCAAGACCACAACACAGTCGGCGGGGGTACTGTCTCGCTCACCAAGGCGGGAGCAAGCACATGGACTCTCTCCGGCACCAACACCTACACCGGCGCGACCAATGTCACCGGCGGCACACTCGTTGTGGACGGCAACATCTCCACCAGCGTGCTGACGACCGTCAGCTCCGGTGCCACCATCGGCGGCTCGGGCACGGTTGGAGCCCTGACGGTGCTTGACGGTATTCTTGCACCCGGTAACTCGCCCGGCACCTTCGACACTGGCACACTCACGCTTTCCGGCGCCAGCGTGTCTGCTTTCGAGTTCAACCCGTCCGACACCACCGTCGGCAGCCTCATCAACGACCTGATCAACGTCACCGGCAACCTCACGCTCGATGGCATCCTCAACGTTGTGGCCACCAGCGGAGACTTCCTCGCGGTCACTGCCGGAACCACATGGCGTCTGTTTGATTACACCGGCACCCTGACCGACAATGGGTTGACCCTGGGCTCCATGCCATCCCTCGGTGGCGGCTTGGTCTGGGAAATCGACACCGCCACCACCAATCAAGTCAACCTCGCGGTCACGGTCATCCCCGAGCCCGGTGCCGCACTTATCGGCGGCCTCGGCCTTCTCGCCCTGCTGCGCCGCCGCCGACACTGAGAGGCGGTCTTGAATCTGCCTGAGCCAGGTGCCCGCTGTTGAAGCCGAACCCGGCTTTGCCGCGGGCTTTCCTTCAGGTGGTCCCGCCAAATCATAGCCCCGTCTCCCTGGAATCCGGTACAGCCCGCACACGCCAAGTCTGGATTTTCCAATCTCCCCTGCCAGATTCACCAACCCATGTCGCCCACTAAAAAAGCACGCTCATCTGTTTCTGTCCGCCCGCAGCGGCGCCACAGTTTTCCCCGTTCATTTGACGGGCTTCTGGTCGCTGCCGCTTGCTGGCTGGCCTGCGCCAGTTCCGCAATGGCGGCTGTAGAGGTGGACTTCAGCCATAGCAATTCGGCGGCGACCAACGCGAACCAGAATACCGGCACGATCACCCTGGCGTTCACGGTGGATGGCTCGGGCAATGTGACCCTCAATGCCTCCTGTGCGAATTCAGGCCCGGCGGCCAATGTCGATGAGTTCGACGGCCCCTGCGGCACGATCAGTGACACGGCCATGTGGGGCCAGAGCTTCAGCATCGTGCTGACGTCATCGGTGAGCGGCAGCCTGCGCGTCAGCAATTTGACCACTGGCCTTTCCGTCCAAGGTCAAAGCGCGCATCTCCTGGATGCCGCCAACGAGCAGATCACCGCCACGGTCAACGGTCTCGGAACGAAATTCAGGCTGCAGGAACTCGCATACGCAAATGCCACGACCTCGGCGGCCACCCGGATGAACGTATCGGGAACCGCCTACGACTTGTCGGGTTCCGGCGGCTCGGTCGATGTCTCTGCCCAGGAAATCACCGGCAACTTCACCATCGACTCCGCGACGGACTTGGATACCCAGGGCTTCGTGCTGAGCGGATTGTCCTTCGACGTGGTGGGGGACCCTCCGCCTCCTTTGGAGGCCAATGACGCGGTCGTGAGTTTCGCCAACAGCGGCAATGGATACGGACCGACCCCGCCGTTCACCGCAGCCAGCGCCGGCACCTCGACGGTCACGCTGGGTTTCTCGATCAATGGTGCCGGGGTGATTTCTCTCGACGCGTCCACCACCAGCAGCGGGATCTTTTCCACCATGGTCGCGGAGTGGGACAAGGCCAACGTCGGCTCGGTGGCGGACCCCTCATTGTTAGGAAAATCCTTCACCTTGGTGGGCAGCCAGTCCGGCGGAGCAAACCTGACCATCAGCGAGCTTGACGGCGGTGGCATCGGGATCCAGGGCGAGAACTCCAACCGGGTCGATGGGCTGAACTACGGCACGGGCGACGTCAACTCCACCCCGGAAACCCTGACCTGGACGCTCAATGCTCCGGCCGGCCTGGAACTGGTCATCAAGAGCTGGTCCTTCATCCAAGGCACCAACGGGGACATCCGCGTTTCCAACGGAACGACGAACAGCGACTTCGCCAACATGACGGGTGCCACGGGAACGCTTGTCCTCTCCGACCTGCCGCTTGCCAACGGCGAGTCCCTCAGCTTCAAGGAGATTCCCGGGATCGGGGCGACCACTGGTGCGGGCATCGCCGGCTTCACCTTCGCGGTGGCTTCGCCCCCTGCGGCCGAAGGATTTGACAACGGCGCGGGCAACAACCTTTGGACCCATGCCACGAACTGGAACCCGGACGGTGTGCCCGCCGCCCCCTCCGATGCGATCATCAACGGCTACGACGTGATCCTCAACAGCGCGGCATCCGCCGGTCCGGACGAACTTCTGATCACCAATGGCTCGCTCACCCTCACCGGCGGCGGAGCGCTGTCGATGCGCGCCATGACGATTGGCCGGGACCTCACCAAAAGCGTCCGCCTCGTGATCGACGGATCGGGCGTGTCCTTCGGTGATTCCGGCTCTTCCGCCGCCGACGAATTCGCGGTCGGTTCCGCGGCCACCGTGGAGACCCAGCCGGACACGGGCGGCAGCGAGCCGCTCGAACTCGGCGCCGCCAAGCTGGTCCTCGACGCCGGGTCGGAGTGGATCCTCGACGGTACCAACGCCAGCGGCTTCTCCTACAACGTCGGCGATCAATTCGTGCTGGCAAACTTCGGCTCGTTCGAGGGAAGCACTGCGGGGATCCGCACCCGCAATTTCGACCTGCCGGCCAACCGGCGGCTCAAACTGGTGGCCACCTCCACCTCCCTTTGCTACGAGGTGATGGCCCAGACCGCCGCCACCGGACCGAACATCATCCTCATCAACGTGGACGACATGGCAGGCGGACAGCACTTCGGCTTCGAGGGGCGCAACTGCATCACCCCGACACTCGATTCCCTCGTCTCCACCGGTCTGCGTTTCACCTCGGGCTTCGCCGCCTCGACCGTCTGCGGGCCCTCGCGCTACTCGCTGCTCACCAGCCGTTGGCCGTCGCGCAACACCAGCCCCAACTTCACCTCCATCTATCCGTTGGGAACGCTCGGGCGCTTCGGCGTCTCGGACACCGAACTGGAGCACGACGGGCAGAACATCGGCGCATGGTTGCAGCAGGCCGGCTACCGCACCGGCTTCGTGGGGAAATCCCACGTGCTCGATGATCAGCTCAAGAATACCGCCACTTGGGCGGCAAAGGGCCTCCTCACCTACCCGAAAGCCGCCGATCCGGCCACCGATTCCGCGGTCAACGCAGCCATGCGGCACAACCACCGTGTGGTCTGCCAAGAGATGAGGGACCAAGGCTTCGACTACGTCGACGGCTTCTATCACGCCAACCTCAAGGAACTCTTCAGTGACAAGCTCAACGTCCACAACCAGGAGTGGATCACCAGCCGCGCCCTGCGCTTCATCGAGGAAAACCGCAACGAGCGTTTCTTCCTCTACATGGCTCCCACCATCAACCACGGGCCGGTGAACAACAATCTCGACTACACGCTGCGGGCCAACAAGGCCTACACCAGCGCCGGCTACCTGCCCAACGAGGACTACTCGTTCATGCCCACGCGCTCGTCGATCATCACTCAGGTGCAAAACGCCGGCAAGGCCCTGATTTCCGCCCGCGAGACCTGGCTCGACTACTCGATCCAGGCCATCCTCAACAAGCTTGCCGCCCACGGCATCCGCAACGACACGCTGATCATCTTCACGTCCGACCACGGCGAGAAAACGCTCTCCACCCCGGTCATTTGGGGCAAATCCGGGCTCTACGACTTCGGCATGAAGGTGCCGCTCGTGATGAACTGGCCCAATGGCATCACCTCGCCAGGCCGCACCTATCCGGAAATGGTCAGTCATGTGGACATCGCCCCCACGTTGCTCGCTCTGACCGGGGCCTCCGGCCTGCCGACCCGTCCGGTGGACGGCGTCAGCCTGGTGCCGGTGTTCAACGGCAGCAGCGCCGCGGTCCGTGACGACGTGTTCTGCGAGATCGGCTACGCCCGTGCCGTCCGCACCAAGACTCGCAAATACATCGCCGTGCGCTACACGCCGGACATCTATACCAAGATCGCGAACGGCGATACCTGGCCGGAAATCGGTGCGAATTCGCAGCCGACGGGAGGAACCATTCCACGGCCTTATTACGTCAACAACAGCGGTCTTGGAGGGGGGGTCGCGTCAACCAACCCGACCTACTTCGACGATGACCAGCTTTACAACCTGACCACCGACCCGAACGAGGATACCAACCTCTACGGCCAGGACCCCGCCACCGCCTACGACCTCAAGAAACGTCTGGCGAACTACATCGGCGGCATTCCCGACAGGCCATTCCGGCAGTTCAGCGATTCTTCGGCGGAGTTCTCACCCGCACCGGCCTCCGCGCCGGCCGCCCCCGGCGCGGTCCAGATGACCTTCCTCAACCTGAACTCGGTCCAACTCAATTGGTCGGATGCCGCCAATAGCGAACTGGGCTACGTCGTCCGCAAGACCGTTAACGGCGGCGCTCCGGTCATCGTCGGCGAGCTGCCTTCCGGTGTGACCACCACCACCGTCGCGCTCGATCCCGGCACCGAGGACATCGTGATCGAGGTGGCCAGCTACAACGCGCTCGGCGACAGCGGGGTCAACGAGGACCTGCTCGCTCCCGAGTCATGGCGCTACCGGACCTTCGGCGACGTGGATCCCACGCTGAGCCTGCCTGTGAGCCAGTGGTCCAACGACGCCGACGGCGATGGCGAGTCGACACTCTGGGAATACGCCTACGGCACCAACCCGCGGCTCGGCACGTCGGTCGCCCGCCCGGAGTTGCGGACCGGATCCGGCACCGGCGGGCCTTTCCTCGAATACTGGTTGCCCCGCGACCGCCGCCGCGGCTTGCAATTCCTCGGCTCGGTTTCCCCGGATCTCTCCTCCGGATGGCAAAGCGGTCCTCCTCACTGCGTGGTCGTTGAGGACGAGCAAAACCACCTCCTTTTCCGCAGCGCCACCCCTGTAAGCGGAGCCGCCCGCCAGTTCATCCGTGCCGAAATGGTCGATCCACCCGGTGGTCAACCGTGAGCTATCTCATGATCCTGACTTAACTGGAATGCGCCGCTTCTGAAGCGCCGTCGTGACTCGGAGTCTGTTTGATAAAAATAAACAACCAACAACAAATGATGAATAACCAACTATGTCGTTTAATCGCCTCAGCAATCATTGTGGCGGCCGGAGGACTCACCTTGTCGATCGGAAGACTTGCTGAAGCCAGATTTTCAGTCCGCGATTTTGATTTTGATGAACGGGGTGCCGGAACGATAGCCGGATCAATCATTCTTGCGGTCGGCGCGATCCTGTTTGTTAGGGAATACATCAAGTCAATTGAAAGAGGAGGAAAGAAATAATTTCACGATTAAAGAAAACGTAGAAAGGAACCAAATCCGGTTTGCAGCTCTCGAAAACTAACGAATCGAACAAGCCTGCCAACAGGCAACCTGCCGAGAAGTCGAAAGCCAAATGACAGTTCAACCATCAACCTCGATATCGAAGTGCGCCCTCAGGCACCCTGTGGCAGCACTTTGACGATCACTTGCCTGTAATCCATACCCGATTTACCGATTCACTGGTCATTTCTCGCAAATCATGAAGATCCTCGTAACCCGCTCGTTGTCCTTGGTTAAGAGCCGAAGACCCCGGGGTTTTGCCTTGGTCGTCACGCTGTCCCTGATGATACTGCTGACGATTGTGGCAGTCGGCCTGCTGTCCTTGTCGGCGATTTCACTCCGTGCCAGCTCCCAGGGTGAAGCGATGTCCGAAGCCCGCGCCAACGCCCGTCTGGCGCTGATGTTTGCCCTTGGCGAACTCCAGAAGGAGCTGGGTCCGGATCAACGGATTTCCGCGCCGGGCGGCCAGCAACTCGAGGAGGGAAACAAGTCCGCCGGTAGTCAATGGACCGGTGTTTACGACGCTTGGCCGGCAGGCGATGAAACACGCCCGTCGCCCGCGTTCCGCCGCTGGCTGATCTCCGGTGACGAGAGCGTGGTCACCAATCCCACCGCTGTCAAAAGTTCGCCATCTTCGGCGGGCAAGGTGCCGCTGGTGGTCGCGGATGCGGATCACGATGCGGTGGAAGCCGGACTCATCAAGACTTCCAAGGGTGCCTGTGCCTGGTGGGTGGGAGACCAGAACATGAAAGCCAAGCTGGGCGGAGCGGTGGAGCCGGCCGTTGATGCCATCACCGCCGCCAACCGGCTGCAGTCCGCGCCACGCGCCGGCCACGAGGTTTTTTTCGGCAGTGCCGCGGTCGCCGCCGATGCGCCGCAACTCGACCGGCTGGCATCCGTGCGAACGGCCGAACTCCTGGGTCCGCAGGTGAAACCGCTGTTTCATGATGCCACGGCGGTTTCGCTCGGCCTGCTGACCAACGTGCGCGCCGGTGGATTCCGCAAGGATTTGAATTTCCTGCTGGAGACCCCCAAGCCGCAACCCAACACCCCGGAAGTGGCCCCCCTGTACACTGCGGGCTCCACAGCGGGCATCAACCTCGGCGAACTTTGGGTCGATCACAACATCTGGGCCGAACTCGAATACCCGTCCAGTCCTCCCCAACATGCCGACGGCGGCACGATTCCTTCCGGGATGCCCTTTCTCATCACCAACGATAGGAAGGATGACCCGTTCCTGCTCTACAAACACCTGCCCAGACTCCAACTCACGTTGCTCTACTCGCTGATCAGCAAAAGCCGTGTCGTCGACGGAAAAAAGGCCTATGACCTGTTCCTCGTCGCCGATCCGGTGTTCACGATCTGGAATCCCTTCGACGTCTGCCTTCACGTGCCTGCTTCCGCCTTTGCCACCTTCAAGAGCTGGGCGATTCCCTATGATTTGAACATGAAACTGGCGAACGGCCCGCCAGGCAGCAAGACCTCGTTCACCAGATCCATCAAACAACTGTCGAACGACCGGCTGTTCTTCTTCTACGGACAACTGGGACGGGGGCAGAACCTCGTCATGCGGCCCGGCGAGGTGCAGGTCATCGCCCAAGGCTTCGGTGACAGCATCAGGAATCCCGTGCAAGGGGTCTGGCAGTTCGACGGAAAACTCGGCTGGGAGTTCGCCTCGGGTTACGCCTATCCCATTCCCTACGAAACGGATCCCCGCCTGATGGACGGTTCCCAGAGGATCACCTATTCGATGACGCCCAACGCCATCAAGAGTGACGCCGGAATGTTCCTATGGAGTTATAACATCGGCGAACTGGTGGATTCCTCCGGCACGACGAAGTATGTCGGCAGCTTTAACATCGACCTGGTTTATTCACGCCTTCCGGGCGAGACGGGGATATCCGCCAACGCGTTTCCAGATATTTTCCCACCGCTGCCGCTTGACCCCTCGGCGGCCAACACGGTCGCGCAGTTGGAGAACAACAAATGGCCGATCTGTGTATTCACCTACGGCCTGCGGACCGAGTCGGACCCGTTCTTCGACCACGGCCAGACAACCGGCACCCGCTTTACCGGCCGCGCCATGCTGCGGGCGAACGAAACGTCCGTGGCCCAGGACCTCTACAATCTCGATCCGGACATCGTGCGCACCTCGCCCCTGCAGGTCGGCATGCGGCGGGTCAACAGCCTTAACAGCCCGATCATCGAGTGTGACGCCAATGGCTTGGGTTATTTTGGTGCGGAGTATGGGGCTGCCGGCGGCGTCTCCTATGTCATCACCCGGTCGATCCCGCGGGAGCCGATCCATTCGCTCGGTGCCCTGCAGCACGCCGCCGCCGAGGGGGCGAAGTTCGGCCAGGCGCGGGGCGAACGCTCATGGTTCATGCAGCCATCCATCAGCCATGCGATCTCCAACTCGTTCGCGCCATCCTGCTTCGCACCATCCGAGGTGCGCGGCCAGCTTGCCAGACGCGATGCGGCGGACCATTCGTATCTCGCGAATCTGGCGCTCTGGGACACTTACTTTTACTCCTCGATCAAGCCGCGCTCGATCTCCGCCAATAAAGACAGCAGAACCGCCTACAAGGAACAGAAGGCGCGCCTGGAGGACTTCCTCGCCGGCGGAGGTCCCACCTATCAGCCACTGCCCAACGAGCGGATGAAGCCGTGGACCAGTGACCCGGCGGCAACCGTCAGCGCGATTTTCCCCTCCATCAAGCCTGCCGACGATGCCGCCGACCGCATCGCGTCCTGTCTGATGGTGGATGGCATGTTCAACGTCAATTCCACCTCGGTGGCGGCATGGCAGGGTTTTCTGTCAGGCCTCAAGGGTGGCAAGGTTCCCGTCAGCGCGACTCCCGCCCTCAAGAAGGATCCGGATCTGGTCGATACGGAAGAAACCCCGGTCGCGTCACTGCTCGCGCCGGCTGCCGGTGAGATTGACTCCACCACGCTCGGCGACTCCGCGGATCGGGACCAGTGGCTCGGTTTCCGCACCCTGACCGACCCGCAGATCGAGGAACTTGCCAAGGCCATCGTCAAGCAGGTGCGTCTGCGGGGACCGTTCCTCTCGATCGCGGACTTCATCAACCGCCGTCCCGGCAATGACAAGGACCTTGCGCTGTCCGGGCCGCTCCAGAGCGCGCTCGATGACAAGGATGTCTCCATCAACGAGGCCTTCCGCCAGGGCGAGCGCGCCCTCAGCGTGGCGGATGCCACCGCCCGGGGCTTCCCCTTTCCGGAGGCGGAGGCCGGTGCCAAGGCGGTCTGCGCCCCGGGCTATGTGAAACAGGGCGATCTGCTCACCACCCTCGGTCCTCTGGTCAACGTGCGCGGGGACACATTCGTCATCCGCGGCTACGGCGAGGCGCGCGATGCCACGGGCAACAAGGTGCTGGCGCGCTCATGGTGCGAAGCTGTGGTCCAGCGCGTGCCGGATTTCGTCGATCCCTCGGACAAGGCCCACAAGCCCGTTCCGAAATCCAAGATCAACCTCGCTTTCGGACGACGCTTCAACATCCTCTCTTTCCGTTATCTCGATTCCCGGGAAACCACCTGAAACCATTGACCGCATCCGCCACCCGCCCCATGTCCCGCCGCTTTTCCGCCGCCCTGACAGCCGTTGCCTGTTTGTATTCCAGCCTGACCTTTGCTGAGGAGTCCGCAAGGCCCGGCGTCCGGGCCTTGCTGCTTGTCCCCGGGGGCCCGGTTGTCAATCTCCACCCGATGTCCGGTGAAACGGTGGGCGAAGCCGTGCAGATCGGCGCACGCGGTCTGAGTGAAGCGTTCAGGCCCGCCACCCGCGAGTTTTCCCTCGCGACGCCGGACACCAGGCAGGAGTCCGGCTACCGTTCCGTCGGCAAGGTCACTCTCCCGGAGCAGGGCAAGGATTTCATCATCCTGCTGGAACCTGCCAAAGAGGTTTTCAAGGTCCATGTCGTCAATGGCCGGGAGTCCCGTTTCGGCGCGGACTGCGTATTGTTCTTCAATGCCACGGAGACCGTCCTGGGAGCGGCTCTCGGCGCGTCAAAAGTGCTCATCAAACCGCGCGTGGCGGTGTTCGCCAAGGCTCCGCCACGTGGTGAAAAATCCTTCTATCAGGTAACTTTCTATCAGCCTGACAACAGCAAGGCGCGCCCCTTCGCCAACACCCGCTGGCCGCACCGGGACGGAAGCCGTTGCTATGTGTTCTTTTACCGCAGCAAGACCGGGCGTCTTACCTATCAGGCGGTTGACGAGAGCCTGGCGCCCGTCGCCGCGGTCGAATGAATCCCTTTGAACGAAACACCAACCCGCACGTCCCATGACACTCCTGACACTCCGCCTGCCCCTGCTATTCCTCGCCACGATCTGCCTGCCTTTTTCCGCACACCTGGCCCAGGGCGCCGGCAAGGCCGAAAAAGGAATCCACCTGCGGTTGATGGCCTGTGAGGTCACCAAGGAACAACCGAAGGTGTTTCTCGAAACGAAGGATTCCAAATCAGACGTGTTCGACCTGCCCTCGTCCGGGTTCACCGCGCCCATGCCGGTATCCGGACGCGCGGTGGCGCTCAAGGCTGTTGGCGACGACGTCCCGCTCTCTGAAATCGAGCTGCCTGGCCAGGGAGACTCCTTCGCTGTCCTGTTGGCTCCGCAAGAACCCTACGGGTTTGCCCCGACCGTGGTCAGGCTCGACGACGACTCGTTCAAGCCAGGTGATTATCACTTCATCAACTGTACGGAAAAAACCGTGGTGTTGAAACTCGGCGGCACCGAGGTCGTTCTCGAGGCGGGCAATGCCGTGATGTCGCGCCCCACCGAACCCGTGCACAACCATCACTACATGGTCACCATGAGCACCCGCGACGACTCGGCGGACAAAATCTTCGCCTCCACCCGCTGGCCGCTCAACCAGCCCAAGCGCGCCTTTGTGGTTTTCTTCACCCAACCGAACGGCAGGGTCACCTACCGCGCGGTGGATGAATGACCCGCAACAGGTATCCGTTTGGAAACCGTCCCTCGAAAATCTCCGCCACGACCCCGTGGCCCGATCCACACCATGAACTCCATGAGCCACAGCACCCGCCGCAGCTTCCTCAAGTCCGCCACCGCCCTTACCGGCGGCCTCTTCGCGCCGAATCTCCTTTTCGCCAAGAACGCCTCCGCCGCCCTCAACGTCGCCGCCATCGGCTGCAGCGGCAAGGGCGGCAGCGACATCAGTGAAATCGCTCCGGGCAACCGGATCGCCTTCCTCTGCGATGTCGACCGCAAGATGGCGAAGGGGGCGATGGGGAAATTCCCCGACGCCCGCTATTTCCAGGATTACCGCGAAATGTTCGCCGAGGTGGCCGACCAGATCGACGTGGTCACCGTTTCCACCCCCGACCACATGCACTTTCCGATCGCCGTCGAGGCGATCCGCCACGGCAAGCCGGTGATGGTGCAGAAGCCGCTTTGCAACAACCTGTGGGAGACCCGCGCCCTCGCCGACTACGCGAAACAAAAGGGCGTGCTCACCGTGATGGGCAACCAGGGCGCGACGATGCAGGGCACCCGCATCCTGCGCGAATGGATCGAGGCCGGGGTCATCGGCGACGTCACCGAGGTCCACTACTGGACCAACCGCCCGATCTGGCCGCAGGGCCCCGGAATCCAACTGCCCGTCGCCGCCGTGCCGGACACCCTCGACTGGGATGTCTGGCAGGGGACCTGCGCGACCGAACGGCCCTACAGCCCGGCGATCCACCCGTTCAAGTGGCGCGGCTTCTGGGACTACGGCTGCGGCGCCCTCGGCGACATCGGCTGTCACAGCATGAACTCCGCCTTCTGGGCGCTCGACCTCCAGGGCGACTTCGTGGTCGAGGCCAGCAAGGTGACGCCTTTCGACGAAACCATGGCCCCGAAGCGCTCCACGATCGTCTACGACTTCCCGGCCAAGGGACAGCGCGGCCCGGTCAAGGTGATCTGGCAGGACGGGGTGGCCAATCCCAACACCGACAAAGACTTCGTCCGCCCGCCCGGCCTTCCCGCCGATCTCGAACTCAACCCCGGTTTCGGCCAGGTCTTCATCGGCACCAAGGGCATCATTTTCTTCAACGACGCCTACTGCAGCACCTCCCCCCGGCTGTTCCCGGAATCGCTCATGGAAAAGGCCCGCACCACCCCGAAGGTCTACGCGCGGGTCAAGGGCGGCCCGACGCAGGAACTCTGCAGCGCCATCCGCGGCGAGGGACCCAAGCCGGTCTCCAACTTCGTGGATCACGCCGGCCCGCTCACGGAGATGGTGCTCGCCGGCAACCTCGCCGTCCGCCTCGGCAAGCGGATCGACTGGGACATGAAAAACATGGACGCCCGCGGCCTGCCGGAGGTGAAGGCCATGCTCAAGCGCCCCTACCGCGCCGGCTGGGAGCCGAAACTCGCTTGAACGGCGTGCTCCGGCCCTTTCCCGCAGCCACCTATTGCGGAGTCTCCTCCCAGTTGCGTCCCTGATCGGCGATGGCATCGAGATGCTTCATGTGGCCGAGGCTGCGGGCGTGGGGAATGTCGGGCGTCCACAACCGGCGCGGCGGGGCGTTGCCCCAAGCGGGCCGGTTCATGCCGACATAGTGGTCGAAGACCACCGGCGGTTTGCTCTGGTGGGCGGAAACCTGTTCGCAACGAACGGGATCGAGGGCCTCATCGACGCGCAGGATGAAGTGGAAATCATGCCAGCCCTGGTCGGAATGACGGCGGGAAAACGCGGGCGTCAGTTCGCTGTCGCCGGTCCATGCCATCAGTGGCGAGCGCAGCAGCGAGAACTGCCAGGTGTCGTCATGGACGCGCGAACTGTAGGCATCGGGCGTGTGCAGGCTGAGGCTGTGGTCTCCGCCCTGCACGCTGTCCCAACCGCAGAACGGCATCTCGTCGGGACCGGGCGCGCGTTTCACGTGACCGCCGGCCAAACCGCTGGTCCACCCGCTTGGGGCGGCGGCGAGCTGGATCGGCATCTGCAGCATCTTGTGGCGCTCGGCGAAGACGACTTGGAGGTGGAGGTGAATCTCTGGTTTCCCGGCATACATGGTGACACCGATCCGGATCCTCGTACTGCCGAGAGTTTGATCGGCAAACATCCGCGCGCGCAGCGGACCGGGGTCCTCGACGATCCAGTCGAGATCCTCAAGGCGGGAGGTGATGTCCTCGTTGAAACCGGTCTGGTGGAACACCCAGGTGTCGCCGTGTTCCTCGCGCAGGTGGAGCGAAAGCCCGTCACGGCCTAACAGCTCGCGCCCCTGCCACTTCAGCGAAGCGATTCCCTGCGGCCCGGTTTCCAGCATGAGGTCGCCGCTGCTGATGGTGTGGTGATTCACCACCACGGGAACGGCGGGCAATGGGGTGGGGGATGAGGCACCATCAAGCAGTTTGAGAACACGCCGCCCCTGTGCGGGGATGCTCACCGGCAGCACCGCCCGGTGGATCATCGAGCCCGCATTCGGCTCCGAGGTGACGAGTTGGAAGGGCACGGGTTGCCCGTTTTCATCAGCGAACCAGCGGTCGCGCCAGTCGTCGAAGTCGATGAACGGCTCGCACTCGATGTGGCCGTCGAATCCGTGCGCGGAACCATTGAGCAAGACCAGCCGCTGCGCATCCTCGCCAGGCAGAGCCGTGCGGGCGTGGCGGCGGGTGATCCGGACCACCTCCTCCTCGCCGACAATGCACGCGCGGCCCTGCATGTGGCGGGTCGAGAGGTAGGACGAGGGCACGCTGGTGCCGGCCAGAATGTCATGGAACTGGGTGAAGGCGAGATCCTTCCATGCCTCGTCGATGCGTGAAATCGACGCGCGGGTGCCGGCCTCATCGGTGCCGAAGGCCCGCGCGAGTTCCTCCGCCTGCTCAAGCAGGCGCTCGCCGCGGTGCTGCACCTGCTTGATGTCGTGCATCACGCTGTAGCAGCCCGGGAAGGTTTTCTGCAGTTCGTAGTCCACCACAGGCATGACATCGCGGCGGGCCTCGGCTTCGACGTAGAAGTCATCGACGGTGCTGAAGCGCAGCTCGGCCCCCTCGAAGGCGTTCCGGTGTTCGAGCAGCCACTCGATGTTCGCCTTGGTCGGGCCACCGCCATGGTTTCCCAGGCCGTAGAACATCATCGTGTGCCCCAATTCCGGATCCGCCGCCTTCACGGTCAGGTCGATCTGTCCGTGAAGATCGTCACTACGGGTCACATAGGCCGGGGCGATGCGGAATCCGATGATTTCCGCGCCGCCGGTGCCTCGCCAACGGAAGGTCTGGGCGGGCAGGCTCACTTGGCTCTCGTTCGGACGATGGAAAACATAGCCGCGGTATCCCACTTCATGCAGCAGGTCCGGCAGGGTGGCAGGGTGGCCGAAGGTGTCCACGTTGTAGCCGACCGTCGGGCTGATGCCGAACCGGTCCCTGAAATAGCGCTGCCCCAGCTCGATCTGCTTGCGCCAACCGGCCGCCGTGGGAAGGTTCGCATCGGGCTGGATCCACTGCCCGCCTGCAATCGACCAGCGCCCGGCCTTCACCAGCTCGCGCACGGCAGCGAAAAGCCCGGGATCGAGGTCCTCGACCCACTCGTAAAGCCACGCTTCGCCCCGCGTGTAGCGGAACTCGGGATACTCGTGGCAGCGGTCCACCGCCGAGCGGAACGTGGCGAGCGCCTCGTCGACCCCGGCCTGCCAGTTCCATAGCCAGATGGGATCAAGGTGCGCGTTGGCGATGAGGTGGACGACGGTTTTGGGCATGGGAAAGGTGAATTCTTGTTGCGTTCGTGTGCAGCGGGCTATTTTGGAACCGGGGGAGAGGTAAGTTGCTTTCCATATTGAGTAAACGATAAACCACAGATGCAAACCGAATTTTCCGCCCCAGCCTGATTCAAATCCCCTCAAATCGGAAATATCCTCAAACCCAAAGTGGTTTGGAAGATTTTCAGAAAAAAACTTGCGGCGCGGAATCAACTGATTAAACGTTTCCTCATCATTCGCTGGCAGAGGCCTGTGAATTGGTCCCCCATAGAATCGCGAACCCAGCCGACCGGCACTTCCTGCCCCCAATTCCAAAACCGATCCCAAACTCTCCAACCCAAAAACAATTCACCATGAAACCCAAGAATCAAAATCCATTCCTCATCGCCGCCCTCACGCTGGCCGGCTTCGCCTTTACTGCTCCTTCCTCCCTCGCCGCGACCCAATACTACAAATCCACCACCGCCGCTAACGTCTGGACAGGAAGCTTCTGGGGCTCCTCCGCGGCCGGGCCTTTTACCAGTGCCTGGGTTTCCGGTTCGGACGCGGATTTCGTGGACAATGGCGGCATTGCATTGGCCCTCACCGGTGCCACCACAAATTTTGCCTCAATCACCGCCAATGAAAGCGTCACGCTGACTGCCGGTGGGACGCTCGGCACGGGCGGCACGGTGGCTTCCGTCACGGTGGCCAGCGGGAAGACCCTCAGTTTCGGAAGCCAAGCCCTCTCGACCGCTGTGGGCACGGGCTTCATCAAGAACGGACCAGGGATTTGGAGCCTCAATGGCAGCGCCTTTACCGGCGGCTTCACGCTCAACGCCGGCACGGTTGCCGTCGGCGGTATCAATTCCATGGGTGCTGGAGGCACGTTGACCATTAACGGCGGCACGATCCGATCCACGACCACTGCAGCGCGCGACCTGAGTGGCAAATACACAAGCATCACCATCGGCGGAGACTTCACCTTGGGCGACTCTACGAATAACGGACTACTGACGTTCGCCACCACGTCGGTGAACCTTGGGGCGGCGAACCGCATCATCACGTTGAACAGCGCCGCCACGTTTGGCACAAGTGCCGTGATCAGCGGCGATCCGGGAGTTGGCTTCACCAAGACCGGCTCCGGCACGCTGACTCTTCAAGGCGCAAATACTTTTTCCGGTGGCGTGACCATTCTGAGCGGCACAGTGGATAGCAAGACCACCCAGACCACCCTGGGCTCGGGCACGCTGGTCATTGGCGGGACTGGCGGAGTCAACCCCGTCTTTCAAACCGGCCAAAACAACTCCAACGCCGTCCAGGTCAACGCCAACACGACTGGCACATCCATCATCGCTTCGAACGACATCGGCTCTGGATTCACCATGTCCGGAGCGATCACCTTGAATAGCGCCAATCTAAATGTGCGGACCTTCAACGTTGGCACGACGGCCTCGGTAACCTTATCCGGCGGCGTCACTGGCACCGGCAACCTGCTCATCAACAACCTCAGCAACGGCGCCTCTGCAACTGGCAAGGTCACCCTGAGCGGGGCCACTATCAATAATATCGGCACCGTCACCAGTCAAGGCACCGGGCCGACCGCCAACGTGATCAGCGCCGTGATTGGCGCGAATGTCACCGGTGTCGTCGTCCAAAACGCCATCACCCCGCTGAACCTCGCCGCCGCAAATCTTTACACCGGCCCGACGACCATCAACACGGGCGGCACACTTGTGCTAGGCCACGCGAACGCCGCGAGCAACTCCAGTTCGGTGACGATTGCCGACACGGGCGCGCTCTCGCTGACCACCACCCCAAGCACGGTCAAGACCCTCACCTTCTCCGCCACCGGCACACTGAATTTCGACGTCACAGGCGGCGGCTCGGGTCTGACGGTCAGCACCCTCAACGGCGTCACCAACAGCGGCGCGGCCGGGTCTGTCACCATCAACATCACCGGCAGTGCGCCCACCAACGGCACCTACCCGTTGATCTCCTACAGCGGCACCTTGCAGGGCAGCGGTTTCAGCGCCTACACTCTCGGCACCAAGCCCCCGGGCAAATCCTACGCGCTGAACAATGCCGCCGGCGTCGTGGAGCTGGTTGTCTCAGACCTTCCCGCCATTCAATGGACCGGCTTGCAAACCACCGAGTGGAGCACGGCCATCATCGCCGGTGCCAAGAACTGGAAACAGGGCGTCAGTCCGCTGGATTACACGGATGGCGAGGCCGTTCTCTTCGACGGCACCGCCACCGGCTACACGGTGGACCTCTCCGTGGCGGATGTGACGCCGTTAAACGTTACCTTTGATAACAATGGCGCCACGCCTTACACGCTCCAAGGCAGCAAGGCCATCACGGGTTCTACGGCGCTCACCAAGTCAGGGAGTCAGACGCTCACCATTACCAATACGAACACCTACACCGGCGCGACCATCATCAACGCCGGCAAGCTGGTAATCGGCGGGACCGGTTTGTTGAGCAGCACCGTCACCGCGGGGACCTATGCCGGGGCGATCACCATCGCCGACGGGGCGACCTTTGAAAAATCAGCGAATAATACCCAAACTCTGAGCGGCGCGGTCACCGGCCTCGGCACGCTGAAAATGAGCGCCTCCGCCGGGGGAATGACTCTAAACAACTCCGGCAATGGTTATGGCGCCCTGGAGATCACCGCCGGCCGGGTCTTCATTTCCACCAGCGCGCTCGCGCTGCCTACCGCCGCAACCGCCTCCATCACCACCGGCGGCCTCTTGGTCTTTAACACCAGCGGCACCTATGGCCAGGCCATTACCGTCGGGAACAACGGCGGCATCTGCTCGCGCAACTCCTCGGGAGCGACTTTCAGCAACGTCACCCTGCCCGGCACCGGCACCGTCATCTTCAACAACGATGATTCGGCGACCAGACTCCTGACCATCAGCAAAGGCCAGACGCTCGCCGGCGACCTGACCGTCCAGATCAGCGGGAACCGAATGACCGCCGGCACGGCTGAGCTCGGCGCAGTGACCCTCAGCGGAATTCTCACCGGCAGTGGCGGCTTGACCTTGGTGAGTTCCGGCACCATCGCCAACACCAGCCTTTACGGCACCGGCACGCTGACCCTCACCAACGCCAACAACTACAACGGCCCGACCACGATCAAAAGCGGCAAGCTGGTCTTGGATGGAGCCGCAAATCGTCTGGCAACCACCGGCGTTGTTGTTCTGGGCGACACCGGCACCACCGGCAAGCTTGTCCTCGGCGGCACGACGGCGGCGAGTCAGACCCTCACCGCTCTGACGACTAGCGGCCTGGGTGGATCGGTGGTGGGCGGAAATGCCTCCAATTCAACACTCTTCCTGAATATTGCCACCAACAACACCTTCGGCGGCACCCTCGGCGGCGTGGGCACGAATGAGAACAACCTCGCCCTCACCAAGCAAGGCGCGGGCACCCTGACGCTCAGCAGTGCAGCCAACACCTTCACCGGCCAAGTCCTCTCGGATTCCGGGACGATCCAGGTCACCAAGTTGGAGAATAATGGAACCGCCAGCAGCGTCGGATCTGGCACTGGCTCACTCCGTCTGGGCAGTGACGCCACCGCCACCCTCGAATACATCGGCACCACCGACAGCAGCACCAACAAGGTCATCCAAATCGGCACCAACGTCGCCACCAACACGGGCAGCGCGGCGATTCTCAACAACAGTGCTTCTGGCAAACTCACGTTCACCGCCACCCCTTTCAACCAAGTGGTCGGCGCCGCCACGGTAGCCCGTGCGCTGATCCTTGGTGGTAGCTACACCGGGGCAGCCAACGAAATCACAGGCATCATCCAAGACCACAACACAGGCGGCGGGGGTGTCGTCTCGCTCACCAAGGAGGGAGCAAGCACATGGGCTCTTTCCGGCGCGAACACCTACACCGGTGACACCACGGTCAACAGCGGTGTGCTCGCCGTCAACGGAACTTCCATCGCGAATACCGGCAAACTCGTCATCGCGGGCGGCAAGGTGGACCTGACCAACGCGGAAACCGTCGACAAGCTGTTCTTCGGTGCCGCCCAGCAACCCTCGGGCACCTACAGTTCCAGCAGCGTTCCCGCCGGTGCCACGATCACGACCGCCAGTTTCTCTGGCGGCGGAACGCTGATCGTCACCAGCGGCCCAGGCGGAACCTATGCCTCGTGGATCAATGGCTTCTTCCCGGGTGAAACCAATCCTTCGATCATCGGAGCCGGCGCAGACCCCGATAACGATGGCATCGACAACGGCGTGGAAATGGTCATCGGTGGAGATCCAAAACTCGGCATGGACTCCGCCCTGCTGCCGACCATCGAGTTGGTCACCAATCCCGTCAGCACGCCGACCATTCCTGCCGGAAACTACCTGCTCTTCACCTACCGCCGCAGCGACCTCTCCGTCGCGGCTGGCGTGACGGCAACCTGTGAGACCGACACCGATCTCGTCGGCCCATGGACCGTCGCGACGGACGGCGTCTCAGGCACAGTGATCCAAGTGGACGACAACTTCACCTTCACCCCACCAGCTGCGGCGAACACCGACCGGGTGCGTGTCTATGTGCTACGCGGCGCGAACACCAAACTCTTCGGCCGCCTCAATGTTCAGGTTCCCTGAGCGGTCATCCATCGGGTCGAATGGGGAAATTTCAGAGTAATGGGTTTTTCTGTGCTAATAGGGTGCCGCCAGACTGATGGCTGGCGCGCATCCTTTCCATTTCGTCATCATGCATCGATCCACCAGCCGCCGCAGCTTCATCGAATCCGCCACCCTCAACTTCGCGGCAAACCCGAAAACCATCCCACAGGCCTATCCAAGGGCCAAAGGCGGACCCGCCCGGGGATTCTGCCGTGCCGGTTGGGAGCCCGAACCCGTTTGATCCGTCATGTTGCTCCATCGCCCTCATTCCAAGCTGGTCAAGGTGTCCGCGGATTCCCAATCTTCGCGCATGTCGATTGCCAACGGTGGAGCAAAACTCCGTGATGTCGCCGAACTGCTCGGCTGCTCGGTCGCCACGGTGTCCAACGCCATCAACGGTCGCGGCCGGATCGGCGAGGAAATGCGGCAGCGGATCCTCGACAAGTGTGCCGAGCTGAACTTCGTGCCCAACTCCGCGGGCCGCAGCCTGCGCCTGCAGCGGACCGATGCCGTCGGGGTGATCTACGCCCCGTCGTTCGCCGAACTGTTCGGCAACGTCTTCTACGCCCGGATCATGGAGGGCTTGTCGGAAACCTTCGGCGAGGCAGGCCTCGATCTGGTTCTCGGCAATCGCAGGGACGCCGACGGAATGCCCTCGGTGATACGCCAGGGCAAGGTCGATGCACTCGTGGTATTGGCCGGCGTGTTTACCGCCGCCGATTACGAGACGCTGCGTCATTGTCCGGTGCCGATCTGCATCGTGGATGGCTGCGTCCGTTCGTTCGATGCTGATTCGCTGACCACTGATGGATTCGGCGGCGGGCAGCAGGTGGCGGAGCACCTCTATCAATACGGCCACCGCAAGATCGTGATGATCGCCTACCGCAATCCACTTTACAATATCGAGCAGCGCATCGCGGGATTCTTTTCCGGGCTGCGGTCCTGCGGCATTGAAGCCAGCGAGGCGGAATCCCTCATCCGGGTGGATAACGACAAGGAGGCGGCCAACGAACTTCTCTCGCGTCTCAACTCGGCGGACCCGCCGACCGCCGTCTTCGCGGTGAACGATACGATGGCCCTGAATCTGATGGATGCCCTGGAGCAGGCCGGTCGGGCCATACCGGACGATGTTTCCATGGTTGGCTTCGACGACGATCCGATGGCGGTCCGCGCCCGGCCGCCATTGACCACCGTCAGTCTAAAGAAACGCGACATCGGGGCGGTGAGCGCACGCCTCGTACTCGACCGCCTCGCTCATCCCGACAAACCCGTCGTCCATCAGGTGCAACCGACCCGTTTGGTCGTCAGAGAGTCGGTCGCCCGACGCTGATGCCGAATCCCGCATGTCCTTGTTACAAGCCAATGAAAAAACGTTTTTGCAAACTGATCGCATGTTAAAAGTTCACCGCGCATGGGTTCGGCGAGGTGGGATTAAGATCCGGCTGCCGCACGATGAGTGATTGTCTCTGAAATGAAGCGTTTCCACTCCATACTTCCTTCGCTTGCCGTCTGCCTGCTGGCTTTGCTGGCGGTCTGGCATTCTCAAACACCGCCGGCGTCTGAAACCGGCCATGCGGCAAAAACGGCGGCATCGGCGGAGCCCGTGCGAGTGTCGGTCGGCGGGGCACCTGCGGAACATCCAACCCCGGTTGCCTTGCGCGAGTTGAGAAAACAACTGTCGGGGCTTTCAGACGTGAAATTTCCAACGCGGGCGGATCGCGTCTGGGAGGTGGCCGTGCCGGAACCGACGTTTGAGGAATTCCGCCGCTGGACGGCGGCGCTACCTGCCGCCAGAACTGGCGCTGGCCTTCAGCAAGGCATTGAGCTTGCACGGCAACGCCGCCATGAATTGCTGGAGATGATCGAAAAGAACCCGCGGCGGGCGCTGGAACTCGCTGTTCCGGATTCCGTGCGGCAGCAGTTGCCGGAGGAGATCGTGGCCTTGCTGGAGGAGCGCGTGGACACACAGGGCGACCTTCTGGTGCAGTCAACGACCTTGGACAACGACCGCGGCTGCATGACGACGCGCGCTGCAACGCTGCAAGACGGGCGGGTTTTCGACACCTACACTTACGGACGTCGCGGTGCCATGCCGACGCGCGACAACATCGCCATCCACGGCGTGGAGCTCGATGGCAAACTCGCCCTGTCGGAATTTCCGGGCCGCGCGCTGGAACCCTCGGAACTCACTGCCCGGGCCGCTGCCGGGCAAGTTCCGAGTGAATCTCCCGAGCCGACGGACGGCACACGGCCGGCGGATGCTGCGGACGAGGTGGTGATCGCTTTTGGCGACAGCCGGATGATTCGCTATCATGATGAAATTCAAGCCGTCGCGGCTCTGCTGCTTGAGGAAGGCACCGAGCAATCCGGCACCACTGCGGCCTTGGCCGATGATTTGGACGGCGTGATTGCCTACAGCCCCATGACCGAGGGACAGAAGACCTTGTTGATCATCCGCGTCGACTTCCCGGATTATCAGGGAGGGAGCGCGTCTGATTCAACATTGCAGAGCCTCATCTCCGATATGAATTCCGTTTACACGGACATGTCTTCCGGAAAGGCTGCTTTCGCATTGAACGGTCAGGGCTCCGCGTTCACGCCGGTTCTGCGGCTGCCGAACAATGTCTCCTATTACACAACAAACTCATTCAGCCGTATCCTCACCGCCGCTCGCAGCGCGGCCGCGGCCGCGGGTTATAATTACACGAATTACACCTACGAGGTGGTGGTTACCGGGGCCCAACCGGTCGTCAACGGCTCTGCCGGGGTTGCGTTTGTGGGCGCGCGCGGAGCGTGGCTGCACAACTCGCAATGGAACCTCAAGACCTGCGCCCATGAGGTGGGGCATAATTTCGGCCTGCCGCATTCCGGTGCCTGGGATACGGATGATGGCAGCGTCATCGGCCCGGGCGACGTGTGGGATTACGGGAATGTCTTCGACATGATGGGCGTGGGCAGTTCGCCGCATACCAGCCGGCATTTCGGTGCGAGTTTGAAGGAGTTTCTGGACTGGATGCCCATCACGGATGTGGTGAAGATCACGACCAACGGCACTACTACCTCGCGCATCCGCGCCATGGACAAGGTACAGGCGGACGGCAACAAGCGGGCGCTCGTCGTGGACCGTGCCGGCAGCTCGGATGATTACTGGATCGAACATCGTCAGCTCTATGGCACGAACTACGGCATGCGGGACGGTGTGCTGGTGAACTGGGCGAGCATCAACGGCGGCTACCAGCAACCGCTGTTGCTCGATATGAGGCCGGATACTTCTGAAAAAACCGACGCTGTTCTGCCGCTCGGCAAGACTTTCTCCGACACTGCGGCAGGCATCCACATCACCCCGGTGGCCCGCGGCATGGACCCGGACGGTGTCAACTGGATCGATGTCACGACAACCCGTGGCAATGTTTCAGGCAATCTCAAGCCGGTGGCGAACCTCAGCGCAACCAACTCCAACCCGGCGGTCAATGGCAGCGTCACCTTCACCTGCACCGCCAACGATCCGAACGACGATCCGCTCTCCTACTTCTGGGATTGGGGCAATGGAACGACGACCGCCAACAACAGCCCCATCGCCAGCAAGAGCTGGCCCGCGGCCGGCGTCTATGTCGTGCAATGCACGGTTTCGGACATGAAAGGCCTCGCCACCACGGCTGACTATGTGATCCAAGCGGGGGGAGCTGCCGGCACCTTTTTCATCGAAGGCGTGTGCAGCACGACTCAGGGCAATCCCCTGCAAGGAGTGGTGGTGACCGCCTCGCCCACGGCGTTGAAGGCCACCTCGGATGCGACCGGACGTTACATCATCACCGGTCTGTCGGCTGGCAATTACACACTCACCGCATCGTCAGTCGCACCGGATGGTTTCATCAACCCGGTGACGGTGGGCCCCAGCCAGCAGGACAGGAACTTTGTGCGGCAGTCGTATCCTTTGACATGGGATGCGAATTCAGGCGTCGCCGGAGCTCAGGACGGCAGTGGCACCTGGGCGAACGCCGGCGGTAACTGGCGCAATCAAACAACCGGCGCGAACAACCAGAACTGGAACAATGCCAACCTCGACTCCGCCACCTTCGGCGCGGGCACGGATGGCAGCTATGCGGTGACCCTTTCGGGAACGGTTCAGGCCGGTGGCGGAATCACCTTCGCCAACAGCGGATACACGCTTTCGGGAGCTGCGCTGCAGCTCCACGACGGCACGAACAACACCCCTGTCAGCGTGGCTGCCGGGAAGACGGCCACCATCAACTCCGCCATCACCTATCTACACAACAAGCCGGCCGCCATCACGGTGAACTCGGGCGCTGTCTTGAATCTCGGTGGCGGCACCACTTCGTCCCTTAATCCACAGTTCGCGTTCAGCGGTGCGGGCACGGTCAACATGACTGCGGGGACTTATGCTTCCAACATCGGCAGCGTGGCTGTCGCCACCTTCAACCAGAGCGGCGGCACCTACAACATCACGCCCGGAAACAATGTCGGTTTCAATGTCTCCAGCAACAGCCGCAACGTGAACTGCATTCTTTCCGGTGGCACTCTGAACGTGAATGGCAACGCCACGACGGCGACCGTCAACAACGCCTATCTCGGAATCGGCAACGGGACCGGCATAGCCAACACATCCACCATGACCGTGCAGGCCGGCGCCACGGTGAATGTGGGAACCACCGCCAGCACGTCCGGTGAGATTCGAATTGCAAACACTCCGGAATCCAATGGCACGCTCGATGTGCAGGGTGGAACGCTCACCGTCGGGACCGGAAATGCCGCCAACAAGATCTACTTTTTCAAGGCGGGCGCGTTCGATGCTCCCTACCTCGCCAACATGACCCAGTCCGGCGGCACAGTGACGGCCAACGGCGTCCAGTTCGGCGGCGATTCCGGCACTTATGATTCCGCTTCATCCGTCGTCCTGCAGCTCAGTGGTGGCTCTCTCTATGTCGGCAACCAAGGCATCACCCGTGGCTCCGCCGCCGCCGGCCTTGCGGTGGAGATCCAGCTCCAGGGCGGCACGCTGGGTGCCGACCAGAACTGGAGTTCTTCACTGGACATGCAACTCGGGAATGCCGGTGGCGGCGTGAACATCCGCGCGCAGGACAGCGGCGGCACCGGGCGCAACATCATCCTTTCCGGCAACCTCTCGGACGATGGCGAGGTCAACGGTTCGCTCACCAAATCCGGTGTGGCGGATCTCATCCTGAGCGGCGCCAACAACACCTACAGCGGCGGCACCACCGTCAACGCCGGACGGCTCTTCATTTCAAACGCCGGTGCTCTTCCTCCCACCGGCACCGTTCTGGTCAATGCCGCCACCTTGAACATCAATGCCGGCGGATCACCCGTATTCAACCAGAGCATCGTGCTCGCTCCGGGCGCGAGGCTGGCCGTGCGCAAGGCAGCCACCTTCACCAACGTCAGCCTGCCGGCTTCCGGCTCGGTCATCTTCAACAGCGATGACCAGAACACCGTGGCCTTCGGCTTCGGCGGGAGTGTTACCCTGAGTGGCGATCTTACGGTTCAAGTAGGCGGCGGCCCGGGCACTCCGGGCGATGTCACCCTTGCGGGGACTCTCAGCGGCATCGGCGGGATCAACAAAACCCAGGCCGGCACACTCATTCTAACCGGCAATAACAGCTACAGCGGTGCCACCACCGTCTCCGCGGGAACCCTCGCGCTTGCCGCTGGCAATACGGCTTCCCCCATCACGGTGGCTTCCGGTGCCAAGCTCGGGTTCACCCTCGGATCGACGGTCACCTCGACTGCCGCGCTCACCCTTGCGGCCGGCCATTCGATCACCATCACCGGCACCCCGTCGCTGGTCGGCTACACGTTGTTCACCACTTCAGGCAACATCACGGGCACTCCGCAACTGACAACCGCCATCCCTGATTACCAACTCATGGTGGTGGGAGGAAACCAACTTCGCCTGATCCAGATCTCCGGCACTCCCTACGCCGCCTGGTCCGGCGGTGCGGCCTTTGATGCCGATGCCAATGGCGATGGGGTGAGCAACGGTTTGGCCTTTTTGCTCGGTGCGGCGGACACCAGTGTCAGCGCCCGCAGCCTGTTGCCAACCGTTTCCAGCAGCGGCGGCAACCTGGTGCTGACTTTCAGCATGCTCAATGCCACCAGCCGCGGCAGCGCCACTCTCAGCGTCCAACATAGCAGGGACTTGGGCCTTTCCGACCCGTGGACCACGGTCCTCGTGCCGGATGCCGCTGATGGCCCGACCAACGGAGTGACTTTCAATGTCAGCGAGGGCAACCCGCGCAACAGCGTTATCGTGATCATTTCTTCCACCGAGGCTGCTGGCGGCGGCAAATTGTTCGGCCGTCTCAATGCCGCCGAGTAACCATCCTTTTTCGCTGAATGCCTGCCTCACCACCCGCACATTTTCAGAACAAGCTGATCGACGGCCAACCCGGCGTTGTCGCCGGCTTCAAGGCACACCTGAAGAAACATCCCGCTGTTCTCCCGCGCCGGCTGTTCGGCGAATTCACCCGCTAAAATCCACATGACCACCACAAGCTACTTCGGCATCATCGACTATGTCTTCATGGGGCTTTACGTCCTGGTGCTGGTCTTTCTCGGCTTCTATCTCAAGCGCCTCGCCTCGCGCAGCCTCGATAATTACATTTGCGGCGGAAAGAACATCCCGTGGTGGGCGATGGGCATCTCGGGCATGGCGAGCTTTCTCGATCTTGCCGGCACCGCGGTGATCGTCTCCTTCCTGTTTATGCTGGGGCCGAAGGGCCTGTTCGTCGAGTTCCGCGGCGGTGCGGTGCTGGTCCTGCCGTTCATGATGCTGTGGACCGGCAAATGGCACCGCCGCTCGGGCTGCCTCACCGGCGCCCAATGGAACATCTATCGCTTCGGCGATTGCTGGGGCGGCCGCGCCTCGCAATTGATGGGTGTGATCGCCACCGTGCTCACGACCATCGGCATGCTCGCCTACCTGATCATCGGCGCGGGAATCTTCCTTTCGACATTCCTGCCATTCTCGCCCGAGGCCTGCTCGCTGACCCTGCTCGTGATGGCCACGCTCTACACGATGATGTCCGGCTTCTACGGGGTGATCTTCACCGATCTCTTCCAAGTCGCCATCATCCTCGTGGCGGTGGTCTACATCTCGGTGAAAGCCTTCAACGGAGTAGGCGATGTGGGGGAAATCTCGCAGATCGCCATGAAGGTGACCGGCAGCCCCGACTGGATCAACGGCGCGCCGCAATGGAATGTCCATGTGCCCGAAGGATACGAAGTATACAAACACCTGATCATCTTCGCTTCCTTCTATCTGATCCGAACCATCGTCGCCGGCCTCGGCACCGGTGCGGACCCGCGTTACTTCGGCGCGAAGAACGACCGTGAGTGCGGCAAACTCTCGATGCTGTGGACAGTGCTGATGACCGTGCGCTGGCCGATGATGATCGGCGTCGCGGTGATGGGTCTCTATTTGGTGAATGACTTGCTGCCGGAGCAAGCGAAGCTCAAGGAGGCGGCCGCGTTGATCCACGACGCCCACCCGGAAACCGCCAAGCCTCAATGGGGCACGCTTATTTCCTCGATCGCCAACGCGCCCGACAAGCAGGACCCGGCGTTGGTCGGCTCGTTGAAATCCCTGCTCGGCGAGGACAAGTGGGCCGAGAAGATGAACCTGCTAAGCTATGAGGGCACCGTGAACCCGGAGAAAATCCTCTCCGCGGTGCTGCTGATGTCGGTGGCGGAGGGCATGCGCGGCGTGCTGGTCATCGCTTTGATCGCGGCCGCGCTTTCCACTTTTGGCAGCTGGGTGAACCTGGCGACCGGACAGTTTGTCAACGACTTCTACAAAATATGGGTCCGCCCGAAGGCGCAGACCCGCGAGCTGATCTTCGCCAGTTGGGGCACGGTGGTGGGTATTGTCACGTGCAGTTTCCTGTTTTCGCTCACCTTGGACAGCATCAATGACATCTGGGGCTGGATGATGATGGGCTTTGGCGCGGGCTTCCTCGTGCCGGCGTTCCTGCGTCTCTACTGGTGGCGCTTCAATGGTGCCGGCAGCGCGATCGGCACGCTGATCGGCATCGTGGCGGCGATCGTCCAGCGACTGCTGTGGCCCGATCTCAACGAGGTCTGGCAGTTTGTGTTCGTGTTGACGGTTGGTTTTGTCAGCTCGGTCACCGTGGCGTTGCTCACGGCACCCACCGACCCCGAGGTGTTGCGCAAGATGTATCTGGAGACGCGTCCCTTCGGCGTTTGGGGGCACCTCAAGGAAACTCTCTCCAGGGAGGAACGGGCGCGGACGACGCGCGAGCACCGCCAGGATCTCATTGCTCTGCCCTTCGCGCTGGTATGGCAGACGACGCTGTTCCTCGCACCCATGCTTTTCATTATTCACAACTGGGAGGGATTTGCCGCTGCCTCCGCAATCTGCCTCGGGTCGTTCGCCGCGATCTGGTTTTTCTGGTTCCGTCACCAGCCCATGGGCAATTTTTATGAGTCATCCCATGAAACGTTCATCGATCAAGGTCGTTGAAGCAATGATTGGCTGTATCTGCGTTCTCGCAATGCCTGCATGCCAAAAGCAACCACAAGAACGCGTAGGGCCCAAAGAAGTGCGCGTCGATTCCTCGACGCTTACCGGCAAGGTGATGTGTGGCTACCAGGGATGGTTCCGCTCGCCCGATGATGGCGAGGGGCTGAATTGGAAACATTACCGCAACCAAACGAGCGGCGAATTCAGGCCCGGCGAGGCGGGTATCGAGTTCTGGCCCGACATGTCGGAATTTGCGGAGCACGAGCGCTTCGACACCGCGTTCCGCCATGCCGATGGCGGCGTCGCCCAGGTCTTCAGCTCGGCGGTTCGCGACACGGTCGTCCGCCATTTCCAATGGATGAAGCAATACGGCATCGATGGCGTGTTCGTGCAGCGCTTCGCCACCGAGGTGACCGACAGCAAGGGCCGGGCCGATGACGCCACATCCCGCTCCATCAACCGCGTGCTCGGAAACTGCCGCGCCGGTGCCGGCCGCCATGGCCGCACCTACGCGGTGATGTATGACCTCACCAACATGACCGCCGCGCGCATGGCGGCGGTGAAGGATGACTGGCGTTTTCTGGTCAGGGAAATGGGCATTCTCAAGGACGCCGCCTACCAGCAACATGCGGGCCGTCCCGTGGTCGCTCTGTGGGGCGTGGGTTTCAACGGGCGCGACTACGGTCCGGCCGAGATCGGACCTTTGGTCGATTTCCTCAAGAACGACCCCGAGTGCGGAGGGCTCACCGTGATGCTCGGGGTTCCCACCCACTGGCGGTCCGGCAACCGTGATGCCGGACCGTTTGCGCAATGGGAAAAGATATATCTTGCCGCCGATATCATCTCACCATGGACGGTTGGGCGTTTCGGTGGAATCGATGCGGCGCAGCGTTACGCCGCTGAGATCGTCAAGCCCGACCACGAGTGGTGTGTGGCTCACAAGAAGGAACACATGCCGGTGGTTTTCCCCGGCTTCTCATGGTCAAATCTGAAGAAGGGCACCATGGAGAATCCGGACGCCTTCATCGATCGGGAGGGCGGCCGATTCCTCTGGTCACAATACGATGCGCTCGTCCGGACTGCCGGTGCGACGATGGTCTATCAGGCGATGTTCGATGAACTCGACGAGGGGACCCATATCTTCAAATCGACCAACAACCCGCCTGTTGGTGACAGCCGCTTCCTTACTTTTGAAGGGCTTCCCACGGACCACTACCTGTGGCTTGTCGGCGAGGCGACACGACGGGTGAGGGGAGAGCTTCTTTTCTCTCCCAAACTGCCAGTCCGGAACATCCCACATCCCATTCCAGAGCGATGAAGCGAAACGACCTCAGAAATGGGGAAATCCTGTCGGGCGCCCCGAGTTTGACACGCGGAAACTTTCCAGCGAAGGCGAGGCATTCCATTGAGAAATGAGCAAAAAGAAGAGGCCCGGCGTGCCCATCCCGCGCGCTGGGTCCATTGAAAGGATATCCAATCATGAAAGGCGTCATCACTATCATTGCACTAATGCTGGCTTGCCTGAGCCTGCGCGCCAAGGAGCGCCCGAACATCGTCCTCATTTTTCTCGATGACGCGGCATACTCGGATTTCCGCCCCTTTGGAAACCCGCCTTACGCCACCCCTAATGTGGAACGCCTCGCCGCTGAGGGTGTTCGATACACTCGCTTTCATGTACCACAGGCCGTTTGTTCGGCGTCCCGCGCAGCTTTGCTGACCGGTCGCTACCCGCACCGCAACGGCGTCGTCAATGCCATCTCTCCGGGCAAACCAGGCCTGGACCCCAAGCACCCCATCATTGCTGAAACGCTCAAACAACACGGCTATGCCACCGCTCACTTCGGCAAATGGCATCTTGGCGACATACCCGCCACGCGCCCCATGGCCCGCGGCTTTGACCAATACGCGGGTCTCCTCGTTTCCAATGACATGTGGCCCCACAATCCTGTGTGGAGGAAAGGCCATGGTGAGAAACCCCTGCCATACTGGGAAAACGGCGCGATTAAGATCCAGGACGTCAGCCCCAATGACCAAAAGCACCTCACCGCCTGGGCGACCGAAGGCGCCACCCGCTTCATCCGCTCACAGGCGGGCAAACAACCGTTTTTCCTCTACCTCGCCCACTCAATGCCGCATGTCCCGCTTTACTGCCGTGATGAATTCCAAGGGAAATCCGGCGCGGGCATTTATGGCGATGTCATCACGGAAATCGACTGGTCGGTGGGCGAAATCATGACTGCCCTTCGCGAGAGTGGAGTGGAAGACGATACGATCGTTCTTCTCACCTCGGACAACGGCCCGTGGGAGGAATTCGGCAATCACGCGGGTAAAACACCGTTTCGCGAACACAAGGGGACCAGCTTCGAGGGAGGCGTCCGCTCCCCCTTGACCGTTAGATTTCCGCGCGAACTCAAGTCCGGAACGGTGAACGATCGCGCCTTCGGTTCCATTGATCTCTATCCGACCCTCGCCTCGCTTGCCGGAGTCCCTTTGCAGGAAAAGGACACCGATGGGAGAAATGTCTGGCCGCTCATGCGTGGCGATGAAGGGGCGAAAAATCCTCATCGTCATTACTTCATCTCGACAGGCTGGGACCTCGAAGCCGTCATGAGCGCCGACGGCAAATGGAAACTCCATCTGCCTCACGGATACCGCGATGTCGTCCGCCCCGGCCATGACGGCGGGCGGGGTGAAACCCGGACCTCCATGATCGAAGAATCGCTTTTCAATCTCACCGATGATCCTCTCGAACGACACAACCTCATCGGCAAGCACTCCGACATTGCAGATGAACTCCGTGACGCCGGTGCCGATTACTTGAAACGATTTCCATCATCAACCAAATGAACCGGGAGATTGCAAACCATCCATACGCCCGAGCTTCAGGCCCGTTGCACCGCACAAACATGGATTGCCGTTCAAAGGGCTCACCATTAGTTGCCTGCCGCGCACTTGCAGGCTCGCTTGCCGTTGCGATGTTGGCGATAGCGATGTCGATCTGCGCGGTTTCCGCTCCTGTCCGACCGAACTTTCTCATCATTCTGACAGACGACCACGGCTATGGCGATGTTTCAACCTACGGCGCGTCGGATGTGCGGACGCCGCATATCGACCGCATCGCCAACGAGGGCATGCTTTTCACCGGCATGCGGGCGAACTGCACCGTCTGCTCACCCACACGTGCGGCCCTGCTCACCGGCTGCTACGCCGACCGGGTTGGCGTGCCGGGTGTGATCCGCACCAACCCACAGGATTCGTGGGGATACTTTGATCCGAAAGTGCCGACTCTCGCCGATCTGCTTCGCGGCGCAGGCTACCACACCGCGATCATCGGCAAGTGGCATCTCGGTCTTGGAGCGCCGAACACACCGAACGAGCGTGGTTTTGACCATTTCCATGGTTTCCTTGGGGATATGATGGATAGTTATACAAAACACCTCCGGCATGGCGAAAACTACATGCGTCATAACAAGGAGGTAATCACGCCCACGGGGCACGCCACCGACCTGTTTTCCGACTGGGCTGCGGAGTATCTGCGCGGGCGTGCGAAAGTGACGGGCGAACCGTTCTTCCTCTATCTCGCCTACAATGCGCCGCATTTTCCGATCGAACCTCCCGCCGACTGGCTCGGAAAAGTTAGAAAGCGTGTTCCCGGCATGAAGGAAAACCGCGCGAGCAATGTCGCTTTTGTCGAGCATCTCGACGCCGGAATCGGGCGCGTGCTTGCCGCTCTCGATGAATCGGGACTCGCGCAAAATACCGTCGTCGTTTTCACCTCCGACAACGGCGGCTCGCTGCCGCATGCGCAAAACAATGATCCCTGGCGCGGCGGCAAGCAGGAGCACTATGACGGCGGCTTGCGCGTTCCATTCATGGTCCGCTGGCCGGCCGTTATCAAAGCCGGTTCCCGCAGCGATTATGCGGGCTTGTTGTTCGACTTGTTTCCCACCTTTGCCGAACTCGCCGGCGAGCGCGCCCCTGCGGATCTCGATGCACGGAGCCTGCGTACCATTTTCCAAGGCGGCGAAATCACCCAACCGCGCGACCTGTATTTCGTCCGCCGCGAAGGCGGTTTCAAATATGGCGGCAACAGCTATGAGGCCTTCATTCGAGGCGATTGGAAAATTCTGCGCAATGATCCTTTCAGCCCCTACGAGCTCTATCATCTCACTGAGGATCCCGGTGAGGAGAGGAACTTGGCATCGACGAATCGCAAGGTGCTGGAGGAACTCTCTGCCGCGCTCCGCCTGCACATCCAGCGTGGCGGGGGCACCCCGTGGCAACCTCCAGGCGATTGATCCACCATCCCGAAACTCAACAACCCCATGAAACTGCTTTCCTTCTGTTTGTCGCTTCTTGTCCTGCCGCTACTCCATGCGGCCGCTCCGGTGCCCGCGGAGATCATCCCCGCTCGCATCGCTGGCTCCAAGCCCCGCAACGTCGTCTTCATTCTCTCCGACGACCACCGCTACGATGCGATGAGTTTTCTGGGTCACCAGTTCGCGAAGACGCCGGTGATGGACTCGCTCGCGAAAAACGGAGCCTATATCAAGAACGCGCTTGTCACCACCGCGTTGTGCTCACCGAGCCGCGCCTCGATCCTCACCGGGCTTTACACCTTCCGCCACCGCGTCATTGACAACAACCGCCCGATCCCGCGCGGCACGGTTTATTTCCCGCAGTATCTGCAGAAGGCCGGTTATGCGACGTGCTTCATCGGCAAGTGGCACATGGGCGGAGAAAGCGACCGCCCGCAGCCCGGCTGGGATCACTGGGTGAGCTTCGCCGGCCAGGGCGAATATCTCCCACCCACACCCGACTATACCATCAACGTGGATGGCAGGCGTGTGAAACAAAAGGGCTATATCACGACCGAGCTCACCGACTATGCAATTGACTGGCTCAAGCAGCAGAAGCCATCCGGGCAGCCATTCTTCCTTTACCTCTCGCACAAGGCGGTGCACGCGAACTTCACACCCGAGGAGCAATACAAAGACAGTCTTGAAGATCTAACATTCCAGCGTCCCGCATCCGAGCAGGACACCGCGCGCGATCCGCTCAAGCCGCGCTGGCTGCGCGACCAGCGCAATTCCTGGCACGGCGTGGATTTCCCCTATCACAGCGAGTTGGACATCGAGCGCTATTACAAGCGCTACTGCGAAACACTCCGTTCGGTGGACGACAGCATCGGCCGCGTGCTCCAGCAACTCAAGGACATGGGGATCCATGATGAGACGCTCGTGATTTACATGGGCGACAACGGCTTCATGTTTGGCGAGCAGGGAATCATCGACAAACGGGTTGCGTATGAAACTTCCATCCGCGTGCCGATGCTCGCGCAGTGCCCCGCGCTCATCAAACAAGGCACCGTTCTCGATCAAATGATCGCCAACATCGATGTCGGCCCGACGGTGATGGAGGGGATGGGCTTGGAAACGCCGCCGCACATGGATGGAAAGAGTTTCCTGCCGCTTCTCCGTGGCGAGCATATCCCGTGGCGCGATCGTTTCCTCTATGTTTACTATTGGGAAAAGAACTTCCCACAAACCCCCACCACCTTTGCCCTGCGCACACCGAAGGCGAAATACATCACTTACTACGGCCTTTGGGACTCGGATGAATTTTATGACCTCTCCACCGATCCGGAAGAGTCGCGCAACCTCATCAACGACCCATCGCGCCTCACCGAGGTCAAACGCATGGAGGACGAACTCTACCGCATGATGGGCGAACTCGGCGGCATGGAAATCCCGCTCAACCAGCCAAAAGGCGGCGTCAACGACAAACGCCTCCGCAGCCGTGGCGGCGACAAGGCCACCGATTTCCCGCCGTCCAATGTCGTGGACGCACCCCTCAACCGCAACGCCAACTGAGTTGTTGAGCATCCAGGCGAATCTGACAACCATGGCGTCTCAAACCGTGTCGGCGTAATTCTCTAACATTATTATCATTTCATGATTGCAGGAATCGAATTCGGTGGCACCAAGACGGTTGTCGCCATTGGGCACCGGGACGGGAAACTCATCGAGGAATTCCGTTATCCGACGACAAACCCGCAGGAAACACTGGGCGTGGCGGTCGATTGGATCCGCCAGCGCGGAGTGCCGGAGGCGCTGGGAGTGGCCGCCTTCGGGCCCGTCATGCTGGCGGACCATGGCGATGGATACGGTCGCATGCTGGCCACGCCAAAACCCGGTTGGGAGGGCTTTTCACTCTCCTCCTGCATGCGTTCCGCGTTTCCAGGCTGCCGCCTGGTCATCGAGACGGATGTCAATGCGGCGGCGCTCGCCGAGAGTCATTCAGGCGCGGCCCGCGGACTGGCGGATGTCGTTTACATCACCATCGGCACCGGCATCGGCGCGGGCATTCTTTCCGGCGGCCGGCTTGTCCACGGGGCGCTCCATCCGGAGTTCGGGCATTTGAAGGTTCCGGCTTTTCCGGGCGATGGGTTCGCCGGCGTGTGTTCCTTTCATGGTGACTGCCTTGAGGGACTTGCCAGCGGCCCGGCGATGGCCGCCCGCTGGGGCGTGGAGGCGTCCGCGCTGCCACCCGGGCACAAGGCATGGGAGATGCAGGCTTGGTATCTGGCTCATGGAGTCCTCGCTCTCGTGGCGACCGTGGCTCCCGCAAGGATTGTTATCGGAGGCGGAGTTTCCCAAGTTGAAGGTTTTCATGCACGGGTTGAGGCTGCGTTTCGGAAGGTCTCCGCAGGCTATTTTGGGCATGCAATGTTGGCTCACTTCGTTGTATCTCCGGTCTTCGGGCAACAGGCGGGAATCCGCGGTGCGCTTCTACTTGTTGCTTCAGCTTCCCATGAGGATTCATGATGACTAGCAGTCTGTCGGACTTGGAAGAAGCTTCAAAATCCGCTACCCTTCGATCACACTCGGCGCATGGCAGTTCGTTTCGTCTCGCTGGATCATGACATCCCAATGCTTTTACCACCCGATCTGCGGGACCGGGTGCCGGCTGATCACATCGTGCATTTCGTGATGGATGCCGAGAAACTGCTCGATTTCAGCTCTGCTAAAGTCAACCACCGCGGCACCGGCAGCACCCAGTATCCGCCCTCCATGATTCTCGGCCTGCTCATTTTCAGCTAGGCAACCGGCACGTTTTCGAGCCGCAAGATAGAGAAACTCACCTGCGAAAACCTCGCCGTGCGATTCCTCACCGGCGACACCCGCCCGGACCACGACTCCATCTGCACCTTCCGCCGCAATAACAAGGAACTATGGAAAGCGCCTTCTATCGTATCCTTCACTGCGCCGCGCTCTCCCAAATTCTCAAGGTTGGCGACATCGCCGTCGCCATCGACGGCACCAATAATTTTGGATTTTTAGGGAAGCTGAATCGAATGAATCCCCGCCACGGATTGTCTATACCAACATGAAGGCGATGCTCCTCCCTGCCCTGCTCTCATTCGCCCTGTCCACCATTTCCCCGGCCCAGACCTGCCGCGAGGTGGTGCGCGATGCCTCCGGGAGGGTCGTCCAGACCATCGAGCGGCAGAAGCAGGCGGGCGGCGCCGAACGGTCCGTGATCCGCGATGCCTCGGGCAGGATCACTGGCACCGCCACCACCCAAGCCAGCGGCGGCAGCACGACGCAGACTCAATACCGCGACGCCAGCGGCCGCGTGACCGGGACCGCTTCGACGAATCAAAGTTCCTCAAACTCGTCCCGCACCACCTACCGGGATGCCAGTGGGCGAGTGGCCGGGAGCGCCGACACCAGCAAGGTTTCGGGATCTGGCAGCCGCACGCAATACAGGGACTCCTCTGGCCGCGTCACCGGCAGCGAAACCACCAGCGGCGGCACGTCCGGGATCATCACGGCAACGCGCCGCGATTCCTCCGGTCGGCTGATCGGCAGCAGCATGGGCACCGGAAAATGTCAGGGTGTGGTGCGTGTTCCTGTGCCGCCGCCGGGTGCGAAGAAGTGAACAGCACCGTATGCCTTCCGCCGTCGCAAACGGGACAAAACGCACTTGTCCCGTTTAGTCGTCCAGGGAAGCGGTCGCCTGAATTCGGGACATGGACGGGACAAGAAGCAGGTCCGCTGTCGGCTGGTTCAGCGTGCTTATTCCGCGTGTGCAAGTCATTGAAATTCTTAGTTACGTGCAATCCGGCAAACATGCCGCCGCCAAATCGGGACAAACGGGACACAAATGGGACAAATAAGAAACTTCCCGCCTCGAAAACGGGACAGGGACACGGCCCCTTATATATAAAGGGGCCAAGTGTCCCGTTTCGTCTCGGTGCGTTTCCAGAGGGAAGCACCTCATGCAGCGCGGCGAGCTTACGGTCGTTTTCGGATGGACCGCCAGCCCTCCATGCAGCGAACATCCCCCGCATGGGCAAGAAGGCGGGACCACGACGCATCGATCCGGAGACGTTCAGGCCCATCGTGCTCACACCTGAAGGGGCTGAAACATCGTTTCTCATCTGCAGTCGTCGCTGGCTGAGGGGCAAAGATGTGCTGGGTGGTCCGGATCAAGCATTGTTTCATTCCGAGCATTTCACGATGCCGGTGGCGATCCAGTTTGCTCCGACGGTGGAAGTTCTCACCGGTCTCCAGATTCGCGAGATGAGGTTGCAGGCGAGCAAACCTCAAGATCATGGTATTTCAGAAAGGTGTGCCAAAGTCGCCCTGGCTGAAGCCTGGCATGGGGTGAAAGCCACCATGGATCTTGGGAGCTTTGCGTTCCACATCAGTTCACGCGTTGATGAATGGAGTGCCCACAAGAAGGGCACCAGGATCCGCAATCTCATCATCGCCTTGCTCTGGGATGAATGGAAGAGAGAAGGTCGAACGATTGAAGACTTGGCCGAGATGCTCACCAATTCAGGATACCCAAGCACCAAACGTCAGATCGAGAGATTCTCGGCCGATCACGGTCTCTGAAGAATTCCGCATAACCCCAAGGGTTATCCGGTGTTCTTGTCGCCGCCAGCCAGAAAATGCGAATATTGGGCTGCGTTATGCCCAACGAATCAATTCCGCCAATCAAAGGCTGGGTCACCGCCCGGCAAATCGCCGTCCGCTACGGAGTCACCAAACCCACCGTTTTCAACTGGCTGCATGCGGGAGTGATTCAGGCCAAGGTCGCCGTCGGACGGATCTTCCGATTCGATCTGGATGAGGTGGACGCAGCGCTTGCTCAGCGCACAGGCAAAACGACCAGGAATACTCTCACTCAGGCAAGCGGTCGGAAAGCCAGTCAGCCGAAGCAATCCAATCAGGAGCTTGGACAGTGATGGCCGGGACCCCCACATCACCATCCGGTTCGACTGTCCGCCAATTGACCGCCCTGCTCGGCGAAAACGTGGTGCTGCTGCACTGCTGCAAGGGAGAAAAGGGCGCGCGCTGGGAAGGGTGGCAGGGCATCACCATCGAGAAGATGCGTGAGGAACGCTATCTTCGCGCGCTTGGCAAAGCCCACAACATCGCCGTCCTGCTCGGCAAGGCGTCAGGGGGATTATGCTCCATCGACATTGACGGCGACGAATCGATCGAACCGTTCCTGGCAGCCAATCCCCGACTCAGGGAAACCCTCCGCAGCCGTGGCAAACGCGGATGCAACCTGTGGGTGCGTATCAAGGGGGATTTTCCCGGCACTTCCCCGATCAAGCGGCAGGATGGCAGTGCCTGGGGCGAATGGCGTTCCGACCGCAACTGCACGATGATCCACGGGATCCACCCAGACGGCATGCCCTACGAACGCTCGCCCGAGGTATCCCCCATTGAGATGGCATTCGAAGAGATTGTCTGGCCTACGGAACTCACCCTGCCGACCAAACGCGAACCCGCGAAGAAGGAAACCAAGCCTGCAAGCGAGAACGCGCGGAAACTGACGGCCGACGAGGTGCGGGACATGCTCTACTACATCCCGGCCCGTCCCGATTACGATCAGTGGCTGCGCGTTTCCTCCGCGGTCTGGTCCGTCCTCGGCGAGGATGATGGAACCGCCATGCTCCGCGCCTGGTCGCCCGAAGAAAAACCCGGCGAATACGATGAGAAGTTCAAACACCGCTTGGAGCGTGTCACCGCCGGAACCCTGGTCCACATCGCCAAAGAACATGGATGGCGGGGCAAGACACCTGTCCGCTCGGATATCGCCCCGGCCATGACGCCAGAACAGGCCATCGAAAAGTTCTACTACGACGGCAACGGCAAATACCATCTGGATACCGGTGTGCTGCTCGTGCCGATGGACCAGCGCAGCGTGATCCGCCACCTGAAGTTGTGGGGATTTGTCGACACTCCGGCGAGGGACGGTGCTCCCGGCATCGAGGTGATCAACCCGATGCTCTGCGAGATCCAGACCCGCCGCTATGTGCGGAAAGCCGATGAGATCAACCGCTTCGGCCCCGACGACTTGCTGGCACGTGCCTACGAACTGGCCTACGACGAAAACTCTCCGCCGCCGCCGGACGAGCTCTGCATGAACCTCGGCGAATACCCGATCGCCGCCCGGGGCAACCTCACCTGCGTCCAAGGGAAATCCAAGGTCGGCAAGTCCGCCGTCATTGCCGCCATCCTCGGTGCCTGCCAGCGGGGGACTTACGCCTGCACGGGCGACACACTCTGCTTCGAATGGGAGGGCCGCGACAGCGGTGCAATCATCCATCTGGACACCGAACAAAGCGGCGGCGACTGGCACGCGTTGGTGCGCCGTTCCGTGAGGCGTTCCGGACTGCCATCCGTTTCGAACCGGCTGCTTTCCATCCCACTGGTCCGCTTTGCCCGCAGCGAGCGCCTCACGATCCTCGAACTGGTGCTGGACCGGGAAAGGAAGGAGCACGGCAGCATCGACGCGGTGGTGATCGACGGCGTGGCCGACCTGTGTGCCTCACCCAACGATGAGGCCGAGTCGCTGGAGCTTGTTTCCCGACTGCATGCACTGGCTCAGGAATACTCGACGTCCATCATCTGCGTCCTGCACGAGAATCCGTTCGGCGAAGGCAAGACCCGCGGGCACCTCGGCAGCGAGTTGAACCGCAAAGCCTTCGCCAACCTGCGCATCGAGAAGGATGCCGAGACCTCGGTCTCCACCATGTGGGGCCTGGACATGCGCAAGCGCGACATCCCGCAGAATCAGGGATTCAGCTTCGGCTGGGATGACGCCGCCGGGATGCACACATTCCAGGGCCGTGCAGGTGGCATCAAGGCCGCCAAACGAGAGGAAAAGGCCATTACGGAAGCACGCCAGAAATGGGAGCCGATCTTCGAATTCGTCACCGAAAACGGGACAAATGGCACTTGTCCCGTTTTGTCGCCGGAGGAGGTGGCCACCGCGATTCAGGACATGAACGGGACAAAAAACAAACCCAAGGCCGAGACGGTCAAGAAACAGATGCAGCGGGCGGAAACCCTTGGCGTTCTAAGGAAAGCGGAACGCGGCAAGTGGTCTATCAACCCATCGGGACAAACGGGACATGAACGGGACAAATAGGAAACTTCCCGCCGCGAAAACGGGACAGGGACACGGCCTCTTATATATAAGAGGCCAAGTGTCCCGTTTCGTCCCGATGCGTTTTCTCAGGGAAACATCCAAGCATGCGCGGCAGTCGTCCCGCCACAAAACTCTCCATCCAACAACCAACACCAACCGACAGCAGAAATGAAAATCAGCACCAACAAACCATCCACATCCACCCCTGCCACCCAGTGTGACTATCCAAGTCCCGAGGAGTGCCTCGAATTCACCATGCAACTGCTTGGCGGCCTCGCCCCCTATCTCAGCTTCGGCGTCGCCCAGCATGAAGCCTGGCTCAAGGCTGCCATCATCGGGGCAACCCCGGACTTCGAGCGGTGTGTGCGCACGGCCAGACGCCAAGTGCAGGACACCGACTCTGGCAAGGAAGCGGCGGCGGTGATCCATGCCGGCATGCTTTATGTTGCGGCCCGCAAGGCGGGAATTGGCCCAGCCGATGCTGGCTGGACCGTCGATCAGGCGATGCGTATATGCCTGCCAGAGGCGGAACCATGGAAAGACGAACCTGAAACCGACTACTGATGCGTGCCGGGGCGCGGGTCGTCCATTCACCCGGGCGGCCCGCGATTCCGCACTCCATGCCATTCAGGCCGTCGGTGCGGAACTCGGGTGGCAACTCCGGATTTTTTCCCAGACGGGCCGGAATCCTGATCTCCGCCGCCCGAAAAATCCGCCCAGCTTTACACTTTTGGGCGGTTTGCTTTACTGATTTTACACCTTGGAAAATCCAGAATTTCTGCTAGATCTGGATTCCGCAATCGTCTCAGTCCATTGGTTTTCAATACTTTAAGTGTTCTCCAAAGCGGTTCCCTGCATCGTCCGCGCCTAACAGAACACACAAAAAAAGTGTAAAGTTGAAAAAGGCACCTTTCATAGGATTTGGATGGGGGTGGGGAGCCCCGAGGACTGGGACGGTCACGGAAATAGATTTCCTCCTCACGGTCAATGGGTTGCAGCGGAGGCGAAGATCCATGTGCAAGGCTCAAGTGTCGTTAGCCAATATTAATCAAATAAAGCAACACGCTTGGCAGATCGAGTCAGCTAACTACACTTTGTTACGAATGGAGGCGGGGTCTTCCGGTTGGTCTCGAGCAGCAAATGCCGGGGCGATATGGTCGTTCCCATTCTTCAGCTATTGCCTCAGAGGCAGAAGAAATCTCAAAAATCATGTCTACTCTTCCACATTTCAATTCAATCAAATGGTTTTCTCAATTCTCTGAGGATGGATCACCGATTGACGTGTCAGATCTTCAGCCGGTTCTGGAGTTTGCTTTAATTTGGAACCTGTTCGAGCGGAATTCATGTGAGAGATATGTAACGAAGAGAAATATTCGTATTCATATCAAACAAGCATTAAATGATGACAAGATTGCAATTAATAAATACGAACCATACATAGCTTTTTTCCGAGAGCACTATTCGCGTTACAACGAAGAAAATTTTCTTGCCAATCAGCTCCTCCCGAAAAGTCGTATTCTTACAAACGATGATCGAAGAGACATAAATTTACTTCGCGGTGTATTTGCAGGAAGAAAAACAGAGACCCGCAACGTTATTTACGCCCTATTTTTCATTGCCTATCGCGTTCGGAATAATCTTTTTCACGGTGAAAAAAACATTTACACGCTTCACTTGCAAAAAGATTTATTTCATGCCATCAACTCACTTATATCGACACACCTTGAACAGATATGTCTGAAAGTCAAATAATTTAAAACGCTCAAAACAATGTTCAGCAATAATAATTTATTCAAATTTTTTCGCCATACGAAAAACTCAAGGCAAGTATGTTTGATAACTATTCTTTTTGTGGGAATATTTTTCATGCAAACAGTTTGCATTTTTGCTAAAGAAGAAATTGATTCCGATCAGGATGTTCTTCCAAATGATATAGAAAAGAGTATTGGAACTGACCCAAATAAGAAAGATTCTGACAATGACGGCAGTTCCGACTACTGAGGTGAGCTAGATTTCTGGACCATCAACTGCTAGAATAAGCACCAGATGAACCAGAAACCACGTAAGCGATACACCACCGAGTTCAAGGCCCAGGCCGTTGAGCTGCTCGACACCGGCAAACCCGTCCCTCAGGTTGCCGAGGAACTCTGCATCAGCAGCGCACTGCTCTACAAATGGAGACAGGGCGCGCAGGGCGGCAGCGCAGGGCCACGAGCCGAAGGCGAGGGGGCCGGAGCGGACGACCTTCGCGCCCTGCGGCGCGAAAACGCCCTCCTCAGACAGGAGAATGACATTTTAAAAAAAGCCGCGGTCATCCTCGGCACCAGACCCCAAGCCAACTCCGGGAAATGATCGAAAGCATCCGTCAATCCACCGGACACGGCATCCGTCCGATTTGTGCCGCCTTGCGAGTGCCGCGCAGCAGCTATTACCATGCTGCCGAGCCATCCCCCACGCAACGCTCCGACCAGGAAATCGGCGACATCATTCAGGCAATCTTCAAGCGCCACCGCCGTCGCTACGGCTACCGGCGGATCTGGCAGGAACTCTCGGATCGAGGCGTCATCTGCGCCGCCGACCGTGTGCGAAGAATCATGATCGAGCGCGGTCTGAAAGCCATCCAGCCAAAGACTTACGTGCCAAAAACCAGCGACGGACGCGCCGACAAACCCTCGCCCAATCTGCTTGTCGATCAACCGCTCCCGGACAAACCGGATCAGGTATGGGCCGGCGACATCACCTACATACCCACGTCGGCCGGCTGGCTCTATCTGGCCGTGGTCATCGATCTTTACTCGCGCAGGATCATCGGCTGGTCTCTGGCAGACAACCTGCGCACCCAGCTCGTTGCTGACGCCCTCAAACAAGCCCTTGGCTCACGCAGCACCACTCAAAAGCCAATCTTCCACAGCGACCGCGGCAGCCAGTATGGCAGTGCTGCCTATCGGCAGCTCCTGCGCCAAGCTGGAATGCGTCAGAGCATGTCAGCCAGGGCCAATCCCTATCACAACGCCTGGACCGAATCCTTCATGGGCACTTTGAAAGCCGAAATGCTTCAAGACGGCTGCTTCATCAATGCCCACGATGCACGCACCGAGATCTTCGCCTACATCGATTCCTACTACAACAACCACCGCAAACACTCCGCCCTCGGCTACCAAACCCCAGCCCAATTTGAAGCCCAAATCCTCACCCTAAAATAAGCAACAAAACGGTCCAGAAATCCGTTGCATCTCATACGAAGAAATTTTATTTAGAACAGATCCTAATGACGCTGAAGAAAAAGTCATTTCCGTTAAGCCGGCACCATCCAAATTTGATCCTTACGCCCGCATAGCAAAAGTCTCCCGAAAAGGAAAAGAGTCTAATCAGGAAACGCCATTTAAGCTAAGCTTTCTACACGATCCATATCTTTTATTACTTAAAGATAAGAAGTCTGCTAAAGATCGTAATACTCAATTATTTGAGTCGGTAAAAAAAGAAGCAGACGTTAAAGCTGAACGTCAGGTAAAATTGCTTAAATTGTCACAGCTTGAAAAAGAAGCTGATATTTTATATAACAAATATGTAGATAATCCTACCATGATTAATCATGGCGAATGGGCAAATGCTTATAAAAAAGCGTTATCGTTAAAATGGGAGCTTTATCCAAGCACAAAACCTGCTCCCTCAAGCAGTGAAACAATTGAGGATCTAGGAGAAAGAATTGAAGACTTAGAAGATGCCGTGAGAGATATTGATAAATGAACAAAATCTTAAATTGGTTCAAGCTTGTCATCGCATCCTATAACAAGTGAGTCAGTCAGCTCACCGGTTCTTGCTTCCAATTCTAACCACATCTCCAAATCAGCCATCGCCGCCCTGACGTTGCCTGCTGCCCCGACCGCAATCATCCGGGTGGTGGCAATAGGGACAGCCCACCGCCTCGCGAGGAATGCCGCGAGAGCCTCGTTTTCCGGTGGCTGGAGTCGGACTGATTGGAATCGGGTTTGGAACCGTTCCGTGAGACTGCCGAGGTCGAGATTCGTGGTGCCGAGAAAGGCATGACCGGGCTTCATCCGGTCGAGATAGGTGAGCAACATGTCCTGCGCGTCCTTCGAGCAGCGGTCTAACTCATTCACCACTTTGACCGACCACGAGCCGAAGAGTGATCCGTAGGCAAGGGAGCGTGTCCATTCACGGGCGAGTTCGAGCCCCACTTCCTTGCCGTTCACGTCCTCGATGGCGACGGGGTGGCTGGCGAGCGTGCGGGCGATCAGATTCACCAAACTCGTCTTGCCGATGCCGGGAGCGCCAGAGACCAGCAACTTGAGCGGTTGATCGGGATTCGACCGCAGGCGTTCGGCCTTCCGCATCAACACTTCAGCCACCTTGCCCGCCTGCCCCACGAAATCCGCTGGACAGGACGGGACGAAGCAGGTGGGAGCCACTGGTGGCTTACGCGGCATCACTCGCCGCCTTTCCGGCACGGGAGGAGAGGATCAGGTCAGCAATCGCCTGCGCCCCCTTTCGATAGAGCACCACGGCCAGCAACTCGCCATCGACATACACGGCCCAATGGCGGGTCTGCCGATATTTCGTCACCTCGATCATGCCCACCCCTCCCTTCTGGCACGGGCATTCAGCTCGCGGACGTTGAGACCGTATTTCTCAGCCGTCTTGCGCGGATCCCCATAGCGGCGGAAGTGGCGTTTCACGAGGTTCCAGTCCGGCTCCGGTGGCATGTCCGGCAAGATGGCGAGCGGGTCGAAGCGGGTGGGACGCTCCGGTTCATCCGGCGTCTGCTCCAGCGCGGCCAGTCGCCGGAGGATCGGTTTCAGGCGGTCCATCACCAGAGCTTCCACGTCAGCGGGCACCGGTGTTTGAATCGGCGCTCCGCCGGCGATTTCGGCAATCCTGGCGTCCACGATCTCGCGGATCAGGTCCACCGGGATCTCGGTGATGGAATACACGATGCCACTCAGGCTTTCGAGGCCCAGCAGCTTCTTCATTTCCCGGCGTGCATCGCGGGGGCTGTCCGCTTGGAGACGATCATCAAAGACGATCTCGGTGCCGCGGCTTGCAATCAGTTTGTAGGTGCGTTTCATGGTTTCGTTTCGTGTTGGATGGTGTTGGCTGCGATCATGGCTTCCACATCCTCGACGCGGAACCGCACGGACTTGCCGAGCTTGACGTAGGGAATGAGCCCGCTCACTCGCCAGTTGTAGAGTTGGCGGCGGCAAATGCGCAGATAGGTGGCGAGTTCCTTCTCGGTATAGAGACGCGGTGGCTCCTTCCTCTGCGGTTCCAGCAACAGTGGCGACAATTGGATCAGGGCTTTCATGGCTGGATTTTGAAAATGGCTGACATGCGGTTCAGAGCGGCCTCGACATCGGCAGGGCGATATCTCACGGCTCTTCCAATCTTGAGGTAGGGGATGAACCCCGCCATGCGCCAGCAGTAGAGGTTGCGCTTGCTGACGTTGAGATAGGCGCAGACCTGCTTCTCGGTCATCAGCTGATAGAGCGTGGGAGTCGGGGCTAGCGTGGAAGAGTTCAGCGCCACCGCTTCGTGGGTGACGAACTGAATGGTGAATGGTTGCTTCATGGTTCAGTGGTCGGTGCTGGTGTTGAAGCATTCTCCAGCCCATTCGCGGGCGGCCTGAGTGATGGTGGCGACGAACTTCTGTGGGTCTGCCGCCAGCGGGTTGTCGCCCATCAGGTCGTGGAAGCTGTTGAGAGCGGATGTCACGGCGGCTTCCAGCAGGATTTGTGGATCATCGAGTTCCAGCGCGGTTTCCCAATAGCCGATGCGTTCGATCAGCACGGGATACTTGCCGGCATCCGGCAGCGGTTCCTGGCGCAATGGGCCGTTTTGATAACTCTTGCGGCCAATCGTCGCGATGGCAGGGATGAAATCCCGTCCCTTGGCGCTCGCCCACAACAAGGCATGGGCGTCGATTTCAAAGGCGGGTTGGAACGTGCGGTTCACGGGGTCTCCGATCTGCACGACTGGTTTTGTCATGGTCTTCATGGTGTCTGTTTTTTGGTTCATGGTTTCGTTGGAGTGGGCACATGCAGTGAACTCAGGTGTCCGAGTTGCCGCAGGTGTCCGAGAAATCGAGATAGGGCTGGTGGTGGCTATCCGCAGACTGCGTATCTCTGGGCGCAAAAAGAGAGGGGCGCTGGTTCAGTCCATAGGTGAACCCGAGATTGCTCACCTGCATGCCGCGCCACTCTCGCCAGTCGCCGTAGAGTTCGGTGAAGTCGCGGTCGAAGAACACCCACCTGCCCGGGAGCCGGTCGAGAGCGTCCATGCCGCAGAGATCGACCAAGGACGCGGCGACGCGGGTATCGGACAACAGGCCGTCGGGCATCCGGTGCCGGGGCATCCGCCGCAGGGTTTCGCGCCACTGGCTCCATGTTCCGTTGTGGAAGAGGACGGCGCGGGCATGGCCGGACAGGCGGGTGGTGGCTTTCGCGGAAACCGGGAACGGGTGGCACAGCTTCGGCGTCACCTCCCCCACGCTCGCCCACCGGAAGTGGATCACGATTTCACCGTCGAGTCCGGCGATCAGCGATTCGAGTTCCCGTGGTTCGAGTCCCTTGAACCAGCGCACCACTCCATCCTCCCGCCATGCCACACCGGCACCGTGGGGGTTCGCTTCGTGGCAGGCAGCGAGGGTTTTTCTATCAGGCCGCACATCGGCGGGGCATACTAGGATCACACACATGGTTTTCGTTTGGTTAGAGGTTGGCGTAGGGAAAGCGGGAATCGAAGCGGCGGCACATCCGGTCGGCGATCTTCCGGTAGTGCTTGAACTCCGAGTGCAGTGGGCCGACCAGACCCAAGGCGACGGGGCGCTTTGATCCGGTCCATCCGAGGTAATCCCAGAGGAAGCGGAGAGCGTCCTTCGCCGTGGCCGTGCGTTTCGCCTGCGACTTGTTCTTCGAGAAGGCACCGAGGCATTCGACTTCGGCGGCGCGGCGGCAAAGGCCCATCACGGTGGCAAGGTGGTGCAGCAGTTTGTGGCGATTGAGCGTGCCGGCGAAGACCCGGAATTCGATCACGCCGTGAGTGAAGAGCTTTTTGAAATTGATCATCCCGCGTCCGCACCGGCTGGCGGCGTCGGCTTTCCTGGCAGGGTTGCTGTTGCGTTCCATCTGGCGGACCAGAGTTCCAACGTCCTCGCCGAGCGTGTGGCTATATCGGTTCAGGTGGCGTCCGGTTCCCGTTTGGCCGTAGAGGCTCATGGCGTGCCACCGTGCGATGTGGGCGAGCTTGCGGCCGTATTCGCTCATGGCTTGCGGGTCGTCCGTGCCGATGATGGATTTGACGCCCACGGTGATATGGCATCCGCATGAGCCGTTCACGTTCGCGCCGATGGCGTTGGCCCACTCGACGAATTGAAGGAGGTGTTCGACTCCTTCGCCGCCTTGGAGGATGGGTGAAACAAACTCACAGGCCATGCGGCCCGGAATGGCGCGGATGGAACCGTCACGCTCGGCCTTCCAATGATTGCCGTTGAAGGTGGGCGCGGTGATGTGCTGGGTGGTTCCGTTGGCGGCTCCTACGGTCACGGCTGCGCCGAAGTGGTAGCCGCCGACAACTATGCCGGACATCGCGGGGATGGTGGTTTCGAGTTCAACTCCGAAGGTGATGGATTCGGCTTTGGGATCTTGCGGTTTCATATGGTGATCTAGGTTGGAATCTGAGGCCGGTGAGCCAATGAGTGGCGCGTTCCGACATCCTCCTTCCTGCCAGCCATCCGCGTCGTTTGTCGCGCACCATCCGCACGCCAATTCGCACCATTTTTATCGGCCATTTATTGCCGTTAGATGCCATTGGCATGCGGATTGTACAGGGCCGCAAATCACATGTCCCATGCTTCCCGGAAGCCGATGAATTTCGGAAACCGGGGTGCCTCTTTCGCACCGCTCGGCTGGTGGCTGAACTTCACCACGCGGCCAATCAGGGTTTCGCGTTTCATCCAGAGGGTCACCCGGTCGATGCCGCCGACGACATGGTTGTATCCCAAGCGGAATTCCACGCCCGTTGAGAGGTTCCGGACAATGAACCCGCCGAGTTCACCCCGGCCAATCATGCCAGCCTGGGCGAGACTGCGTTTCGTCCTGCCGAAGGCATCCTGTTCGGCGGCGTTCTGATTGGTCATGCCCTCGTAAGGTTCAAGCACCACGGCTTCGGCGTCCTCGAAGCGCTTGATCTTGAGCAACCACGCTTCGCGCTCCGTCGAACGTCCACACTTGTAAGGTGAATGCGGCGTGCGGACCATCACGCCCTCGTATCCCTCATCAAGGCATTTGGTCTCGAATGCCTCAAGCTCGGCCAGATTGCGAACCAGCGTTGGCGTCACGAATACCAGATGCCGCGAGCGTGGGTCGGAATCGCTGAATCCTAGCAGGCCGTCGAGGTCCGCCACGCGCTGGCGATAGGGTTCATCCAATCGTCCCTCGAACACGTAGTCGAAGATATGGAAGACGAAGTCCGGCTGGCCGTCACGACGACCGATCGCGCTGGTGGTTTCCGAGAACGTGCCTTCGCGCAGCATGAGTTCGCCGTCCACGCCGTCGGGCAGGTTGGCTTCGATCCACTCGCGGGCGAAGCGATTCGAGATCGATTTGAATGATCGCGTGAGTGCTTTGCCGCCGAGCTTGAGACAGCGGATGCCGTCGAGTTTCGGCGTGGCGAGCACGGGGAATGGGAGCAGGTCGGGGTGCTCGCACTTGCTGGCGAGCATCGGCTTGGTAATGGCATTCATGGTTCTGTGGGTCGGAGGGTTGTGCGTTCCGACATCCTCCTTCCTGCCAGCCATGCCTCGCGATTGTCGCGCACCATCCGCACCATTTTAAACCGCCCATTTACCAGAAATGGGGCAAACACCCCATTGCCCTGAACACCAGTTTTAAGGTTGTCTGAAAACATCCCTCTTAAACCTATGAGAACCATCACCAGCATAAACAGCAATGAAATCGTCGACATAGTCTCTGCTAATCCAAAAGGCATCAGGCTAAGCCGCCTGATCGAAAAAGTGTCCGCCAAATTTGGCCCATCGGTTACTTTTCATACCAGCTCCCACATCGGTATCGATCTCGATTCACTGCTCGTTTTTCTGGAAGCACGCAACAAGATCCAAATCGTCAGAGGGGTTGTGATGCCGGGACATTTCTCAAGCGGCACCTTTCGCAGCACGCCTCAACCAGCACAACTCGCTGCCGGGTATTGATGCTGTCGGCCGTATTGCCGCGTAATCAAGCGTAGGGACACACGCCCCCGCACAAGGGATGCCAATATGGTCAGCCCTCACATCCACCATCCGCGTTTGTTAGTCTGCCGTTAGGCGCGGAAATGCACCGTTGGCATGCGGATTGAACAGCCGCAGCATCAGTATTCTGACGGCAGTAAAATTGTCGTTATCGACCTATCGTGCTCGGTGATGACGTAGATCGAACCTCCCGGCGTGGCAAAGCGACTGAGAAGCCGGGTGCCGTCCTTGAGCGAGTGTTCGTTCGCCTGCTTGTCGTCGGCGCAGAGTTCATCGCCCCAATCGCCGCAGTGGTGACGGTGCAGGTATTTCGTCAGGTCCACGTTCAGCGCAAGTGCGCCGGGGGTGGCGTAGATTTTCCCAAGCGGGAAGCGGGGTTGCATCAGGTGTATGCCCATGGGGATCTCGGGGTTGGTGGTTTTATCAGGAATCAATCAGGTTGTCGAACAGGCCGGGAATGAAGGGATTGAGCGCCTCATGCTCGGCTTTGAAGAACTCGGCTTTCGTCTTGCCCATCTTGCGGCCCTGCGGCGTGTGGCAGTCGTATGCGTAGTCTGGGATCGGGATGTATTCGCCCGCCTGTTCGAGTTCATCGGTGAGGGTTTCAGGGTCCAATCCAGCCTGCTGGTCATAGACAAAGTTTTGCAGGTGGTCGGGGTCGCGGCTCTTCTTGGCGCGGCACAGCAGGATCACCGCCTTGGAAATGAAGATGCGGCCCTTGGGTGCCTTCGCTGCCGTGTTGCGGTTGATGTCGGTGTAGCTGTCATGCAGCGCTTTCACTTCCTGAGTGAGGATTCCCCAGCAATCCTCCGCGCTCACGGTGAGCAGCCGCCGCCAGACATACTGGCCGTAGCCGCTGGCCCACAATTCAAGCGCCCAATAACCGGCCAGCTTTGCATCACCGCGCCGGATTGCCTTCTGCATCGCGCTGGACACCGCCGGGAAGCTGTATCCGCGCTTGGTTGGTATGCGATTGATCATCATTTCCTAGTATCCGCAGATTGAGCACAACGGGAAGCAGTTTGAGACACCATTTAGCTGTTAGGCATACATGCTTGTTTTACGAATGGGCGTGCTTGACAGCCAACTGCGTGCTGTCTGTGATCTGCGCACAGTCATGGACCACGCCACCTTCGCCGACATTCTGCGCAAATGGAGGGAGCGCCACGGCTACAGCCAGCGCGACGCCGCGGAAGTGCTCAAGGTGCCCAAGGCGAGCCTCCAGAACTGGGAGCAGGAGCGGGCCATGCCGCAGGGGTTCGGGCTTCAAGCGATGCTGGAAATCATCCGGCCCAATCGGAAAGCAACACGTCGCTGAATGCTCAGGACTGCGGGCTGTATGGCAGTGTCACTGTGCGGTTTTTGCGGTCATACTCGAAGGTGTTCTCCCACTGGCCGTCCTTGGGCAGGATGCCGAACCAATCGTCCGCTTGATCCTCGGTGGCCAGTTCGCGGTAGTGTTTGAAGATGATCGACGGTGAGTTGCCGGCCTCAAGCGCCACCTGATCGGCACTCTTCACTTTGGCGATGCGGTAGGTGATGAACGAGTGTCTCAGGACATTGCGCGGCCACTCGATGTTCAGGGCACGGGCCAGTGCGGTCGCTTCCTTGATGAACTCGCCCGACGCGATCACACGTCCTTTGCGCGGCAGCGGTTCCAACCATGCGGCGAGGTTGTCGGTGATGGGCACCAGCCGCCTTGATGCGGTTTTCGCTTGGCCGGCGCGGATTTCAACGAACCGGCGCTCCAGATCCACCGCCGACCAATCGAGGCGGGCCAACTCGGCAGCGCGGATGCCGGCGAAGGCACTGATCGAGAGCAGGGGAATCAGGTGGATCGGCGCGGCGTGGATGATCTTGCGGAACTCGTCCGGCTTGAAGACCTCGATGTCGCTGTCCGCCACCTTCACCTTGCGCAACTGGCTGGAAGCCGTCGGCTTGCCCTCGGGCAGGTAGTTCTGTTCCAGGGCGAACGAGAACAGCAGGTTCACGTAAAGCAGCATCCCGTTGCGGGAACTCGGGGCGATATTCAGACCGCGCAGCCACTTGTCGATGTCCGACGAGGTGATGTCCAGAATCTGGCCGGGGTGGGCGGTGGCGAAGCGGTTGAGAACTGAGCGGAGCTGGGCCAAATGACGCGTGCCCGAGCCGTCTTGCTTTCGGGATTGGAGAAGCTGGGCGACGACCTCGGGCACCGTGGCGCGGCGGGTGACGTTGCCGAAATGCTTCAAGTAATCGGCGGCCATCGAGGCGAGGGATTCCGTCCCGGCCATTTTGCGTGCGCGCAAATAATCCTCCATGGCGGAAACCAATGGCAGTCCGGCGTCATCCGCCATTTTGCGCACGGCGAGATAGGCCTCACGGTCATGCGGTTTCAGATCCGTCATGTGCTGCATGCCCGACTGGATCCGCTGCGCCACGAGTTGCGCCTCCTTCTTCGCCGCGTCGAGGGTTTGGAAGACCTGCCTCAGCCGCTGGCCATCCCGGTAATAGGCGACCGCGAAACGCACCCTGCCGCCGGATTCCATGCGGTAAACTGGAACCGCCGCCGAACCGGATTTCATGACCGCGATGGGCCCCTGCTTTTTCCTCCTGCCGCAACGCGCTTGCTTTGAGTTTGTTGGCAGAGCCAAAGCCGCGTTTGTCACCAATTTGTCACCACCCGCATTCATGGCCGGGTAGGGGTGTCAATTTTGGCTTCCTTGCGGGAGCATAACCTATTGAAATTAAATAGGTTGTAAAAAATACACCCGAAGGGACTCGAACCCCTAACCTTCTGATTCGTAGTCAGACGCTCTATCCAATTGAGCTACGGGTGCTTTGCGCGTCGCGCGGGGCGGAGGAAAGCGTGGGGCGGATGGGCGTGTCAAGAACTTCGCCGGGTTTTTTGGGAATTCCG
>Ga0315903_10000617_pt1 | contig 53490 bp, 65 predicted proteins | sample LakEriMetagenome_7_FD_203524 | JGI IMG/M metagenome (GOLD analysis project Ga0315903, IMG submission 203524) | Freshwater fungal communities from buoy surface, Lake Erie, Ohio, United States - Buoy 2 MA119 | ecosystem: Environmental > Aquatic > Freshwater > Lake | place: USA: Lake Erie, Ohio... | reverse complement strand
GCACTCAATTGTGCTGGCTTAGGCAATGCTCGATATTGGTTTGCAAAATCAATCACAAAACGCATTACAGGCCTCAGCTTGTTCACAAAATATTTGGGCTGCAATATGTTTTGGCAACGTGCGTAAATCTCTTCGTCACTCAAGAGCACGCTTACAAGCATTTTTTGCACGTCTTCGTTGTAATCTTTCACGTCAGCCAAGGCTATCCCCTAAACAATTGTCTTTTGATGCCAATCTCAACATCGTTTTTTGTGCGGCTTTGTATCACACTTGCAATGGTGTAGAGCTGCCCGTAACGTTTGCAAGCCTCAGCAGCATCTTTTACATCGTCATCCCATTCTGGGAAGCTCACATACCAGCCAAAAGTCAATGCAGTGTCAATCAAATCCTGATTTTTTCGTTGTCTATCTGGCAACACTATGGTTTCCTTCTCTCGCCCCACCAGTTGCCAAATCTGTTGTTCACTTAGAGTACTACCCAGCGCAGCCACACCCTGCACAGCAATGGCATCAAATGATCCTTCAACCAAAATGGCAAACTTACGACCTGGAATGTCCAAAACATCATTGTTGAACAAATATCCATCTGGAATAGTGCTGTTGAAGTATCTTGGCACACCTGGCGGTGCTGTGCCTGCATATCTAGCAGTCCATCCCACAATTTGGTTGTGTGAATAAAATGGTATCAAAACCCTATTGCTTAACTGATGTTTTTTACTGGGACTCCAATAATAATCATAACCAGACGCTATGTCTTCCCCCCGAGACTCAATATACTCAACAACTTTGAGCAAGCTTGGATCAACTGTGTCATCATTTAGGTAACTGAGAATGGGCTGAGCATCCTCAGGCAATTCCACTGTGGGAAATTTTTGGAAACTGGCTTTGGCTGCTTCTGTATTCTCAAAGCCGCCATCCAGTTGCTTTTGTAAGATTTCCATTTTCAAACTTTGAACACTGGATCGGGGAACGCCCAACCAGTCCAAGTATTGTTCAAAACTGCTGCTTAGTCGTGAGCCATTGAATCTCGTTTTAAACCCGCAGTTGAAACAATGCACACCCAGTTGACCATCTTCAGAAATCCTGAGATTGCCACGCATTCGAGTGTCAGGTTTGTGTCCTCTGTGACTGCAACACACAGCGTTGTGCAGTATCCAGCCTTTGGGAGTAACTCTGCGCTGAATAGGCAGATGTTGCATGATCAAGCTGTGTATCAAACTCATGCAATAGTATAGCTGGCTTTCAGCTTATTTTGTAGAGTATTTTATCTATTGTTCCTTGATTTACTGGATCAGGAATACAAATAAATCGTATCCATCGACAATTTACACTAAATGTGTAACTTCGTAGACTGTTGTTGAGGCCATCAAAATAGTCTTGGTCAAAACCAGGTTTGAGATCCACATAAAACCAACTGCGTTCAGTTGGTGCTAGGTTTTCCAAACTAGCTTGTATCTTGAACGTACCCATCCATTGTGTTTGATACAGTGCCACAGAAAACAACCCTGTATTGTTGCCCACACTGTTTTCTGCTCTTATAGCTCCACTAAGGAGCCATTCTTTCATTTCATCCCAGTCCACTGTAATAGGGGTGAGTTCAGACCCTTTGAGCACAACGCTGGGTATAAATGTGCCACCAACGCTGTCAAATAAGTCAAAATCTCCTATTGTGGAATTATTGATGTCAGTGTAGAGCATTTCTTGATTCTGATACGGGCGGGTGATCTTCACTTGATAACGATATCCTCCCAAACTCCAATTGGCAGTATCGCTACTGGTTAAAGCTACTTGTGCTCGGCCTTTTATCTCATCGGTTATGATGCAAGCTTTTTCCAAAACGATGGTTTGTGTGGCTGCATGTTCAATAACAATGCTGAGTTGGCAGTCCACCAATTTCACAGGTCTACGGTCATTGTTGCGCACTACAAAATCAATAATGTTGTAGTTGTTTTTGTATATTTTTGTGTTGTAATTTATCATGGGCCTATTGTAATTTGGGGCGCGATGATCAGTCATGCTCAATTGAACTGGTAGTCGGTAACTGTAGAGATATATCAAGCTCATTTGGCCAACATCATCAACAAAAGATTTGCATGTATTTAGAGAGTTCTTAAATAGTTCCTGATGGAAAACACGCCCCAACAAAGATGGCCATTTTTAACTGAAATCCGCTATCTCAACAAAGATTATACTGGCATCGTTCAAAATGCTGACAATGCAATGATACACATGTATGTTATTGATCAAACCATGAGCATTCAGCAGAAGAAAGAAATCATTCAATGCGGAGAGCTATACTGGTGGGGCAGCAATAGGCTGATTCCCATCAATGTTTTCTTGCGCGACCGATTCAAACCGTTCAAAAGCTGTTTGAAAACATTTATACGGAAAGAGGTCACTGTATTGAGTGGCCCTATGCCCAGCCTCGATACCTTGCTGAACAAACGCGGTAAAAAACGCACAGTTCAGTTGGTGAAATCACCCACTTGAACTGTGCTGTAGGTTCAAAAAATATAGCTTGCGCTCAAACACAATAGCTATTTTGATCTGGCCATCCGGCTGTGTGTTTGAGGGAACTAGATTGTCAATACCCTGCAACTTCAACCAAGTTTTTACCATGCTTCGCGTTTCAAGATCCCAAGGCTCGCCTGCAATCATTTGGTTCAAAGAGTTCTGAATTTCCTCTAGAGAGAGATCAATCTCCAAGAGAGGTGACCTGAACCTTAACTGTTACCTTGCCATTTTTACCAACCTTGACTTTGGCTGGCTTCCTGATCTTGAGCTCTTTTTCTTCAGCCTTGCTCCATTTCATCCAAGTGCCTGTCAGTGTCCAAGCCAATGTAGCAGCATCAGTTTCATCACTGAGATAGAGGCTGGCATTCAGCTTGTCAGAAGTATCACCAAAAACTTCCAAGAAATAAGTGTTGTCTAGTTCAGACAGAAAACTCAGTGTAGTGCCTAGTTCGCTTAGGCTAACCGATGGCGCCCTAAACCAAAAACTTTTCCTTGACTTTTTTTGATTTTCAAGCCAGTTGGATTCCAGATTTTCTCGCACCAATACACTGTTTTCACCAATAGTGAGGTGATATGTGTGGCCAAACATGTTTTCAGAGTGTTGCCACTCAAGCGACTTGCTCATTGATTTTGCTCCTTATGCAGGCACACTATAACTGCCATTTGCAATTATTTCAACCAGAAGGTTCAGTTGCACTTGAATAGCCACAGCCAAACTGATAGCATGTGATTTTTTGAAGCTGTAGTTTTGATTGGGATCAGGTAGCCAGATTTCTGGCTCTAGGCTATGCCATCCTTGTTTTTGGCATTTGTTAACTAAATGTCTCTTGCCTGGACGAATCAAAGCCAAAATCATTGCCAATTCAACTGTGCGTTGTGGTTTCAAACGCCGAACCAAATCAAAGTGATTGTTGATATGAGCCAACTGCTTCACTACTTCTTCGTGTTCCAGTAGTTCCCACATTGGCGTGGTGTTGACAAGAGTTTGTAAATGTGCCTCACTTTGAACGCCTTGATAGATGCTGTTGTTGAGTATGTCAATTTTGTAACAATTTTTTTCTTCGGCCGCGTCATAAGGAATGCTGCAACATTCCAAAAATGGATGCACAGGCACATTATGAAAATATACACCACTGTTGTGGGGAGAATATTTGCTGTTCTTGACAATGCTGGCAGGAATGTGATGTACGGCATTGAGCAACTTGCGGCGATCACCGGTGTCAATGTCAATATCACCAAGAAATTGGATGGCGCTAGCTGTCACCTGTGATCCTATCCAGTTGCTTTGACAAAATGTCTACTTTTTGTGTTAACTTGGCCAAATTGCTGTTTGCGCGAATCAAACGATTGTGTAGATCAACACAAGTTTGTGTGGTTTGCTGCACCTTTCGTTCAAGCTCTTCAATCCATTGTGGATCAGCAATCAAAACTCGGTTGCCATCAACTTCCATGCTTTGCATTTTTCCAAAGCTGGTTAAGCTAACACGGTTTTTGCTGATCAACACAGGTTGCGGAACTGCTTCAGTTTCTTCGTTGCCATACATATCCAAGTTCACTCTTTCACTCATGTATTTCTCCTACATACCAGCTTCTGTCAATACACTTTTGATCAACTCAGCTTGTTGTTTGTGGCGCAGTAGCCTTACTTTCCATTTTTTCACTGGCGCAACTGTTTGTATAATACCCAGTTGTTCAGAATTGCACCTTTCCAAAAATTCCACTGCGCTGTTGCAATTATATAGCATCCAAGGACTTATTTTGCCTTGTGATATCCATTGTGTAGCTAAATTTGTGCTTACCAGTTTCCAAAAATCTTGTAAGCTTTGATTCTGCTCTTCAGTCCATTTTTGAACAGTCTTCAAACTTCTCTGCAAGCCTATCTCAGGAGTTTCATCATGCAATAGTTCGCTCAAAAAACTTTTGTATGCATTTACATCACTCCATTTTTTGAAGTCTACTTTTTCTTTCAAGAGCCAACGAACATATGTTTCAATCTCTTGCACCTGTTGCTCAATTAGCCAGCTGCCAAATCTCACAAATTCACCATAATGCCTACTGGCACAAAACTCTTGGTAACTTTTGTGCTGGCGTAATGTGTTTTTGGGAGTAGTGAATTCGTTAAACAACAAATAAGAGGCATACCCCAACTTAACATCCGGGTTGTGTTGGGCGTCGTTTCTGCGCCGTGGCTCACAACTGTGCGACACCAATGTGGTTTCTTTGGCAAACTGTTTTTGGCACCAAGTGCAAAAATGGGGGCGATTTAAATCAATCGCCTTTGGAAGCTTTTTTGAGTTCTTCTTTGAGCTCTTTGATACCACGGTCGTCCATCCCACTGTATTTGGCAATTTCCATCAACTCTTGATCACTGTGGTTGTTTTTCAAAATCAGCATTTCTGTTTCATTTATGTCACCATACAATTGAGTCAGCAATGCTTCTGTTTTTGGTGTTTTAGATCCAGTAGATTTGGTGCTGATCCATTGATGATATTGCTTTTTCCCCACACCAGCAACACACATGAGCAAGTATTGTAGCTCTGGATGTTTGCCCAAGTTCCACATGCCATTGTTGACAAGATCATTAGCTGCCAAAACAAAGTATTCTTTTAGAGGATTGGAGTCAGGCACTGCTGAAAGCCAACGCACTACCACTTTGGGAACAAATCCCTTCCGCTCTTCTTCAGTTAAGTTTGCATAAAATCCACGATCTTTTTTGTCAATGGCTTCCAGTAGAACCATAAGATCAAGCTTGTAACTTCTTTTTGCTGTTGTTGCCTTTGCCATAACTGTTCCTTATCTTGTGTGATTGTACGCGGTAATTGCTGTTGTTTCAAGCAGCTATATAAATATCAGCAACTGCAACAGGTGCAGTTTTATGGGGTTACCCCGCCCCGTATGGCCTAGAACGCCACGTAGGAGACCAAGAGCAATGGGACGACCACTTAACAAAAAATATTTTGGCAGCTTGGCTGCATCTAACATTGGGGGCGAAAGTGTTGCCTCTGTAACAATCACCGGACAAGGAAATTATGCAAGCCTACCAACAGTAAGCTTCAGTCCTCCTGCATTACCAGGCGGCGTTTCAGCTGTGGGCAGTGTGGTTATGGAACTGCGAGATGTTACCATCAACAATGCTGGTGGAGGCTACGCAATAGGTGACGTGCTGGTGATTGGTGGCGGCGGTGTGGTGGGCGACACCACAGCTGGCACATACACAGTGCAGGCTCAAATCGCAGTTGCCTCAGTTGCAGGACCGGGAGACCCAACTCCTGGGGCCATTCTTACATTCACAGCACTCAGCGTGAGAGGTGCCTACACAGCACTACCAGCTAAAGTAGCAGGGGGCAGCAATACAACCAACCTCAGCCTCGATGGAGGAACTGGTAACAACGCTCGTGTTGATGTCACATGGCGAGTGCTTGAGGTAAGTGTTACAACAGCTGGTTCCGGTTACATCAGTGTAGCAGACGCTCTACCCACCTTCAGTGCTGGTACAGCCACAGCAACTGGTGCAGCAGTTCTCACCAGCACAACTGAACCAGCCATCACCCCATATGCTGTTACCATTGACGGTGGCACTGTTTTGCCAGCCGACATCATCAAGCAAACTGGCGATAACAACTACATCATGGAAACCACTGAGGGCCAAACTCTGTGCACATTGGGAACAACTGACACACCAGTGTTTGGCGGAGCATACCTCTTGGCAACTGATGCCAATGGGAGCACCTATTACGTGACCAAGCTCACCGCACATCTTGCTGTATTGGTGCAAAAAGCCATGGTAGGCAGTTATGTATATCAAGACGGAGACAATGCTCCTTGGAGCCTTGAGGCTGCTGATAACCTTATTGTGCAAGTCAACAACACCTAACCAATTTTCCCTGCCTTGGTAAAGCAGTGGACTCTGGAAACCCTCTCAAGCAAGCCCGAGCGAACTTGAGAGGGTTTCTTTTTGGCTACCAAACTTTGTAATTTTCTGCGATGCTGTTGAACAGGTTGCTTTTGTCAACTGCTACCATTTGGTCAGGCATATAGCTGCTGGGCCCTTGCTGCATACGCACTGTGTCGATATACATACTGAACTTGCCCTCTTCGGACGTTTTCAGCACCCGGGGAATGTCCAGTTCCTCAAGGATCGGATCAAACTGCTGAACAAAGGCTGTGTCAACACCCAGCATGCTGAAGCGAGTGTTGTAGTGTGCTCGATCCTTTTGCTGTCGCAGCTTCAAGACCACGTCCAGTCCTGTGAGATCATGTGGAGTGACATTGGCCCCAAAGCCCACGTTTTTGTAGCCCAGCAAGAGCACATTCACCCCTTCCTCCCAGCAACGTTCCAGGAGATCAGCAGTTTCAGACAGGTCCACACTGCCCACTACATGCTGTGCCATGATGCTCGGCAAGCCCCAATACTCGGCGCCGCTGTTTTTCATTGCTTGGTCCAGATTTTCTCTGATCTTGTGGATTTTGTTGAGATCTTTGGCTTGGTGAACAGAAACGCCAATAGCACCTGCATGTTCCACCACCGCCAATGCTGTTGTTTCATCCAAACTCCACTTCACACCAAAGGTGGTGAAGTTGGGTATAATGTTTTTGCTGGCAGTGTAGCGTAGGATCTCAGCAAAATCTGGATGCTCAGTGGTCTCGCCACCACCATATGCAATCTCAAACACGCCCATCTTGCTGAAAACATCCACGAGGCTTTTGATGTCCCGGATGTCACCGTGCTTGCCCTGTTTGGTGCTGCCTTGGTAACACCATTCACAGCGGTAGGCGCAATAGTCGGTCAGCTTAATGTCGACCAGCTCAGGGTAAGTGCTCTTCACATAAGCTGGCGCATCATCATGCATGCTGAGCCGAACCTTGTGACCAGTGCTGGGACTGAACAGGGCCCAATAGACACCGTCTTGTCGAATCCGTTTTTCACCCGAGTTCTGGATAGCATCAGTTACTTCGTTGATGAAGCTGCCTGTTGGAGGAGTTTGCCCTTCGCTGTTGTCATTCCCGCCCAGGATCACCACATCGTCTCGCATCACATACTGATAGAGGCTGCAGGCAAATTCGCCATTTACAGGATCAGGTCCAGAGAAGATTCCCCAAATGCTTTGATGGTCAACACCATAGCTGTGAAAACTATCTGAACTGTAGTTTGTCCCCAGCCAAGTGTTCATAAGCTGAACTGCTGTATCGCCAGTTACCCCTTCTCGATCCAGGGCATGGTAGAGCTGAGTAGCAAAGTAAGCAGATTTGCTGTCTTGGTCAGCAAGCGTGAACTGTTCCCAGCCATACTCAAAGCGGTTATACTCATCTGTGCTAACCCGCATCCCTGCAGGAATCATCACAATGCTGTGGCTACTGCTGCTGTTGGTGGCAAAGCCAGCTCGAACGTTGAAAACCTTCACGACTACCTCTCTGTTTGTGTGCCTATTGTATAGCACCCAAGGAGCGTGTCAACCTAAACCAGTTGTCGAATATCCAATTGATCTGGCAGTTTGCCCAACTCTTTGACAAAAAACACACAAGGTGGGTTGCTGCCTTGTGTGAGCGGAAATGCCAGAATGTGACCATTTTTTAATCTGGGAAAATACCACTTGACATCACTAAAAACATTCAAGATTTCAATATTGCAGAAATCTGGCATGTAACCTTTTATAGGATTGATGCAAAATGCGTCAAAATCCTTGTCATTTAGGTCAACTAGCTTCATGATCTCTAGATCACCAGCGTGTTTGTCTCCCACCACAATGCTCCAATCCAAGGGCATTTGGATGTTGTAGGGACCAATCTTGATATCTGCACAAGGGCTATGAAAAATATCCAAGAATATCAATGGATACCAATAGTAGTCAATATTGTGGCTGTCACTGTAGTCCAGCACACAATATCTCAAATCGTCAACTTTTTCAGGAAGTTGATTCAAGTCGTACGCCTGATTGTTTGTGGTCAAAATTCTCAAAGGAAGTTCCTAATGTGATATCAAATATTTAAAGTGATAATCACATTAGTAACGTATTTTTTTCACCTCAAACGGATACTCGCTTTTTTTATAAAATTGTTTTCTTTTGTTGAGGTGGCTGTTGCTGAATTTCATCTTGCTGCTGATATCATAAATTTGTACCCGATCTTTATCATCAGCCATCCTTAGGCCCCTACCAATGCTTTGAATAGTTCGCACAAAGCTTTTGCCTGCTTCCACAAGCACTAGATTGAAAATCCTGTTGATGCTGATGCCAGTAGATGTTGTGCCATAGGTTGCTACCATGATTTTGTTATCGCTGAAGTTGATTTCTTTGTAATGCTCTCTGCGATCCTTGGCTTTCATTTCTCCAGAAATGAACACTGCACCACTGAGCTGATTATAGAGTTTTTGTCCAGTTTCAATACGGTCCACAAGTACAAGTGTGTTGCCACTCTCAGCAATGGTTTCAATGGTTTTTGCCATCCATGCTAACCGTTCATCATTTGTAACCAAAAACTTCAACTCTTCCTGATAGTTTCCATACTGAAAAGTTTCTTGTGTTTGTAAACACGTGACATCACACTGTGCAAGAACACCTTTGTCTTGGAGCTCTTTGGCAGTTAAGCTACCAATTTGTGGTCCTATGGCTGTGAACAACCCCACTTGTTTGTATTCTTCCTCAGGAATAGTGCCTGTGAGTCCCCAGCGAATGGGAATGTTTTTGAACACACTAGTGAGCAGCTGATGTAACACATTCAAATCCTTTACACCGTGGCATTCGTCACAGATAACACATACCAAATCTTTCATGAATACTTCCAACTGGTCTCCATCGAGACAGTCTTTGTTCTTTTTGTCCAAGACATTCAAGCTTTGCCATGTGCAGATAGTGTGAGCGTGCTCATATTCTTTTCTGTCTCCAAACAACACACCCACATCCAAACCAATATTGCGATAGTCTTCTTCTGTTTGTTGCACAAGATTTTTGTTGGGCACAATTACAATGCTTCTTCCTTTGGATTCCACAATTTTACTGAGTGAGGCTGTGATGATGGTCTTGCCCGCTGAAGTGGGAAGCACATTTACTCCCTGTGGGTTTTGTAGGCAGTTATTGATAGCCTCTACCTGATAGTCCCGTAGTTGTATGCGATGCCCTGCAAATCTATGCCCTACAGGCCAGTGTAACTCGCTGAGAAAATTTTCATCAATAGGAGAAAATTCTGTGTTATGGGCTGCTCGCTGGTCATCAATTTCAAATTCATATCCATGATCTTGCAGCACAGGCAGCAGCCTGTCCAAAATATTAAGATAGGTTTTGCCTCCAAGAGTACAAAAGCTCGTGGTACCGTCCCATCTTCCCATTTTGAAGGCAGGGCTATACCGAGCTGACGGCAAGAAATATTTGACACAATTTACCAATGCTCTTTTAACAGGTAAATCAATACCTGTGATTTGAATGTTGACCTCGTCTTGAATAGTTATTGTTGCAGTCTTGTTCATGTTTCCATCTCAGCTTCAATTTCTGATTGTAGGAGGAGGATCTCATTTAGCCAAGGCCCCTTAGATAAATACTCCTATGAATTTAGCTGAATTAGAAATCACCAAACAATTGAAAAAACGTGGGCCGGTGTATTGGCAACAAGTTGTAAAATCGCACGGTTGGACTTTGGTGGGCAGAGGAACAGAGGCTGTGGTTGTGAAACATCCACAAAAGCCGTATGTGCTAAGAATATTCAGCACTGATACATCGTATGTGGATTTTGTAAAACTTGTGCAACAAAATCAACAAAACCCACATTTTCCCAAATTCAGCCGTTATGTAAGGCCTATTCCGGGCACTGAAATGAGTTATGTGCGAATGGAAATATTGGCTCCAGTGACTCAAATTCAGTTAATGCAACACCATCTTCCAGAGTTGGCCTACTTGTATATTGAAAGCACTAAACTGGGTTTGGAATTTCATGAGATGTTTGCGCCCACCGTAGGGGTGTATTTGCGGCAGTTGTCTAGGGGCAGCATATTTGACCACACAATTCAAAATGAATTATGGGACAAAATTGGTCAACCCAGCACCACCTGGAAACAGGCGGTTGACCTATTGCTGGAGTTGTACAACCAAGGCACACATTGGCCCAGCAAGTTGGATTTACATTCTGACAACTTTATGCAAAGGGCGCAAACTCTAGTAATTGCAGACCCACTAGTGTCAAGATAACCAATGAAATTACATGAAATCTCCATCTCACAAGATGTCAAACAAAGCAATGCCAATTGGCAGGAAATTGCTGCCAAATATGGTTGGAAAGTTTTAGGTGTAGGTGCAGAGGCAACAGTAGTATCAAAGCCTGATGTTCCTTATGTGTTGAAGATATTCCCATCAGGTTCCTCATATAATGCATTTGTAAAGCTTTGTAGGGATCATTTAAATGATCCTCACCTCCCAAAATTTAGCCGTAAAACGCAGAAATTACAAGGTAGCCAACCCCCAATGAACTACGTGCGGATGGAACCACTCCAAGCCATAAGCGAGAATGAACTCTTTTTTGCATTCATGCCAGAAATAACATACCTGTATTTGGAGCTTCAAAAACGCGGGTTGGAGATGCATTGGAATTTCCACTCCAGTGTGAGACAACGTTTGGAACGAGCCTACAAGGTTCATCCCAACAAAGCAGCTAAGCTTCTTACTGGCTTCTTTGCAAGACGTGAGATGTGGAAAACTATTGGTCAGCCACCGCAAGATTGGATGGCAACTGTAAATTTGTTAGTGCGATTCTTGCCCACGCTGGGACAAAAAACACGATTTGACCTGCATGCTGACAATTTCATGCTTAGGCAAAATACCCTGGTATTAACTGACCCATTTGTTGGAAAACTAAGTTATGCACCTACATGAAATCCAAATAACCAAAGACATCAAAACGCAAACACTCTTGCAAATAATCAAGAAAAATGGCTGGTATCTTTTGGGCGAGGGCAAAGAGGGTATTGTAGCAGAACATCCAAAACGTGAATACGTATTGAAAATATGGCGCAAGCCCAGTCGCTATGAATGGTTTGTGGAATTTGTGAGACAGAACCAAAGTAATCCACATGTTCCTGTGTTCAGCCGTTACACAGCACCAATACCCGGCACTGATTATCTCTATACAAGAATGGAAAAGCTGAAGCCAATTCTCAAAGAGCCTTTGGCCAAGCTATACAAACCAGAATTGATCTGGCTGTGGGCAGTTGGCCAAACACATGGCATTGACACAATTACTGATAGTAATGAATATATGGTAAAGGATTGGATCTACCAATATGGCATACGGATTGAGCCAGATACTAACGTGAGAGATGATCTACAAGACTTGTGGAAGAAATTTGGCTATCCAGATGCCAGTTGGCTAGACATCTCTGATAAGATCGTTCTTGCAGCAAAAAAGCACGGAATCAAAAGGTTTGACTTGCACCATGAAAACTTCATGCTACGAGGCCAAACCCTTGTGATTACCGATCCTTGGTTTTAGCCCCGAGCGCGAAGTGCAGCCAGCTTTTCCTGCAGGCTACTGGCCTTTCCCTTGCCATCAACCTCTGCTAGAGCTGCGGCCACTGCCGAGTCACTGTCTGATGCCTTACCCAGAGCATCGCTACGAATTCGGTTTGCAGCGGCACGTTCGCGAGCCTCTCGAGCATTGGCAGCCATAGCATCAAGTGCAGCATCTGTGCCACTCAGCCCCTTGGTGATGCCAGCCATACGCTCACGCTCGGCACGACGTGCTTCTGCCACCTGGGCCTCCTGCTCAGCACGCTCTTGGTCTCGGCGAGCACGTTCCAGCTTCTGCCGGCCTTCCACAACCAGTCGCTGGGCGTTTTCAGCAGCCTGTCGAGTTTCTGCAGCCCACTCAGCGGCATCTGAGGCCTCTTCCTCAGCATCCTTCAGCTGATCCTGGAACTTCAGTGCCTCATCAGCAGCCTTGTTTGCAGCAGTTTCGTTGCCAGCAGCCATCAGCTTCTCAGCAGCAGCGGTGTAGCGAGCTAGGTTGCTTTTGATATTTGCGAGTCGCTCTGAGGCAGCTCGGCTGTCGGTTTCGGCTCGAGCAGCAGCCTCAGCCATCTCTTGGGCTTGGGTATCCCATTCCTTGAGTTGAGCGGCAGATACTGCGGCCGGATCCCAGGAGGCCATTAGCCTGATAGCTCCGTCGTGTAGTGACTCCATCTTGGATTTGAAGAAGCTGGTGAAGAAAGCCATGTGTAGGTCCTTTCGGTGTGTTGATAGCATCAGTAGTCTATTGGCAGTGTGTGGTTGTGTCAAGTGCCTCGTGGCCGGGGGTCCTGCTAAACGGGCAAGTTAAACCCCTCCCTAACCCTGTTTCCAAGGTCCCAAATATGGAGCCCGCCCTGGGAGTTATCAGGGCAATTTTCACCGGCTCAGTTGGCTATGACACAACCACAACCTCGTCAAACCCCTCGTCCTTGGTGGGCGCCTCAAGCTGAGAAATCATGCCCTGCAGTATGTTCCAGGGAATGTGCTTGCCCGGCCGGCATGCGAGCCTGCGCTCCAGCTCCTTGGCCTCGGGGGTGGGAAAGAACACTGCCACCTTCCGGTAGGTGTTGGGCACAGAGGCCAGCTTAGCAGCTCGGATTTTGGCTGTGGTATTGGTCTGATCCCACACGATGTCGTCGCCATCCTTGATGGCCATGGCCAGATCAGCGTTCATGATGGCGGTGGCACGCTTGATGTGGCCCTTGAACACCTCGCTGTAGGTGAGACCCTGACGAGCCGCTTCTGCATCAATGTGCCGATCAGTGCTGATGATCACAGTGTCTCGATCAAATCCCTGCTGGGCAATCCATGTGCTCTTGCCTGCACCGGGTACGCCCACCAACATCCAAAGAGTAGGCATCTTACATCTTTCCCACGCAATAGGGCATATAGCGTACATTGGTGCCAGCCTCAGACTCGGCCTGATTCATGCCCATGACCGCACGCTTTTCCCAAGCGCAGTTGGGGTTGGTCGCCTCAAGCCTCTGAGGGGTGGTGCTGGGCTCTCCAGTAAGCATCAGCGTTACGATGAGAATGCTTCCCATATTGGTTCCTCTTTTCACTTTGAAGATTGTAGCAGATATTGCTTGTGCGTCAACAAGTTTTCAACTGTGATGTTTGCCTGGCGCAAAGGGCATTGGTGCAAACACCTCAAGATCTCGAAGCAGTTGGTTAAACCTCCGGGATGCGTAACCTCTGTTGGGCAGGCTCCATCTGCTGGGATCATATGCACCTGGCGGGCTCTTGGTCAGCCGGGCCAGTGCCAGCCTATAGGCAGGTGTTTGCATCTTGAGCCAGCGGGCTTCTGGATTTTTGTAGCTGACCATGGAGTAGGTAACCTCTCCTAATCTTCTGGCCAGTTGTCAGCCAGCATGCCTACTCGAAACTCGCCAGTCTTGAGTTCCAGCAGGTTGAAGCCCATGTCGCTCTCAGGATCAGTGTGCTTGAAATAGCGCATCAATGCCACTGTTTTCCTGGGCACAGTGTTGGTGGGCTCCGCATACTGGTTGGGAGTTACGCCCTCGTCATACACTCCAATCTGGCCTCGCCGAAACTCATCGTCGCTCATGGGCTTCCTTGGGCCCCACATTTCCCAACTGGCGGGCTGTTCGGCCGCGCGTTGCAGCTCAGCCAGTTCCTCATCGGAGCCATACTCACCATAAGCCATCTCTAGGATCTGGGGGTTGCGCTTGAGAAACTCGGTGAGATATTCCAGCGCAGCTTGATCTCGGAGTGTCATCTAAGGTTCCTTTCTATTTGTGGCAACTTAGCACTGGGTGGTGCTGTTCGCAACCTATTTTTGGTGTCAACCTACTGAGCTAGATGCTCAAAGTCACAGTCATCAACCTCAGACCTGCCACGTAGGGCTGCCATCTGGTAGGGATTGAGATAGTGCCTATCATGTGCAGCAAAGCCATCCAACAGCGCCTGCCACACTGCATTGTGTGGTAGACCCACTCCTCCTCGATAGCACCGAGAACCAAGCAGCAATAGATCATACACAAGCTGTGGTGTGACAGTTTCTCCACTCAGCAGTTGGCTGACCTTTTGGGTCACTCGCTGTTCCGTTGTGGGCTCATGTACCTTAAGACGATTCCCACGCTTGCTCATGTGTTATCTCCAACCCTGGCTTGCTGCAATCTCTTCCGAGGTGTAGCAGCCGCCCATCCTGTCGGGATTCTTTTCCCAAGAGCCTGCTGCCTGTTCTGCCCTCTGGGCCGTCTGTACCTTCCGGAGATCCTGCAGAACGCCTTCCAGCTCAGCCACGTTCACTTCCACAAATCCCTGGGTGGCTTGAACCACAAGGGAGTCGCCCCTGTAACAGGCAATGTGGCTCAACAGCTCGCGCTTGCCTTGGATGGTGTGTTCAAGATTTGCGATCACCTGTTCCAGTGTCATCCTATTCCTCCCGGGCCATCAAAGCCATCACGCCCGCACTGCCATACTCAGCCAGTCCGCGATGCTCGTCTTCAAAGAGGTCTCTGATTTCAGTGGCCAGCTCCTCCTCAGTCATCTCATGGAGATCGTTCTCGGCACGGAGCATGAACTCAACAGTCACCACCACTCGCTTCATTTCATCTACTCCTTCAGCTACCACGCTTGCACAGGGTTCGGTCAGCACGCTTGCGCCACGTGGTGGGCATTGCACGCTTCAGGTCCGCAGCCTTGAGCACCGTGCGCAAGTCCACGAACTGAATCTTGTTGATGTTTTCCATAATCCAGCCCATGAGATCATCCATATCACGCTTGTTGAAGTCGTATTCCCACAGCATGTCTGTTGTCTCAACCACATTGCGCATGTGGATAACACGCTCACGCAGTGTGTCCACCTTGAGGTCCAAATAGTGAACTCGACTCATGATGGCCGCAAGGTGGTTGGCAATGCGTGGGCTCTTGGGATTGTCCCATTTGATGTTGCTGAGGAAGATCAATGACCCTTCAAACTCAAAGCTGCTGGGAACACCTTCCTTTTCCAAGACAGCACTGCTAGTGCCCCAATGCACCCGACGCACCTTCTTGGTATCCAGCACTGCCTTAAGCACATTCAAGCCATCTTCGTCATACAGGAGCCCGTCGCAATCATCAAGCACGAGCACAGATCCCTTGCTGCTGTATCGATACAGCTTACAAAAAAGCATGATAGCTGACAAATTTCCCTTAATGATGTCATACTTGGGCTCAAGACCCTGAAGCTTGCATTGCATCCCAATGGTCTCGTCCAGCACGGTCTCCACCGTGTGGCTTTTGCCGATGCCAGCTGGCCCAGAGATGATCAAGCCCTTGATCACACCCGTTGTGGTGGCCTCAGTCATCTCGGCCACAATCTCAAAAGTTTCCTTAAGATCTACCCTAATCTCTTCGTCAGTGCGAGTGTCCTGCTCTTCAACGCTCACACCGGCGGGATCAGCTTGGACAGCCCCTTGAGCATCAATCATCTGATAACCTGTGGCACTCACATAAATGCGGGCCTTGCCGTTGCGGGTACCTTCATGCCCACGACCATCTACAGTGATGTAGGTGCCCCACTGATCGGTATTGAGATGGCCCAGCAGACGGAACACAGTTCCATCAACGCTCACTCCCTGCCGTGTGTTTCCCTTGATCACACGCACAAAAGCGTTTTCCAGTTCCATTTGGTAGTGCTCCTTGTTTGCCTCAGCAATATAGCAGGGAGAAAAGGCAATGCAAGCTGTTTTCTTGCATTGCCTTAAAAGTTAACCTTCCACTTGCCACTCAATCAAGCTGTCGTTCCGCATGCTGCGCCACTGGCCCTTGTCCATATCCCACAGCACAGTAACACCGTCATTGCGCTTGCGCTCCCCAGTAGTCTTGCTTTCGTAGATGAAGCGGCTCGTATCCGTTGTGGCGCGCATCTTACGCACCGTTCCATCAACCTTCTTGAAGGTCACAACAACCACATTGTTCCGCAGTGCTGTAGTAAGCTTGTCCATTTGCGTATGCTCCTTGTTTGCCCCTGCAATATACATGTGTGATGTTGGCGTGTCTATGGAAAAACTGCCTTATTTGGAAAATTTTTGGGCTTGACAGATATGGTAAGAGTCATATGCTGGGGAGGAATGTGAAAGAGTGAGAGTAGCAGATGTGTTACGCAGTTGCATACATAGTGGCAGCAGTTATTGCCTCAATTGGAGCCGTAGCTGTCTCGGTAATGTTTGAGTTGAATTTTTTCTGGAGCTTTATGGTGGGAGCATCTTGTGGTATGGTTGCTGGTTTGATTTTTGATAGGGTTTTTCCACCAAAGGCTTGACCTTGTCAAAAAACCTGCTATATTGCAGATGTTGAACGGAGAACAGTGATGCTGGTTAGCACCAAGGACATGACCTACTGCCGCCAACTGCGCAGGTTTGTGGTAGAGGCCAGTCAGGTGGATCGTGGGGCTCACAGTTTTTGGTATGAGGGTTTGCGTTTGGTGAGCCATCGCACCGGTAGTGAGGCAGAGTTCAAGATCCAGAGCCGAGTGATGTGTGAGGGAGATGTGGCAGCGTGGGTGCTAGCCCCGTCTGAAGAAACCCTCCTGCGCATGCCCTGGCTAGATGGCATCACTGTTCACGTGCTCAACACCTGACACAATCAACTGAAAGGAACCACGTCATGGTAAACGAATCTGCTGCTCAGCGTCTGCATCGGATTAGCATCACCCATTTCCGCAATGTGGTGAGTAGTGGTCGATATCAACTATCAGAACCATATGCGGATCTGATGAACCCAAACATTATGGGCAAAACATTCACTATCGTCAATCCGAGATCGCCCCAAGGATTTCAAAACACTAGCGTGAAAGTGTGCAGTGATAGAGGGTACAATGGTGGAGATTTTATGTTCACGTGCTCAACACTTGACACAACCAACTGAAAGGACACACGTCATGGTCAACGAATCTGCTGCTCAGCGTCTGCACCGTCTCCTGGTGATCCTCTCCAGCGGAGGGCGGGTTTCCGACTCACTGCTTCGCCAGGTTGAACGAGAGGCTGCCCAGGAAGCTCTGATGGCACGTGCCTAAACTGGATTGACAGGGTCGCAAATTCAGCTATACTGCCTGGGCACGCAACGGAATGTGAACATGGATCGTTTGGCACTGATGACACAAAAGGTTTACAGCCTTTTTGAGCAAGCGAGTCAGCTGTATGGCTTGAATTTGCGGCAAACTGAGATACGCTTTGACCTGCGTGGGATGAAGGCAGGCAAGGCACGCTGCCGGTTCTGCACAAATGGGCTGCTCAAGAAATACTCTGTGCACTTCAACCCCCAGGTTATCCACGGTGAGCATTTTGATGACGTGCTTCAAAATGTCACAGCTCATGAGGTGGCACACATCGTGTGTTTCATGAACCCCAGTTTGGGTCGGGATCACGACGAAGGGTGGAAGAGGGTTTGTGTGGCACTGGGTGGCAATGGCAGCATCTACCACAGCTACAAGACCACATACGCTGGTGGAAACTACCACTACACTACCACCACCGGGCACGAGGTGGTGATTTCAGCCCATAGACATGCTAGGGTGCAGAAAGGGGTTCGTTATCGTTGCCGGAACAAAGGGTGGATTGACCGGAGTTGCAGGTGGCGCCGGGATAGTGGCCCACAACCCTCAACGTCTACTGTGACCAACAAAAATGAAAAAGCTGGTTCCTATGCTGCAATGATCCGTGGCTGGATCCGGATGTATAAGCATTCGGGAGCAACACAAGCTGATATCATTCAAAAGGCAGTAGATGCAGGAATGCGTCCCAGCTCAGCAAGGTCAGCAGTTTTGACTTTCTGGGACCGAGTCTAATTATCGCTGAGGCAAGGTGCAAACTGCTTGCCTCGCCTCACTTACACTACGGACTGGAAGCAACAGGGGTTTAGTGTTTTTGTTGCCTGGCATGGGAATTTCATAACCTATAGCCGCTTCCAGTTCAGCCACAGTTACTTGAAAGCTCTTTAAGTCTGTAGAGATGTTGGGCTGGTTGGGAAACAAAAAGGCCCACGCCTCTCCAGAACGATGACTCACCACAACTTTCCAAAGGCCAGTGGGCACAACCACAGCACTGCGGCCAATGGTTTTGGCAGTGCTGGCGTCATAAATGTTGCCACTGTAAATTGTGTATGTATCGCCAGTTTGCTGTGTCCAGCCTCTTATACCTGTTTCAAGAGTTTTCCATGGACCTCTGTTGACATTGGGCAATTGCGGACTCATGTTGCTGAGAATGAAGCTTTCCCGCTCAGCAGTTATGCTCCACAGCATGTCTGCAGAATTCACCATATGCCCTGTATCGTAACCGCTTGCACGATAATCGCCTAGTTCAGCTCTTTCTCCGCGAGGCAAGCTTTGATCTGGAGAGAAAGCATCGCTGCGCTTACCACAACCCATAGCCTTTTCTGGAGTTAAGGTATAGACAGTCCACAAAGGTATTTTGGCTCTATTGTCATGTAGCAAGGCATATGCCATCCTACAAATAGGCTGTCCTGTGGGCAAGGCTGCATTGGGAAAGCCCCAAGGTGCTTCTGTTAAGCACGCTTCCAATGGCCTAGGAGGAATTTGTTGTGCATATGCATTATTGAATACCAGCAAAACAGCTGAGATGGCAAAAAACAGTTTGATCATGATGGGATTGTAATGGTTTCAATAGACAAACCCAAAATAGATTCTTCATAATCTTTTTATGAACAAAGTTTTGATGTTTGACAATCCCAGAGATTTTTTAAATCATTTGAAATCAGCTCTGGAAAAAGAAAAGGCCTTGTCCCATGCTGATTTAATAGTTTTATTGAAGGGCAGCATATCAGCTCTAGAACAGCTTTGGGCCAGTCAGAATGTTTTGGTGAACAAAATGGCTGAAACTGTTGACTGTTTGAATCGCCATGACGATAGCTGGGGCCACAAACTTGCCCAACTCTATACTGTACTTGAGTGTGGACAAGTTACGCCCCAAGAGATGGAACAAATACTCAAGGAAGAAGTTTGCAAGAGCTAGAGCTCAGAATCATTCATTCCCACCGCACGAAGTCGGATAATATTATTGAGTTGAAAGCCCTTGATTTCAAGGGCTTTGATAATGCCTAGGTATTTGTTTCGTAACAAAGCCACTTCGTTTACAAGACTCAGCATGTTTTGAATATCAGATTCACCATCAATGTATTTTTCAATGGCACGATCTGAAAGCTCTCTGTTGTAGCGTTCCAGGTAACGACGATACAAATCGCTTCGCATTTTGTCCACAAGATTATTCAAGTGCTTCAATACAGCTTCAATCTCTTGCAGTTGGCCAAACCGCCAGCTGACATTACCCGGAAGTTCTTGACTGTTTTTTTCGAGGCTGCCAAAAACCCTGCACTCTTTTTGTGCAGCCTCTAGTTCAAAATTGTAATATTCAACCATATCGGGAATTTGAGATAGGTCGTTTTTGACTTTGTTAAACCACATAGGAGTTGATACTAGTAGTCTTCGTCTAAGTCAACGTCTCCATATAGTTCATCCAAAGCTGAATCCAAGCTGTCATCTGCGCCGCGCAAGGCATCCATGTCATGTATCTCCACATCATTGTCTTCAAAAACACTCATGAATTCCAAGGCAACATCATCACGCTTGCTGGCAGGAATCAAATCCTTGACTGTTTCCCAAAGCTCTGCAATAAGTTTTGCATCAATTTCCATTGCTAGTTTCTCCATAAAAATCTGGGGTTATTTAAAGGCTACTGGGAACAAATTGCCCACATGAAGCTTTGCAATCCACTCCCACCCGGGGAATAATCTTGCAGGGCATATAATGCTGGATTTGATCAGCTATGTCACTCACCCGGCTGCTTTCCTGGCCTTGTAAATCACTATAAGGATTGTATCTCACGATGTTGAACTCACTGTGAAAACCATAGCTTTGAATGAGACGCAGCATCCTTTCAACATCTTGTTCACTGTCGTTCTCATCCTGGATAAATGCACAGTGGAACTTAACGATCTTTTTGGATATTTGTTGATATTCCCGGAGATTATCCAGGGCACGCTCCACTGGCATTGCTGCTGGCAACCATTTGTTTCTAAATGAAGAATTTACCGAATAAATGGAATAATACACTGTGGGCCAAATTATTGGAAATACATCGCACAAGCTTTTTTTCAGCGTTACAGGCATGATTGTGCTGATGTTGAACTTGGGCCTCAAGCCCCGTTCCAAAGCAATGTTTCCCAATTTCCACAGAAGTTCTGATCCAGTGTTAAGCACTGTGGGATTGGCAAGAGGCTCTCCCCGGGCCATGAAATTTAAATGCACTGTTTTGGCAGGTGTGTGTTTTTCATAATGAGCTAAAACAGTTTCAAACTGCGACACAAAATCCAAAAGGTCTAAGTTTGTAAACTGTGTTTGTTTGGTGGCAGTGAGATGACACATTTGACATCCACGATTACATCCAGTTTGTGAACTGAGATATGCTATGAAATAATTTTCTTGTCGTCTCACATAGCGCGACTCAATAAATCCTGTGAGCTGCTGCTCAACAAAATTTACACTCGCATCCAGTTGCGAGTTGATCTGCTGTAACATAATTCAACGCTTCCTTAGCGGGATTTTGGCGAAGGTAGCTTTTTTTGACCAAACCAACAGTGTTTTTGTACCACAGGGTCATACTTTCTCAAACGGAGTTTTTCTCCCGCTTTTGTGCCCTTTGTGGTTACATGAGTCATGTATTTGGTGGGGGTATCATGTTCTTGATTCACTAGCATTACAATAACTGTAGCTGCTTTTGCCATTTTTTGATCTCCTATTATGCGTGATTATATAGGTGATTTATGTCAAAACAATGAAAGCGGGACAAATTGTCCCGCCTGTAAATACTTCATTTTTATAGAGGGGCGTTACACGATAAATGATACCGTTTGTGACAAGATAGATAAGACTTTCCGCAACCCAAACAAATCATTTTTGGCCTAAGTGCATTACTAAGTTTCTTTTTCAGGCAGACTTCCGGAGAATCTTTTCTACCTTTTAAGGATGCAGAAATTTTATTCTTTGTTTCATCTTTGTGTGATTGCCCATAGTTCCAATGGTTTTCGCCCTTGCGAGACTCAGCTAATTTTTCGGCATGCTCTGGTAACATACCTAGCCTCCACCCCTCAGGTATACTGGAGGTAGGTATATCAATGCGCTTACTTTCAATTCCATTGTTGATCCATGATAGGCCTGTAAGAGATTGGCTGATTTTCTGTGCATGTTCACTAGTAGTGATTCGGCCTTTTTGTGCTGTGCCAATCCTTTTTTTCGATTCTTCTTTGTGTTTCTTTCCTTTCATAGGGCCGGGTCTGCCATACATAGGATTTCTTTCACCGGCTTTGAGCATTTTCATTTTGCTAATAGACTCTGACCGGTGCGGACCACAACGATGAAATTTACCATCACCGTTTGTTTGGTTGTAGCTTTGTGGATCTTTAGCAGCATTTACCTCAAGCAGTATTTCTGATTCGCGGGTTTGAGCCATCGCTGGACTTTCACAAACTGCTAATATCTCCCTAACCCAATCAGAAGGGTTGCTTAATATTTTAGGTTTAACAATTTTACTTGAACAGATATATCCATCATCTGGATGGCATCCGGTCGCAAATCGAGCACCAATATACCACATACCAGTTGAGATTTCTGTCCATTTATAGACAAATGGGATTGTATTATTTGATTGCATACATAACCTCAAGACTAGATCTTCAATAGATATTTAGTATCTAGTCTTGAGGCTTATGTAACTTATTCCTCTAAATGGTCAGCAGAGGGGTTCATGGAACCCTTAGGACGTAAATGGAATTCTTCAATAATTTTATCCAAACAGCCATCCTCGTTTCTGTCCCAAGCCTTTTCAAACTTCTTGATTTGGCTGCCGTCTAAAGCGGTATAGCACCACTTATTGCCGTCTTTAATCACTAACCCTTTTTGTTGGAAGAGGTCAAATAGACCGCTATAGGGGTCCATGCCACGATCGTAGGGGATTTTAACCTCGACCGAAGTAAATGGTTGATTGTAGCGGGTTTTCATGACTTTGCACTGAGCACGGATACCTTTGACGTCAGTGGTTTTGTTGCCCATCTCATCTTCCTTGAGCTTGAGCTTGCGCATAGCAAGAACAATGCTGCTGGCATAGATTGGGCCTTGTCCACCACTGATTACATCATCTGGATTGAACATGTCTTGACTTGCATAACTGTGGTTTGTGCAAATCATGCCAATGTCATACTCACCAAACATGTTTACACAATTTCTCACTAGAGCAGCTAGTGCTCGAGGCTTCCTGCCCATATCACCTTTGAGCTCACCAGCCTCAAATTGATTTACGTCAGTTGGAGTAAGCAACATACCCAAACTGTCGATCACAAAAAGTACTCGAGGACGTTCTTCTTCAGCAACACTGCCGTAACGAGCTTTGTAGTCTTTCATGAAATCTGAAATCAGCTTGGCAACGTCATCAATCATTGCCAAGTTGGCCTTCAAAAGCTTGTCTTCTGATGTGTCTACATCAAGAGCTTTCAGCCAAGCTTCATCCAAAGCATTTTCAGTGTCAACCAATACCACAAACACATCCTTCTTTTGTGCGTTTGCAGTTAAGTTGCCAGAAGCCAAGAAGGATTTGCCGCTGCCACTTTGGCCAGCCAGCATGGTTACTTTGCCTAAAGGAATCCCACCATCTTGGAACTTACCAGAGATAGCGTAGTTGAGTGCATAGTTACCAGTTGAGATCCACACTTTGGGATCACGGAAGCCCACTGACAAGCCAGGAATGCTCTTAGCAATATCCTTCCGGAATTTGGATAAGTCCATCGGTTTCATATTTTTTCCTTGTTAAAAGAGGGGAGATAAAAGGTGGGAAAAATTTTCCCACCTTTGTGGGCCGGTTTACGCCTTGGCTTGTTGCCGGCGACGAAGTGCAGCCAGAATGTCTTCTGGACTTGTCATCTTCTTGGCTTCTCCACTTTCTGTGCTGGGTGCTGGAGACACAGCTTTTGCCCCATCAAACGGTACATCATCAACATCTGAGGATGCTGCTGGTGTTGACACTGCAATATTGCGTGATACAGTTGCAGGCTTTGAAAACCGTTGTTCTGCACCAGCAACATCCTTTGCCATAGAGGATCCAGAATCGCCATCAGTTTGTAGGCCAAATGGCTTGTAAAACTGTGCGTACTTGTCAGGGTCATATGGCTTCTCATCAACTGAGTCATGGAACATGTCCATAATAGCCTGCATGTGTGCATCATCTGGGCGCTTGGGCAGATAGTTGCTGAGGGTGAACAAACCATAGTTGTCAATAGCTGCACGTTCCTCATCACTCAGTGCACGCTCACGACGTGCCCAAGAGCTTGTGCCATAGTCAGCATATCCGCCCTTGCTGCCCTTTACGAGGCGGAAATCCAATCCGTTGTCATAGTCGATGGGATTGTTTTCCACTTCCTGATCAAGGAATACAGTTTTGATCCGATCAAACACCGAGGGGTTGATCACAAAGCGTCGAATTGGATTTTCTGGAAGGTTTGCCTGATCCTCTGGGTTGGGATTCTGAGTCACAAAGCCCTGGAACAGAAAGCTCTTTTTACGCCAATACTTGCGTGCCATATCCTCCATTTCCTTGCCACCCTTCCACCAAGGACGGATCTCCGCGTTGATTGGGCAACTGCCTGGTTTCCACATGTCCACACATGGAACTTGCACTTCAACTGGACGACCAGTGGAAGCTTGTCCTTTGATGCTGGGAAATGGAAGTCGAATAATCAGCCGCTCCACCCAAAAGAAGTCATTGCTGGTGTCGCCATCAGGGAGGAATCTCAGTGTTGCAGTGCTGCCGTCTGGATTGCTCCAAAAGGGGTAATTTGCTTTGTCCCCACCACCGCCTCCTGTACGAGCACGGTCTTTTGAATTTTGTTGTTCAAGTAGTTTTTCACGAATTTGAGCTAATGATAGTGCCATTGTATTTGTCCTTTCTATGTGCCTATAAATGTGCCTATATGTTTTTCAAGATAGAGACAACAAAACATGTTTGTTGCCACTAACAAGCTTATTTAGTATCGATGCTTCTTACAATTTATTTTTCTGATTTTTTCAACTGGTCAATTATTTCATCTAGTTCTGCTGTAACTGTGGCTGGATCAGCCTCAAAACGGCTTTCCCAACCTGGAACATTTCTCTTCAAAAAATCCAATGTTTCATACTTGTTGCCATCAGAGGCGAGCCAAGCAGCTTTCACTTGTTCTGTTTTGGAGTCATCTTCAACTATTTGTGGATCAAAATTTTCCAGCCATCCCATCATGTCTTTGGCTTCACGAAAGGTCAAAGGCAATGAATGTGTGGGTTGCTTCCAGTCCAACAGCAATTTACGTGAACTTGCTAGAGCTGTATGATAAGATCGACTTTCACTTATTTGACTCAACAGCTTTTTTATTTGTGCTCTAGTGCCTTGGATGTGATCCAACAGATCCATTGCACCCAGGCGCCTAGCTCTACGTTGAAGGCTACTCATGTTTTGTAGGCTTTTGGTTAAATCTTGAATCAACTTACCATCTGCGTCGTGCATGGTGTTTTGATGTGCCAAGTGTTGTGCCATTGCTTTGGCCCCCAGCACATGGTTCAACGGGAATTTGAATCTTTCCCCAGAAGGGGTAAAGAGCATCACTTGTTTAATTCGGCGCCAGCGTTGTGCTTGATCCAATGCATCTTTTTGCCAAGGTTTGGTGTGCTTGATCACAACCATAACCCCGTTGATGGGAAAATAACTGGTTCGAGTGCTGCCGCTCCATGTGTGATTTTCTGAAACGTTCATGTGCTTGAAATGGCGTGGCTCAAGTGCTCTAGCAAAGTGCTCCGTGTCAAAACTGAAATCCCAAGGATTATGCTTTTTCAAGGTGAATTTGATGGCGTTGAATCTTTTGGAATCTGTAACATCGCTCGTATAAAAGGTAACCAAAGGCTTGGGTGGTTTCCCTTTGGTGTAACCCAAATGTACCATCAGCTTTTCGTTTTTGCTCCATAGACGATTGCTTTTCTGAGGGTCAAAAACTTGATTGCCTTTTTCATCATACATGAGAATTTGATGTCCTTTACTGCTGAGCACATCAAAAATCAATTGCGCCATCTCTTCATGAGGTGTTGCCATAATCAGTTCCTTAACTAGTGCAATATTTAGGATTGTTACCAGATGCTCACAGCAATTGGTAAGGGCTCAACCAAGTCATCTACTTCAACTAAGTCGTTATTGCGTATTTGTGATGCAGTGTTGTCATCCCACCTTGCGATAAGCTGGCTCATTCGCACAATCATCAACAATGCGCTCACTAAATCGTCATGTTCCCCACTCTTGGCAGCGAAGCTGCCTCCTTTGGTCACATAATTTTTGAGTTCAGAGATCAAGGGCTTGCTTTTGATTTGCAAGCGATTGCCCTCAACTAAGCTTTTGAGTTTGGTAACAGCTTGATTTTTAGTTCGGCCGTTGGTGTTCAAACCTTTTCTGAAACGGCTTCCTGTTTGATTGGGCTCGCTCAACAATTGCGCCGGTACAACGTCCCATCCAGCTTCATTCAATAGTTCAATTACAGCTTGCCCGTAGCTGTTGTTTTCAAACGTCCAAAATATTTCAGGCTCGCTGATTTGAGCCGGATGGCTTCTCATTTCTCTCTCGATGAAGCTGGTTATTTGCACAACCATTTTCAACTGTGCTGCTATATCACTCCTATTGTGCATCCATTCTGCCACTTGCACCATGTCAGGCAGTCGCCACACTTGTATAGCCGCTGAGTCCAACCCCACACCTGCACTGGGATCAAGGCTCACAAGATAAATGTTGTTGGCCTGTGGCTTTTCCCACCAACGTATGTGACTGGTTTTGAACAAAGGCTCTGTAGCAACCAATCCTGCCAACGTTTGGCTGTCTATCAATGTGCTGTCTGCGGTTAAAAATCTCAGTTCATATTCACGCTCAAACTTCTCGTAGCCAATTTTGGCACGTTCTTTTTTGGCCCATTCTTCATCTCTATCTGGATGTTGATTCCATTTGGCAACAAAGGCCTTGAATCCATTTACTCCCAAACCATCAGGTAGCTCATTGCCAAATTCGTCAAGTGTGCGATTGCTTGCATACCAAATTTGCGCAAAGGTGTCTTCATCACTGTTGGGGGTAGATGTAATGATGCATTTACCACCTGTAGCAAGTGTTGGGCTGATAGCACTCCAAAACTCTTCAGCAATCCTTGGCTTCACGAATGCCATCTCGTCCAAATATAACAAGCTTATGGATTTACCACGTCCTGTAGAGGGTGTGGTTGTAGCACTTTCAATCTTGCTGCCATTGTCAAAAACAATCTTTTGCACATTGTAGGTAACAACCCCTGCCTTGATCCAGTCTGGTAATTCTTCGTAACTGAATTTGATACGATCCATAATTTCAGTAGCTGCACGGAAATTATTGGCAGCTATCAAAATATTCACATCTTTTTGAAACGTTGCGAACCATAACATAAAACTTGCAGCAGTTTCCGTTTTTCCCAGCTGGCGAGAACACATGGCTATGACTTGCCGGTTTTTCCAGTAGGTCAGCACAAGATCTTTTTGATAGTCAAACAATTTAAATGGCACACGCCCTTTCGTACCATGCCTGATGTAGATGTAATTGTCTATAAAATACAATGGATTGATGGCACACTTGAGGAACTCAGCCTCTTGATATGCATTTAGCCGCAACTGCTGGTGCGGCTTTTTTATAAGAACAGGATCACTATTGTTTTGTAGCATTGTTAATTCAAACGAAACAAATGGTCCACAGCTTCCAGCTTCCGGGGAGTTGCACCGCTTACTCCCAAGAGTATTTCTTTTATAACAGCATCTATATTTTGTTGCCAGAACTTCAAAAATTTGTGTGTTCTTTGGAGTTCTGGAACGTAGTCATCCAAGGACCACACAAATTCCTGAATAAGGTTTTGGTAATCAGGTCGATAATAAAAAATGTCCAATGTGACTATTGTTGTGCGACGTATGAGCATGCAATTATCGCTTTATATGTTGCCTTTTGATATCGGTCAAAGGACTTTCACTTCCATCAGTGTCGGGTTCTTCAGTGTAGGGATCTTTCAAAAACTCATCACGTTTTGTAGCTGTTAGAGGGCTTGACCGCCCATCAGCATTTACACGCTGTTCACTTTCATTTATGAAGTCGTTGTAGGCTGCTACTAAGCGGGCATGAATACTTTCACGCATTTCTGATTTCAAGGCATTGCTGCCAAATCGGGCATTTGTCAAACGTTCGGGCAGATCGCCGCGTCCTTTGAAGTTATAGTCTTTTATGTCAAATTCTTCAGTTTCGTCAGTAGGGTCTTTGTGGCCATAATCATACTCAGCCTGTTGTTCCATAACAACAATGTCTGGCTTTTGCGCAGTGCCTTGCTTGGTGGCCTGCTTCATTCTTACAACGTGTTGGTCATCCTTCCAGTCTCTAGAACCCCAGTCAAACTCAGCCTCTTCTTCCACTTGCATGCCCACAGCATCAAAACCTTCGTAGATGTCTTCAAAGTCGTTCATGGGCTGGTGATGAGTGTAGGTATCACCTGGCTTCTTGAGGTAAACGATGCTTTGGCCTCCGGAATGCTTGACCAGCCACACTCTATCTACTTGAGGATCTGGAGTAGCTGTTGCGCCTTGAACATTGTGAGTGCTCATGTCGCCTAGAGCTTGGATGGCTCCTTCTGCTGTATCAGGATAGTCTTTGTCTATGCCCTCATACATCTCGACACCAGGAGCGTCGCATGTGGGACCTTCACAGTCACAATCTTGAGGACAACCGCAAGCCTTGGGGGAACTGCTGTAAGGCACGCCAGCCAACTGTAGCAACCGCATTACATCATCTGGATCGCAACTGGTCAACGACATACTAGCAACATCTGCTGTGTTGATGCCACCTGTTGTTATTGATGCATTATATCTTTTGTCACTACCTTGCCCGGCCAGCTGCATCAACCTCATCACATCGCCTGCATCGTCAGTGCTAACACTTGCACTCTTGCTGGGAATGTCTTTGGTTGAAATAGTTAAATTATATCGATTTGATTCCATAATTACTTGCCTTTTCCGGGATGCCTGATTTCGTCAGCTTGCATGCTCATGGTTACTGTTTTCCCACTGCGATTTTTGCGTGCTGTGAAGTAGGTCTTGCTGTCGTCATCAAAATTGCCATTGCTAGTCAAAAATTTGCTGTCAACTGGCATTTTGTTGGATTTTTTGGATTTTGTCACAGGCTTTGGTGTATCATGCCCGTCGTTAAAATCTGCCAAGTCTTGAGTGGGTTCTTGCCGAGCAGCTTTAAATTCCTTAACTGAAATGTGACTGCTGAGGGTTTCAAACTCTTGGGGTTTCCGAGAAGCTGCAACGTCTGCCAAATAACTGAGAAATTTTTTGTTGTATTTGTCCCCAAATGCGTCCTTGACAATTGGTTGTTCAGCATCTAGATATTCATTATCTGTGCTCAGCAAGCTGGCTTTTTGTGTTAAACCTTTTTCATCAGCCATTTTGTCCAATAGGCTTAAGATTTGCATCTTTTGACTTTCAACTTCAATGGGTTCGTTGTCTGTGCGAACGACCAAAAACTTTTCAGGAATATTCAAAGCAGCACGTAATTCCTGTTGCAGAATATATGCACTGAAGGGAATGCCAATCACTACATCAATATACCAAACGTCAGCATTTTCGATATCACGAAATTCCATTGCATCACTTTTGGGAGCAATCTTTACTGGAGTCCCTATGCTAATAAGGTTATATCTACGCAGCAACCGCTCAATATCATCCATATGCTCATCAGTTGGTGGTACCACCATTTTGATACGGAAGTTGTATTGTTTTTGGGCTTCTTCCAAATATGTTTTGAAACTTTTCATAGCACCACTTTCAAATCTTCTCTTATTTAGCTTCCTTGCTGAACTCACGCAATTGTTCAAGCAATGCATTACGGTCCAGAACTTTGATATTACCTGTGTCAACTGGCTCTGATTTGTCAGGAAATGCTTTTTCCACTTTCAGTCGATCCAAGTCCAGTTTCAATTGCTTGAATAGGCGATCCATCTTGCTGTTGCGTGCATCCAAGGCCACCTTTAACATGGTTGCACTTGCAGTAAAAATTTCCCCTGCATGGCGCATTTCCACTGTCATGCCAAGATCATTGAGGTTTTTGCCCCACTCAATAGCTAAGCTGGCAATTTCGTTCATTTCATCATCATGCACTTCAGCCGGATCTTGATCCCGGAACGTTTGTGCCAATTCTTGAGCTTTTTCCAAACTGGTTTCAACCAAGTCTTGAGAAGGAACACTGTCTTCCAATCTTGGTAAGCCAAAAGTTTGTTCCAACTTTTCAAAACGTCCCATCATTTACCTTTTTGTTTGAATATACTGTCTTCATTTACAACTCTAAATCTCAAGCCTTGCTTGTTTGCCCATGCAAGAGCAGCAGCCCACTTTGCTGTATTCACAATTACAAATGCCCGATCTCTTTTGCTCTTGGCATTTTCCATCAAAGTTTCTTTTTTGGGTTTGATTTCAATCAATTCACCAATGTTGTTGCCTGCTTTGTCTTGATACACAACTAAAAAATCTGGAACATACAAGCTGGGTTTCCCAGTCAAAGGATTTGTATAGGGTATTTTTATAAATTCACTTGCCCATTGGATGACGCTGGGATGACTGTCGAAAAAATTCATGCACGCTAATTCCCAAGAACTTCTGAATGTCGGCAATGGATTGCCCACTACTTTGGTGGGATTTTTGGGCGTGAAGATGCCTTGACTGTATTTGAGTGCCATGCATCTATTTAGAAACTTATGTTGTTTGGGCCAGAATCTTTGCGTTCAACATCAAATTATTCAAATAAGGGGGGTCAGGACTACCACTGTTATAGCCTATTTGACTTCCTTGTGTGCGGAAAAAATTCATGTTTTCCAACAGCTCTGGACTCATCACCCCATTCTTGAACAAACTTAATGGGCTTGTGCTCAAGCTTTTGGCGGTTACAGCAGCAACAGCCCCATATGTGTTGCTGAGATTTTCAGGGACAGTTTGTCCTGAAAACATGCTTTTGGCAATTGCATAGCTTTCTGGATTGACTTGAAAGCTGTTGTCTAAAGGGCTGTTTTGTAAGTCATATGCACTGGCATTTATGGGCCGTGACTGCAATTGCCCAGTAGTTGGATCTTGGAATTGTCTCGTGCCTTGTGCATTGACAACTATGCTTTCTTGACCAAAGTTATTGCTTTGATCAATCAAATTCCGTGTTATAAGATCTTGTACCATTACACGAAACGCCCCCATCTATTCAAGGAACTGGAACCAATCCGTTGTGCAATGCGCCCACCTATGCCTGTTACACCACTGGCGCTTATCACTCTGCTTCCTAAACTGCTTAACACTTGTCCCACAAAGGGCACATTGCTGGCAACATTGTTCAAGAGTCCATCAACAGCATTTTGAATGCTGTCATCCAGTTCCAACAAGAATGTGTTGACGCCGCCAAACAAATCAGGTGGTTCATAATAGTCGCCACCATTTAAATTGAACTTGCTAATGAGTTCAGGACTCAGCTTGTAAGCAACTTCCTCAAAAGCCACACCCTCATGTTTGACAGTCATGTTGATGCTGTTGAGTCCACTGCTTTCAGTTTCCATGCTGTCAAATTCCAAACTTGATATCTTGGGATTGTAGACTCGCATTTTGGTGTATTTGCCACCATAAAATGTGTAGATGTCAAGACTTTCAAAAAAGTTGTTGTCTGGTCCTGGCTGTGGACTGAATCCCCAACCACTCCCAATGCTGAATTCTCGCTCAATAACACTGCTGCGCCACGCTGTGGCGTTCCCACTTGTGCTATTGGGACGTAGTCTACCATCCCCAAAATACCAGTTGTAGTAGTCTCGCCAAACTCTCAAAACCCTATCATCCACAGTGTCATGAAAAGTAATACTCAAGTCTGCGTAATCAATACCAGTGTATATCACACGCTTTCTGTTGTATTGTTTCAAAATTTTGGCTTCGGGACTGAATTTGGGCCTGTCTATTGTTTTGATTTGAAAGGCAAATCCTGATTGCCAACTGCTGAATTCTCGCAACCGGCTGATGGCAGGACCTGCATTGAAACTGGCATAAAACAAAAACTTCTGACGTGGCATTGCACTAATAACACGATTGGTTTTTGTGTGCTTGGTTGCATATCTGCTATTGCGCAATATCAAAGGAAGGCCGCGATAGTAGGTTCTGCTCCCAGCTGACGCACCAAGCTCATCAGAAGTTTGCTGTTGTGCTTCGCTAGCTGATAACGGCACTGAATTATCCTATGCTGACACCAGCTCTAAATTGTGGATTCAATTCAAACAATCCGTCAGCAAGTGTGGCATTGTCAAATCTCACTGTAAGCTGAATGTCCACAGGGTCGCTGCTGTTGTATTCCAAAGTCTGATAATCCACTGTTTCAAGGAAACAGCCTTCCAGTGTCCAAGTTTCAAACACTGTTTCATTACCACCATCAAGTATTTCAAGAATAGTTGTGAACTTGTAATTGATACCAGCAGCAACACTGGTTTGTTCAAAAAAGTTCATTTGCTTTTGAAGCTGATGACCCACAAGCTTGCTGACACTGTTGGTGATATCATCACGCACAGTAATCTGCATTTGTTGCCAAGTGGCCTTGCCAGCGTAATGCATAATGGAATTGTAGCTGTGTACCTCAACGCTGTTCATGCTTACATTGGGCCGAGCAGCACTCACTACCTGTTGTGTGAGCTCCAAACCGCCAGCAATGGGACCAAAATTGATAACACGCACACGGAAGCGATGTTTGATCTTCGGCATGAGCAAGCCATTTCTTGCACCGTTGATGGGAACGCCGAATTTTGAAAGAGTCTCTACCATGCTCTACTCCAGAAACTTGTTTATTGCAAACTTATTTATGGAGAGAGGGTGGAAAATTCAGGGGCAGTGGCTAAGCGTGACCCACGATCCCATAAGCAATTTGGGCTATGCTTTCTTGTTGACTGCTGAGTCCTTGCAAGATAACTAAATGTGCACTGTCAATAACCTCTTGTTGATGATCATCAGCAACAAGGGAGATCATGTTGCCCAAGGTTTCACTCAAGCTTTCGATCAGCATACCCAGTGATTCATTCTTGCCCATTGTGGCTGAATAGTGCTCAAACAAGGCTACGCTGAGTTTGGTGAGTTCACCTGTTACTCGCTGCCTTTCGTAATCAAGGCTGGTTTGAGTGTCTGAATCATTGTCTTCAGATTCAAGAATTGAGCGTGTCATATTACCCACAAATGTTTTCTCTTATTTAAGCTTATGCTCTGACTGCTGTCTGTCTAGATCCAATATTATGGATAGATATTGTTATAAAGCCTTAAATAACTATATACTAACAAGAGGGGAATAGCTATGACCATAACGTGTAAGTTGTGTGAAAAAATATTTGACAAGATTATCAGCAGCACTCATTTGAAATTCTCTCATCAAATAAGTAGTGAACAATACCGACAAAAATTTGGGCGTGACAGCTTAGCTTGTGCGGACTACAAAAAACAACTTAGTTTAGAGCGCAGCGGCGAAAAAAACGGCATGTTTGGTAAGAAACATGCGCAAGCCAGCTTACAAAAAATGAGTGAAAAGAGGGAAGGTAAAATTCCGGCAAACAAAGGCCAGAAAGTAACTGATCCTAATCATCTTGAAAACATACGCAAAGCTGTTGCAGCACGAACTATCAAATGGCAGCAGAATGATACACATCCCAGAAAAGGGGCCATATTGAGCCCCTCTACTAGGAATCAGATCAGCCAAGGAGTGCAAGATTACGCACAGCAGAATCCAGAATTGATGAAACAACGAGCAGCAAAAGCCAAACAAACCTTGCAAGAGCAAGGTTATGATTTTGGGAGTCATATGCGTGGCAAAAAACACTCGCAAACAACCAAAAACAAAATCAGTGCAAGCAGTCGCTTGTCTGCATTGAAAAAATCAATGTTGAGCAATGATAAAATGTTACAAGCAATTTCTGATGCAAATTTATTGTATGAGAGTGTGGAAGGTCAAAATGTATTTGTTAAATGTATTGCATGTAACAATCAATTCTCTATTACAAAACAATATTTCACCATTTCCAAATGGCGCAAAGACATTTGCCCTGTTTGTAGACCAATTCCCGTTAAGTCCAATGCTGAACTTGAGCTGCTGAGCTGGATCCGATCCGTTTTGCCACACGAAACTGTTTTAAGTGGCAACCGATCAACTATCTTTCCCTTGGAACTGGATATCCTGATTCCACACAGGAACCTTGCAGTGGAATATTGTGGGCTATATTGGCATAGTGAACTACAGGGGAAAGATAAAAATTATCACAAAAACAAAAAAGAATTATGTGCTGCCCAAGGAATATCCTTGATTACTGTTTTTGAAGATGAATGGTTAACCAAACAAGACATAGTAAAAAGCAGGCTACAACATATACTAGGTATATGTCAGAACAAAATTGCTGCAAGAAAATGCATGGTGAAACCCATTGATGCCACAATAGCCCGTGACTTTTGTACGCAAAATCATATTCAAGGCAATGGGGCCAGCAAGATTTGCTTGGGACTATATTATGGAGAACAATTGGTCCAAGTGGCAACTTTCAGTCAACCCAATATCAGCAAAGGTTCTCGGAACACGGGGGCAGATGTCTGGGAATTGAGTAGGTTGTGCAGTATCACAAAAACACAAGTTATGGGTGGAGCAGGCAAACTATTCAAATATTTTGTAACCAATTACCATCCAAAACAAATTATAAGTTATTGTGATTTAAGATGGAATCAAGGAACAGTTTATGAACAATTGGGATTTACTTGCATAAGTTTAGGTACGCCAAATTATTGGTATTTCAAGGTACCAAATATTACAAGACTGCACAGATTTAGCTTGCGCAAGAACTCACAAGATGATCCAGCCTTGACAGAATGGGAAAATCGCAAGGCTCAAGGTTGGAACAGGATTTGGGATTGCGGTAGCAGTAAATGGATATGGCTTAATGAAAAACCGGAGCAGTGAGCTCCGGTTTTTCTTGTTATAGATTCAAATATTATGGCAATGGATCGCCAGTGTTCAAAATTCGCAATGGTATGTAAATGAATTCAATTGCTTTAGTGGGTTTTACAGCCACATCAATCCACAACTCATTGCGATCAATACGTGTAGGTGTGTTATTTGACTCATCACAAACAACGGCGAAGTCATACACTGCACGCAAGCTTACCAAGTCACCAAAGAAGCTTTCAAAAGTGCGAGCCACACTGTCACGTGTTTGTTTGTCATTGGGCTCAAACAAGAAGGGTTTGGCCAAAATATCCAATTGATAATTCAAATAGTTGATCAAACGTGCCACATTCACTCGATCCAGTGCACTGCTCAAGGGGCTGAGAGTTTTCTGACCATATACAACCAAGCCACGTCCAGGAATGAATGCAATGGGATTGATTTTGTTTTGGTACAAGGTGTCACGTTGTCCTTGACTCAATGCAACAGGAACATACTCATTCTCTGCATTCAAGTAACCCACACTGCTAACTGCACTAACAAGTCCGCGTGTGAATCCTGCAGGGGCAAACCAAGGGTAAGCCACTTGGTCGTTAAATGCAATAGTGCGTAGGATGGTCATGCTGGGCGGCACAAATATTTGTGTGCCGTCAATGTTTGTGGCCAAGCCCCAAGGATAATAGACACCACCATAACGTGTAGCAGTAGTCAAAGCCTCTTCACCATTGCCTACTGCATTGGCTGCATTTGTGGCCCAGTTTTGGATACTTGTGCCATCGGGTTGCAAGCGAGCTGGGGTATCAACAACAATGAACGCAACATCTTTTTTGTCTGTGTTCAAAGTAACCATTTCGTCCAAAAGCTCAGGATATGCAGGCACAGCCATTAAGTTGAACACATTGCTTTCACTCCGCAGTTCTTGACTTGCTGCCAATGCACTGGCCATAGCAGTAACAATCAGCTGTCTTTGAGCCTTGCGCAACATGTACGGTGCACCCGTGTTCATAAGTCCACTTGCGGTTACCCAACGATTTCTGTCGTAGTTAGGTTGGTTATTCACAGATGCCGGTAGGTAATTTACTTTGTAGGTTTTGACATTACCAAAGCTGTAGCGTGTGTTGAACAGCAGTAATCCAAAAGGATAAGGCAATGCACTGGGAGCATCAGGATCTACAGTATCGCTCAACAACATGTCCACAATGGCTTGACTGCCTGTGCTGGTGCCATTTGCAGTCCAGCGTGCGTCAGCAAACAAGATGCCATTGCTGCTGCTTTGGTCAGTGTTGTCTACCAATAGCCACTGGCTGTTGAACGCATCTCTTTTGTAGATCTTGGGATAATTTTCTAGGTCACTTGTGTCAATCCAAATGTCGTTGTCAACCAATGGCAAGCCACCAGACTGTGTAGTGGGTGCAGTTGCGCTAAGGATTGGGCCATTGGGATCAGTTTCTGTATAGAGTTGGCGATAGCCTTTCCAAATGCTGCCATCGCTTACCATCAAATCAACTCTCAAATTGGCATTATACCACAGTGTGCCATCTTCAGGCAAGCCACTGGGCGTAGAGCTGCTTTGAGTGTATTTATCTCCAAAGTCTGCTGTACTTATGACATAATCAGGAATAGTAGTCCATGCGGTGCCATCCCAAATTTTCACCAAGAATACACCAGTTTGGTCTTGTACTTCTGGACCAGTTTCATTATAGCGGACGTAGATGCTGCCTACTGTGCGATTTGCACCATATCCAGCAGTGGCACTGGCGTCGTTTGCATACAAAGGAGCCAAACGCTTGTTCCAAATGTTTGTACCGCTGTTGTATCTCTTGACAACATAGTTGGCACCGCGATTCCCGCTTACAGTGTTGACCCAAATGTTACCGGCTGCAATTTGGCTCAATTCAGCTGGTTGTGGTGTGCCCACGCTGTAGCCTTGATAAACCAAGCTATTACCATAAGTTATTCCAGTAGGAATGCCAGCAGATACTAAGGGTGCAGTGCCTGCATATCCCACAGCATTTGACAGCGAAAACAAAGTGCCGGTAGGACTATAGATTCGAAGTCTATTGTCAGCTGTTTTTTCAGCCTTTACCAAGTTTGTTAAACCCACTATAGAATCTGCATTGATTTTCGCAACTACATCATCCAGTGTTGTGATTGCAGGAGCTTGATTGGCAACATTTATATTTGCAGTAACACTTCCTACGCCATAGCCAGCTGTAATAGTTATAATTTGTGTAAGTGGTGCTGGGGGAGCAGCACTACTCACAAATGAGGGGTTTACAACCGATCCTGTTACACTTTTGTAATATGTGCTTGAAATGTTCATCTTTGCAGTGGCAAATCCACCCAATCCACTGCTGGTAGTTGTATCTAGTAATTGGATAGTATTGCCGCTGTAGTCAGTTAGTCGCAGGTACTTGTTTGTTCCAACAGTGAATGTTGTGGCTAAAATTTGTGTTGCAGCCAACTGAGTATTGATATTGGTAACAAACGCCTCTAAGGTAGTGTTGGGCACATTGATAGTATAAGATGTAGTAGTAGCACCCACAATATGAAAAAGTGTACTTGTTCCGGTTACAAATGGGCCTATAACTGGTTCACCACTGCTGACAACAGTGGGTGATGCTGCTGCCCAACTGTGCCCAGGATAGTCAGTTTCAGTGCCACCCACTGGATACCAGCGACTTACTGTTCCTTGAGCTGTTGTTTGGCTGACTTTTTCAAAAATTTGCACTGAGGGCACCAAAACAGTGTTGCTGAGACCTTTTACAACACTTACTGCATTCACAGCCAAATCACCATTTGTGCCAAATTCATTCAAGGGCACAATGTAATTGTGCTGTGGTTTGTTGTTGGCCAAAGGTGCAATTTGTGAGTTGACAAAACCTAGATCAGTAAGCAAGGAAATTGGTGCTGAATCTACACTGATTTCCACATTGATATCACTGCCCACCAACCGGAGATTGTAGACCGTGGTTTCGGTAGGCACCGCAGGTGCCACAACCTTAAGCTTTTCAAGTCGGCTGTAAATCTCAGCTTTGATGCCTTTCTTGCTCAAGGTAGTATTGCTGTTGATTGTCTGAACTATGGTGTTCAAAGTGTCAGTCAACCCTATGGTTATTTGCACACCTGCAATTGTTAGTGTGCCATTACCACCAGGAGTCACGATAGAGAGATTGGGATTAGTGCACTGTGTTTCACGGAAGCATTGAACAATTCGTTGAAGCTGTGATGCAGTGTCAATTACTTTGGGGCGCAATGCTCCCCATGCCAAACCGCTGTTGACATTGCCATTGCTCCTAAACAAGCCCCAGGAGGTTTCAGTCAAGTCCAACCAATAGTCGCCATTTACTGGCTCTCCAACAGGTTCTGTTCCTGTTGGCGCTAGATCAGCCAAGTCCACATCAGCCCGCATAACATAGGCGCTGTTGGCCAAGCCCAAGTATTGGTAAGCTGAATACAACCCATACTCATTTAGTTCGTTACCATGCTGTGGCGTGCCAGCTTGGGTATAAAATTTGGGATTGCCAAAAGTTTGAAGCAATTCTCTCTGGCTGGTGATTCTGTAAAGCTTTCCAGCATTGGCTTTGATTGTTCCAGCAGCAACGCTAGTGGTGTTGCCTGGTTGAGGCTTGTCTTGTGCAGTAGCCATCATAATGAATGGTACTGTGCCAGGGCCCGAACTGGCATAAAAACTCTCATCTATTACTTGTACTTGAACTCCAGGGCTTGTTAGATTGGCCATTTGTACCTCATCAAAAATATCTTGTAGGATATTTATGAAAAGGGGCTGAAAAAGCCCTGTTTCAGTCAGCGTGGTCCGGCGTGAATATAGTTGAATTGTTCCTGGAGAACTTCTTGTTTTTCAGCTAGTTCTTTCCATTCAAATGTCAATGCACCAAATTCACGCACTGATACCCAAACTTTCTCTTGGTCTTCTACTAAGCCAACTAGCACTCTGCCAACTTGTGCCCACCCCCCATGAAATTTCCAATTTAACGTCTGATCTTCCGTATCTGGGACATATACGATGTCATCGGGTTTGGGCAAGGTTGTCACTTCAGCGTCTCCATAAATGCAGTTACGTTTCGAGTCAAGTCTTGAATTGAACTATTATTTACGATAGTATGATCAAACTTTGTGCCTATCCAGTCACGTTCACTCCTATGAACTCCATAGATCTTTCTCAAAAATGGTCCAGCTACAAATTGAACAAGTTTGGATTGTTGATTGAACCAAAGGGCTTGATTGTAATAGTCAGGCAATGGGTCTCGTTTGACCCAAACGATTGTGCCACCAAGACTCTTGATCATTTGAATTTCATTCAAAAATCTCACATCAGTTATTACAACTGACTTTTTTGATTCATTTAGGAATTTTTCACAACGATGGGTCCAAAAGTCTTGAGAGAGTTGATTGCGAATCAATTCTGTGCCAAACTCTCGCATCATCAAACGAGGAGTAATGGGCTTGCCCAGCTTTTCTGTCCAAAAAGTGTCTTGAGTTTCTCGCCAAACTCTACTTTCTTGTGTTGTGCCTTCCAAAAGCTTGGCGTTCCAGCCAAACATGCTGCTGAGTGCACTTTTGATGGGTTTGGCAAAACTTGTGGTTGTGAAACCTGGATATAGTTCCTTAATGATTTGTCCCACAGTATCTTTGCCACTGCCTTGAAATCCCACTAGCCCTATGATGTTTTTCATAAGGCTAGTATAAACAAGTTTCAAGTATAAATTGAGTTTTTAACCCAAAATTACAAAGCTGGATGGAGTTCCGTTATCCACATATTGCAAGAGTTCAAGGTCTAGTTTTTCGATCTCTGCAACTGATTCAGTCTTGAGAGCATCGCCTTTGAGCGTAGAACCACCTTGTGGGCCAATTATCTGGCCAAACTTGCTGTAAGCTTCTCCCAGCATGCCTTTGGCCACTGCCAAAGTATAACTTCTGATCCAAGGCTTACTGAAAGGATCCAAGATAATCATGTCGTCAGGCTTCATTTTGTTGACCCATAACAGCACAGTTTCATCACTGAGCAATCGGCGAATAATGGTAAGCTTTTTGGTTACGGTATTGAAATGATAGTTGATATCGCGACCAAACATCCGGCCAGCTTGCTCCTGATACTGATAAAAGAGTTCAAAAGTCAACAAGCCTGCTGAATAGCCGCCTCCTGCTCCAGCTTGCAGGAGGTAGAGATTGGTATAAGCTAAACTGAAGGGATCAATATAAGTGCCACCAGTGTTACCGCCCAAGCCTCTGCGAAAGATTTGCCTTACATCAACAATTTCTTGTGGGAGGTAATACTCTGTTGTTTCAGGTTGCATTTCCAAGAAAGCATATGCTTCTTCCACTGCATTGGAGCTGCGTTGACGATAACGATCGAGAGCAATCTGAAGCGCCAGTTGAAAATCTCCTGGGTCCAATTCCACTTCCACCATTGAGCCCCCGAGTAATCGGGTAACGTCATCTATGATTCCTTGCTTCAAATCCAGTGTGCTGCTCATGAAAATATCCCCTTGTGGGGATATTTATGATTACAGAATATGCCAGTGTGTTCCTGATTTTATGCTGTTATGTGTGAAATTTCATCTGATGAAAGTTGGAAGTAGTCAAATAGTTTTTGGTCATCCCAACTGCTGCTCAAGTCCACAAAAGGCAGCCTTTTGATTACATCCAAACTGTTCCACCCGCTCCATTTGTTGTTTTGAAGAATCCAACGAAACAATTGGCTATTGAAAACCGCCTCTGCATTACTGGCTTGAGTTTCTTGAATTTTCAAGTAAGCAACTGCTTGGCTTACACCAAAATCCTTTCCAATCCTGGGACGGATATCTCCGCTCAAGGAGAATGCAACCTTGTAGCTGCCAAAGTTGGAGGGCTTGCTTTTCATATACAACGTTTGTGCATGGGTGTGAAAAACTTCATGTCCTTTGTCACTGAACTTTTCTTTGTTGCTGGTGTGACATTCTCCTCGTTTGAATCCAAAGCCAGCCCTGGAAAAAACTTTTTGGTTGATGCTTAAGGAAGCTTCTGAGATTGTGGCTGGCAACCATTCGGTTGATTTGCTTACAGAGAACATACCAGAAGGGGTTGTGACATCAAAAACACTTGATGTGTTGTTGAGATCCAAGAAAAACCAACTGAACGTTGATCCAACATTGAAGTATTTGTCTACACTGAGACTGGCTTTTGTGATGTTTTTCCAAATCAGGTCTTTGGCCTCACTGTTGCTTGCCCCTATCCAACTGTTGGGAGTAACCAACATCACATACTGGTTGCTGAGCTCACACGAGTTAACAACAAACTCATGCCAAATTGGCCATCTTTTGGCGCCATGAATGTTCTGATAGGGCGGATTGCCTACAACTACATCAAATTTCATATTACCCCAATCACGACTCAAAAAGTCAGAGACGTATAGATTATTACACACCAACTTTTTGTTGTTCTTTGCATAATTTACACGAAGTTTGTTCTTCTCACAACCCCACACCCTAGAGCTGATGTTTTCATCACTGTGGCCTTGGTCTCGAAGTCGTTGCTGGATTTCCACCAAAAACTGTCCGCCGCCCATAGCAGGATCAAGAAAAGTTGTAGTGCTACTTTGCCAGATTTCGTGAGGCAGATTATCCAAAATCTCATTTACTAGAGGTTTGATCTCAAATTTCAAGCGACCCAGCATCACTATCTCTACAAAAAGTGTTATTGGTATAATTACACAAGACACAATTACGTCAACAAAGTCTTATTGAAAAAGTGAATCAAACGTGTTATCAGAGATCACGTAACCGCCATTACTGTCCTTCAAGAAAGTGTAGTTGTAGAGCAATCCATCTGCACACACAATGTTACCATCATTGCCTGTGGGAGAGAGACCCAATTTTTGTCTGCATTTTTCCCAATTGTCTCGTTGCAGTTCAACACCATAGATTTGGTTTTCCAAAATATGACGTTCCCGCAACCCAGGATCTGGCTGCCAAGCTGCCAACCCCTCCATAAGCCGTTTTTTCACTTCAACCAAAAATGCGCCTTCACCACAACTGTTGTCTAGCCATGTTTTTGTTGGATCTTGCCATATTTCTGTTGGCAGTTGATCCAAGATCTCATTTACCAGTTCTGGGGGAGTGAACACTTCACCAAATTGTTTCTTTTTCTCTTCTTTTGAGAGAACTGCTGTATCAAATTCCCCGCTTAAAATATCGCTCATGGAACTCTCTCCTGTACTGATTATATTCATGCAAGACAACAATTGCTATGCAGTCTTTTTTTGATAATTGTTGTAGACAAACTCTTGTTCAGTTGTGGAGAGACCAAATAGCTTACACAGCTTGTCATCAGTCCAGGACTTAGATACATCCAACAAAGGCAGTTTGATAATCCCGGTATTGAACCCGCTGGTTTTTTCATTGTTGATATAAAATTGATACAGCTTGCTTGTCAAAAAACTCCAACAATTCTTTGCACTTTTTTCGTCAGGCATTGGAAGGCCTAGACTTCCTGCGCCAATAGCATACTTGTTGTTGCTATCAATCAACATATATTTGTGGGGCTCTGATTCCAAGTAATAGTAGCCGCTGAGATTCAAGATAATCTTCAAACCTTGTTTTTGATTTTCTTGGGCTGTGAAATATTTGTCTTTGTTGGCTGCGGTCCAAAAAACTGGAACCCGGCCTTTTCCATTTTTTTCAAACAACACTTTGGTTGTCAAATAATGCTCGAGACTTTTGCCTTGAACATCATTGTATGTAATGCTTCTGAGCCTTGGGGCATGATAGTTGTCAACTTTGCTCATGATCGCATAGGCAAGAGCTTGCTCTGGAGTCAAAGCCACTTGCTGCCCTTGATATTGAACTTGTGTTTCAACCCCGTTGCTGACCAACCTTGTGGGCCTTGACGGTGCTCCATTACAATGCAGCAACCATGCTGCCACAGTTTCTCCAATGTCAAAATACTGTTTGGTGTCGGACAACACCCAAGCCAGATGATTTTGCGCAAAAATGTTCTTGGTCAGGTTGTCATAGCTTTTGCCATCAGGACGCCCCAACCAACTGGCAGGTGTTACCATAGCAATGTATCCATTTGGTGCAACAATATCAAAGGAGTTTTCAATAAAAAGTGGCCACAGCTTTTTTTGTGCAGATTCTGTACTTTGGTAAGGCGGGTTACCAACAATCACATCAAATTTCATATCACCCCAATCATAATCCAAAAAATTGCTGATGTGAAGATTACTGCTCACCAACTTTTTGTTGTTCTTTGCATAATTTACACAAAGTTTGTTCTTCTCACAACCATACACCCTTGCAGCAATGTTTTCATCTGTATGACCAGCAGCTTGTAGGCGGCGTTGAATTTCAACCAAAAACTGTCCACCACCCATTGCTGGGTCAAGAAAAGTGGTTTCTGAACTTTCCCATACCTTGGCTGGAAGCTGATCCAGCATTTGGCTCACAAGTGGTTGGATTTCAAATTTAAGACGGCTAAGCATACGTTCATACCTTATCGTAAATCAGTTCCAGCCATTGGCGCTTGATAATGCCTTGATCAAACAGCCTCTGAACTGTTTCCCAGCGCACACCAAACTCTTCTGCAATGCTTTCTTGTGTATCAGGATCATGCTCAATGGCTTCAAGAGCGTCTTGAAGCAGCAAGCAACCGCTGCCGTCCCGGATCACATCAATGTTTTCCACAATAGCTGTGATCCGTTCACGTGCTTTCCGCATTTCATTCAGGGCTGTATCCTTGTCTTTGGTGGATTTGGCCTTTTTGGGCATGATTTTGGTCTTGCCTTTGGGAACGGCTGCCACAGGATTGGCACGCTGATATGCAACCACACCAGTAGCCAACTCTCGGATACAGTCTCGGTCCAGCTGCGAAAGATCAGCAGTGCTGCCAATAACACGACTGACACTTTTACGGGCAAGCACTTGTGAAAGATATGCGTCCTTGTTGACTTGCACACTGGAATGTGCACTGCCTTTCCAAATGTCTACAGTGCTGAGAACCTCGCTCAACACCTCAGCAGCACTCCGCTTGGGGTTCTGCTTTGTGATGTTGAATGTAGTTTCCAAGAGCATGCTGTCAAATTTGTCGTCTCGGTTGGGATCAAAACTGAGACTGATGATCTTGCCAACTTTGTTGGGATCACGACCAGGCGTAAGCACTCGACTCATTTTTTGAATCGTGGCGCCCACCTCACCACTGTCGTAGGCCAGATACAGCTCAGTAATCTGTGGAATACTGAAGCTGCGTTGTGCCATCAAGCTGCTGATAATCAACACACTTTGATTGAGTTTCACAGCTTGTTCAATCTGTTCCAGCACTTTTTGTTCTGCATTGGCATTACGTACTTTTTGACCACCCACAAGGATATTGCCACCCAGAACAATCACACGCCAAGCAGGAAGAGCACTTTGGGCAATCACACCAATAGCAGCCAGCTGACCATCCTGCACTTTGGTACTGCCAGGCACAAACATCATGGCTGTTTTTTGCTTTTCTCGTCCAAACCAATTCTGGGTTTGAAGGTCAGTGTTGGCTTTGTCAACACCATGCTTGCCCAAGAAAACTGTTTCCAGCATACGAACAAAAAAGCCTTTGGCCTTTTGTGGGTGTGCTGCAAACTTGCTCCAGCTGGGCAACAGCTTCATGTCTTCATCATCAAACTCACCAGCAGCTACGCTCTGCATCACAGGCTCGCTCAAGTCAAGCTGATACAGTCGCATATCAGGAACAAGAGTGTCTCGAGTGGTGTCAACCACAAAATGCTTAAGCATTGCCGGTAGTCCCTTGTTGCACAGCATGCTTTTGAACCAAAAGCTCTGGGTAAGTAACACTTAGCATGGTGTCAATTTTCCACAGCTTGCTGGCCCGATCAGCATTCGTGCCTGTCATGATCAAAACTCGGTCTCGCTTTCCAATATGCTTCTTCAACAGCTCAGCCTGCCCGGGGCGATAGCTACCGTAGTCTGCCTCATCAACAACCAACAGCCTCTCAACCCGTTTTTGGCACAGCCATTTGATCCTGGCCTCACGCTGGCTACCACTGCACATGCTGAGATAGCAAATAACAGGCTTCTTGCTCTTGAGGGCTTGGGTAACTTGTTCTTGCCACCCGTCCTTCTGAGTGTCCACATGTTGATAGTGGCTCCACTGCTGGAAGCTAGTGAGGTCTTTGGCAAAGCTGGCAAAAACTGTTTTCACATAGCTGGCAACAATCACCAATGGTGACTCCAACTCGCGGGCCACTGCACCACTGTAAATGGTTTTGCCAAAACGAGCACACAGCTCAGCCAGCACCACTTGCTTGCCCTGCTCATAGGCCTCAAGAGTTTGGAGGCACATCCTGTATTGCATGGTGCTGAGGCCAGCTGAGGGCAGTTCCTGATTCACACTTGCCAAGTGTTGATTGACCTTCAAAATCAATTCCAGGCTGCTGATGGTGTGAATCTCACCAGTAGTGCCTTTTCGGTGACCCACAAAACCGCGCACATAATCATCCATGCGAGCATGTTGCTGACAACGGCCAACCCTTGTAGCGTAGCTGGTTACGTCCCAGATGTGATCAATGCTGACAATACCTGTGTTGAGCAGGTCTTTTCTGACTCCAAGACTGTCTCGCACTCGAGCACGAACAGAGTCTTCTGGAGTCTCGCTAGGCTGCACCCAGCGTTCTCCAAACTTGCACTCATGGGGATTGGTGGACTCACTCCACACATAGAGAAACATACGCCCTGGTTTTTTGGCCATCAATTAATTCCCTCTTTGAGATTGTGATAATTTTGAATTAAGTGTGGATAATCATAGAGCAGTAGGCGCAGCTTTCGCACAATGAACATTGTGAATGCAAATATGTCTACCCAGCCCATTCCCCAGAGCAAGAGCACTACGGCTATGAACACATAAGACTCCCGCAGCAGTTGTTGGATGCAGCCCTCTGGTGTGCTACTGTTCTCGATTGCTACCTGAATGCTCCATTTGGCACTCCAAAGGCCTCCGCCCACCATCAACAGTGCCAAAATCATATCAGCTATCATCATTTATGAGCTCCATACAATCTGCTTGACGGTCCAGCCATCCAGCGCAAGCTGTCTTGCATTTGGCTACCTGAAAAAACACGCTCACTAACCACAAATTCAGGCCAAGCCAAGTGCACTAGGGAGGCATCTTCCTTGGAACTGCACCACACTTGGATGCCAAGATTTCCATAGTTGTTTTCAGTTGGATGCTCCCTACTGTTGGGATCGGGCCGGTACTTGAGAAAGTAAGGTTGCAAAAGAATGTTGCCCAGTTGGCTACACCACACCAAAAGGTCAGTATCACTCACACATTGGCTCTGCCCATACATCCACCCCAGCACCACTCTAGTCCAAGGACCTTGACCGTTGACGTTGGAAACTTCAGAGCACAGTTGGTTGAGCTCAAGGCTGCTGGGCAAACCTCCTTGGTAGTATCCTGCCCAGCGCCTAGTCCACCTGTCAGCAAACTCTTGCGGACTTTCCCTTTCCAACGAGGTTACACCTTTCCCCAAAAAGCTTTCACAACGCTCTTGCCGCGTGCATTGTTGAGTCCCAGCTTCTTGATCACAATCTCCACCATCTCTGCCTCGTTGACCTTGCTCTTGTTTTCCCGGATCAGCTCGCGCACCTGAGAAGCAATGCTGAGTCCACTGCTGGGCTTGTTGGGCTTGGAAGTAAGGCTGCTGCTGGACTTCTTGGCCTTGACCTTCAGCTTCTTGCCCTTGAGAAGCACTTCCTTGTTTGGAAGCTTTTCCTTGCGAGGCTGCTTTGGAGCAAGACCGCTGCTCAGAGCCCGCACAATTGCCTTAAGTGGCTTTTCCCAGTGCCGGATCAGCTTGTCGCTCTGTGCCTCAGCAAGAGCCTCAGCGTAGTGTGCCTGCAAGCGGGGCAGCACCTTGGGTACCCCATACTTGGATACAATCTTCGCAACTTCCTGGGGCATATCGCCCAAATCCATTTTGCCCTTCAGCACCAAGGTTTTGAGGTTGTCTATCCGAGCGTAGCAGGCCACATAAGCCTCAATGAGACGCCCTGAAGAGGTCTGAGCCAACTGGTCCATCCCGCCTTCTGTGTCCACCCGCTTGGCCTGCACCAAACCGTTGTCGATGTAGGTGTGGCTCCTGGGGCTAAGCTGAGCTCCGCGATTAAGGCAGTAAGCAATCTTGCCCATGGTCTGCTGCACCCCAAAGGGCACGTTCTTGACCAAGCCAGCATCATGTGCACGACCAGCCTGCGTGAGATAAGCTTGCGCTTCCCGCACCAGGTCATCGGGCTCAACAGCCTGGTGTACCCAGTTCAGTGCCAGACCATACCGCACATTAAAGTCTGGTGCAGTGTAGTCCAGGGTGCTGAAATCTGGAGTGCTCTTGCTGTGCAAGATCTCTTGCAGCTTAGCGTCAGTGCGTGTCAGGCGAGCCATTTGGGTTACTCCTGTCTCTATGCCTGCATCATACAGCTACCCTTCACATGTGTCAACCACTTGTTCTTATTTTTCTGAGTTTTTTTTGGAGGGTCTTGGGTTGCATTGCAACCCAAGACCGCTTAGACACAGCTTACTTCCAAACAGGAGTCCCATCAGGAGCTTTAACCTCACTTGCCCATACTTGTCGGATCCGAGTTTTCACCTCAGCTGGCACTGGTACATAGTCCAGCCGCTCAGCTATCTCGTCCCCATGTGAGAAAGCCCAGTCAAAAAACCGCATGGTTGTGAGGCTTGTGGCAGGATTCTTGGGATCACGTGGGAGCAAGATGAAGGTTGGACTGACGATGGGCCATGTGTCCTTTCCAGGTTGATCTATGAGGTTGACAGCAAAATTGGGCACATTCCAGTTGGCTGCGGCTGCTGTTGCCTCAAAAGCTTTGTGGTTGGGACGCACCCAATGTCCGTCCTTGTTCCGAATTTGCGTTGTCACCAATCCAGCTTGTTGGGCATATGCATTCTCCACATAGCCGATGGCGCCGCGAAGCTGACGCACACTGGCACTTACACCTTCATTCCCTCGTGCACCTGTGCCAATGGGCCACTTTACACTGGTACCGGTACCAACTCTAGAGCGCCATTCCTCGCTTACTGCTGAGAGATAGCTGGCCCACACATAGGTTGTGCCACTGCCATCTGCCCGATACACAACAGCTATCGCTAAATTGGGAAGGCGCAGCGTGGGGTTAAGCTCTACAATTCGTTGGTCATTCCATTTTACAATCTTGCCAAGATATATGTCAGCCAAGACTTGGCCAGTTAGCCTCAGCTGATCCCTTTCCAGTCCCGGAACATGCACAGCCGCTACCAAACTGCCCATCGCAGCAGGAAATTGGAGCAGGTTGTTTTTCTCAAGGTCTTCTTGTTTCATTGGAGCATCACTTGCACCAAAGTCCACTGTGCGGTTTCTTATTTGGTTTTGACCAGCCCCACTTCCCACACTTTGATAGTTGAGTTGAATTCCAGTTTTTTTGGCTTCTTCCCCCCATTTCTGATACAACGGATTGGGAAATGTTGCCCCAGCCCCGTTGATAGGTTGTGCCATAACTGATGCAGTAGAGCTTATTACAAGCACCGCAGCAGCCAGCAATGTTTTTAGATACATTATTATTCCTTTCATATCCATATTGGCACTGTAATTTTGCCTGATTTTCAAATAACGTGCAAGAGCACTAGCCACTTTTAACAGAAGCGTAACAGTCAAAGTCTCTAGCATAAGACCCTGGTCTGATCCTAAATAGTACAAATGAAGGAACAGCTATGCCACCGTTAACTTTTTGGAATGGCGTTGGTGCAAAGAACAAGGACTATAAGTTCTTTGATAGAATGGCCGCGCAATACATCAATATGGGCTCAACAGAATTTTATCTCCACAAATATCTTGGCCCAACCAATCCTGATCCCAAAACAGTGACACCTGACACGGACGAAACCAACCTGCTGAACATTTCAGACTTGGTAAACTTGGAAATCCGTGACAGAAAGTATGACAGCGATGTCTACAGTATAAAAGGACACTATTTGGTTACGGATACTGAGTTTGATCTCAAACAGTTTGGATTTTTTCTCAGCACTGACACTGTGTTCATCACATTCCACATCAACCAAATGGTAACCCAACTGGGACGACGCATCATGAGCGGTGATGTTATAGAGGTGCTGCACATGCGAGATGACACAGCACTGGATGGTCGCCCCATCAACAAGTTTTATGTTGTGCAAGAAGGCACTCGCCCAGCAGAGGGATTCAGTCCCACTTGGTGGCCACATCTCTGGCGCGTGAAATGTCAACCTTTGACTGATAGCCAGGAGTTCCAAGACATTTTGAACAAAGAGTTGGAAGACAGAGGAGACGGTATCGTTCCAGAGCCCAATCCCGACGGGAGCATGCCAACACTTGGACAAGTAAACAGCACTTATGACAAAGAAATAAGCATCAACGACGCAGTGTTGGAAGAGGCTACAGCCAACGTGGCTTTCAGAAACTGGCAAAGCACACATTTTTACATATTGGAAGAGGATTTGGACAAGCCCATCAGTGTTTACAACTCCGATGGCATTCCGCCAAACCAAAGCAAGCCAGTGCCGTCAGGCACCAGTTTTCCCAGCGTCTACAAGGAGGGTGACTACTTTCTCCGAATGGACTACTTGCCCCCAGTGCTATACAAACGCGAAGGAATCAAATGGAAAAGACTAGAAACCAACTATCGTGCACCCTGGCTGCCTGCCAATCGTGTTTTGACAACATTTATTAACAACAGCAATAAAACCACTTATCCCGATGGCACCACTGTTGACGAACGTCAAAACTTGCGCACTACAATAAAACCCAAACTTGATCCAGATATTATATAAGGAAATTATCATGAGCAAAACCACAGGTGAAAAAGGCTTATCTCTTATCAAAAGCTTTGAAGGCTTGAAGCTGGATGCTTATATCTGCCCCGCAGGTGTGCCCACTATTGGCTATGGCACAACCAAGATAAATGGCCAGGCAGTTAAGGTCCCAGCCACCATAACCGAATCACAAGCCAATGAGTTTCTCAAAACTGACGTGAAAACCTTTGAACAAGCAGTCAACAGTGCTGTTACCGTTCCCATTACTCAAAACCAGTTTGATGCATTGGTGAGTTTCACATACAACTTGGGGCCCGGAAACTTGCGCTCCAGCACACTTTTGAAAAAACTCAATGCCAAGGATTATGCTGGTGCTGCTGATGAGTTTCCCAAGTGGAACAAAAGCGGTGGGAAAGAACTGGCTGGCCTAACTCGCCGACGCAACGCAGAAAGGGATTTGTTTCTCAGCTAATGGAATATTGGTATAACCAACAGCTACGTCAGTATAGACTTCAGGTCATACGTGCGTTCAGTAATTTTTCTGTCAGCATCGGAGTGAATGATGACGGGTCGCCCAAGCTCAGACGTGTGCCCTGTCGTTATGGTGATGCCTCACGCTTGGCAGAAACCATAACAAATGCCAACAGTGAAAACAAACTGCCCACAGCCCCATTCATTTCAGTGTATATGACTGCTATGGCTTTGAGCCCAAATCGGCGGCATGCTCCCAGCTTGGTGTCAACTCAAAATGTAATTGAGCGAGAATATGACGGTGAAAATTCACGTTATTTGAGCACACAGGGTAACAGAAGCACTGTTGAACGTTACATGGGCGTTCCATTTGATTTGACCTTCAATGTGGATTTTTGGACCAGTAATTTGCAACAAAAAGAAGAGCTCTTGGAACAAACTCAAGTGCTTTACAATGGCATGATTGATATTCAAACATCCAACAATCCTTTGGATTGGACTGCCATCACAACCTTGGAGCCCACGAACATCACTTGGAGCAGCAGAAGCATACCTGTGGGCACTGAAAATCCCATTGATGTGTGCACAGTGGAATATAAGGTTCCTATCTTCATCAATCCGCCTGCCAAAGTCAAGTTACAAAAAATCATTCAACAGATTGTCACCAATATCCAGGAAGGCGAGTATGATCCCAATACCATGGAGTGGACAGAGCAATCTTTGTTGAGCCGTGTGCTCACCACTCCTGGCGATGCATGCATCAGTCTTGCTGTTGCAGGCGAAAACACTTGGGAAGTGAGCCTCCAGAGTCCAACTGGTGACATAATCGATCCTCAACAGTTGCCCACTAGGGTAACTGGGAGGAAAAATCCCCTATTGGTGCCTGGCACAACATTTAAATTCAATGGCCAAGCCATAACTATTCCCAACACCAGCATTGACGACTTAGTGAGCTTGATCCGTCTGCGCACAGTGGACCCCAATTTAAATGTTGTGTTCAACTTGAATCAACAACTGGAATTTTGGAACATGAGTGGAGGCAATGTTGTTTTGGAAAATGTTCAGGGCTCCGCAGTGGAAAATTTGGGCTTCACCCCCACTACATACAAAGGAGGCACCTTGGCTTGGTGGCGACTCTTGGACAAATATGGTGCTGTGAGGCCCTATAGCAGTTTTCAATCCAGTGCCAGCCAACTCCGACTCTTGACTAGTGATGATTTGGACAACCGCGAGAACGACCTAGTGGGATATATTGAGCTTCACCCCACCAACCAAAATCTGCTGGTGTGGAAAGGCGAAATCAACAGTTGGCCCACTAACCAAAGCAGCCCCATTACTGCTGTTATTGATCCACAAAAATCTTTCCCAGGATCTGGGTTGAGTGAGGAAAAATTTGGCCAACGCTATCTCTTGACAAATGAAATCGCCTTCCAGAGTGGTGCTTGGGGCAATGTCAAAGCTTTAACTCCAGTTTCCGCACTTGTGGTGTCTGTGCAAAGCTCCACTGAACTTGTTATAACTCCATTGAATCAAGCTCGCTTGAACCTAGAGCGAGAACTTCAACTTATCCTGGGCACAAGTATAACCCAAACCGCCAGTGTGTTGAGCCTACAACAATTGAATGATAGCCAATACAAAGTTGTGTTGGCTATTGATGTAAATGCAGAATCAGGAAACACAGTGCAAGTTGTTGCCCCTGTTGTGGCCAACGACATTATTGAATACGATGGTGCAGTGTGGCGTATGGTTTTTGACAGCAGCAACAGCCCACCAGTTGTGGTGAAGAATCAATACAGTCAAAAATGGTATTTTTGGACAGGAGAACAATGGGTTGTGTTTCCAAACCAAGACTATAAACAAGGGCAATGGCGTCTCAGCCTTTAAATAACTTGATGAAAAAGTATCCCACAAAGCCTGTTGCCCAAGTTGATGTGTCAGTAATGAATCAATTTATTGACCCAAACACGCGAAAAATTTTAGAGATACTTCACGATCATCATGTGCCCACCCGTATTGTTGGGGGCGCGGTGCGCGACTTGTTGCTGCATAAACCTCCACGGGATATAGACTTGGTTGTGGATGCTGATCCCAGTGAAACCTTGTTTTTATTGGATCTCTATGGCATTGAAGCTGAGACTACAGGCATCAAACATGGAACAATCAAGGCTGTATTCAGAGATAACGGGAGCAAAAACAAGGTGGAAATCACCAGTTTGGGTTACAGAATCCAAATGAAGAACAAGCGTCCGTTTCTCAAGCAAGCCAAAAATTGGGCAACTGACAGTGAAATGCGAGACTTAACTATCAACTCCATGAGCATGGACTTGCACGGCCATATTTGGGACTACCAAGGTGGATATGAAGATTTGAAGCACAGCCGCATACGTATGTTGCCTGATACCAGGACCAACATACAAGACGATCCCAATCAAATCATGCGTTACTTCAAAGCGTTGACAATTTTTCCCAAACCTCTCATGGTCAAGAAAGACCTTGACTGGATCAAAAAGCACATAAGCCTGTTGGCAAATCAAGAAGATGATGAACGAGTGATCCGGAATCTTTTGAGTATTCAAAAAAGCCCAAATGCAGACAAAATTCTCCAGTTGATGTGTCAACTGGGTGTGAAAAAATATATTTCATACCTTCCTTGTTAAGCCTAAAATAGCCCACGGCAATAAGGTTCTGTTATACTTGGCAAACAAACTTGTGTAACAAAAGGAACAAGAATGAAAATCAAAATGCCCAGCACCAAGGACGTGAAGAAAGCCACCTCCTCTGTCTCAAAAACAGTAACTGACACAACCAAGACAGTGGAAAAAGAAACCACTAAAGCTGTTGACACTGTAACAAAAGAGGCCACAAAGGCTGCTGACACTGTGGCAAACACAGCAACTGATGTGTACAAGGATGCATCCAAGGCAGCCTCTGACGCCTACAATTACAGCGTGAGCTTGGCCAATAACACTGCTGCGGTAACTGCTAGTGTAGCCAACACCATTGCCAAAAACACAGAAGAAGCAGCTAAACAAGGTATTGATGTTGCCTCCACTGAGTGGAAGAATGGATGTGCCTTAGCACAGGACTTTTACAAAGACGGCGCTGAGGCTGTGGTGAAGGCTGCGGAAGATGCATATGCTTGGGTTGACGCCAATGCTTGCCGAATTGGACTGAACTATGCGCTTACTACAGGCATAGTAATGTATTTTACACCAAAGCCTGCTCCTGCTGATCCAGGCACCGTAAATTCCACAGCAGCAAGCATGACTTGGGTAGCTTACTTTGCCAGTCAAGCAGGCAAGGCAGCCACGATGGCTCAAACAATGGCATTGAGTTGCAGCATCAGCTACATCATAACTGAAGGTTTGTTTCTCATTCCAGGTGTCAAGGGCCAGGTAAACAAAACGCTGGTTTTCAATGCACTGTCAAATTGCATCAACACAACCATTACCAATGCTTATCTCTGGGGCACACCTGCTGGTGTTGGTATTGCTGTGGGATCAGCCATTAGCCCTGTTATTGCTACACTGATTTGTGAAGGCGTGTTGCCTCGTGGTGTTAGCCAAGGCCCGGATGCAAAGGCAGCTGAAGATGGCATCAAGATGGCTAAAGATGCTTTGAAGAGCTTGGGATTTT
>Ga0315903_10000609_pt1 | contig 53705 bp, 72 predicted proteins | sample LakEriMetagenome_7_FD_203524 | JGI IMG/M metagenome (GOLD analysis project Ga0315903, IMG submission 203524) | Freshwater fungal communities from buoy surface, Lake Erie, Ohio, United States - Buoy 2 MA119 | ecosystem: Environmental > Aquatic > Freshwater > Lake | place: USA: Lake Erie, Ohio... | reverse complement strand
AAATCGGCGGGGGAAGTTACTTGAACACCGTTTGAAGAAGAAACTAACTCCCACGACATAGGCGCAGATGTATACATTTCTTCTACGTTGTAATCTTTTGCGTCAAGTGTACCAAATGTTTTCATGTGTGTAGTACGGATTGAAGTATATCAATAATTAGTTTTTTGTCAGTATTTAGTTGACTTTCCCATAAACGAATTATAGTATATCCACGTTCTTGAGCAACACTATCTTTCAGAATATCCGTTTCTTTGGTGACTTCTACGCCATGCCAATATTTTGATACTCCTGGTCCGCCATGCCAATAATCCCCATCAACCTCAATGATAATATTATGATCTGGTAGGTAGAAGTCGTACGAAAAAGTGCGGTCACCCGTGTTAATAAAAAATTGTGATTTATAAGTAATATGCAATTCTTCTAAAATTTCTTTGAGTTGCTGTTCCGGTCTAGTCATGGAACGTTTATCAAAAATTTTTCTCAATGCTTCTTCGGTGTGCGCTTTTCCGAACATGGGATTGTTGTGACCTTTTGCAACACCACGTTCTATTCGTGTTTTTGAAATTTTTTCACGAACTTCCGTTCGTTTGGCTGGATTGTTTGTTCCCATTATTTTTGGGTTACCTGTGTTGCGTTTACTTATGGATTGGCCCATTTGTCGTAAACTTTCGTTGGTTTCTTTAGTTAAATTTTTATTCCACGGTTCTCGTCCACTATAAGTTTCTTTGTATAATACGCCCATGCACTTTCTTGAACAAGTTGTACCTTTGGTAATTTTTTTACATACGGAACATTGTATCCAACCAAGCGCAGAAAAATCGGATAGATATTGATCTAAATATACGGTAAATTCTAACGTATGTACATTTTTCACATGTATAGACATCCCTTTCGGATTTATTGATAAATTACATAGTCTACAAGTTATATCAGAATCGGTTTGTTTACGTAATTTTGCTCTTTTTTCTCGTGCTTTTAGTTTATAACGTTCTTTTTGCTCAGGTGTAGTCATAGTAATGTCCCCTATTTATACGTTCTATATATAAATAGGGGACATTATTTCCAAACGTTCACTTATTATTTACTCTCCGTCAAAAATCTAATCTTACCCTCAACAAAACTTCCTCATCGAAGCTCTTCCGCACCGGCTTACTCAACTTTGCAACGGCGAGTAATTCGTTCTGACTATTATACAATCCCACTGTAGTGACGTATACTCGCGGATCATTACGGAAATCTGGATTGGTTAGTACTCCCGTATCTGGATTATAGAACGTGGGGTTGTTTGAATAATTGAATTCCTTATTTCTAAGACGTACAAAATAGTGTGTAGAAGAAATGGTTTCTGCCGAACGTGCTTTAAATGCAGAACCCGAAGGAGTACCTGTTGCTGCAGTGGCGCCTTTTATTGAATTAAATAGTGCTGTATGGTTATACGCAGATTTTTTAGTACCCCAAACGACCGCAGAGTGTGTTACAGGTGCATATACTGCCGTTACGCTAGTTGTGCCGGTATTAAAATCAGTACTTGAATAAAATGGTGTTGTAACCGTAATATTCGCTGAACCGCTACCCTCGTTTGATGACCCCGTTGCTACAAATCCAACCGTAGGACCAATTGCATTTGGGTTTAATACAATAATACCGAGATCGGGATATATCAATCCGTATCCACCACCGTTGGTAGAACCAGAACTATGTACTACTGAACCCGTTAATATGTCCAGTGCTCCAGACACAACATTAAACACACGACCGGCCTTACTGTTTGCTGTCAATGCACCTAATGTTTGACCACTATCATCGATGAATGTACTAATACCCTTTGTTCCTGACAATGGGAGTTCCCAGTTACCAGGATCCAGTTGCTCTCTTATTCTAGAACGTTGAAAATTAATTACAAAAATGTGGTCAGATTCTACATTGTTAAATGTAAATTTTGTATCCGATGGGTCCAATAATAAATTTCTATATTGACTATAAATTGCCTGCGTTGACAATGTGGACAGATCATTATCGTCTAACGTCGGCGAACCACCGCCATTTATGTGACCATAGGTTACAGAAAATTGTACTTCCGCAGTTGGGTCGGTATCAGGACGTTTATCAAATACGTCTAAATAATATTCACCGCTAATCGGTACTTGTTGACCAGCCGCCGTACCTAGCCATAGGGTTGATGCTAACGATCCTGTATCTCCAGACCATAATCCTGTTGTGACTACTGTAGGATTTGCTGATACTAGATCGTCGTCTGTAAATTGATTATAAATACTCATAATATATTCTTCCTATGTATTAAATTATGGTGGCTGGATTGATTGTTACCGGAATCGTTACCGATGCACCAGTTTGATTTCCAACAATTACCAATTGTGTCTGTGTTACTGAATTTACATCTCTCGGTGAAATCGTAAAAATCGTACCACGAACGACAATTGCGTTTTGTGATACCGAGTCTCCCAAGAATGTTGGCACGGTAGCAGTTCCCGGTAGTCCATTACTTGTTAAAATTGCCGCTTCACGATCATATAAAATTGCTGTATAGCCGAATGGAAGCGCATTTAGTCCTTGACTTGTTGTTGGAGTAATAGTAGTTACTGGATTTTGTGTATTGCTGAATGTTAGTTGTATTGAAGAAATGCCTGTTTGGATGGTCGGAATCAGGTTGGTTCCTCTCGTCAATGTTACTAGTTTATACCGAAGATTTTGTGTTTCGTCGGTAGATGCTTCTACGATTGGCATGTTTTCAATTGCTGAACCGTAATATTCTGTTCCCAATGGATGTGCTGGATCGTATAGTCCATAATCAATTTCGTCGTCTGCGACCGCAAATTGGGTGATGTTAAACGCGGAACGTCCTCGCGCCAGCAATTCTCGTCCCTTTTTTGTCAAAATTGCGTCAACGGTGACCGTTGCCTTATTTAAATATCCCATAAAATTTTACTCCAAATAGAAGAGGTCTAATATAAATATATAGTTTACTACGTTTTATTACGTTGCGTCTAATATTCCGCCACCGCCGGTGATAATTTCTTCGTTTACTATTGATGGTGCTACTCGTAGATCTACGCCTTCGCTCAAGAAAATTTGTATTGGTTCTTGTCCGTCAATAGTCGTACTTTTCGTATTTTTACACCCAACATAATTACTACGTTTTGTAGCAGTAGAATTACTTCTAAAGAATTTATAATGTTTCGGTAAGTAACCGGAAGGAATTCTTGGATTAATTTCTAATGCAAAATATAACAACGTCATTGTTATTCCCAACTTTGATACGGGGTTTAAATTATTTATAGTATAAAATAGTTTACCCGCAGTAGGTGTTGAACCTGCCACTAAATTGATCACGGGATTAATTAACGTTGCAACATTTGCTACATTAATTGTAGTATCTAAAAGAACGCCATGTGACCCCGTAGGTTTGGTTTCTGCCGATCTTAATATATCCGCATCACGATCCGTAGAAGTTCTGTATAGTCGTACCCGAATATTATCCACATTTAATTGCATTGCCAATAACGTGGCAATATTTTGTACTAAGATTTCACCAGTTACATATGATCCTGCACCAACTGCAGTTAATGGATAAATATCAACATATCTATCTGGAATATCAATTCTAGTCTCTACAGGCGCCGTTGTTGTTCTAAAATTATTATCGTCTGGATTTGGTGTTTTAAACACATCAAATATTACTCGTTTAGTAATACGTTTTACACTTGGAGTAAATCTTATGATTTCCCAGTTCTCTTTATCCAACGACGGGGGTAAATATGAAGGAACACTTCCTGTATAAAATGCGGTATTATTTGTAGGTGCTCTGTATGCTGGTCGTGTTTTGAAAGCATAGTATAGATTGTTACCTGCACGAGCAGATTTAACTATAGAAGTTCCCAGCGTATTATTATCATTACTTGTTACTTGTTGGTAGACTACATCATATATATTATATTTTTCTTCATACGACCACGTAGTTGCCCCTATAAATGTTTGATTTGTCACATCCCAGGATGCATTTAATGGTTTTTGATATGCAGGTGTTTTGAATAATTCTTCAAAATAATAAACGCCAGTAGAATTATTGAAATATGTATATACTCCAGAATCAGTAAAATCTGCGGAGGGTGGTATGTCATACAATGCGGGAATGTACATGCTTGTAAGTCCACCATCTCTATTATTATTTATTTCTGTCTCAAATAATTTTCTACTATATAGTCTATTATACGGTTCCGCTCCTTCATTTCCTAGATTAGTATCATCGTATTTTATTTTATTTAAATTGTCCACATATGTTTCTGCACTTGATTGTTTTGCAGGCAATGGTGATCCCGTGCCATACTGTTCAATTTGCCAGAATTGTTTAGAGTTCCACTGTTCATGTTTTATATTGTACGTAGTCACGTTTGAGGCAACTTCATAATTCGGAACTAGTTGTGCGGTAACAGTGGAATAACTTCCAGTTGATTCTATAATAGGAACTAGCTCGGTTACCCAAGTTTGATAACTTGCACTGGATTCCATTCTTATTGGAAGCGCCGTTTTATAGTAATCAAAACTACCGGTATTATCACTTACAATTTTTAACTCGCCCTTTGCCGGCAGATACTGTGCGTCTGGTACTGGTTTGTTTGGGTCTAATATTCCCGACAGTCTTTCATTTTTACCTTCTAGTGAAGTATCTACCACCAATGATCCAGATTTATTAAGGTATCCACCTCCAATTTCTATAAATCCGATATCTTGAATATTTGAATTTATTGAATTTAAATTACCCAGTGCATCAGCATCATTGGTCGCCTCCACGGTCTGAGATAGATTAAATGTAGCGCCATAGTCTGCTCTACTTTGCGTAAGAGAGGCCGCGGCGTTCAATGTACGTCTAGTATCTTTTCCATAAACTTTGATATTTTTCAAAGGTGGAATTTTTACTTGTTCAAGAATATTTTGTTCTATTGTTATTCCACTTAGTATAGTTGCCTTTGATGGAATAAAATAATCAATAGATTGATTCAAAATAGATCCAAACTCGGAAAGAATTCTGATAAATTTATTTGGATCCACACTCACATAATAATATTGTTGATAATGTTGCTTTAATGTCTGTAATGATTTTTCGAATGTAGTGTACAACGTGGTTGGAGAACCCAATACTGCATTAATATTTTCCAATCCAAAATTACGAATAATATTTTGATTTACTATTTCCGTTGGGGACGCAGTTAGTATAATCTTATTACGTCCACGTTGTAGTTTTTTCTGTTCAGGTTTAACTATACTTTTTGTTCTGTATAATCTGTTTCCCTGTGATGCGTCTATAAACACCGGTGGTGGCGCTACTTTAATTTTACTTGTCAATATACCCGATGATCCTACGTTCATCATTTCCTGTCTAACCGTACGATTATACCGTGAAAAATCCGATTCGGATATGTTATATGTGAGAACCGTATCTATGTTATTTAAAGTTTTATCTTTGTATGGACTTTCGTTTACAAGGGATGAAGATGCTACAAGTAGATCAGAATTTAACTTGTTAAACGAAAGTTGTATCAACAATTTATCTGACGCAGCATCGTACGTATCACCTGCATTTGATCCTGGGTCAAACGCTGTGTTCAAAATAGTTTCATCGGACAATGCGTCACTCCATAACCGCATTTCGTCTAATGTACCATCAAAATTACCAACGCTGATTGATGTACCTCCTCCAAAATACAGAATAGAAGTAGTATTCCATAAAGAAGCAAATGCACTGTTCTCCGACATTGCCGATGTATGTAGTATGTCTTCTCCTTCTACTTGCGTTACATACAAACTTGCATATCCAGCATTTACTTTAATTGCTACATTAAGTAATTCATCTCCGAAGATTTCTTGATAACTACTACTTAAAATTGGTATATGAGCACTACCGGATGCTAATTCAAATCGTCCCAACGTTTTATTTGATGGATGCGGAACGACATTTAATGCCCATTTATTATCACCCACTAGAACAGTCATTTGTTTACTTTTTGCAACACTACAATTAAACTGTAATGTTTTAGAACCTAGATAGAACGGTAAAATAACGTAGGCTATTTTAGTTTCGTCAAAATCCAATCCTTGCGTAAATTCATCAAACACATAATATGAACTAGTTACAGGAGCTCCTATCTCTTTAACATCAAAAATTTGTGGTGTTATTCCAAATGATTTTATGAATGTTTGTAATGCAGTTTTTGTTCCTTTCGCCTTGGTAAAAAATGGTAAGTTGTGTAACAGTCGTTTGTAAATTTCTGCCACCAAATCTCTACGAGGAGTTTGATCATTTGTTCCCAAAATATTATTTGTCAGATCAAATGTAGAATACAACGTAGGCAATTTAAATCCAACGGATTCTACAATTTCATTAATTAAATCTTTTGATAATTCCGTGTTTGGATTTAAATTACGACTCCACACATCTGACATGTGGTCAATATATGGTTTAATGAGATCAAAAAAGTGTCCGACCATTGACACAAAGGTAATGTATGCAGAATTACTATCATCTTCACGTATGTGCGTTGGTATAGTATTGATTAAATTGTTTTCATTAAACTCATCAAATCTTTGGGCAATTAAACTCTGTGTAGAATACCAGTTTACCGCCTCTGTACTGTAAACTGAGTGTATACTTCCTGATACCGTCTTGGGCCAGTATCCAATATTATTATACTCTGTGCCCGTGTCCGCATATACAAAAGAAGCACTATATGCACTATTAGAACCGGATGGTGTGAAATACAAATACTGTTCGTATCTATCAAACGATCTTATTACATTTTCTTTTTCCTTTGCGTATTCTGCCGTTTTTTCTTGAACGAAATTATATCCGACAGATGCGGTAAGATTTGTATACGTTGATGATGATAAAAATTGTAATCTATTTTTATCTATACTTTCTAACTTTATTATTTTTTCTCTGAACGCCGCTAATCGCATTGCAGCAGATCCATAAAATATAAAATTACTATAATTAGTAAAGTCTATGTTTAATTCAGATGAATTAAAATCGTATGAGTACCACTGTCTAAATATTTCGTCTTCAAACGTTTTGTTTTTATAAACGTCGTCAGATCCCACCGATCCTGTTTTTAGTGCGAGACGATTTAATGTAACGTTTCGCACCGTTTTTCCTAATTCCACGTCAGTGTTTACTGCTGTATTTTTTGGACGAAGGTATGGTGTGGTATCAATAGGAGGAGCAAATCTTACTCTAACTTTATCAATAGTACTCTTTGCAACTTCTCTGGATAAAAATACGGGCGTTGTAGGTGCTATATCAGAGGGAACAGGTTGTAGTAATTTTAACTGAATTGTTCTTAGTCCCGCTATATCCAACGGACCATATCTATAATTTAAAACCACAGATTGACGATCTTCGCCGTAATTTAATAGTGTTTTTAGAGTACGATCTTCGTCAACGTATGTATTTAATGCGGTGTTTAAGAAATCAAATGCAGTTACTATTAATGGCTCGGATATATTAACTTCAATTGGTACGGTGTTAATGGTAAAGTTATAATTAACATCCAGTATTTGTTCTACTGTAGGTGTTGGAGTTATTTGTACATTAATAGGAGCACGCAATCCTACGGGTTTTTGTATCGGTACAATTTGAACTTTTATCGGAAATGTAATTTTTAAATTTATCTTTTCTGACATTGTTTATTTTACGGTTATATTTTGTGGGAACGTGCTTTCTGCCAAAGAAGATTGATTTATTTTTTTGAGCGTTAATCCGTTTGTCGTAACATTTTTGATAGTGATATTAATCAACGTATTAAGTGGTGTATTTAAAATTACACTGTTCAATATTTTTTTATTAACTTCAATCTTAAATGATTCAATTTTTTCTGGTTCTAAGGAAAACTCTACTCTATCTATTCCGTCTATATATCTATTAAATTCGTCGTATATAACAAATACGTCTTTGTTAAACGTTATAGTTCCAGTCAATGTTACATTATCCGTCAAATTTTTTATTTCTAACGTTGTAACATAAGAATTTTCTGCACCAATAAAATATGTTATTTCGGTTGGAGTTTTTAACGGTTGTAAATTATACGAAATCATTTGACTTATGAAGTCCACTTGCGTTATGCCATTCGGTAACGTAAACGGTTCATATGAAGTTAAGTAGGGAACATCACCCGTAACATAATTTCGTATTGGCATGTTATAATTCAGTTATATCAACGTCAAGTGATAGATTACTAGATCCATCACCAAGTTGTTCATATAATTCAGGAGTAACATTTACTGTAAATTCGTACGAACTTCGCGGTTGTAGTAAAAATTGTAGAGTACCGTCACCATTATTTAGTTTTATTTTACTGTTTGTGTTCATAGTAACCCTATATGAAGCTGCATATGATGGGTTAGTTGCCGTTGCTCGGACAGCAGTTGGATAATCTCCACTACCACGTTTGTATAAAAAGTTAAATGCATTTGCTAAACTTGGTTCAAAGCCGACTATACTTGCAGGTTCCCAACATACTCCACCGACTGGTCCTGGGTATACTAGTTGCTTGTACTCAGCAGGTGGTAATCCCTTATATACTTTACCATCGACACAACTACGCCATTCTGGTTCTGGCTTGAAACACACGCCATATTGGTCAGAATCTTGTACATAATTTTCTGGTGGATCACCACTACGTAACTGTGGATCGCCACAAATACGATGTGTTATTGGAATTTCTCGTGGTTTATAACAAACGCCAGGATATTGATCTCGCGATTCAATTAATTCTGCAGGCGGTGTTCCTTTTAATAACGCAGGTTCTCCACATATACGATATGTTTTTTCTTCAATTACGTTACGTCTATAGCATACTCCCTCAAATCTATCAGTAGATTGAACAAAGTCTGCAGGCGGAGTTCCCTTTACTATTGCACGAGTTTCACATATACGATATTCTGGGTCCGGTGGCGGTGTTATTATACAAACTGATTGCTTATTTTTACAATTTGTATTTAGGTTTTTAACTACTGTTCCACCATTGGAAAGAACTGCATATTTATCACTTGCACAAAAACCAACATCAACACCAACAAGCTGTATAGTAGTGTATTGTTGAACCGTTCCACCACACGGTACATACGTTACGGTACCGTTATATCCAGATGCAACATGACATTCACATACTTCTTCTGGTGGCGGAATTATAACCTTTTCTTTCCAGCAGAATCGTTGAGTATCAAACTCATATCTATCGTCAGATGGTCTTGTTCCTAAATTTTTAATATCGGGAGAATTACAATAAGTAAAATATGGACCATAACAAGCTCCAGAATTATCTGAGAACTGTTCATATCCAGATGGAACTTGGTCTTCTCGACGTTCCGTTGTTCCGCACAGTCGCCAAAACTCAGGTGCTCTATAACAAGTTCCTGCATATTGATCGGTTGATTGTCTGTATCCTTCTGGTGCATATCCACTCTGCGCGTCTGGATTTCCGCAGATACGATGGGTTATGGGTGTTCTATAACAAACGCCCCGTTGATCCTGTCCCTCTTCAAGAGAACTTGGTGGCGTCCCTTCAATTTCATTTGTAGAGCCACAAATTCTATATCGTGGTTGAGGTGGTCCGTAACAGGCACCCAGATTATCACTACTAAGTACTAAGTTGGCAGGTGGAATGCCTAATGAACTTTCTGAAGTTCCACACAGTCTATATTGTCGTCTAACCAGGCACTCACCCGCAGCGTCCGTTGACTCGGTGTATAATGCCAACGATTCAAGAGGTACTCTGGTTGTACTGCCACATATTCGTGGACGATTGTCGGGCGGGTCATCTTCTTTTATTATACAGTTTCTAACATCCCAGTCACTTGATAAACCAGTTGGTGCACTACACCCACGAGGCGTATTGTTTCCATCTATTTTCCTAAGTACGGTTCTAGTTGCCGTTCCCGCAACATAGTTGGCTCCGATATTTGTACAAGCTATAGTTTGTGTTGTGGTTTCGCATTCCTCGGTTGCCACTACTCTACAGCCAGAAGTGTCCCAGTCACTGGAAGTATCAGGTATAGTACACCCGGAAGGTGTTGGTTGTCCGTTTATAGTTTTTAATATTATTCTAGATGCACTTCCAGAATACGTTTTACCATCATTTATAAGGGTTGTACACGACACGGTTTCGGTAACCGTATTACATGGTGTATTTGTATCTATTTTTTGACAATCGTCAGTGTTCCAATCACTTGCTGCTGCTGCAACGCAACCTGCGGGACTACCTTCAATTGATATCGTTTGTACCGCAACTCCACTAAATTCGTCACCTAATATTTTAGAACAAGCTGTTGTTTTTACTGTGGTATCACATTTGGGAGGAGCACCGCAGTCTTCACCTGGTGTACATTCACCACTTCCACGAGGACAATCTGGACCAGCAAACCCTCGCACACATTTGTATTCCGTAATTGGGCCACAACAAGCAATTTTTTCTCCCTCTCCCCCAGTACCAGTTCTGCCAGTGCCGGTTCCGGTACCAGTGCCGGTTCCGGTACCAGTGCCGGTTCCGGTACCAGTGCCGGTTCCAGTACCCTCAGTCGGAGTTTGTTTACATGATCCGTATTGGTTAGTTAAATCATCACCAATTACGGTAGTTGTTGTAAAATCACAGTAAAATCCCCGTGGACATTCATCATCTGCTTGACAACCTCTATTTACCGTGGTTGTTCCAGTACCAGTACCAGTTCCAGTACCAGTGCCGGTTCCGGTTCCTGTTCCAGTACCAGTGCCGGTTCCTGTTCCAGTACCAGTTCCGGTTTCTGTTCCAGTACCAGTTCCAGTACCAGTTCCGGTTCCTGTACTGTCAGTTATAGTACTAGTTGTATCTTCATTGTCAAGAATTGGTCTACGAATTCCCGTTCCTCCACCTATACCAGTACCGGCTCCTGAACCGACCTGTGTGTCCTCGTCGGATGGCGTAATTTGTGAGTTTATATATTGTTCGTCGTTGAATCCAAATGGAAAAATTGCCATGTTATATATCCGTCCAGTTAATTAACTAACCACGATTCTAGAATCTACGGTTTGTCGTAAATTTTTTATTTTTTGTTCAACTATATCAGTTATAACTTTTTGGTACTCATATTGCTGGATTCTATCATCTCCTTTAATAACTATTTCTTCTCTAATATATTTAAACAAATCTTGTACAAAATCGTTCAATTGCGTCTCAAAAATTTCTCGTAAATTAATACGTTCAATTCTATCTACAGTGTCTTCCGTAGTTTGTATCCCACCCACTTCAAGATTTTGTAATATGTTGGTTGCATTTATCCCTTCGGTTGGATCATTCAATTCAACTCCCGAAATAAATACTTTTTGTGCAAACCCCACTGCATCGGTTTTATTAAATGCTTTTTCTAAAAATTCTTTTAATAAGTAAGAATTTTGTTTAAAATATACATCATCTATAGTGTCATTAAAGGATAACTGTACTTCTGTACGTGAGTCTGATATTATATCAATATTTAACTTTTTGGTGTCATAACTACCTATTTCATCGGAAAATAGGTTCAACGTCATTTTATAATCACCAGGTATTAATACTAACTCTTTATCAATAAATAGTTTTGTGAAATCTATTCTTATATAATTTTTATAAGTACCATCTGCATACGATATAATGTGTGATTTTATTATATTTTCTGCCGTTTTAATAACAGTGCTCAGTAGTAACTGATTTTCGGGAATTGTATAAAAATGAATTTCTATATTATCGTCCGCGTCAAATGCAAAGCTGGCAGGAACTTCTTCAAATAAAATCAGTTCTTCAGGAATTCTAACAATTCTTGAAGCAGAAAATCTTACATCCTGTATATTTGTTACGTCACTTCTAAAATTATTTTGATTTGGCATAATTATTCACCCAACACTTCTAATCCAGTTTCCTCTACCAAGATTAGTTCTGTGAATTCTGTATTTATTGCCTGAACTACTTCTGTATTGTACCTTTCAAAATAAATTGGTACGTAATATCCTTGTGATGCAGTTGGTTGTGTGTCAACGCTTGGACTTAAAATTATAGTACTTCCATCAAAGTCTAATGGAGTGACGATTTTAAATGGATATACATTAGATACTTCAGGTTGCAGTTCTTGTAACGATTGTGTGGTTTGTATTAATATAGGTGATACAGTTTGTCTATCCAACACATATTCGTCGCCTTCCGGTGACAGATAGTTAGTTGATACTTTAATAACATCATCATTGTTACGATTTAGTTCTACTAAAACTTTTGATATATACGAATTTAAAATATTATTAGCCATTTCTATCTACTTTAAATGAGTAATCAAATTCTGGAAACCACACTTGTTGTCCCGAAGAAATTTTTAAGTCTATTGTATAGTATCTATCAACGTCAAACCCCGTAGTATCCAATAGTATGTACGATCCAGACGTATCACAATTAATTGTAGAATATTGATCAAAATCATGAATTGTCATACCAGATACTTGATCTTTTATTCTGTAAAGTGATGATGATGGTAAATAATATTTTGTCTTGTATCGTTGCGCTTCATCAAACCGTTTATCAGGAAATTTATCTCTAACGACAAGATACACTTTATCTATTTCACCTACCGTGTATGCAGTTTTCAAATTTTTTGGTATGATAGAAATATTTCCCGTTGAGATCGGTTTTAAACTACCTGTAATAAATGTTTGATTATTATATAACACTTCTAGTTTGGGAGCAAATATCGTGTGGGTATTTGAGGAAAAAAATTTAATGTTTCCTGTATTTGTAGTAAGTTGTTCGTCCGTGTCTGGGAACTTTACTATCAATCCGTTCCACGCAAATTCATTTGATCCCGATACAACGGGACGTATTATTTGTGTAACATCAATTTTTATATCTTCAATTGGTACCCTTGAAAAAGTATATGAAGCAGATGGAGTTGTAACATAATCACTCCCAGACAATGACCAACTAACAATCGGAGATGCAACGTTCCAAGTAACACCGTCTTGCATATTTTTTACATCTTGATAAAAATATCCACTTCCTTCCGTCCAACTACGCGATACTGGGTAGACGTTAAGTTGTTGATACCGTGTTACGTTTTTGGCATTTGCTATTCTAAGATTCAAATAATATACGGAATTCGTTGGATATTGGTTTTCTGAGGGGATATCAATATTCAATACTATCCGTGCAGAGCCAGATGCATACTTACCCACTCCGTCCAATGGTTTAATAACTTTGCCGACTTCTATAATTTCATCTAGACCCGTGTTATTATCAGGATATCTCTGGTATATTGTTGCATCTTGAGATATAGGTAAAAAAGTTCTCATAATTTATCTCATTTATTGACGAGCGTGACCCACAATATCTGTTTCTGGGTATCTGACTTCAAAAATACATGGGTCTAATGACGGGTATACAATATCATCGACCACTGCCTCTTCAATTGGATACCTATATTCAAAATAATCACGACCGTCTTTAAATTTATACTTGTTAGTAATTAATACATCAACTACTGTTTGTACTCCGTCCACCGAACCTATTACCAATCGCAAATCATTCATTATTATGGGTTGATTTATTTGCCACTTTTTAATATCAAAAAATTCTTTTATTGCATCTATACAACGTGCAACAACATCGTTCATATTATAGGTTCTATATACTACTATATTAAACTCTACTCCTATATTAACAACAAACGCATCGAGAATGTTCACGTCATCCGTCAATATTCTATATTGTTCTAAATACTTAACAAGATTTTTCTTAACCAGTGTATTTAATGTTGCCAACTTACCGGTTGAATCATAACCAAGAACATATAAGTTTATAGAATTTGGCGCCACTGGATCTTTTACATATATTCTATTATTGTATGGGTCTTGGTCGTTATTTACTACTAAATTGGACGGGTCTTGTTCGCCGATTGCGTTAATTTGTTCGTCACGAACAACAAATACTTTTGAGATTTGTCCAAATTTAGATGGCATTGCAAGGGATCTAACCATGTAATCTTTATCAGTGACTACACGATTTTGTGCATTGAAAAATGCTAGAGCGTTTTGACGAATTTCTTCAACATCTTCTGCGTTTCCACCACCACGTGCAGGTTCGTCATTTAAAATTGCTAGACTTGCAACTATTTGAGAAAATAAATTTCTCTCCGCAGGTTGGTAGTCAGTTATCGTATTGGCCACCAACGGTAAATCTACTTTATTTATTGTATTTGATGAAACGTTTGATTGAACGCCGCCGCCAATAAGATACGTGACAGTTAACGTAGTATTTGCAGGAGCCATTCCAAATGTATCACTTGATATAAAGTCAGATGGATCCAACGAAGTATTTGCAATTACTTGATTGTACTTTGAATTTGCAATTTGTGTAGAGTTTAGTGTAACAAGATCACTATCCATTTCTCCTGTTCCGGAACCAAACCAAAGTTCCATTTTCATGGAAGAATTGATTCTTGTTGCAAATCTACGTGGTCTTCTTCTTAAAATTGCCAATTTAGCAGGTGGTAATGAGCCTGTTTCTAACGTAGATTCAGACAAATATCCCGCATCGTCTCTAACTTGTATTGTACGTTCTTCTAATAATAAATCTTGCCCCAAATAGTCTACTTCATGCCAAGTATACCCATCCGAATCAACCACCGATTGTATTCCTATGATATTTGGTTCATTCAATTCTATTTTTGAAAATTTTTGTGCAGAACCAAAAGAAAACGTTGCAACTTTTGTATCAGCGGATACCAATTTTATCTTTTTTGAAACCACATACATGGTGGGTGCATTGTTTATGTCCCGAGAAAGTATTCGTATAGATCTATTCGTTGGGTCAGCAAAATCCACATCTTCCACGGATCGGAAACTTTGTATAGGCGGTGTATCTGTAGAAAATTTTGAATTAGTCAGTACTTTTAAGAAAAATCGCTTATCGGGTTCATATTGCCGTAAAGATCCTAATGCAGGTACCATTTGAAAAATAGTCGCCTCAACCGTTGCAGCTGCAGTTAATTTTGGTTTATAACCTAATGCTTGAGCAATCTGAATTACGTTTTGTTTTTCCGTCGCCACCAATAATAAGTTTTCTTTAAATTGATTATCAATATAAAATGATAGTACATCCCCTACATATGCGGCCATTTCCATAAACATCATGCCGGGAGATGCTTCATTAAAATCCGTATAAGTATTAGGGTAGTATGATTTAGCAAACTCAATCAAATTTTGACGGAATTCAGAAAAATTTTTTGCTAAGTAATTAACTTCTTTAAAATTTGGTGTAAATTTTCGTGTAATTGATTGGTTTACCGCCATTGATTATCTCCTAAAACGTCAGAATGATGGTATCTCTGATGTTTGGGTTTTTTTTAAGTCTGTACCCGACATATAAACGAAGTGTGTTATTGTCTATTTCAGTTGGTCCCGCACCTAACTCAAATTGTACCAATTCTAAGAAAGGCATCCAACGTTCTACTGCATCTATAACCGATAACCGAGCACCTTCAATATTTTCTGGCGTCAATTGCTCAAAGAGATAATCGTGTATACCACACCCAAATTCGGGTTGATGTACACGTTCCCCCTTTCTAGTAAGTATCAAATTTATAAAGTTTGATTTAACTTGTGTTAAAGTATCAAATCCTTGCTCAAAATAGCCAGTATTTCCTATTCTGATGGGTAGGGTTATTCCAAGCGCTTGAGTCATGTATTATCTCAACTTAACCCTAATTTTTTCATAATGGCAGAATAATCTTTTGTAACTGCTTTTATTACTTCTGGGTCAGCATCATGAGGAGTATTTTCTGGGAGCGGTACTGTCATATTATTGGTGGCCGCACGTAACGTGTTGCCGTCATAAGATATATCCATGAGCTCTGCAAACCGTTTTCTATCAAGCGAAGGTTTTTTTATCGGAGCTGCTACGGACGTTTTTATTTCTGTCAATTGTTTTACTTCGTTAACTGCTTCTGCTAACATTTTCGGTAAAATTCGTTCAACTTCTTCTTCAACAATTGTACGAATATATGCTTTTAATAATTGCTTATCCATTTATAATCTCCTTAACCATGAGTATTATTATCAAAAAGTGAAATCCGGCTGGGGTGGGAATCCTATTAGGCCGTTAGATTTAATTAGGTTAGTTACCTCTGTTTTTACTTCGTTTTCCGTTGAATATTTTGATTTTGAATAATATTTACTATCCAGAAAATCTCGGTTGCCATCAGTATTATCATATATCAGCACTGCCCACAAACCTTTGTTTGATTTAGAATTTATTTCTATAAAATATTTCATTTTAGTAGAAATTGTCGGGGGTGGGGGAGATGCTTCTGGAATTTTTGGCGGTTCTGGTGTGGGTTCTGTTTTTTTTACTGGAGTTAGTGGGTATGTATATGTCTCTTTCCCCTTTTCCAGATTATTTTTACTTGTTTCTTTTTTTTCACCTGCCAATTTTTTTAATTGCTTGGCTATATCAACCGCTTGAATTATTTTTGGATCAATAAATGGTAATTTTGGCGGAAATGGAATAGATGCCACTATGAAGTCTTTTAACTTTGTTTTTCCTTCATTAATTAAAATTTGTTTGGCATTTAGTTTAAGTTCTTCTGCCTCCGTTTTCTTTTTTAAAACTTCCGCCTCTTTTTCTTTTTTTATTAATACGGGATCTTTAGTAATCGGTAATTTTTTTAATTTTTCCACATTATTATTGGAAATTTTATTGGTTGCCAAATCAAATAGTTTTCTACCATCAGAATTCTTTGCTTGTACGGTATTAATTGCGTCTTTTATTGGATCTGACATATTAGGTTACTTTATAGTAGCTGTCTGATAACAGCCATTGATTGTTTTCAGTTTTAATTTGTGTTCCGTTTTCAAATTCATTTTTAACAATTGCAGTTGTTACGTCTTGATTTGACATTGCAATAAACACATCATTGCTATTAAATGGTGCTCCAGAAAACGGTGAAGATTTTTGTGATCCTGGGTTTGGTGACACTAACTCGGTGTGTAGTGCCGTTAGCGCGGTTACTATCTGCGGCATCAATACTCCTGGTCCAGTTGGTGTTTGTACATGAAAAAATGCAGAAGTGCCAGGAGTTATTGCTGACGGAATATTTATAGTTGGTCCAGATAATCCTGCCGACTGGTATGTGGGTATTTGCGGGGGTGTTATTCCTAGTCCCATAATAGCTTGTATTAACCTGGCTAAAAATATAGATAAACTTGTTCCACCAACCACGGGTTCTGCATCATTTTGTATTCCACCCAAATGAATTTTTTTACCCACTAGAGAAATTTTTTCACCAGCCAACATAGATATATCACTTCCGGCTTTTACAGTAAAATCTTCATCTGCAACGTTATCAATATTTCTACTGGTGTTTATCTGTACGTCTAAGTTTGCTGTTAATATGATGCTTTCATCCGCGTCTATTGACGTTCTTTTAAAGCTATTCAAATATATTTCTTCATTTGAAAACATCATGATATGTGTTTTCTTTGCATCCAAAATTATTCTATCAGAATTCAATATAATCTGTGCTTTATCAAACTTTTGTGGTGGATTTAAAATAGATCTGTAAAATGATCCCGCATTCAACGTGATGGGTTCAAAAGGAACTGTTTGATCCGAAGTCATCCACAAAGATGATGCATCTCTATTAATATCCTCTAACGTTAATCCAAAGACTTTATCCGTCGTACAATTTTTAGTTTCTGCATCCTTTGCCTGTCCAGTCCGTAATATTATGTTGGGTGCCATTCCTTTACTACTTGGATCCATCTGACTTGAACCAAACCTGATTGAGTGTCCCATGCGTCCTTGAATGAGAACGTCTCCCTCAAAATGTTTGAGTGGTCGTACTCTATTATCAGGCTTAAAATACTGCCCAAACTCGTGGTCTTCCTTTTGAATTTCAGTTTGTGTAGCAGTTATTTTTCTGCCAAGTTTAGCCGGTCTGTTATCTAATTGCTTTGATAGATTTAACATACCGTTTTCTTGTATTCTGTGTGCAAGATAAACTTTTCTATTGTAGAAATAGTCTCCTAGTACTCGTTGTACTATTACCAACTCACCTATTAATGGAAGTTCTTGTATTGTTGCATCAATCGGCTGAGCCCAATCCAGTGTCTCGGAATCTCTACTATTATCTACTGAAAATATTCTGATTTTTATCATCCCTACGTTATACCCGTCCGACGAATATTTTGGATGAAGATGATCTAATATTACATCTTCAACGATTGCTTCATGTATGGGTGTTGTTATAGGTCTGGCTGAATCAGTTGTTCCTGACGTAGCCAGCATTCCACCAGGCCTTCCTCTATAAACCCACTTGTCTCCAGATGCCATATTACGGTTTTATCCGATGAATCGTATTTTCTAAGTCGTCTTGTTCTGCAATAACCGTTTCAAAATCACTTTTTATATTTTTTAACAGTTGCATTTTTTCTTCCTCGCTCAACATGTCGCCGGACGAAGATCCTTTACTGGATACCATGACCAATCGTTGTGCTATCTGTGCAAGTCTAACCAAATGTTCGTCATTTTTAACATTTACATCCAAAAAATCTTTTATAACTGGTCCGAGGACGGCTGCGTCTTCTGGGGTTTTGATTAGTTTAACAAAACTTGCCACAAATTGATTGATCTGTTCTCGTTTTTTATCTGTATTTTTGTAGATATCCGAGAACAGATCAGCCAATGTTTTTCCGTCAAAAATTTCCGTATCAAATGCCATAAGCAATTTCTATAGAGTGAAGGTCTATATCATAAATAGTTATTTTTCTTGATTATAGACAAAAAGCATGGATGGATCTGATAAATATCCTGACCGGCGATATTCTTTCATTTGTTCCAAAACATGTACTTTCATCTTATTAATAACTTTCGTGATATGAACCGTTTTATTGTTGGTCATTTCACGAATTAGTACGTATAGTGCTTTTTTATTGAAATTTTCTATTGTGTTTGCGCGTTTCATTAATTCTATTACAGCATTTGCTATTTCCTTGTCTCTTTTTTTCCTAAAAATTCTATCTAAATTAAAATCCCAATATTGAATTAACAATTCTACAAAATCACTAGTATCTTTGTGAGAAGATTCAACTTCTGGTTTTGTTGTTAGTACTTCCTCCAATAAATACGACTCGTCGGTTGACGAATCTACTATGTAAGTTGATCGCAATTCATCACGATACGAATTATTGTTGTGTAATACTAAATAGTTTTTTGCTACCACAGAAAAATATGAAAATGCCTTACCTTTATCTTCCGTAAACTTGTGTAAATTAAGTACTAGAAATGATACTACCTGATTCTTAATATCTTCAAAATTTCCATCTATATAAGGAAATTTAAATCTATTAATTATATTTTCTGCTAATTTATCAATTGGTGCGTGTATTCGTTCTCTAAATATTTGATCTCTTTCCTCTTGATCGGAAGATTTATTGTATTCTACAATTGCTCGTTCCGTATCTTGGGTGAAATATACCTTACCCAGCTTGGCACGACGAATTTCTAGGTCAGTCTTTTTCTTCATTTTGCTCCTTTCCATAAATTATTGGACGAAGCGTGAACAGTATGTCGGACATTTGCCTAAATACCGTCCCCACTTCGTCATCTGATTCAAACATTTGTTTTTCGTCTAATGTTCTCATCGTATGGAGTACAAAAGACAATGAAGTATAGAATTCCTCTATACTTTTTTCATAAATTTCTAATTTTTTCAGTAGATTATAGGTTGCATACCCTAACCCTATGTTTAGTATACCTAAAATTGTAATAACGATTATCATTAGATCTCTGGTAGGTGGAAATTACTAAATTTTGACATATATTTTGCTACCGACGTTCCATTTGCATCAGTTCTGTTACTTCCGGTACGGAAAAATGCTTTTACCCCCTCACTTCCCGCAAAATGCGCTCCGGCAAGGATACCTGCACGGGTAATTTTGACCCCATTCACTACTTTTCCACTATACCGACGAATATACCATGACAATTCACGATGATTGACCTTCATATATCGTAACATCACGGTATCTTGGATCTGTCGGTTGTTTAAAAACTGATGTTGCGTTACTCGAAATCCTAAAACCCGAACGGTAGATGGACTAAACTGATAACGTCCCATCATACCGAACTGATTGACTGTTCTATGGGTTCCGCCCGGTGTCTCAATTGACGCAATGCGATCCATAAACATTTCAACCGGCGTAGGTTTAGACTTTGGAATCGGTGTAACCGTAACATTTGGAAGTCTATCAACAATATACACAGACGTAATTAAAATTACAAGTACCAAAATAAGTTTTTTCATAAATTCCTCACAGAAGGTGGGGACGGGCCTCGTTCATTCCGGCGTTTGTGACTTGTACATAGTCTGGATTGAACTCCGTTAGATTGTTTGCTCCGGCATAGGATAATGCAGACCGCAAGCCATCCAACAACCCCTCCACAACGAATTTCACGCTACCCTTGAACGGAACGATAGTAGACTCGCCTTCCACATTTCGAGTAGCTTGACCGTGAACCGTCTTCGTCTCCAATGAAGCAGCCCCACGATATCTCTTATATAACCCATTTGACTTCTCAATGATTGCTCCAGGCGCTTCTTTGGTTCCTGCAAGAAGTGATCCCAGAATAACCGAACTTGCGCCAACTGCTAATGCCTTTGCAATGTCTCCACTGTTCCGAATACCACCACACGCAATGATTGGAACCGTAACCTCACTGGCGCAACGTTCTAATGACATAACATTTGGGACACCAAACCCTGTTTTGATCCGAGTGGTACACAGCGATCCTCCACCAATCCCCACCCGAATTGCGTCTGCCCCCCACTCAACAAGATCTGCTGCGGCGTGGGCAGTTGCAACATTTCCAGCAATAATATCTACGTGTGACGGTAACTGATATTTTAACGTGTTGATTGCTTCTTTAACAAATTTGTGATGTCCGTGTGCTACGTCAATTAATATAACGTTTGCTCCAGCAGAAACAAGGGCGTGTGCCCGTTCTAAATAATCACCATTTGCTCCGATTGCCGCCATAACGGGAATTACTTGGGATTGCATCAGAAAAAAAGTATGTAGTTTTTTCGTCACTAACATAACTTCATTCATCTGTTCCGTAATAGTATTGAAACGATGAATACATCCCACGCCACCCAATTCTGCCATAGCAATAGCCATTTCGGAATCACACACAGTATCCATTGGAGAAGCAATCAACGGAACCCCAATACTATAATTAGTTGTTAATTGAGTTGTAAGGTCAATTTTTTGACGGCTTTCAATTTCACTATATCGTGGTATGAGTGTAATATCGTCATATGTTAATGCTTGTCCTCTCATGATTACCTCTGAATAGTTGCGTAATAATCGTTCTGTTTACGTTGCCGATCAATATCTTTAATGTGATATAACGACCATTCTTCTTCGGCTGGGAGCGGGGCCATTGTTTTGAACCCGACAATACGTTCGTGAACTACCCCTTCCCAACGAATATCAACGTGGCTCTTATACAAACGAGTTTGATAATCTGGGAACATGACCCACCCGTGTTCGTTTACCTGCCATCGCCAACGTTTGATATCTTCGTCTACTAGTCCATTGACCACATTAACACGAGGAATAAGAAACAGATCAATATTGGTATTGTTGTCAACAATGTCGTGAAGATAGGTTAAAAGGTTGGGATGAAATGTTTCGTCAGCATCTACTTGAAAAATATAATCACCTTTACATTGTTCTGCCAAAAAGTTTTTATGTGCCGCAAAATTATTATTCAGTGCATGGTTGTGCAACTTAATAGAATTGGAACGTTCATATCCCTCTAAAACATTTACAGTAAATGGATCTGTAGAATTATCGTCTACTACGACAATTTCATCACCTGTTTTTTCACAATATGGTACCAGTTGATCCAATAGATCTTGAATATACTGTCCTTCGTTATGTGTAGTTACGGCGAAACTAATCATCACGTTAAACTCCTGTATTTGAAGAGGGCAAGTTCTTTTGCTTTTGCTTCTAGATCAACGTCTATGTCAAGACCGTAATCATCAAGTACATTAAACACATAATCAGCATGTGCCCGAGGATTTCCCGATACGTTCTCATTGATATTTTTACTCTCGCTGTAATGGAAAAGTGGTTTAATTCCTTCTGGCCATGTACCTGCTGCTATTTTAGCAGCATCTTTTGAATCCCATCCATCAGGATGAAATTGATGATGGAAATAATCAAATGTAATTGGAATATTAATTACGTTGTGTAAATAATGATAGAGTTGGCGTACAGAAAATGCCTTCTCTTTGTCGTCATTTTCTACTACCAACCGTGATTGACAGTTTTTAGACAGTCTATGATAATTTGCAATCCATCGGTACGCCGTGTCTTGAGAAAAATTCATACCGACATGGATATTGAGTGCGTTGTATGGTGTATTGCTCAGTCCCATCATATCAAAAACTTTAGAATGTAGTTCTAAATCTTTGATAGAATTAAGTACAACGGATTCCTTTTCCGATCCCAATTTGACAAAGTGATCAGGGTGTGCCGTGACACGTTGCTTTGTGGATGTGGCAAGAATACCGGCATTTGCCAGTGTTCGTGCAATTTCGTTGATGTGCGGAAGGTCGTACAGATCATACTCCGTACCCCACGGGAAAATACCCGACCCCATTCGGAATACCGTGATGTTATTATCGGCATTCCATTGTAAGATTTTTACAAGATCACGTGCATTAGCAAGGGCAAGTTCAGACGCATAGTTCAACCCCTTTTCTTTGAAGGTACGTTGAATCATACCACGCCCAGTAGTAATTTTTTGTTTGTTCAACGTCATGTTAATACAACAATAACCAACATTATGTGGCATATATATAACCGTTTGTTGAGATACAATAAATCTAACCTATTACTGATAGTTTGTCAATAGTTTACTGTTTTCTTGGAAGAATTTCTCTGTTATAATATTCTATTGCTTTTGGGTTGTATTTCCACATAAGTTCATTAGACCAGTCAAAATCACCTCTAGCATAATATTGAGGATCTGCTGCCTCTTGGGCTAGATGTAAACTTTCCATTTCTATAACATTTTCATCTATATTATTTTCTTTATAATACATTTCATATGGCTCGGTATCTTCTACGGTAAACACTTCGGTATTATCATTTTGTATTTTATATGAAGGTTTACTAGACACGAGGGTTGCATTTTTTATGAGAAAATTAACTGCAATTACTAATGCTACCGCTAACGGATCAAAAACTAATACAATGACGAGCGTGAACCATTTGACCACCGTATCAAGGTCAGTGCCCAGTACTTTTGCAATATAGATGAAAGTGCCAACATCACCGTTTGTTTCAATTTCCACACGTTTGCTAATACTGATTCCATTGAGGCTATCTCGCTGTGCTGAAAGGTTAGAGATTTCTTTTTGTAATGCCGTAACATTTCTGTCTGCTTGATTTAATGCGTTTTGTGCCGTACGAATAGTCGAACTGTTTCCTGTTGTGGACTTAGATACCATATTATCCAAACGGGTTTCTTGTTGAGATCGTAATGTTATTAATTGATTAAGACGATCTTCTTTACGTTTAATATCTTGTTCTAGACTACCCACTCTTCCTTGAACTGTTTGGATGTCTGCATTCAACGCTAATGGAGTTGCAGACACCTTTGCATAGGCAGATGAAAGGTATCCGTAGATACCAGCAGACGTAATAACCATTAATATTACCGCAGCAACCGACAAATAGTATTTAAGTGTTTTTGGGATTTCTTTCCAGTATTGATATAAGAACGAAATACTGACAATCTTTCCCAGTTCCAATGCTGCTGCCATTACACCCGCACTCAATGCAGCACCTGCGAACAATTTGGCAATACCCGTGACGGAAAATATTGCGGCACAGAGTGCGACAAATGTTGCGGTAAGTGATGTGATGGTTATTAACGATTTTCGTGTATTCATATATGTCTCAAGCGAAACACGACTAGAGAACTTGTGCTCCCTAGTCGTGCTGATTCTCCATAGTAATAAGGGTTACTAGTTGAACATAACTTTTGAAGGATCACCCCCTCGTTAGTAAGTTATGTTAATGGTGGAACAACCGCAATTACAATCATTACATCCACACATACTAGACCTCCATTTTTTAAGTTTTAATTACTTGATTACCACAGTCTTCGCTTTGTTCTCCTTAGTTTGAACTTTACGTGGAATAGTAATATGAAGTAACCCATTGTTGAAAGCTGCTTCGACCTTATCTGGATCCAGCTGATCAGTGAGTCTAAATGAACGACTGAACGAGCTACGCTTCAATTCACGAAGTAGATAAACAGATTTATCAGTTTGCTCACCCTGCTGTGCAGTCTTTCCAACAATACTTAGAACATCGTCCTCAATCTGAATTGAGATGTCCTCCTTGTTATATCCTGCAATTTCTGCTTCAATTTCAACTTTATCGTCAAACGACAACACGTTAACCTTTGGATATGCTGCCTTACTGAATGGTTCAATTCCAAAATTTTTGTATACATCTGGGAATTGTCCCCGGAAAGCCTCATCAAAAAACCTGTCAAACGTGTTTAACAAATTATCACGATTGAACTCAATTTCCTTCTCAATAACCGATTTTGGTACTCGCTGTACTGTCCACTTTGTCATATACTTCTCCTTTTTATAAGTTTCCGTTTCCACTATTGGATAACGGGATAGGAACCCCGAAGGCGTCCCTAAGATAAATATGTTGTATTATTAAAAACGTGTCTTATCGTTTTCCACCGAACACGCCATATGGTCAGCCCAGTGAATAATACGGGGTAGATTCGTTTTCATTGCATACGGGGCAAAATTAATAAGGTAACTCTTTGTTCCCTCGTCATATAGACCATCGGACAACTTAATACCGAGCCATTCATTCTGTGTAATCTGAATATTAAACTTCTGGAGGAGGAAGAGTGCCCGATCTGTCACCTTAAAATACTGTACGTTGTCATTCAACTTATACATCTCACCCCGTTTACGATGCCAATCCGAATCTTGATCCACGTAATGCGGCCCCTCGTCAGGATTACCCAACTTTCCAAGATCATGGTGAAGTGCAGCAAAAACCAGTTCCTGCTTCGTGAAATTGACATCGCCGTCAAGGGTCTTATACAGTGATGCCATCTTCAAGGCAGTTTCCGTAACACGAAGTACGTGATCAAGGTATCCACCCGGCCAAGCATTATGGAAATGTGCCTTTCCAGAAGCAGGAGCCAACGTCAGTTCGTCTTTCATGACATCGTACATTGCTCTCAGTTGTTCCGCCCGTGGGTCTGCGTCAATGTACTCCATGAACTTGATGTAATTCTGTTCAATCTTTTCTTCAGAATTTTCGATAGTAAACATTTTAATAACCTTTTTTTAGAGTTTAAGACAGTTGATACATAGATAATTTCTTTTGACTATTTTTCATCCACAATTCAAACAATGTAGGTGTAACAGGCTTCTTGGCTAACACAAGATTTGTATCTTCCAACAAACTATCTGCTTTCTTATTATTACAAGTAGAACATGCCGTAACCAAATTGTCCCATGTGGACTTTCCTCCTCTACATTCGGGCATTACGTGGTCACGTGTTAAAAACTCGTTACTACGTAGTTGCGACTTCGTTCTATTACAATACTGACATGTATAGTTGTCTCGTATAAACAGATTACGTTGACTTAGTGCGGCAGATGTTCTGAAGATTTTTCTTCCCCGAACAAACATTTTTAATGCGACGATAATTGGTACTTTAAATGTTTGTCTCGGAGAACGTACTTCCAAATGTGGATGTTCTTCAACAATAACCGCCTTTCCTTCTAAAATCAAGAGTAACGCACGTTTTGATGTTATAATAGATATTGGTTCGTATGTAGAATTGAGAACAACGCACCGTGTTGTTTCAAACTCCATAAATCAATCCTCTAATTTAGTAGATTCTTTAATCAATTTATAAACATGATATTGGTTCATAACATTTTTTGTTTTTTGTGCGTATTCATATTCTTCTGCTTTCACAAATATGTTAAACGCATCTTCCAACGTTTGAAGTAATTTATCTTTCGGTACCCAAGCAAACATGGTATCATCTTCAAATTTGAATAAATATACCCGTTCGTTTTCATCGTACAAGCAACGTTTAATTTCACGGACAATATACTTGTATACCAAGACTTTATTTTCAGTTAAAAATCTATCCCAAACAACTGCGGACTTACTTGGCAGTACGAGCACTCTTACGTCCTCTTTTTACTTTAGTCTTGGAAACTTTTTTTGGTTTTACCACTTTGGTTTCCTTGACTATAGTTTTTGTCTTTTTAGATGCTTTTTTCAACTGCGCAATTTGCTCGGGATCAGTAACTTCCTTACCCTTAGAATATACAACTCCTTCATGTTCAAAATATTCCTTGAAATGCCAACCCCGTGGTCTAGGAGTGGCGGTAGAAGGATCCTTTTTATAACCCACAGGTGGCGCAATCATTTTTTGAACACATGTTGCGCAGGTAACACGACTAATATCACTTGGAACTTCTACATCTTCATTTCCACATTCGCTACAAATCAAATACTGACGGCCGCCAACCTTACGAATTTCTGATTTAGTCAACTTTTTGATTCTACGCTTTAGTGCCATGTTATCCTCGTGCTTTCCAAAGTCTATATTGTTTATTCCAACGAGCTTCCAGAAATTTTACTTTGTTTTTTGCCCAACTAGGTGAATCTATTTGTTTCACCGTTTCATTTAATTCTATTAGTCGAGCACGTGCGTTAAACAATTGCGCCAACGTTTTTGCTTCTGTAATCAACTGCATAACTTTCACACTTTCGGACTCAATATATTCTTTTTCTGAATCTGTTCCAAATATGCTCTTAAGGTAGTGTTTAATTTCCTCATACATTGCTCACTCCGATAGAATGTAAACACCAACCGTTGAATGGACGTGGCGGGAGTCGAACCCGCGTCCGGTCTTGCTTCCTATTAAGGGTTTATGTACGTAGTTCCTTATAAATTTTCATCTACTTGTCGTTGAGGAACAAACTTGAGTAGATATAGAACCGAAAAATCACCTTGAATACGGTTCCTAGCAAGGCTAGACCACATTAATGAATGAATTAACCCTATGTGGTCGGTCAGATTAAGTCATCAGGCTGCAATTAAGCAGCGAGGGCTAAATTATAGTTGCCAGTTAGATTTATTTGGTCTGTTTTACCAGTTTTACCAAACTGGGTACAAAACTTAATCACCCACACCCCGTCGAAACCATGACACGCCCTAAAACAAATTATCTTTAATAACTTTTATTAATGTAAAAAACAAAATGATAGAGGCACCTAGAATAACCAGTATAATAGGAGATAATACTAACGTCCATGAGTAACTAATTTGATTCATCAACTTTAATGTTATGAGAATTAACTCTGCCAACATTATTATCGTGGACGGTCCTAAATCTACTAACATATACTGTTTATTTGTTGACTGCTTGTACATAACCGTTATCCTCCACTATGTTGTCTAAATATACATATCCGAAACGAAAAAGTCAAGTAAGTTATAAATCATCCATAGTTAATATATCCAAGATTTTATAAGTTACTTTTCCCGTAGGCAGAAACACAAATACTTCATCTTTTACTTTTCTACCTTTTAAGGCTTTACCTAATGGCGACTGCAACGTGATTTCACTAAACTTATCAGACTGTACGTCGGACAATTCCGATATTATCAATTTAAACACATTTTTCTTTTTGGTTTCTTTACAACTAACACGCACCAACGATCCGATGTTTACTACATCAGGTATAATTGCATGTGCCGTAAATTCTTTGCAAACACTCAATCGTTGCGTAAGTTGAGATAACCTAATATTTGCAACATATTGCCTAGACAGTACTTCGCAAAACTCTGAATTCTCTGATAAGTCTCCCAGTTGAATAGATGTTTGTATATCGTTGGGAATTACCACTGATAATTCATACTTTAACTTGTTTATTTCTTTTTCTAATTGATCACATTCGTTCATGTGCATCCTCATACAAAAGACAAAATAGAAATGAGGATATAACTCCCCATTTCTATTCTGATAAGTATTATAGTTGTTTTTTAAAACAACATTTTACTTATGCAATCGTCCACTCCGTGATGGCACGACCACGTGCTGCTGGACGGGTCGAATTCGTTACACCGGCACGATCAAAATTCGGTTCACGAAGAACTGAATTGATGAACGAGAGGCGGGTACGAACCTGCTGTGGACGGACACCTTCACGGTCGAGATAGGTGTGAACGTCATCAGCAGTCACGGTACCAGTTGAACGCCGACGGGCGAGACTATACAGCCAACTCCGCATGCGGCTAGCGGTACGATCAAACTCTGCCGGGGTGTAGGTCTTAACAGTGAAACGCTTTGTTGAATTTGTGTTGTGCATACATAACCTCTACAGTTAGTAGTTTTTTGCAAGGACTATTATTTTAATATGTCTGTGCCTTGCTTCACATGACACTTTTATAGTGTAACTAATACAACCTGAGTTGTCAAGGGGTAATTTTTATACGTCATTAATGGGTTCTACACTAATACTAAATTTTTGTGCAATTTGATTACACTTAGTATGAATGTTTTCCATCTGATCTTCAATATCCCCATACCACAACTTACCATACTGCTTACTGAAAATAACAATATTCTTCAATACATTCTTTTCCGCAGACATGGAACCAACCGTACCAAACAATTCAGTCGCCATGTCAACTACTGGCTGTACATCTTCTTCTGTGTAAAACATAAAATCCTCTACTACTTGTTTTGTTGAGAAAGTGTGTTATCAATTTCTATTGTATAACACGGGAGACATAGGCACTTCGTTTCTAGCATCCACTCGTCATGTTGGCGTCTGAATCCATATGCACCACATAACTCACAGGTACGTACCGATTCACGTTCTATGACGTAGGTAACACAATCTACTATGTATTGCGTACCTTTGTCAAGGGATTGAATATTAATTCTTAACATTCCCTTATAACGTTCTATATTATTAAGTGTTATATCTGGAAGTTTACTGAATAACGTTTGTAACTTATCCTCAAACTTATCTCTCCAACCTTTACCAAACTTTTCTAATATTATCATAATATTGTTTATAACGTTTTTAAACTTTTCTTTTTGGTACTTTTTCTTTTATAAGACGCATTTATATAGACATACGTTTACAACTACGTATGAATAACGTATTATTAAATTAAAGTTGTGATCGCGATCTTGTAAGCTTACTTATTCACTAAATGGAAGTTTTTTCATTTCCCGAAAGATATCGGTTGCTTCCGTATTTTCTTCTACAACTGGTTCTTTTGGTGCTAATTTGTTTGCTAATCTTTGTTTTTTAGCAAGATTTTCTTCTGATTTCTTTTGCGTCTTTTTAAGTAAAGACTGCAATTGTTTTTCATTCATTATCATGAATTTTCATCGTCCTCGTCATCAAAAAGATCTTCATCTTCTGAAAATAAATTTTTTAGTTTGTCCAACTCGTCCGATGAAAAATATTCAGACTCTTCTCCACTACTACGGATTTTATTAATTAATTCGTCCAGAGTTCTTGCTGAAAATTTTCCATCACTAGTCTTATAAATTGATGATATCCTCTCATCGTCATCCATTCTATCTACAACTGCTTCTGCCATTTTAATAAATTCTGTAAAACTTTGTGCCATTTTATTTGTGGTTTGTTCTATGGCAACTACTTTTCCTACAACACCACCAAGTCCCATGTGCATTTGTTCTATTAATGTTTTTATTTTAATCATATTAGCAAATACGACAAAAATTAAAAACATACATAAAACATTAAACACGGTAGACACTACAAAAACTGTTTCTACAATAGTCATGTAACTTCCTTTTGTCAAGGGGTATCAATCATCATTCTGCGGTTTAACGGTTTTGTACACTCCACTAATTATTTTATATTCTTCTACTTCATCCTTCAACCGTAAAACTTCAGCTTTTAACTTGTTTGTGATTTCTACTTGATGATAGTATTTTTCTTTCCATTCATCGAGTGCCTTTTGTAATTCATGCAACTCTTCTTTTACCGTATCAAGTTCTTCACGAAGTTCTTTACGTAATGACAAATGTTCTTCTAAATTTTCTTTTTTTCTGTTTACAAATTTGTTAATATATTGGATTACTGCTCCTGCCAATAATGCGCCGACAGTCCCATATATTGCAGAGTTAAATTCTCCAAAATTATCAACCAAAGTCATGTTGTCTTCCAATCAATAAGGTTACGAAACTACAAAAAACCTTATTTGATTTTTTTACATAACGCTTTTATTGGATTGAGATTAATAACTTGTGTTAAATAAAACGCTAGTGTTGCGGTACCAATAACTACAAAATCGTGGGTCATACCCCCGGTGTGTTGGAAATACGCACCAAGGGTACACCCAGAAAAAAACACAATTGTTGCACATAACGGATGTTGATTTGTACACGATTTTTTATCCATATCCAACTCCGTTTATACTACTAATAATAAATAGTATGTTTACTTTAAACTATCCAAAACAAATCCATTACACAACGGTTCAGCTTTCATCACAATCAGAGTATCACGAGCAGACCGACTAATACTCAATAGTGCCGGGCAAATTGATTTCTGTCTAACACCGTCTGCTACTGCAACATTCTCATTATACTTTTTACGCACCGTATTTGCAGCAACAACTGCCACAAGAACGGCGCCATAAAATACTACATCTTTAATAATCTTCCGACTCTTCGTCATCTCCATAACCATTATCCTCGTCTACGAGTTCTATACTGTCGGTATCGTCAATAATTTCAATTCCAACGATACCGTCTTGCGTTAACAAATCTGAGTTGTCAACGGCAGTATACGCGTAATCTAACGCATCTTCAGGAGATTCTCCCCATACGGTTAACTTTGCATAGACTATATAACGTTCTAATTTAGAATTACTCATAGGTGTCCTCCTGAATGTTTTTTTAACTTAATATCATAACCTATAGTTGTCAAGTCCAATTTATTTTTTTATAAGTAGGGGTCTTGACATAAAACAATTTTAAGGTTATACTATATAGAAATTCTGTCCAAAAGGAACATATGTTAAAATATTCTATCAGTATGAACATTATATTAGTTATTGTAACTATAGTATTATCAATAAAATACCGAACTCGTACGAAACAAACTAGGCAATTATTCATGAGAGCGTGGTACCTAGAAACCCGTCTCATAGATATATATAATCATTGTAGTGAAGAAGTTCAGAAGAAAATAGACGAGGTGTTAAACAAAATTAAACCGTTGTAAATACCACTTGGGGATTTCAAATGCCACGGAAGAAACGTATAACAAAGAAAATATTGTTCGCCAAGACAGTTGAAATTCTCCAACCATATTTGAATTTAAGGGATTGGCGGATCATTGTACGATATTCCAGTCGTATGAAGAATACCGCAGACTGTGAAGCATCGCCGGAGTATAAAGAAGCGGTAATTCGGTGTAATACGAAACAGTTAGGAGAACTTAGTCATTATGATGTGGTGTCAATTGCTATTCATGAGATGGTACATTGTTTATTATGGCCTCTCACAGATTGGACGGAAACATTATGTAAAAACGATGTGACCAAATTAAATATGACTAGTAAAATTGAAGAAGGAATTGTGACGAACTTTGAAAAAATGTTGGTGGTGATGGCAGAAGATATTTTAAAAAATGAATTAGCAACGCAGGGATATTCGGATATAGAATTAGTATTCACAGAATTTGAGGTTCATAACGAACGATAATGAACGGATGGCTGAGTGGCTGAAAGCAGGAGTCTGCAAAACTCTAGGAGTAATCCCACGCCGGTTCGAATCCGGCTCCGTTCTCTGTTATATAGGAGACACTTATGCAGAATAAAAGAGTATTTGTATTTTCAAGTAATGTAGAAGGTAGGCACACGACGGGTACTGCATTACGTGCCTACGAAGATCATGGTGCAGTTTATGGCGAGGGATATGGATTACAAGGTAGTAGTTTTGCTATTCCCGTCAAAGACGAAAATTTTAAATTTTTACCGTTAAATAAAATAAAATCCTACGTGGATAAGATGCTTCGATATGCAGAATTAAACCCAGACATCACATTTCAAGTTACGCAGATTGGATGTGGTCTTGGTGGATATGATGAAGCGGACATTGCTCCCATGTTTAGAACTGCGCCAATGAATTGTATTTTACCTGTTGGGTGGAGAAATTATAAGTGAAATATATTTTATCTGATGTGCCAAAAATCTTAACAGAAACCGAAGAACATATTATTGTCAAACGGAAATGGTGGGCAGTTTTCTTGTTAATTATAGGAGGGGTGATGTTAGCGGGTCGTATTCCGTATATTCCTCCGTTCATCCCCTATACGTTTTTCTTTTTTGGTCACGGTGGCATGTTACATAGTTTTTGGTTGAAGCATGATCGTCCAATGGTTATTGTCAATTTAACATGGTTGTTAATTGATCTCATTGGAATTGCACGATGGATATAAAATCACCATGTCTTAAAATTTGTAAATTGAACAGTAACGGATATTGTACAGGATGCAGACGTTCAACGGGAGAAATTAAACAGTGGAAAGGTTCATCCAGTTTCGTTAAAATTTTAGTGTGGGTGAAAATATGTTGGAGACGATATCGCTCATCGTGGGAGTAGCGTCTGGAATTCTCACCGCTATTCAATCAGCAAAAAATTTAAATGAGTTAAAAAGGAGCAAAGCATGTCTTTTTTTAACAGAAGTTGCGTTGACGTTGGACGAAGTAGTCATAAAATTTAAAAATAATGAAGTCCCGCACGGGGCATGTGAACGAATGAAACACTTTGCAATAAACATGTCCAGAGTATTGGACGGGGTATTACCACAAGATCAATTGGTAGATTATACCAATAAACTATATTACGCACATGAAATAGAAATGTTGTACAAAGATGTAATGGACGATAAGTCAAAGTTGGTGGAGTTGGAGAAAGCCGCCGGAATGTTTCATGCGGCGGCAACGATAGTCAAACTTTAAATAAGAGGTTATTATGTTAAACACGTTAGGACCAAATGATAAGATCAAGTTGTTAGGCGCATTGAAGGATATCAGTACGTCTATGTCCAGAATGGAAGCGGAAAAGGATTTACAAAAAAATGTCAAGAATGATATTTGTAAGGAGTTGGATTTAAATAAAAAGGTGTTTTCCAAACTTGCCAAAACCTATCATAAGCAGAATTTTAGTGAAGAAGTACAGCTTCACGAGGAGTATGAAAATCTGTACGAAGTGGTCACAAAGTCTACTAACCCTTAACGGAGTATTATATGATACAAGACACACTCGTAGTTGCAACATCTGCCGTAGATACCATCCAAGTTGCCGCCGATAGTTTGGCGACTACAGTTGGAACCCAAGTAGGAACTCAAGTTACAACACTCGTTGCATTAGGATTATCCGTGATCACCAAGTTTGCTGTGGATTTAGCAAAGAAGGCGTCAACACAGGTTGCCGCACTACCTGGTCCAGTCAAGGCGTTGGTCGCAGTCGCCTTCGCACAAGCAGCAACGTGGGTCAGTGTAAAGACTGGGTTGTTGATTAATCCCGATATTTCTGCACTAGAAACCACCGTGGCCGGTTTGACTGTTGCATTAAGTGCAATGGGTGTCAACGCGGTCACCAAGACTGTTATCAAAAAATAAATAAGAGGTTCGTATGATTTATGTAGTCGGTGATTTACATGGGGAGTTCATGCGGCTTGAAACATTAAAAAAACATGTAACTCCCGACGACACAGTTGTCCAAGTCGGTGACTTCGGGTTTTATCCAGAGAATATCCGACTATGGACAGACCTCTTTGAAAACTATCCATGTCGCATTCTTGCAATAGACGGAAACCACGAAGACTTTAATTATATTTCCACATTTGGAGAAGGAATTCACAATGTGGTTGGTAACTTATTTTACATCCCTCGTGGAACTGTCATGGAAATTGAAGAAAAACTTTTTGGATTCCTTGGTGGTGGAGAGAGTATTGACAAAGCATACCGAAAAGAAAACGTCTCGTGGTGGAAACAAGAACAGATTACCGCTAAGGACACAGAGGTAATAGTTGAGAATGTGAATTACCGACAGTTGGATTTCTTAATTGCCCATGTTCCACCCAAGTTCACTATCACCGCACATTTTGGTCCGTTAAACACAAAGTATTGGGGGTTACCTGATGAGTGGGAAGATATATCGGCTCAACGAATGTCTAAAGTCTATCACACCATACGTCCCAGAAATTTCATTTGTGGTCATATGCACCGCAGTGTTATTGATGGAAATATTCGTATCTTAGATATTAATGAGGTTATTACCATCTAAACCGAGAATGGTATGGCAGCAAAACAGTTAAGTGAAACATTTCTTGACAAGTTAAAAGAACAATCATTTACGATTATTTTGTTGGTGGGCATCATGTATTATCAAAATTTGATGTTCACCCGTCAATTGGAAGAATACAAGAAAATGATTGAAGCAAAAGAAAATCTCGTACTTAAATTAACCGACGACGAACGAATACGGTTAATTGAACGAGAAAAATATTTAGTTCAACAACGTGATGGATTCCTCCAAGATTTACGAGAAGAAGTTAAATCACGGAGATAATTATAGAAAGGTAGTGCAGTTGGTCGGGACAACGACGATATAAAGGGCTCGCTACTGTTATGTTTATGTCGTGCTACGCCAAGGATTAGGGGTTCGAATCCCCCACTACCGCCTAGCTGTTTGACAATTGAGTTACGTTTATATGGTTTTTACGGTCTATGTTATGGTTGTATTAACGTTTACCGAGAAACATATGGCAGACAAGATGGCAGGATTTTCCCCTCGTTTGGCTCTCAAGAAGACCAAGATGGAGGCGGATATTGAGTTAAAGAAGCAAGAATTGGTTGCTGAACTTGAACTCAAGAGAACCGAAACAGACCTCAAGCGTTTAGAAGGTAATTCTACCGCTAAGGAAGTCGCAAGTAAGGTTATTGGGAAAACCGCAGTACCGTGGATTGTCTTATTGGTTATTGTTGGAGTAGTATCCAGCGCATTCCTTCCATCCGAGTCACTCCCAGCCGTTATTGGTCTAGTGTCCACAGCAGTAATGGCAATGATTAGTATGTTGGCGGGTATCACGGGAACCACCGAGAAGGAAGAGAAGCCAGAAATTGAAATCATCAAGAGCCTTATCAAGCAATTAGATGAAGCTCGTGAAGCTATGAATGTAGAAATTGATGGTGACAATGTGGTGGTATCTAAGGGTGACACCACAATGAAAACGTCTGGGAAGAAGCGAGGGCGATAATCATGTTTATTCCCAACAAAACATATCATGCAATTAAAGTCGTAATACTGTGCACTATTGCTGCACTGGTTACTATAATTGCTGGACAATTTGTTTTGTATATGCGTATGGCGGATCAAAACGAAACCGCAATACAAACACTAGAAACACGGTTAGATACATTGACCACCGTTTCGCAATTGTTTGACAAAAGTTCTTTGAAAAAACATACAATAACCGAATCACAAATCACCGATGCAGTAACGGCTATCACAGCCTTGGAAACAAAGGTCACAGAACTAGAACAATCTGTAGGTTTGTTAAAAACATCTACAGAAATATTAGTTGTGAATGAATGTAAGGTTATGCCATATTACATGGATAAAAGTTTATTAACTACTTGTAAGAACAAGGGTTTTTAACCTTTTTCTGAGATAAAGATGACACACACCAGTGATGGGGCGATGCTTTTAGTCGCCGGATTATTTGGTTCTTTGTTAGCCGTTGGAAAAAACTCATCGGCAAGTCTACGTGAAAACATTTTAGCAATTGGTGCAGGATTATCTAGTGCATATTTCTTAACCCCATTTATTTTTGGCATATTGAATATGACTGCTACCCCACAAGTTCAATCAGGCACTGCATTTTTATTAGGTGTTCTTGGTTTACGCGGTGTAGAAATGATTATCAATAAAGCAGTTCCTGGAGACACAAATGTTAAACACGATTCTTAATTTTATCGCAAACGGTTGCATTTTGTTGGGCGCAGGAACATTCTATATTATGTTATTTTCCAAGATTGGTAAGGGACACAAAGCTGTAGATAGTTTCCCTGCCACCTCACATTGGTTGGTCAAACTTGGATTGGCATTTACGACCGCAGGTGCTTTTTTAAATCTTGTTACGTTATCATCCCCAAATTTTACCGAGATCGTTTTGAATCTTGGTATGGGTGGGTTATTTGTATGGGCGGCAATCTATCACGCAAAGAAATTCCGTGTGATCAGAGTGAACCGTCGAGCAAGCGATAGAAACTAACAGGTTTTGTAAACCACACTAAACGTCAATAGGAGAACTATATGGACGTGGAGAAGATTATGCAATGGTTTACACAAATTTTTAAAGATAACAACGATTATAACGAAAAAACAATCATTGGATTTTTGTCGTTTACGGTTATGGTTATCGTTGCCGGCGTGGATTTAGTCACTGGCGTATACGGCCAACACTTGGAAATCAAAGACTATATCTATAATTCGTTTTTAATGTTGACTATCGGATCGTTTGGTATTGCAGGACTAGAAAAATTTTCTCCTGCTGCTAAAGTAAAGGCCGAAGCTTCTGTTACGGAATGTGTAAATTGCGGAACTTCGTCGTCGGAATAATTTTCTTTTGGTGTCTTCCATTACAAGCACAAGATACGATCCGAGTCAAACATACCAATTATGAAACAGTTTTTTCTCAGAGTAAAAAGTATCCTGTGCTTGTTCAATGGTGGGTGACAAAAGAAAAATTAACATGCAAACTTCCCGCCAAACGTAGTGATAAATTTCTAGCCGATCCATTATTAACCAACACGGATCTGAGTACCGACTATATTGGGTCAGGATTTGATAGGGGACATCTTAGTCCAGCAGGTGATAATATTTGTTTAGGAAAATCCGTGATGGATGAATCCTTTTTTTATACGAATATGGTTCCACAATATCCAGGTTTAAATCGGGGTCAATGGAAAGCCTTAGAAGATCATACCCGAGAATTATCCCGTTCTCTAGATTCTATTTATGTGGAAGCAGGATGTGTGGGAGAACTGAAAAAAATCAAAAACGTATCAGTCCCAACCTATTGCTGGAAAATCATTCGTATCCAACAGACAGGAGAAATTCGCGCATATAGTTTTAAGAATGTTCCAGAGAAAAGTAAAAGTATAACGGAACATCTAGTTACTGTAGATAGTGTCAATAATTTACGAAAACAGTAACGGAGAAATTCTATGTCATTTACTCGTGAACAGATAGAGAAAGCAGTAAAAGACAAAGGTTATGCGTGGTTTGAGGGTGATAACTTAGATGTTAATATCGTCGGTGTCAGAAATGCTGTACCTGGAAAGAAAGTCACCAACGTGTTTGACGATTGGATGACTCTTTCCTATAAAGAAGCAGGCGTATGGAAATTTCACATTTGGCCGTGTACCACAGATCCCGGTACAAAAGCCGTGCGGGAATTCCATAATCCCAACGGTGTTGCTCGCCTTGTTCCAAACCAATATCGTGGATCACATACAATCGGATTACATCAAGGAAAGTATGAAGCCATGAAACAGGCGAAACCGGTAACTGTTTGGCGTGATAAGAATAAAGACATGACGTTTGATGAAGCAACAAAAGATACGGGATTGTTTGGTATCAACATTCATCGTTCAAATCCAAAAACTGAATCAGAATTTGTAGAAAATTGGAGTGAAGGATGTCAAGTGTTCAAGCGAGTAAAAGATTTCAATTTATTTATGGAAATCATCAACAAGTCAGCAAAAGTTCATGGGAATAGTTTTTCGTATACATTACTTACGTCGGAGGATATTAAGTAATGGATATCAACAAGCTCAAGGGAGCAGTTCCCGACGAGGTGTTATCACAAATTCCCGGCGTGATGGAAAAATTTCAAATCAATACACCACTCCGTCTCTGTCATTTCCTTGCACAATGCGCGCACGAGTCGGGTAATTTCAAAGTCGTTAATGAAAATTTAAATTATGGTGCAAAAGGATTACTTGGAATTTTCAAAAAATATTTTCCAACCGAAGCAAAGGCAAAAGAATACGAACGACAGCCAGAAAAGATTGCCAATCGGGTATATGCAGATCGCATGGGCAACGGACCAGAAAGTAGTGGGGATGGATTCAAATATCGGGGGCGTGGATACATCCAACTAACAGGTAAAGTGAATTATCAATCATTTGATAAAGTAGTGGACGAAAACACCACAGACAATCCCGATCTTGTAGCAACTAAATATCCATTACTTTCTGCTGCGTGGTTTTGGAATTCTCGTACACTAAATATATTGGCGGATAAGGGAGCAACTGATGCCGACGTAACTGCTATTACTAAAAAGGTCAATGGTGGAACACATGGGTTAGATGACCGTATCGCAAAATTTAAGAAGTTTTACGGATTATTAAAATAACAGGAGAGGTATATGGACGAAATAGTATATAATTGGAACTTTCATCCACTGGAAGTTGTGTATAACGAAGATACACTAACAAATGTGGTAAATGTCGTACACTGGCAGTTACAAGCAACTCATGTCAGTTCAAGTATTTTAGTACAAAACATTGGAACAGTGGGACTAGAAACGCCTGACACGGGGTCGTTTGTACCGTTTGAAGATTTAACAAAAGAAATTGTTACTGGGTGGGTGGAAACTAAACTTGGGGAAGAAGCAATAAACAACATGAAAAGCAGTTTAAGCGCCTCTATACAAGACAAATTACACCCCACACGAGGACCAATGACGCCGCCGTGGGAAGTTATACCAACACCAACCCCTTGACAAACATAGAATAATTGTTATATTAAGGGGAGATACGATATGTGTCTCCCTTTATTGCATGGGCATACATGCGTGATAGGTAAATGGTCTTGATGCTCAACATGCCGATCAAGACACAAGAATGATCTAATGTAATGGTTTGCTTCTGTGACGGAACTGGCATACGTACGGGACTCAAAATCCTGGTCTTGTGGGTTCGACTCCCACCGGAAGCATTTTGTTGGAAGGGTGGCAGAGCGGCTAATAGCACTTGTCTACTAAACAAGAATAGGGAAACCTATCGTGGGTTCGAATCCCACCCCTTCCGTTTTCTCCTCGTAGCTCAGTTGGATAGAGCATTCGCCTTCTAAGCGAACGGTCGGGAGTTCGAATCTCTCCGGGGAGGCTGTACACCGTAGTACCTTCAACCATACAAGGGGCACCTATGTTCAATGTAAGTAACATGGTACAGATTTACGATCATGCAGAGCACACGTATAACGGAAAGATTGGCGTTATTCGGAGAATTGATATGGTCCGTGGACATACTTTTTATATGGTAGAAATTGGAAATAGATTAATTGCCTGCTCTCCCGATGAGTTGATGGAAGCATAGTTATAATATAATTTTATAGTAATAACCCCCTGTCAATTGTAACAAAAGTTGGCAGGGGGTTGACTTTTGTGTATTATAAGGTTATATTATAGACATACCTTCTACATGAGGAACACATGAAAACCGAACAATACTCAAATTATTGGTTGGACGATGATCTGCTGGTTGACGACGAGTTGGACAGTAAGGAAGAGTCCCAAGTTCTCCGACTTGCCCGTCTTGCGACCGCCCGTCGAGCTATCGGAAACTTTGTGAGTATTATGAGCGGAAAGAATATTCCCGTCAAGTTTTCCAGTGGGAAGAGTTCATATACGGACGGCAAGGAAGTGGTTATTTCCGCCGACGATAATCCCGCTAAGTTTGATGCGATGGTTGGACTTGCGCTCCACGAGGGTTCCCATATTCTCCTTTCCAATTTTGAATTCTTGGAAATTCTTGGAAAGTACAAAAAGTATAATGGGTACGTCCCACAACATTGGATGGGAAATACGTTCAAGCCCGACGTATACGAGTACATGTTCATGCCCGAACTTGCCGCGACACTTCCCACTGCATCCAAATTTGTGGAACGTGGTGAAGCAGCTGCTCAGATGATTGGATATATCTGGGATATCATGAATATTCTGGAAGATCGTAGGATTGACCAGTATGTGTATCGGAACGCAGGTGGGTATCGTCCCTACTATCGTGCTCTGTACGATAAGTATTTCTTTACCGCTGAAGTTGGGAAGAATCTCAAGTTCAATCCGAAGTGGCGTGAGATTACCATTGAGAATTATTTGGATCGCATGCTCTATGCGTTTCACCCGGCGGCACAACCTGATGCGATGCCTGGTCTTGAGGCCTTGTTGAAGCTCGTTGACATTCAGAATATTGATCGGGTCGCGCCTGAGAACGATCCACGAGTGCTGGAAAACATGCCTGCTTGGAAGACTAGTTGTTCGTTTATTGATATGCCGATTTTGTGGCAAGAAGCAAACAAGATCTTTGCTCACATTCTGAGATTCGTTGCACTTGCTGAACAAGATAAGAAAGAAGAAGTGAATGGTACACCGGATGGTGAAGGGGATGGTCAGTCTACGGGCGAGAGTAAGCAGTCTACGCCCAATCTCAATCCGTTGTTGGAATCACTTCCGAACCTTGACGGTGCACCATCGTCTCCTTCTGAGATGACGCCCACTGGTGTGGAACCGTCACCTCGCAAGAATCCTGTCAAGTATAACGAAACTCGTGCAAAGAACGAAAAGAAAGAATTGAAAAAGATGATGAACGGGGAACTTTCTAAGAAGAAGGTGACCAAGGCAGAACTTGCAGCAATTGACGCATTCGAAGAGTCCAAGGCAGACCTCGTGGATATTGCCGGTCACGGTGTTCCGTTTGGTCGGTGCATGGTGACTCGTAAGATGAACGAATCACTGTTCAAGCAGGATTGGTTTATTTTCTCACGGTATGGTTGGGATAGTGGACGTACGTCTCCGTACACTGAGCAGGCAATTGCCGCAGGTAAGCGTATCGGTCAGATTCTTGTTCATCGTCTCCAAGTACGCAATGATCCACTTCTGACTAAACAGACACGGCTCCCGCAGGGTGGATTGGATCGTCGGCTTCTCGCACAGTTGGGTATGGACATTACGTCGGTATTCCAGAAGTCTCGCGTGGATCAACATCGTCCAGCCATGCTGCACTTGACGATTGATGCGTCTGGCTCTATGGGTGGGAAAAAGTGGCAGAAGGTTCGTACTATCGCCGTAGCAATCGGATATGTTGCTAGCAAGATGCGCAACGTCGATGCAGTAATCAGTATTCGTGGCGGATCAGAAATTCCCGTTGTTCATGTCGTATACGATTCTCGTGTGGATCATTTCAATAAGTGTCTCAAGTTCATGCGTATTCTGGAACCCGCAGGTGGAACCCCAGAGGGTCTGTGCTTCAAGGCAACGTTGGATCTGATTACAGAATGTGCCGATACACACGATGTATACTTCATCAACTTCAGCGATGGGGAACCGTCATTTGCCTACGATAAGAAGAGTATGCCGGTGAAGGATAAGTCGGATCGTGATTGGTTTGATTACGGCGGTGAAACTGCTCACAAGCATACTCGTGCGATGGTCAACCAAATTAAGGAAAAGGGTGTCAAGGTACTGAGTTACTTTATTTCCGAAGATATGGGCGGGAATTATTCACAATATCGGTCTAATATTGGAAAAGAAGTATTTAAGAAAATGTACGGGGAAGATGCCGTATTTTGCTCGGTAGAAAACGCAACTGAAGTACTCCGTACCCTTAATAAATTGTTATTAACTCGGGGTACTTGACAAACGGTGGTAAGTAGGTTATATTATATAGGTAATCAACAACACAACACTTTATAGGAGATTTTCACGTGGCGAAGACCAAGAGTGGTACCGACATTTTTGTGGCACTGGTAGAGGGAAAGATCGTTGACCAAAATGGTAATGATTATTCCAAGAAGCTCCCGGCCCACAAGGTACGGGCACTTAAGAATGACAAGAACATCTGTCTTCGTATGGTAGCAACCAAGACTGGCGGGACGCAGTGGCGCAGTGAGGATATTTCGGTTTATAACGAACTCAAAAAGGCGGCAGTGGTGCTAGATAACGTGGATAATCGGAATGATGAAATGCATGAAGATGTTGAGCAGTTCCTCGCCAAGAGTAATACTCTTCGTCCAACCAATCTCATTCTGTCTGATCTCAAGTGGAAGTATTTGATGCGGTCTGTTGTTCGTGGCAAGAATATCATGATGACGGGTCCGTCTGGTTGCGGTAAGACTCTTGCTGTACAGTCGGTTGCTAAGGCTCTTGACGGTCGTCCCTTCTTCTACTTCAATCTCGGCGCGACTACCGATCCACGTTCTGCTCTTATCGGCAACACGCACTACAGTAAGGATCGTGGAACGTTCGTGGCCGACGCACTGTTCTGTCAGGCCATTCAGACGCCAAACGCAATTATTCTGATGGACGAGTTGACCCGCGCTACGCCTGACGCATGGAATATTCTGATCACGGTACTTGACGAGAACCAGCGGTACCTTCGTATTGACGAACGTCCCGATACTCCGACGATTAAGGTGGCAAAGGGCGTTACCTTTATCGCTACGGCAAATATCGGAAGTGAGTATACCGCAACTCGTGTTCTGGATCGTGCCATGTTGGATCGGTTTGCAGCAATCGTGGAGATGGAACCGCTCAGTAAGGATGATGAGTCCCGACTGCTCTCTATGACGTATCCCAATCTTGCCCAGAAAGATATTAACGCAATTGCTGAAATTGCCTCCACTACACGGTCGCAGGTTCGTTCCGATGATCCGAAGGTTACTACCTCTATCTCGTCCCGCATGACGGTAGAGATGGCTGGACTGATCCACGATGGATTCACTCTCGCAGAAGCAGCAGAGGTCTGTATCTATCCCTTCTTCAGTGACGCAGGTGGTGCCGATTCCGAACGGACCTACATGCGACAGTTGGTCCAGAAATATCTCCCCACTGATCTTGGCGGGGAGAATCCGTGGGAAATCAAGTTCTAAGAGATATGTATGACTATCGGAGATACGGTCATCATCAATAACGGATGGTGGAAAGGTTGGAGAGCAACTGTCATAGATGATTGCTTTCGGAAAACCAACGAACGATGTACGGTATTAATCAAATTACTTTCAAATCCAGACGTAGAACTGGAACTTAACGTGGAGGACGTAAAGTCGTATGGGTAAGACATATAAGGATCAGCGGAAGTATGACAAGAAGGTTCGTCATAAGGAAGAAGACGTTGCTGGTAAGAGTGTTCCGAGAAAGAACAGAAAGCATTACGAAGAAATTATTCCCGATGATGAGCTATTGAACCCGTACGAGATTTACGATTACGACGATTACGAGTAAAAACTGACCCCTTGACAAACGATGTATACGGGGTTATATTACAAGAGTTGAGTGAACGATACGTTGTTTGACAAGTGAAATATGAAAGAAGCACGGGGTTGGTAACCAGAGTGGGTTACATAACCAGAGGAGTTATCAACCCCACTATGCGGCGTTCGTCTATCGGTCAGGACATAGCCCTTTCAAGGCTAGAAGGCGGGTTCGATTCCCGCACGCCGTACTTATCCCGTCAGTTTCATAGAGTAGTTGACGTTAAACCGAAAACTCTATCGCTGAGTATATCCAGTGTTAAGTGATATATATCGGCAACATGATTGGATTGTTGCAAAAGGTTGCGGGGGACAGTCTAGAATGTCGGTTTCCTTGGGTGTCTGGTAAACATCTGAATAACCTCCCCCTGCTATTGGCCCATAGTATAATAGTAATACGCTTGACTTTGGATCAAGAGTCGGTGGGGCAGTACCACCTGGGCCTATGTAATAGAAATGAAGTTGGGCCTATAGCTCAGCTGGGAGAGCGTCCGCTTTGCAAGCGAAAGGTCGTCGGTTCGATCCCGTCTAGGTCCATGAGGGTGGTTAGCTCAGCTGGTTAGAGCATCTGCTTTACACGCAGAGGGTCGGCGGTTCGAATCCGTCACTACCCATATTTGCTCCGATGGTGAAATCGGTAAACACAGAAGACTTAAAATCTTCCGCCTAATAAGCTTGCCGGTTCGATTCCGGCTCGGAGCACTGATGTACTGCTTCCATAGTGTCAACGGTTAGCACAAGAGACTTTTAATCTTTTAGGTCTAGGTTCGAATCCTAGTGGAAGCATGAATACCCGCCTCTAGCTAAATTGGTGACAGCATTCGTCTTATACACGAAAGATATACTGGTTCAAGTCCAGTGGGGCGGACTTTTTTGTTAGAGTTAGACTACTTATAGTATGATGGTCGTACTCTAACCAATTTTATTATGAAAAGTAATTGCATGTATTGTGGTGTTGATTTTACATACTCACCTTCACAACAAACTGGAAAATATTGTAGTTTAAAATGTTCGGCAGATGCTCGTGTGGTAAGTAATAAAAAAACTAATAGAGAATTATATGTTCAAGGTAAATTAAAACATCGTCCTGCTATTAGAAAGTTTTTGATAGAAGATTTTGGATACGAATGTGTCGTTTGTAAATTATCAAATTGGAATAATCAACCTATAACACTTCAAGTTGATCACGTTGACGGAAATCCAGACAATAACTATCCAGAAAATCTTAGGTTATTATGTCCAAATTGTCACAGTCAAACCGAAACATATAAAGGTGGTAGCAAAAAATTTCCAAAAACAGATTCTCGTAATGTTGAACTGCGAAGGAAATATGCAACATTAAAACAAATCAATTCTTATAATTCGGTCCTTTAGCTAAGTTGGTCAAAGCAGCTGACTCATAATCAGCCGATTCGGGGGTTCAAGTCCCTCAAGGACCATTGTTGCGTGTGTCATATAACGGCTATTATCCTAGCCTTCCAAGCTAGAGACGTGGGTTCGACTCCCACCACACGCTTATGGAGGTTGTATGTTAATGATTAAAAATAAACTAGCACCGAGTCCGATACACGGATTAGGAGTTTTTAGTGAAGAGTTTGTTCCTATGGGTGGTGTTGTATGGCAATGGCACGATGGGATAGATCAAAAAATATCGCCGGCTGTTGTAGAAGCACTTCCGTCAGTATGTCAAGATATTTTCAAACGATATGGTTGGGTAGAAAACGGAGAATATATTATTTGTATTGATAACGAAAAATATATTAATCATTCCGATAACCCAAATTGTATCTTTACGGAAGATGGTAATACTGCAATTGCGTCACGAGACATACATATTGGTGACGAGATTACACAAGATTATAAAACGTTTGATGATAAGTTTGGATTAAAAGAATTTGGTTACGATTGGTAAAACATAGCAGGACGAGTCTTACTCGGTTAGTGGTCGTATGGAAAGACATTCGGTGAAAAATATATAAACCCGCTTATATATTTGAGAATGAATAACGACGATGGGGAGGCGTAGTTATCTATCGGACGGGCATTGATGGATATCTACACATGCCAGTATATTTCAGGACAACATCTTTCCCGCTGTGTTTTATTTATCTCGCTTGGATATCAGGGATGTGCGAGAATCCATAACGTTGCTGATATCCTATGCTCCTGTCGCATAATGGCTGATTGCACTGGTTTTGTAAACCAGCACTTAAGAAACGCTGTGGGTTCGAATCCCACCGGGAGCTCTTTTAGGGGAATAGCGTAGTCCGGTTATCGCGCCTGCTTTGGGAGCAGGAGGTCGGGGGTTCGAATCCCTCTTCCCCTATTAACGCCCAGATGGTGTAATGGAGAGCACAGCGGTCTTCGGAACCGTTAGTGAGGGTTCGAATCCTTCTCAGGGCATCTAGGACAGTTGGCAGAGTGGTCTATTGCAGTGCTCTTGAAAAGCACCGAGCCGAAAGGTTCCGAGAGTTCGAATCCCTCACTGTCCGTTTCTATGGTGATTGTAGCTCAATCGGTTAGAGCACCGGATTGTGGTTCCGGGGGTTGCGGGTTCGATTCCCGTCTCTCACCCTACGCACTCATGGCGGAATTGGCAGACGCACACGCCTTAGGAGCGTGCGGGAAACCGTGGGGGTTCAAGTCCCTCTGAGTGCATTTGGGGGTGCGGTAAAGTTGGAGAGTTACGACAGACTGTAAATCTGCTGCCATTGGCTGAGTAGGTTCGAATCCTTCCACCCCCATATCCGCGTTAAGTGTAAGTGGTTTGCACGTCTGTCTGATACACAGAAGGCACTAGGTTCAACTCCTAGAACGCGGACTTCCTTTTTCTTACTAATATGAATAACCTCATCGTTATCGGTCATCCCGACAGAAAAAGTTTTTGTTATAATGGAATCATGAAAACCATTCAACACGAACTCAAGCAACATAAACAAAATATAGAAATTATTGATTTGTATAAAGACGATCTTTCAATTAAAAAGAAAGAAGTCATTAAACATTATCAAGAACTTGTTACGTGGGCAGACAGAATCTATATTATATCTCCCGTCTGGTGGTTCCGTTGTACCCCACTCATGGAAGAATTTTTTGATGTGGTATTTACGCCGGGATTTGCCTATAAGTTTATGCCATTAATTCCTAAGTATGGATATCCAAAACCGTTATTATCTTCTAAGAAAGTTAGAACATATTTAACCCACGGTGCTCCCGCACTTCCCGTCTTGACTTTATACCTCAATGCGGTTAAATTACGGTTATCCCTTGGGGTATACTCCTTCGTCTTCGGGTGGTTCAAGGCAAAGACACGGCAGTTCTGGAGTGTTCCATTTGTTACCCAAGAGAAACGTGAGAAGTATTTAGATAGAGTTCGCAAGGACATTCAAAAAGACATTAAACAATAAATACTATGCGATTCCTTACACGAAAGTTGGTACAGCCCGGTGACCTTAATGTGAACGGTACATTGTTTGGCGGTCGTTGCTTGGAGTGGGTGGACGAAGAAGCGTCCATCTATGCAGCAATTGAAACGAGACACAAGAAGGTTGTTACAAAGAGTATCTCAGCTATCAACTTCGTTGCTCCCGCATTTCAAGGTGATGTTGTTGAAATCGGCATTGCATTAAAGAAGATTGGCACCACATCTATTACGTTGGAAGTTCAGGTTCGTGATTTGACCACACAAAAGGTTATCGTCGATATTGATGAAATGATATTTGTGTGCGTCGATGAAAACGGAAGACCCACCAAACACAGTCTAGCAAAGTAATATGGAACTCATTGGATATATCGGTAGCGTATTTTTGACGATAAATGCCGTACCTGAACTGATTCGTACGATCAACGATCAACGATGTCATATCGGGTGGCCCATGTTGGTGTTGTGGTTTATCGGAGAGGTCTTCATGACGATTTACGCAATCAGTCTTGGCAACATGCCCCTTATTTTAAATTACGTTTTCAACTTCATAGTCGTCATTATTATGTTGGGTTATAAAATACATACCATGACACGGGGTCAAGGATATGTAGAAAAGGAACCACTTGTTCTGGGGAAACTATCAGATCTATGAAAGTCTTTATCGGGAAGTATCCAAAGAAGTCGGATCGTGAACGGAAAGTTAAAATCCAGATTGATCCGTGGGATACGTGGAGTATGGATAATACTCTTGCCCACATTATCACTCCGATGTTAAAGCAGTTGAAGGAAACCCAACATGGTGCTCCCAACGTTGATATGGAAGATGTTCCCGAAGAACTTCGTACGGAGCAGTTGGTCGGTGAATATGACGTAGATGAGAATCATTTCAAACGGTGGGAGTATGTATTAGATGAGATGATTTTCGCATTTGAAAGTAAGCTCACCGATTGGGAAGAACAGTTCTGGAAGACCAAACCAGAAATTGATTGGAATGATCCAGTGACGCCAGAAAAGGTTGTCGATGGATTGGAAGCATATCAATTTAAATGGAAAACCGAAGGGGAATGTGATTGGGAAGGTCGCACCAAGTATCAAGAACGTATTACCAATGGGTTTCGTCTATTCGGCAAATATTACGAAGGACTTTGGGATTAGGAGAATTTATGAAAAAGATTATGATGATTGTACTCGGACTTCTGTTGTTTGCTCCAAACGCAGCCGCACAAGTCGTATCACAGAACAATCTGGCACAGAAAGACCTTGGATGGTACACCGAAATCCAAGGTAACGGCAATGCCACCGTTACAGGTGCTAAGCCACGGTATGGATTTGGTGATGTAGGATTTGGTTCACTTCAAATGCATACGACAGGTAAGATGGAAGATTGGGTATTTGCTTATCGGTATGCAGATACGAATTGGGGAGCATTATCCAACCTAACCAGTTTGAGTTTTGATTGGTTCCGTAGTTCTAATCCGAATTGGGATGCCGACGTAACCAAGGACGGCATTCAGCTCTATGATTGGAAGTACAAGTCACCTGCGTTTCGGGTGTTCTTGGACGATAATACGGAAATTGTATGGGAAAATTATTTCAACCGTCCTATTAACAACGATCTCAGTTACGTCGATAGTTGGCAAACTTCTGAAATGATTAATGGAAATTTCTGGTATCGTAACGCAGAAGGATATAGTTTAAGTGCCAATCCCTGCTCCACCAACGAACTTCCGGTGTGGGGTGGTGGGGTTCAAGCACTGACCATTAGTCAAATCGTCTCGTGTTATGGTGACAAACAGGTGATGGGTGTCGGGGTGGGATTGGGCAGTCAATGGCCCTATGCGTACAAGGGATTCGTCGATAACGTAAAGGTATCCAGTGGTGGTACCGAAGTCCTTAACACCAACTTTGATCGCGGCGTTCCATCAACGACCGTTCCAGAACCATCCACCTATCTTATGATGATCGTGGGATTGGTTGGATTGGGAATGGTTGGACGGAGAAAGAAACTCACATGATTGGTGCGTTTCTCTGGTTCGGTGTGATTGCATTAACGGCGTGCGGGGGAACGTACCTCGCATATCGTTTTTTACGAAATGAAGAAGAATAACGTGTGCTAGGCATCCCGGTTGGTACCTGAACGTCGGAAGACCTAAAGGCAAAAGAAGGGTATGACCTAGCACACCATTCCCAGATAGCTCAGTCGGTAGAGCAGGTGACTGTTAATCACCGGGTCGGGGGTTCAAGTCCCTCTCTGGGAGCTTCTGCGTCGGTAACTCAATTGGTAGAGCACTAGTCTCCAAAACTAGGGGTTGGGAGTTCGATTCTCTCCCGGCGTGTAGGGGTGGTGGCGCAATCGGTTAGCTCACTGGACTGTCACTCCAGAGGTTGCGGGTTCGATCCCCGTCCATCCCGTATTATGTAATCATTACAAACCCCTTGACATGTGAATATACCTATATTATATTTATAGGATACTCAATCAAGGGGGTTTCTTGTGAAAACGGCAGAAGAATATAAGCTCCATTATGCATTGAATGATGTAGTTGTTCCTGTAAATGACACAGAAAAAGTCATTTATGATATTATTCAAGAATTTGCCAACGACAAGAATTCTTCCAAATATCGTGAAGATGTCACCAAGATTGTCGTGGGGCTTCGTCCATCTGAAGGTAAGAAAGGATATGACGATGACTTTGCAGCAATTGAGGTGAAACCATCAAATGTGACAGATACAGGAAAGTTAGACGGCAAGGGAAACTTTTCTGACCTTACGTGGGCTCGTCACCATAAGTACCTTGCCGACGATTTACGAATGCTTATCTCCGGCTTTCAGAATGGTAAGCTCCTATTCATTGTAGAGTTTCCATATACATCAATTAAAGATCGTGTGGAATATATTCTTAACAAGAAACTCCCTAACGGGGACATTAAAGGTACGTATGTTCGCACGGTTGCCTTTACATACAAACATTGGATGAATCAACCACACAAAGTAATATTTGTACGTAATAATATTCAGACGTATAGGTACGTGTTTAATAAAAAGTTTTTCCCTCTCATCAGTCCGCCCCAGCATGATTCATAAATTTCTCAATATTCGGCACAGTCTTAGAAATCTTTCCGATGAAGAATTTAACACCCTTGTGCCGTCGCTTGCTCACGAACTCTCCACTGTCTCGTTTCATCCCCATTATACCGACGCAGAGCTCAAAACCGATTGGATGAAACTCCGCAAATGGATTCCCAACGCCGATACCATCTCGTCTACCCAACGCCTTGGTATGAAACTCTGCGAGTATTTTTTTCCCAACTTTTATAATATTGAAGATAAGAAAGGCGTTTCGTTTAGTTCGTTATGGACCCCCAATAATTTGGAAAAGGTACTCCGATGGAACCGTAAGTCACATTCCACACCCTATCTCTCCGAATTGAAACGTGGGATTTATTTTAATTTCGGACTCCCCAAGTCCACCATGTACCGTCCCCAAATGGCAAAAATGATTGTGGGTAATCTCCGAGCGGAGCATGTCTTGGATCCATGTGCAGGTTGGGGCGGTCGGTTGTTGGGAACAGTTGCGACAGGAGCACATTATACTGCCTTTGAACCGAATACCGAAACGTATCACAACCTACTCCGATTGGTGGACTTCCTCAACGTGGGCAATAAGGTAACGCTCTATCATGACAGTGCGCTCAATATGGATCACTACGAGATTCCCAACGTAGATCTCATTCTTACGTCTCCCCCGTACTTTGACCTTGAGGTATATTCCCGCGAGGCTACGCAGTCTATTACGGGATGCACGACCTATGCTATGTGGGTGGAGCAGTTCCTCAATCCGCTTGTACAGAAAGCATTGGCAAAATTAGTACCCAATGGGTGGAGTTGTTGGAACGTACATAACGTCGGCAAGATGCACATGATTCAAGATATTGCACATATGCACGAAGCATATCCCGCCAAAAAAATCTTTTCCGTTACGTCCTCAAAGCGTCAAGCCAACCAACAGACTGAAGCAAAAAATCAAAAGAATGCTGATGTGACGATTTGCTATTCACGTTACTTCGTGTAGTGTTGCACCGGCTCGTGATGTTGCTTATGTTGTTTCGGTTCTGGGCGCCCAACATGTGGCGGTGGTGTTTTCCCACTTGCATACTTCACTGCATCTTCCCGATCTATAAAGTACCGAATGTCGCCCGTAGCACTCTTCGCACCATAAAACTTCTTGGGAGTGACCCAGACCTCCCCTTCACTATACTCTTCGGTGCGTTCAAATAAAATGTCCAATAAGGATATCATAATGTCTCGTTAGCTCGCTCATAACGGGTAATACTCATAAATAGAGTACACTCTTGACAAGAATCTGCGAAACTCTTATACTTCATACATATTCTTTCACCAGGTACGTATGATATATTGGCAGAACACGCTCGACACCACAATTGTAACCTATAATGAGTCCACGGATCCTATGGAACGGGAACACCTCTACCGTACCCAGATAGACGTTCCGTTGCGGAAAATGATACAGATTCTCGTACGGAAGTTCTATAGTCCTGAACTGATCACTTCTGAACTGGAATATGATCTCCTCGTCTATACGGTCCTGCAACTAGACAAGTATACGTCAGCTCGTGGAAAAAGCTTCAGTTACTTCACGGTCATTATCAAGAATAGAATTTTTTATCTTCGTGAACTTGCGCATAAAGAAGAAACGCAACATACCAATATACTGGGGTGGCATCAACTCCTGGAAATTGCCGATGTACAGAGTAACACGCATGAAACCGTTCTGAAGACTGCCAAGACGGTCTATCCCCGACAATTATTGTATCGCATGGACGAATGTGACAATTACGCAGTACCTATCCACGAAAAGCTACAACAGTTGGCTATTCCCAGAATCTTCAAAAAACTTCGGCAACAGCGTATTGCACAGGCAGTTATTGCCCTATTACAACATCCCCATACGCTCACCAAATATCATAAAAAAGAATTCTTGGAAGAGATTCGACAGCAAACCGGATATCGCACCGTGCATATTAAAGTCGTACTTGATAAGTTAACACCGTATATTTTCCCATAAAAAAATTTGTAGCGGATTTTTTTATAAAGGACGGGGGAATGCAATAGGAACTCGCATTACGGAATTCGCAAATTACCGTATAAGAAAAAACGGCTGTCAAGAAAAAAATAGCCCCGATTCGTGAACAGGTTACCGCCGGTCGCTTGCGATAGGCACGCTGTCAGTTACGAGAAACCTCCCTGTCAAGTCCACGCCGCACATCGTTACATTCTCCATCCTTTTGTAACAATGGTTCTCCCCACTTGACGGGGGGCTTGGGGTATGGTATTATTATACTATGATTACTTCACTTCTTCTCTCCGTTACGCTGGTCACCGACACCACGGTCACCATCTCCCGTTCTTCCCGTGACATGCAGTTGGGTCGGGATAAGGTGACGTTCGACCTGACCCACACGGCGATCAAGCTGGGATGTGTCAAGTACACGATCACGGTTCCCGATGTGAAACAGAACGGGAACCTGTATGTGTGGACGGGAACCCTACTCTGTCAGAAGTAACCCCTTGACACGACCGAAGTAATAGGTTATAATACACCATACACTAAACGGAGAACATGATGACCAACGCAATCGAAACTGCCGCCACGATGTACACTGTCAACTCCATCGTCGAGCTCCTGATCGTCGCCGGGATCGTGACCTACCTCGTGATCGGGTCGTACCATGTGTGGAGTCAGAACCGGAAGTTCAACAAGCAGTGGAAGGCTCGGTTCGGTAAGTAACCATGCCCATGCTCACCTACCGGTTCCAGTTCGCCAATGGGTTCTCCGCCCACATGACACTCCCCCAATACGAGAGGGCATGTGAGATTGCCCACCAGTGGGGGCTCACGCACACGGTGATCGTGGAGCCCGTCTTCGGCTCCAATGGTAAGGAGTTTATGATTAATACCGGCTCTATGTGGATTGCCGTCCTACCCGATGGGAGCAGCCACTCATGACCTACCTTATCGTACTGGGCGTGGCGTTCCTCGCAGTGGGGATAGCGACCCCGCTCACGGTCCTCGCTCTTCGTTTCCTGGACAAGCCCTCCCCTACCCCTATTCCAGAGCCAGCCTCTGTTACTGAGCCGCCTAGCCCGGCTGAGCGGATTGATCGGGTGCCCCGGCGAGGGCGTCGGTGACCCCTTGACAAGTTAGGCTCCCCCTGTTATATTCAGTATAACTTCAACGGAGAACGATATGGCTGTCGTCGTCGCAGGTGGGTTGTTCATCACGGTGTTGATCGTGGGTGCGTTGATCGGGAAGGCGTTCGGGCTGGACTAACAGCCCACGAGGATTAGCCCTAGACCTCGTGAAAATATTAGGGCCCCTGCTCCGTTAGCTCAACTGGTAGAGCAACCGGCTTTTAACCGGTAGGTTCTGGGATCGTACCCCAGGCGGAGCACTCCCGAAGAAAACCCGAAGGATTTGTAACAGTTTTATAACCCACTTGACTCCCGCCCACAAATAGGTTATAATACAGTATGACAAACAACGTGACTATACAGGATACGATGACCGTGGCTGACCTCCGGCGGATGCTTGAGAACGTGCCCGATGACGCGGTGGTGTGGGTGTTCAACGATGATGAAGCCACGTTCACCCCAGCCGTTGCTGCCACGCACGACAAGCGGGTGAATGGGTTCAACATCTGGTTCAACCCCCCTTGGTGAACCCCTCTTGACA
>Ga0315903_10000606_pt1 | contig 53880 bp, 37 predicted proteins | sample LakEriMetagenome_7_FD_203524 | JGI IMG/M metagenome (GOLD analysis project Ga0315903, IMG submission 203524) | Freshwater fungal communities from buoy surface, Lake Erie, Ohio, United States - Buoy 2 MA119 | ecosystem: Environmental > Aquatic > Freshwater > Lake | place: USA: Lake Erie, Ohio... | reverse complement strand
ACCACCGGCTAATTGCCTCGATCCCTCCGGGATCAGGTGCCCCGGACGGCTATAGCGGGTGCCCCCTCTTAGCCCAACTTGCAAGCCCCACGGCCCCTAAAAACCGAATAGGCCGCTGTACGCTTACGCTTTGTTGCCTTGGTGCCTATCCATGAGGCGCTGCATGGTGCAGTGTACAAAGCCTTCGGCGCTTCGGATGTTCGCTATAACACTTCATTGCGCCAGTTTTACGCTTATGCGATATCCCATCATTTCGTCGCCGATCGCCGCGAATTTACTTGGGTGGCATTGACTCCGTTCGTAGTTATCAACTCGCTTCTCATTTTGGCAGCAGTATTCTGGTCTCCCGTACCGTTTCTTTTGTTAGGCGTGCTTTTGGTCCATACCGCCGGCACCAGTGGTGACTTTGCAATGCTCAACTACCTGTGGTTGAACCGCCACCAAGACGTTTTCACTTACGATGATGCCATTAGCCACACGAGTTATTTCTATGCAAGATACAAAGGGCAGCCAAATGACTCCTGAAGTCAATCAGGGCTTAACCCGTGGTTGCAGGCGACAGGCCCTTCGCGTTAAGCTCCGCTGGACGCCTGAGAGTTCCGGGCCGCCTGCGGCGGTGACGTTGGTTTCATGAGCGGTTCTTTCGCTCTTGGGTGTAAGCCCACCACGGTTGAGCGGCGTTGCCATTCATAAAGTCCGTCACCGACATGAAAATGTCCAGAACACATGGATCGTGCTGCGTACCGGTTATCTCGTTGAGTCGACCATAAAGCTCGACTGGATCTTTACCTACCAGATCGCCAGGGGCTTGGATTCCGATCGCACGCAGGTCTTCGGCGAGCGATGGACCAACATTCGGAAGGTCGGTCAGGAGTATAGTTCTGGATCGGTCAACCTTGGATGGATTCATTGCACTCTGGTTTGCGATGATTTTCGTCGGTCGCGTCGGATTTCGTCGTACTCATGTAAGCGTAGACCGGCCTGATCGGGTTCTTCTCAGCGCAGGGCATGCTTGCGGGTAGATTCAAGGTGCGCCCTTATCTCTATTCCAAATCCCAAGGATATCCTACTTATGTCTCGCTTACCATCCTGGAAAACCGCCCGGATTTGGATCGAACGGATGGCCAAGGGCGAGCGATTCAATGCTCCCGTCGCGCAGTTCTGCCAGTCGATCGGCTGCTCGCCGATGACCTCCTACACCCAGTGGAAACGTAAACTCGCTGCTAAGCCCTAAACAGCTCCATTTTGCGTGTGCTGGCCCTCCGAGCCCACCCACGATTAGATCGAGATCAAACTCCCCTCGGGAATCTCCATCCTCATTCCGGTATCGGCCGTTGAATCCATCGCTGCGATCTTCGAGTTCGCGCGTCGCTCGACAAAAACCTGGGGACAGTCCCCGCGTTCTCAGCGGAACGGCGCAAGCCCAATTCCGTCAAATCGGGACATTGATGAAGTTGCATTTTCTTGTTATCGGCAAATGATAGCAGAGCAGCGCAAGCTGCCCGGTGAGTCTAAATATCCAATGGTTTGCCGAATGTTCGAGCGTGGAACACGACACTTGACCCTTCACCGGAGGGCCTCCGGCAGCTTCAAACAAAAGCCCGAAGACTCGTCGTTACCGACGGCCAAGAGCGATTGGGGACAATCGCTCTACCATGGGAGCCAATATTGTTAGCGGCTGCTTAGGGTAGAACGATTGTCCCCAGTCGTTCTACCCGAGGCGAAGCCGAGGAAAGGGCCTCCGGCAGTTTCCACACCCTACAAAGCGATCAGTGCTCGGGAGAAGATTCTTCCGGATCTGACTCCTGCGACTTATGTGACCTGCTGCAACAATTATGCGATCGTCTTGTGGCGACAGGGCAATGGGAATCTCGCAGTACGATTGCTCAGCGAGGCCGCCGCGATCGGACCGAGTCCTCCAGAATTTTTGATTCATAACGCAAAGATCATTCAGGATGAAAATCAGAGCCGCTTAGAGAAGTTTCAAGTCTCAAAAAAATTGATGGGGCTGCTCGATGAATTGGTGAGCAAATCGTTCACGAAATCATCGAAGCCTCTTCGGAAAGGCTACATGCATTTTTCACTCAATGTCGATCCGCCCCCACCGGTGAATGATTTGGATGAATTGCTGAGACTTCATGGCGATGGCCAAAGAATGATCAAGGAAAGATTCACCCAAGATCCAGTCTTTGCAGACGTGCTTCTTAGCCTGAATTGTCCTTACGAGCCGTGGTGTACAAACTGTGGTGGTAAAGGGCGTTTCCGTTGTCCCAATCGCTGCAATCGTGGCGTCGTCTCGGTACCGGTGAAGTCACTTGAAGCAAGAGGGATCCGAGGAGAGCCGATGTATGGAACTCGATTTGTCGATGCCCCTTGTCCCGTTTGCGATGGCAAAGGTGTGGGGGGAAAGTGCACGAAGTGCCTTGGCACGGGAACGAACAACGCAAATAAATAGCTTTTGTTTCGCGAGAAGTCTCTTTTCGGGCCATCGAGGATTGATTGTTGCCCTTGGTGCAGTGGATATCTCCAAAGGCCACGCCAACCCGGGAAAGAGTCCGGTAACTGGCCGGATGCATATAGCCAAGTATCCAAATCTCTGCGCAAGATGCGCTACCCAAAAGCCTGGCGTGCGGTCTTTCCCTAGTAAGTTGCTAGTTGACCAACCCGAGTTTCGCTGAGAGGCTCAGAAGCTCGTTGTTGCTGCTTTCGGGACGTACAAAGCGGGTGTATTCCCTGCTCGCATCGATGCACCCGCCGTCGGCGTAGATCCCAGGTCCGTCCTGGATTTTGCGCATCGCGTTCAAGACTCTCGCATGCTCTATGGGATCTTGCTCGGTTCTACGCATGTGTTCTTGGACTCGTTTCTCGTCCATCCGCCAAATTCCCTCGGGGTCTTGGTAAGCTCCATGACGCCAGTGATAGATCTCTAGGCACTTGAGGTCGAGCGTAAAGCTCTTGTCACGCTTCCAGAAATCAGAGAACACCCCGCGTCCCATATAGAACAACCAGGAGCCTTCGAACCCCAGCGCCTCGGCCGACGCGGGATCTGGATTCTTGAACCACAAGCGATCGCCAGGTACGTAGTAGGACTCTGGCAAAGGCTGCTGTCTTGATCCATACTCGATCATGAACACATCATGGAACTCGCGGGATCGAATCGCGCGCCGTTGGGCTTGGGCCTCGAGCTTAAGGTACAGGCTCGGATGGACTCTCAAGGCTTCTTCGGCGACACCCAGTGCTACAACATACTCCGTGGCGCGATAGCAGGAGAAGGAGTAGACGGTCCCATGTTGGCCCGGTTGAGTGGCCAGTCGCAACGCCTCGATCAGGGACTTGCCTGAATTGACAATGAATCCCCTTTCTTCATCATAAGTCCAATACTCCTCGGGCCGTTCGGCGCCGTAGGCATCGAAGGCCAGAAATGTCTTGCTCGCTGCCCTTGCGATATTGGTTCGGATTCTGATCGAGGACTCCCACTCTTGAAGGCTCGGGTATACAAAGCACTTCGGAGAGGCCAGCATGGCAAGAAGGGTTTCCTCTTCGAGCAATTCGTCGGCAGGTTTGCCGAAATGTTGCTCGAGCTCTTGGGCAAGCATGAGCGTGTTGTATTGCGGGGTCCAACGCGCGAAGGCTTGGGGGGTTAGCCTCAAGCGCACACCGGATCTCGCTTCGTGGTGGCTCGGTTCGATTTCGATCCAAGTTCGGATCGAATCGAGCGCGAGCCACCCGGTGGCCGTGTCCAATGCCCTAAGGTCTTCGATAAAAACGCCTTCGGGTGTCGCGAGAGAGTCGACAGTGGAAGTGCTCATCGGAATCAGGAATCGGCTTCTGTTTCGTCTTCGACTTCGTCGGCAGCACCTGGACCTTCAGGCCCTGCGTATCCGCCCGCCGCGACGATGCCTTGGCGTATCTCCTTGGCGACTTCTTTGTTTTCCATCAAGTAGTTGCGTGCCTTTTCCTTGCCTTGGCCGATGTAGGCATCGCCGTACTTGTACCAGGCCCCACTCTTGGTGAGGATCTTGTGGGCGATGCCCAGGTCGATCAAGTCCCCTTCGTAGCTGATGCCATTGGTGTGCATCATGTCGAACTCAGCGACTCGAAAAGGTGGCGCAATTTTGTTCTTGACGATCTTGGTTTTGACCCGTTGACCGACGACCTCTTCCCCATCCTTGAGCTGCCCAATCCGACGGACATCGACACGTACCGAAGCGTAGAACTTCAAAGCCCGACCGCCAGGGGTCGTTTCGGGACTGCCGTAGCTCATCCCACCGATCTTCTCACGGATCTGGTTGATGAAGATCACAGAGGTCTTGCTTCGGGCGATCGCTCCTGTGAGCTTGCGCATCGATTGACTCATCAATCGTGCTTGAAGCCCGACGTGCGCATCGCCAATCTCTCCCTCGAGTTCCTGGCGCGGAACCAGCGCCGCGACCGAGTCGATCACGACCACATCGACCGCGTTGCTCTTGACGAGCATCTCCGTGATTTGCATCGCCTCTTCACCACTGCTCGGTTGGCTCACGAGCAACGTATGGAGCTCCACACCGAGCTTCTTGCCCCAGCTAGGGTCAAACGCATGCTCCGCATCGATGATCGCCGCGATACCACCAGCCTTTTGTGCCTCGGCGCACACGTGCAAGGCAATCGTGGTTTTACCGCTCGACTCTGGGCCAAAGATCTCGATAATCCGACCGCGTGGCAAGCCGATCCCACCGAGGGCCAAGTCCATCGAGAGCGACCCAGTACTGATCCCTTGGATCTTCAACTGCGTCTCGCCCCCCAAAGGCATGATCGAACCCTCGCCAAATTGCTTTTCAATCTGCTGCAATGTGGACTTCAGGTTCGGCTCCTTTTTCAGGATGCTCTCCAAGCCAGTTACCGGCTCGACTGGTGCTTTGTCTTTCTTTTTAATCCCAGAACCTTTTCCTGATGATGCAGCCACGGCAAGTCTCCTTTTCTTTCCAGCGGACCTATGCCCGCTTCTTCCTTCATATCCAAAACTGTTTGTCCATGCTAACGCTTTGAGGCAACGCCAACAACTACCTTAAACATCGCCTAGGGTCGTGACACCTTTGGTCACAGCCAAATTCCATTGGAGAAAAAACGCCAAAATTATTTCGACTCTAGGCGCAAAAAAACCTGGAAGATTCGGCATCTCCCAGGTCTTTGTTGGTTTTAGCTAGCTTTGGTTTAGAGGTATTTGGCCAAGCGTGCACACAGGTCGGCCGTTCGGCAGCTATATCCCCATTCGTTGTCGTACCACGAGACGACCTTGATCATCTTGCCCTTGTCGCCAAGGACTTGGGTGAAGTCGGCCGCGAAAATGCTGCTGTGCGGATCGTCGATGATATCGCTCGATACGATCGGATCCTCGGTGTAGCACAAGATCCCCTTCAAGCTTCCCTCGGCTGCCGCTTTTACCGCTGCATTGATCTCCGCGACGGTCGTCTCAACCTTCAGATTGACGGTCAAGTCGACGACCGAGCCGGTCGCAACAGGGACCCGCATGGCGATCCCCGTCAACTTGCCCTTGAGCTCCGGAATGACCAAACCGACTGCAGAGGCTGCGCCGGTGGACGTCGGGATGATGTTCAGGGCCGCGGCGCGGGCTCGGTAAGGATCCGAGTGCGGAAGATCCTGGACCTTCTGGTCGTTGGTGTAGGCATGGACGGTGGTCATCAGTCCACTCTCGATTCCGAAACTCTCGTGGAGAACCTTGGCCACCGGCGCCAAGCAATTGGTGGTGCACGATGCGTTCGAGACGCAGAGCATGTCTTTGGTGAGTTTGTGGTCGTTGACCCCAAGAACGCAAGTCAAATCCGCACCATCTTTGGCAGGAGCGCTCAAGACGACTCGCTTGCAACCTGCAGCAAGGTGGGAGTCATAACCGGGCTTACCATCTTTGGATCGACCGGTAAAAAATCCGGTGCTCTCAATCACGATGTCGACCTTGTTCTCACCCCAAGGAAGCTTCGATGGATCCTTTTCGGCCAAAGCCAGGATCTTCTTGCCGTTGACGATCAAGTGCTTATCATCGTACTCGACCTTGCCGTCGTATCGGCCGTGAACACTGTCGTATTTGAGCAGCGTAGCGAGCATTTGGTTGTCGGTCAGGTCGTTGATCGCGACGACTTCGAACTCGCTTGAACGGGCCATCAAATTCCGAAAAGTCAAACGACCGATCCGCCCAAAGCCATTGATCGCGATTCGAGTTACCACTGAGTGATTCTCCGACAAAAAAGAGGATGAAGTTTCTGATCAAGAAGAATATAGCGACGCGCACAGAGCGATTCAATCACAACTCGATTCGCATGGCTCTGCTGTTCTCCTTGGCAATCATCGATGCTAATCGAATATCGGTGCGAATCGAAGCGACCCTTGGGCGTCTAGCCCGCACCCTATGAGGCTACATCGAAAGAGCCGTTTGGGCGCAAACGCCTCAAACCTGCCGCAAAACGGCTTTATGGGTCGATAAAGTCGCTTAACAAGCCACACCCTCGATCAGCGACCGGCGCGCGCGATGCTCTGAGTTTTTAGGGATTACCGCGGATCATGGCGCAAATCCAACACGCGTTTGGATTTGCCCTCCATCCTCGGCAGACTCCCCTCGTCGAGGCGTCGGACTTCGACTCGCAACTGCAAGCGACTCAAAAGATCCTTCGATAACTGCTCCTGAACGTCCTCTCGGGCCTCGATCTGCAAATGCAGCTCGTCGAGCGCTCCGGATTTGCTCAAGACCAATCGGTACTCGCCAATGCTCGGATACTCCCGGACAATCGCATCGATGCTCGAAGGAAAAATGTTCACGCCCCGTACGACGATCATCCCATCGAGCCGCCCCAAGATGCCTTGCTCGAGCCTCACGAAAGAGGTACCCCAGGTGGCCTGTTGGGCCGTCGATGTCGGGTAACTCGGCCGGACCAAATCGCCGGTGCGGTATCGCAAAACCGGTGCGCCGAGGCGCCCGAGACTCGTCAGAACCAGCTCCCGAACCTCCGACTTTCCCAGATCCGATGGGGTTATCGTCTCTGAGGATACCGGCAGGTACTCGGCGATGAATTCCGTTTCGATCACGTGCAAGGCTCGACCGTCTCGGCTGCCAAAACCCCAGGGACCGATTTCCGTAGCCCCCGCATGGTCCATGACCTGAGCCCCATAAAGTTCCTCGATCGCTTGGCGAACGCTCGGTACGCTCCCGCCGGGCTCACCGGCGACAAACACGCATCGGATCGAGGATTGCGCTAGCCCCTTGCCGATCGATTCGGCCAGTTGCCCTAGGTGGATCGCATAGCTCGGGGTGCTGAACAAAACACTCGGCTCTGAACTGTGGATCAAATCGATCCGGGCCTCGCTGGACATCCCGCCCGATGGGATGACCATGCAGCGGCGTTGCAAACACGCATCGTGGGCGCTCCAAAAACCGATGAACGGGCCGAACGAAAAAGCCATCAGCACCCGATCGTGCTCGGTAATCGCACAAGCATCCAAAACATACTGCCAAACGTCGACCCACCATTGCCAATCCGACTCGGTATCGAGGATCACCATCGGTCGGCCTCGCGTGCCGCTGGTCCGATGGTAGCGACGGTACTCGTTCGCTGGGTAACTGTGATGCTTGGCTACCCCGGAAATCTGATCGCTGATCCACTCGGATTTGCTCGTCAGTGGGAACTGGGCAAATTGATCGAGCGAACTGAGTTCGAGTCGATCGGTTTGATACCGTTGGCGGTAAAACGCGTTCTCGGGCAGGACCTTGGCCAACAAGGCATTGAGCCTTTTGAGTTGCCAAGCCTCCAAGGCATCGCGGCTAGCTAGCTGCCAACGCTCCCGGTTTTCTCGCTCTGCAGTAAAATTCGCTTGGGTGGAACTCATAAGTCCTTATTGCCGACGGATCCGCTTCGAAAATTCCGGATCGTCCGCGTAAGCCTGAGCCAATGGGTTGATCTGCGCCTGGCTCCGAGCATACTCGAAGGTGCCTTGGATTTCGAGTAGCCCAAGTTCATAGGCCAATCGATCCGAATGCCCCGGCAACAACACCCGCCAATCGACCGGAACACGGCCCGGTCGAAGTTGATTGACATGGTCGACCAAATTGGTCGTGCAGTTGTTCGTCAGCGAATCGTAGTACTCGGGATCCTTATGCAGTTTATTGACCCTCGCGAGCATGTCGACCAAAAGATCTTGGACTTGCTGAGGATCCGCCCTACCGGGATACAAGTAAACGTCGACGTTGCGTACGAGAGTGCGCAAAAGGATCATGTCCCGTTCGTCAGCGACAATGTAAGTCAGGGGAAATCGACGCCCTGCGCCGGCAACGGCCGAATAGTCCTGGTCATGCTCCAGACGAGCTTCCACCGAAACCACAAAGTGCCGACCATCGGCGAGCCCGAAACTGAGCATCGTATGGGCGAGCAAGGCCGTCTCTTTGAAGGGAACAATGATGAAATCAACGGTCTTTACGTCCGAAAGAGCAAAGCGCAAATCGTAGTGACGCACATCATAGTCCGACTCGCTGCGGTATCGGCAGTTCCGCACGTTGCGTATCGTGATCGTCTCGTCGTCGAACTCCACATACGGAAGAATCATCAAGTCGGCGCGCCACGGTCGACGGTGGACGCGCTCGAGCAACGGTTCGGTCCCACCACTCTTGAGGAATCCAACGAGCGAGTTTTCACTCAAACCCTTGGCAAGCCGAGTCGAGCACCCCAGGAAGCAAAGATGCAAGAGTCCCAAAGCCAGCAGTTGAGCCAACCCTGCAAGCTTGCGACTACCGCGATGGGCTTTGACCGGAGAAGTCATAGCTGGTGCTCCGCCCTACGCTTCCGGGACGATAAGTAGGACTCGGGGACGTTCCATTCCCCGGGGGAGCAATCGAGGATCCACCCAAGGGGACCGATAACGGAGCATTGCCCTGAGGAAACTGAGCCTGAGGAAGCTGAGCCGCGGGGGTGTAAACCCCCGGTGCTGCGTTGCCTTGCGCGTTGGATTGCGGCAATGGTCCCGGTGGCAACGTGGTAGTCGGCAACGTGGTAGTCGGCAACGTGGTAGTCGGCAACGCGCTAGAGGACGATCGCATCCCCTGCGGGGGCAAGTTGCCCTGCGGTGGAAGCATCCCCTGCGGAGGCATCATGCCCTGCGGAGGAAGCATCCCTTGCGGAGGAGTCATCGATTGCGGTGGAAGGATGCCCTGTGGGGAAAGTGAGCCTTGAGGGGGCATCATCCCCTGCGGTGGCATCATCCCCTGCGGTGGCAGCATGCCCTGCGGTGGCAGCATGCCCTGCGGTGGAGTCATCCCTTGTGGTGGAAGCATCCCCTGGGGAGCAAGCGAGCCGGCCGAAGAATAATTCGATGGCGTGTTGGCCGCCGCCGGGGCGGGCGCCGGTGGGAGCGATGGTGTTCCCACAGGGAGGTTGCTAGGTCCGCCATAGGCTGCGGGCAGATTGGGAATTCCCGTTCCTATCGGAGTTGCGCCCGCGGTGTATACGCCGTTGGCCGGAGGTGTTGAGCCGTAGGGGCTCGATGCATAAGGGTTCGGGGTATTCGGGTTCGGGGTATTAGGGGGCGGGACCGACAGGGCAGTCGCTGGCATCCCCGTCGTGGAACGGTTCGGTGGAATATTAAAATTCCCAGGAGTAAAGCCGTTGTTGCTTGCCGCCGCGCCAGGGATAGGCAAGCCGTTGGGACTGCCTGCCATCGAGTTGCTGGACGTCCCTGGGGGGCGCGTTGCCATCGACTGGTTGGGAAGGGGGCTTGGAGTGTTTCGCGAGGCTGGACTCACAGGCCCGCTCGAGGCTGCACTATTCGACATTGCGGGGCCCGACATTGCAGGGCCCGACCCCGAGGAGTCTTGGACCAGCGTCGTTGCGCTCGAGCCGGGTAAATTCGTCGGGGGTTTGCTCCCTAGGAGCTTATCCTGCGAGGGTTTTTTGGACCAGGGAAACATATCGGCGCCTGGCATTTTCCAAGCTTTGCAGCCGGTTTGTGAGCCGGCAAGCACCGCGAGCAACAGACCAGAGCGGACCCAAATTGGAAAACGACTGTGCATGGCGAATCCATCCTCGCAAAGCGAACCTTGAACCGAAATCCTTCCGGGTGTTTCCCCGAGAAGATCCCCTATGACTCGAGTCGCCGACGCTTGCTACAATCGTCGGTACCCACCAAATCCATTTAGGATTCTCCGGGGGTAGTAACAAAACCGAGGTTGGCAAGTCAACGTCGGTTCGGGCAAGTCTTATGCACCTCATAAAAAGCGATCCGCGATCCACGCCATGAAATCGGAACATGAAATCGAAATTCGGGTCCACTACCACGAGGTCGATGGCCAAGCCCGCGTTCACAACGCTCAGTACTTGAACTACTTTGAACGAGGCCGCGTCGAGATGCTTCGAGCCTCAGGGCTCTCGTACCTGGAGTTCGAGCAAAGCGGAATTCTCCTCGTGGTCCGAAGTATGGAGGTCCAGTTCCTCATGCCGGCTCTCTTCGACGACCTCTTGGTACTCAACACCCGGATCGAATACTGCCACGGAGCCCGTATCGAGCATCATTATCGATTGGTCCGAAAACATGCCGATGGGATCGGAGAAGACTTGATCGTCACGGCCAGAAGTCAAATTGCAAGCATCGATCGGACAGGCAAAGTGCAGCGGCTACCCCCGATCCTCCAACTCAATATCCGCCCCAGGCGAGACCTTTAAGGCTCCGCCGAATGCCAATAAAAAAACCCTCAGTGAGCACACCGAGGGTTTTTTAGTTGGATTGAAATCCGTGCCTGCGACGCTAGAGTCGACTACACGAGTTCCTTCTTCGCGCCGATCAGAGTTCTTAGTCTCTCTGCGAGTAGGCGGGCATCGAAGGGCTTCTTGAACGTTTCATTGATGCTGGAACGATCAAAGCTCATCGTGTTTCCGTCGTCGGGAAGCAGAGCGATCAGAACGATTTCGGAGAAGTCGGCATTCTTGCGCAAGTTCTGGCAGATTTGCAACGCTTCGAGCTTGCCGACCGAGAAGTCGACAATCATGCAATCTGGGTGAAAACTCTCTGCTTGAATTCCTGCCTCGAAACCGCTCGCGGCGACCTGAACTTTAAAGCTTTTTTCCAGAGGAAGTTCTCGCTTCAAATTCTCGATCAAAACCTGATCTTGTGCAACGATCAGGACTTTCGCCATGGCCTCATCTTCCAAATCTCCAAGAGGCATTCCATGCTCCTTGAGAAATTTGATCAGATACTCGCGGGGTATGCGACGGTCTTGTGAACCGGGGATGCGGTACCCCTTGAGTCGGCCGGAGTCGAACCACTTGCTGACGGTTCTCGGGGCCACCTTGCAGATCTTCGCGACCTGGCCTGTGGTGAACACCTTCATATTCTTGGTCTCCGTTACCTTCCAATTATGAAATCGAGTCAGAGCCGTTACCTGTCAAGTAACAGCCCAGGACAGTGGTTGCCCTTGTCGAATTTACCTCTTGCAAGGCTCAAACAACTGGGTCAGGGCATTTACGTTGTTGGACGCTCGGTCGTCGGCTTGCAATCCGATCCATCGGCCTGCAAGCGACTCAAAGTTTTTCCTGTTCCTGCTCCTTCGACCCCACAACGATCCGGGTTTCGCTCGAACATCGCACCCCTACGACGCACTGCTCGATCCGGAATTATCGCTGGGCCAAATGCGGCCGAGAAATCCAAACACTCGAATTGGAATCGAATATGCCTGCGATGCGGTCGTACGGAAAACCGATCTCAAACATGACGCAAAGTGCCTTGGCGGCACCAAACGCTTAAGATTCCCCCCTTGCTTTGTCTCCCCCGGCTCGACCGAACTGGACTTGACTCCTTCAAGCCGTCCAGCGCAGTACAGGCCGTCCAGGAGCTACTTTCGTTTCAAACCGGGTGATTACTTTAGAAAGAATCTTCGCTTGACTCAGTAACCACGGAATTTCAAGCAGAGCATTCAGGCTCCCGTAACCTTTTCAATTTTTAACGAAGATCGATTGGGAATCTGTGAAGTTCCCGCTTTTGTTAGGCCGAAATCCTCGCCCCAGCCGAAACCATCAGCAGGAAGACCGGTCGTAAACGACCACCAAGAGCCATTGGGGACAATGGCTCTACACTGCCGAGAAACGATCCTCAGGTATCGATCCCCGAATCGGGCTTGGCAGGCTTGGTCTGCTTCTCCTCGGTCTGTTTCTTCTCCCGCCACGGCTTCTTGGCCTCGTAGCCCTTGAGCTCCTCTTTGAGCTGATCGAGCTGCTCGTTCTCTTCCTGTCCCCCCAATTCCACCGCCTTGGTCGACCATTCGACCGCTTTGTCGAATTGCCCTAACTCCGCATAAGCCGCCGCAAGAGTACTCAAAATGTGCGACTTCTTGTACTCGGTCAGCTCGCAGGCCCTCAGACCAGTTTGCAAGGCCCGGTCGCCATTTCGGACCGAATCCTCTGGGCTCGTCGAAAGCACCCAGGACAAATTGTTCAATACCCCCGACAAATCCTCTTCGTCCTCCGGAATATTCTTGATGGCCTCCTCGTAATCGCCAATCGCATCGGCGTGACGACCCAAAGCCAACAACACATCCCCCCGAAGCCTTAAAGCTTGCCAGTCGGTGGGCTCGGCCTGAATCAACCGCTCGGCAATCCGCATCGCTTTGCGAGGACGATCATCCATTTGGTACATGGAGGCTAGCTGCATGAGCAACATGCGGTTCTCGGGATTGAGCTGAACCAGACGCTCCAACTCTCCGATCGCATCGGACATCCGCTTTTCTTGGATGGCAATGTCCATCCTCAAAAACGCTAGATCGGGGATTTCAGGACGCTTTTCCTCCAAGTAACCGATGTCCTTTTTGGCTTGCTCGTAATCTTTGAGTGCCAAGCTGATTCGGGCCCGGTTCAAGTAAGCATCGAGATTTTCCCCATCGAGTTCGATCGCCTTGTCGGAGTCTTTCTTGGCCGATTCAAGCCATGTTTTTCGATCTTCTGGCCCGGAATTTCCTAGGCTGGCCTTGGTAAGCCAAACGCTCGCTCGCAACGCGTAGAGCAGACTCGATTCGGGTTGCTTTTGGATTCTCTCGCTCAAGAGCGCTTCGGCTTGGTCCATCTTTTCGCTCTGAGCGAACATCATGACCAAACGGCGAAGCGCATACTCGTTCGTCGGATCGGACTCCAAGAACTTTCGAATCGTCGCTTCGGCTTCCTCAAGCCGTCCGACCGAGGCCAGGGATTCGACGGTCAGTTGGATCGCTTTTTCATTTTCCGGATCGGCTTCGATCGCCTTGAGCAGATCGTCGATTCGATCATCGACATCCTGCCGAGAAACCGATCGCATGATGATGACTTCGGAAAGTTTCTTTTTGACTTCCGGATCGCGTTCTCCCGCATCGACCATGGCCTGGAGCTTGACGCGAGCCAAATCGAGCGCTTCGCCCCCCTTGTTGATTTCCTGCCGGAGCAAGTGGATCCGGGCCTTGAGCACGTAAGCGTCGACAATCTCAGGGTCCGACTCGATGGCAGCTTGCAAGTCCTGCATCGCCTCGTTGGTGACCTTGGTCACCCGTGCGGCCGGCAAGCGCGCTGCGGCAAGCTCCTCGAGGGTGCTCTGGGCTCGTTGGAAATGTGCCGCGCCGAGCATCTTTTTCGCATCGGCGGAGTCGAGTTCATCAAGCCCCAATTCGAGCGCTTTTTTGCAAAGCTCGATGACTTTTCCAAGCGACTCTTTGGAGGCCTCGGTCACTCGCAGCCGGCTGGCCTCCTCGAACGCCTCGGATCCCTTGTAGTCGTCAATCGCCGCTGCGGCCTGGGGCTTGTCCTGCCCACGAACCAAACTCGTTCCGAAAAACGGGACCCCAAGCAGCACCACACCCAGTGGACCAGCAGCCAGAATTCGACCGAAACCTTTTAGGACAACCACAATATACCTCTTAAGCGGAGAATGGACGCAATAACCCTTGGGTTTCCGAACGACCTCGAGGGTCGCTCCATTGACAAAAAGGAGCGATCCTTTTGTATTGTAGCCTGTGGCCTACTGGCGGTGGTAGCCCAGCAACCACGCCCAGAGCCGCCGGTCCCTATCGAGCCGGTAAGTAACCCCACGGAAAACCACTCCGATGAACTCGCAAAACTCCGATTCCTTTCAAAGGTTCCACCTGGACCCCTCCGACGATGGATCGGTCCTGGAAAGAGCCCTGAAAAAAAGGCTCAGCGATTGGAGCTGGGGCCAGGTGCGTGAGTCGATTCGACTCCGTAAAGTCCAAGTCAACGGCAACCTCTGCTTGGACCCGGTCCGCAAAGTAACCTCCAAAGATGTCATCAAACTCTGGAAAGAGTCGCTCCCCAAACCCATCGAAGCGACCGATATCCGAATCGCCTACGTCGATGAGTTTCTCGTCGTCGTCGAAAAACCCGCTGGCATCACCAGTGTCCGACACTTCGAAGAACGAAACCTCTCGGAGAAACGTCGACAACTCCAGCCAACCCTCGAAGAACTCGTCCCGCTGGCGCTCATGCACCACTTCCAGGACAAGTCGCATTGGAATAAACCCCATACCAACGACGACGATAACTCAGGGCCCAGGCGGACCAAACGTATCCCAGGAACCCCACGCGAATTCAAAGACATCAAATCCGAGGATCGCCGCAACCTCGAACACCGACTCAAACGCTACAACGTCATCGCCGTTCACCGCTTAGACCGAGATACCAGCGGCTTGATGCTCTTTGCTCGCACGCCAAGCATCGCTCAAGGCTTCATCGAAACCTTCAAACACCACAAAGTCATTCGCAAATACCACGCGGTCGTCCACGGCCATCCCCAACAACAAACCTTCAACACCACGCTCATCCGCGACCGTGGCGATGGTCACCGAGGCACCAAACCCCCAGAAATCCAAACCCCTGACCCCACCGAACAACAAGCCATCACCCACATTCGGCCCCTCGAAACCATCGGTCCCTACAGCTTGATCGAATGCCAACTCGAAACAGGACGAACCCACCAAATCCGTATCCACCTGGCCGAAGCCGGCCACCTGCTCTGCGGCGATGCGATCTACTCGAAAAAAGCCGATGGCACAATCGTCCAAGACCAAAGCGGGGCGCCCCGCCAAGCACTCCACTCGGCCACCCTTGCCTTCGCTCACCCAATCTCCAACGAAAAACTCGAATTCAAAATGTCCTGGCCATCCGACTTGCACCGATGGCTTTCGAAACTCCGACTCAATGCACCGCGCTGAGCGACCAAACATCGCGCTGAGCGACCGATCGATTCCAAGCAGCAACCAACCACCCAACCACCAAAGCCGATCCGAATGCCACATCTTTTCGACCCCTTTGTCCTCAAAGACGTCACCCTGAGAAACCGAATCGCGGTCTCTCCCATGTGCCAATACATGTCCGACCAAGGTGCAGCGAACGCATGGCACCAAATCCACTACGGTAGCTTAGCCCGCGGTGGAGCAGGGCTGGTCGTCGTCGAAGCCACTGCCGTCGCCCCCGAAGGCCGCATCTCCTGGGCCGATGCAGGCTTGTGGAATGACCAACAAGCCGCAGCCCTCGAACCGATCGTCCAAGAAATCAAACGCTGGGGAGCCGTTCCCGGCATCCAACTTGCCCACGCAGGACGAAAAGCCTCCGCAAATCGCCCCTGGGAAGGGGACGACCATATCCCCGAGGGCCAACCCAACTCCTGGACGACCATCGCCCCCTCGGCCATCCCCTACGGAGCCAACCTTTCGCGCGTCCCTCAAGCCATGTCCATCGAGGATATCGCAAGGGTCCAAGCCGATATGGCCAGCGCCGTCCAACGTGCCAAAGACGTCGGCTTCGAATGGCTCCAACTCCACTTCGCTCACGGCTACCTCGCCCAAAACTTTTGGTCACCCAAATCCAACCATCGCCAAGACCTCTACGGGGGCAATGCCCAAAACCGAGGACGCTACCTGCTCGAAACCCTCGCCGCTGCTCGCAAGGTCTGGCCCGAAAACAAACCCCTCACGGCCCGAATGGGAGTGATCGATTTTGACGGTGACGATGAAACCATGCTCAGCGAGTCGATCGATCTACTCAAAGTGATGAAAGCCCAGGGCCTCGATTCGGTCGACGTTTCGATGGGATTCAATACCCCCAACGCAAACGTCCCCTGGGGACCAAACCTCCTCGAAGACATCGCCGCCCGAGTCCTTCGCGAAACCCAACTTCCAGGCTCTACGAGTTGGTTCATCCACGGTCCGACCGCGGCGGATCGGATGATCCGTGAAGGTAAAATCGATCTGGCCATGATCGGACGCCCTCTGCTGTCGGACCCCCACTGGCCCTACCACGCGGCCAAGGAACTCCAGCTCGAGGATGCCGCATGGAAAACCCTCCCAGCACCCTACGCACACTGGCTCAAAGCCTACCGCTAAGTCGACCTACCCCCTAAGTCGACTTGGGCGCTCTGCGGCCGTTTAGAAAGACTCCAAGCCAAGTGTTTCTGACCAATAGTTGGTAACTCAAGAGCAGCAGTCCAATCGATGCGAAGCTGATGATAAGCAACTTCAAATACGCATTTCCATCGGTCCAAGCCAACTGCGATTGAAGCACGATCACCAGCGGAAGATGCGCGACATAAAGCCAATACGAGGAGTCGGAGAGATAACGAATCCAAGGCGTCTGCTCCCGAACGCAACTTCGGAATAAACCGATGCAAGAGATCGACATGCACCAAGCAAACAGCGACTGGCTCAAGACCGAAAGCGGCAAGACCCATCCCTTGCCAATCCACTGGTCTCTCAACCCATACTTGCCCAGATTGATTTCCAAAGCGATCGGAAAGAGAACCAGCATCGTCCATGGCAAGAGCCATCGCCAGCTCTGACCCAATCGAGCGCCGGTATCCTGCCCGAGGTAATAGCCAACGCCGAACAAAAAGAAAACCGCATAATAAGCGAAAACCTGCGGTGCTGGGATCAATCCGACGGACGTATCCGGACCAAAGATAAATCCGATCGTCCCCATGAAATAAAGTGGGACCATCGTCACGAGCATCCAGAACAACAAGGCCACCGGCGAGTAAAGCCCAAGCGAACTCCACTCGACAGGTTGTTGGCTCCAGAACGAACGGATCGAACCAAAGACCCATTGAAGGATCACAAGAAAGACCGCAAACCACCACAGGAACCACAAAAACCAAAGAAAAGAAAATGCAGGATAAGTCGCCAACCACATCGCGATCGCCCTAGGGGTGCTCTGTGTCGGTGCCGAAGCATCCGGAGAACTCCCAACGGGCACCTGCTCCACATCGGTCTGCTTGGCCGGCTCGATCAAGTTCCGTTCGACCAATGCGTTTTCAATCAGCGCTCTGCCATCCTTGATATCGGCCAACTCCCGTCGGACCGAGAGCAACCCACCGATGTACTGGACCATCTTGGTATCGACCCGAAGGCTGTTGATGGGGGTCTCCCCATTGCTGTTCCTCTTGGTGATGTCAGCCCCTTGCTCAAGCAGATACTCCACGAGTGGGTAGTTGCCGAAGAACATCGATGCGTGCAGAGCGGTGTTCCCGTCAGGGTTGCTCAAACTCGGGTCGCATCCCATCTCGATCAATACACGAACGCTCTCGAGATCTCCTTGGATCGCCGCCCAGCTCAAAACGGTCGTCTGAAATTGCGGGTGTAGGTCCGTAAAGGCGGTTCCGTTCTCAAGGTGGACTCTGACCGCATCGGACCGATGCTGCTGAATGGCTACCCAAATACTCTGCTCAGGCGGTAGACTCTCGGTTGCCATCAAGCGGCGCTGATTGCTCTCCGAGAGCCCCTTGAGGATCGCCAAATTGCACAGCGGAACCAACGTCATCGAACCGACCAAACAGGGCAAGAAGACTCGTCGAAACCGATGCGATACGAGTGCCAGGGCGCCCCGTTTTTTCCAAAGCATCGCGGTGAAAAAACCGCTGATGATAAAGAACAACGGCATGCGAAACCCATGCACCCAAGACTGAAAAACATACATCGCGCCGTTGGCCGACGGATCCTGGACAAACCAAGGAAAGCCCAACGCAAGCGACAGCGCTCCATGGTAGACGATCCCGAGCATCATGGCGCTTGCTCGCAATGCATCCAAATCATGCCGCCGCTCAGTTGGGCTTGTCGGTGAACTCAAGAACTCTCTCCCCTTCATCATGAAAACCTATCGGACGACCGATTCACCATCCTAAGTGAATCGCACAAAGACAACGAAGCTTACCAGAGTAGCTTTACTTTTGTATCCATGTGTAAAATCGAGACGAAACCTCTCGAAGCTCCCAAAAGCCTCCCGTCGGGCTCGCCCCGTCGGAGGCAGAAGTTAGCAGCTAGAAGCCTCCCGTCGGGCTCGCCCCGTCGGAGGCAGAAGTTAGCAGCTAGAAGCCTCCCGTCGGGCTCGCCCCGTCGGAGGCAGAAGTTCGCGGCTAGAAACCTCCCGTCGGGCTCGCCCCGTCGGAGGCAGAAGTTCGCGGCTAGAAGCCTCCCGTCGGGCTCGCCCCGTCGGAGGCAGAAGTTCGCGGCTAGAAGCCTCCCGTCGGGCTCGCCCCGTCGGAGGCAGAAGTTCGCGGCTAGAAGCCTCCCGTCAGGCTCGCCCCGTCGGAGGCAGAAGTTCGCAGCTAGAAGCCTCCCGTCGGGCTCGTCCCGTCGGAGGCGGAAGTTCGCAGCTAGAAGCCTCCCGTCAGGCTCGTCCCGTCGGAGGCGGAAGTTCGCAGCTAGAAGCCTCCCGTCAGGCTCGTCCCGGCGGAGGCAGAACTTGCAGCTACCCAAAAGCTGCCCCAGCGCGCTTTCCTTTATCTTTCTCCAGCCCAAAGGGCGGGAGAAAGATAAAGGGAGAGCAAGGCAGTTGCAGACCATTCCGCCGGAGAGCTATACTCATCGACGATTACCGATCCATCTTTTTACACCCAAGGATTCAAGAATGCTCCCCTCGGTTCTTCTGGTAGAAGACGATCTAGAACTCGCCGAGATCGTTCGCGACTACCTCACCGAAAACGGATTCTCCGTTTTGGTCGAAACCCGAGGGGATACCGCCACACAACGAATCATCAGCGAAACTCCAGACCTAGTCGTGCTCGACGTCAACCTGCCAGGAATGGACGGGTTTTCCGTCTGCCGTATGGTGCGAGAACTCTACTCAGGGGCCATCGTCATGCTCACGGCCCGAAACGAAGAGGTCGACGAAATTCTCGGACTGGAATTCGGAGCCGACGACTATCTAACCAAACCGGTTCGGCCCCGCGTTCTGCTTGCAAGACTCCGAACCCACCTGAAAAAAATTCCCTCGGTAAACTCCGGAACGGAAGATGCGATCAAACTCGGAGGCTTGGAAATCTTTCCCTCGCGCCGCCATACGGAACTGCGCGGATCTCCCGTCGTTCTCTCGACCGCAGAATTCGACCTGCTGGTATTCCTGGCTGAAAGGGCTGGGAAAATCGTCAGTCGCGTTGAGCTCTACCAAGCTCTCCAAGGCGAGATGTATGATCCCCAAGACCGCTCGATCGATCTTAGGATCTCCAGGTTGCGACGCAAACTCGGCGATACCCAGAGCAATCCCACCCGAATCAAATCCATCCGAGGAGCCGGTTACCTGCTTTCGATTGAACCATGATCTAAACCATGATCCGCCTGTTCCTGAAATTCCTCCTGCTGATCATCTTGATCCTCTTTGCAACCAAGTGGTCCTTTGAGGCGATCCTAGCTAGTCAGCTAATCGCCGACCGGGAACGCGTGATCACGCAAGTCCACTTAGGTGGCATGCACTTGATCGCCAAAGAACTCCTCTTGGCCCCCGAGGATCGCGTCGAGTCGTTGCTCGAAAAAATCCGATTGCAGTTTCGCGCGCCGCTGGAAATTCGCCCACTGAGTGAATTGGCCCCCGATCAAGAGCGAAAACTCAAACTGCTCCGAGGACACTTTTACGAGTTTCAAAACACCAATAACGAGCACCTGGGTGTCTCCCTGGACGCCCAACACTACCTTCGACTAGGCCCATTTACCGATTACTCGGTCTTCGAATTCGAGGATTCTCTCTGGGGCTGGCTTCGGTTGTTGGCCTTGAAAGTCGATCCGTCGGACCAGTCCCAGCAGACCCTAGATGAACTCTCGGCTGAATTCGGTTTACCTCTCTCGATCCAATCCCGCGAGGGACTACCGAAATCTGCGATCGACCGGTTGGAAATCGGCCGTGAAGTCGTTTTTTACGCCGAGCAAGGTTCTTTTTACGCCGCAACCCTTCTAGTCGATAACACAAAATGCTTGCGCGTAGGCCCTCTCCCTGAATTCCAAGACGTTACCAAACGGGCCTCAAACACGACGTTGACAGGCTCGCTGTTGGTCTCGGCTATCTTGATCGGAGGTCTCATTGCGAACCTGTCGAGAAAGTTTCGCAATATCGAAAATGTCGCAGGATCGTTTTCTCGCGGAAATCTCGCTGCTCGTGTCGATGTTTCAAAATCCGGGGAAGCCAAACAACTTGCGATGGCCTTTAACTCGATGGCAGCCAAGACCGAGAAGATGATCCGCGCCAGGAGGGAATTGCTCCAAATGGTCTCCCACGAACTGCGAACTCCTTTAGCCAGACTTCGCTTTGCGGCCGATCTGATCGATGCAAACTCGGCCGACGCGAAAACCAATCGACGCATGGCGATCATCCAACATTCGATCGATGATCTCGACACCATCGTGAGCGAAATCCTCGAGTATGTTCAAAACAAAGAAGAGCTCGAACTCCGATCCCAAGAATGGGTCGATGTCCGCCGGACCATCGAACCTTTATCCCTGGCCCTCGCAGAGGAATCACCCCATCTGAAACTCGAATTTCTTCCCAGCGATCCAGACCAATCACCCATGATCTTCGCCGATCGAATCGCCTTTGTACGGGTCGCGAAAAACCTCATCGGAAACGCGCAACGCTACGCCAAATCCACGCTCAGAATTCGAGCGTACGACACCCCGCACCCCAGCGACCCCTCCAAAACCAGTACATGCGTCGAATTCGATGACGATGGCCCAGGGATCCCTGAAAGCAAATGGCTCGAGGTGCTCGAACCCTTTGTCCGACTCTCCGAAACCGGGCAATCCCGGTCTCACCCCGGGCAACAGGACCGAGCTTCCAATCAAAGCACACCGATTAGCTACGCGGGAATCGGACTAGGATTGGCAATCGTCAACCGAATCCTCAAACAACACAACGGTTCGCTCGAGATCACCCAAAGCCCCCTTGGCGGGTGCTCTGTGCGAACTTTTTGGCCATGCCCCAAGGATCGCATCCTCTAGGCTCAAAAAGAAACGACGAGTCTTTCTGCCCCCCTAAGGCTTAGCGACCTTGCTCGACTCCTCAAGCACCCGCAATACATTCCCGTAGAGCACCTTGTGGATCGCCTCTTCCTCATACCCACGCCTTAACAAAAGCTCTGTCAAAACAGGATACTTCGAAACATCTTCCATCCCCACCGGAAGTTTTGATATGCCATCGAAATCCGAGCCCAATCCTACATGGTCGATTCCAGCGACGCGAATCACATGCTCGATATGATCGACTAGAATCTCCGCCTGCCCGGCCGGATAAGGATGCTTCAACTGCCATTGCTTGAGCTCCCGCTCCTGCTGCTCTTTGCTCTCGGGATACTTCAGCTTGAGCTCCTTGCGATACGCCGATTGCTCCAGCAACACTCCCGCCGACTCGGGTACCACAAAACCAGAGAAGAAATTGATCATCACCACCCCTCCATTCTTAGGTAACTCCACGAGCACCTCGTCGGGGACGTTCCGAGGATGATCCGCAATCGCCCGCGCCGAGGAATGCGAGAATATCACCGGCGCCCTCGATACCCGCAACGCATCATGCATCGTCGCAGGGGAAACATGCGATAGATCGATCAGCATCCCGAGCCGGTTCATCTCCAAAACGATCTCCTCGCCAAACTCACTCAACCCATCGCTCCGCGCTACATCGGTCGCCGAGTCGGCCCACTCAAGCGTATCGGTATGGGTCAAGGTCATGTACCTGGCTCCCATCGCGTGCAACTGCCGAAGCTTACCGATCGACCCCTCGATGCTGTGCCCACCCTCCATCCCAATAAGCGAGGCGATCTTTCCCTCGCCCTGGATTCTCCGGACATCCTCCGCGTTAAGCGCCAGCTCAAATACATCCGGGTACCTCGCAATCATCTTGTGCACCAACTCGATCTGCTCTTGGGTGGTCTGAAAGGCGTTCCCCGCTGCGATCGTGTCGACCGGCACAAAAACTGACCAAAACTGTGCCCCTACATTCCCAACTCGCAACCGATCGATGTCGGTATGCAGACTCGCCTGCGGCTTCGATATGTCCAACTCGTCAAAACCCCGGGTCGCCTTGGTCCGGACCTCCCAAGGCAAATCGTTGTGCCCATCGAACACATAACCCCGAGCATGGATGTCCGCAGCCCGCCTCGAAATCTGGTAGCGGTTCTTGCCCCCACCCTGAACCTCAACCACCTGAGCTTCAGCCACCTGCCCTAAAGAGCTCCCCAAAGCCACCAACACAGCGACCGACCAACCACGGTTTGCACACCCCAACGGCCGCTCTGTCCTGTATTTCATTTTCACTTATTCCATCCTCAAGTACCTGAATCGACCGGGAAACACTGCCCAAACGAAGTTTACCATGAATCGACCTGCCTTAGCATCCGAGCCTGGAGTAAACTGAATATCCTCATGGACTACAACACTCGCTTGGTCATTCTCGGTTGCGCAATGCTCGGAGCCGCCTGCGGTCTCGTCGGGGTCTTCCTACTGCTGCGCAAACGCTCGTTGATCGCCGATGCGATCTGCCATGCTTCTCTCCCGGGCATCGCCATCGCTTTCTTTGTCAGCCTCGCCTACGGCGGCCAGGGCCGCCAACCCCTGCTCCTCCTGGCCGGTGCGGCCCTGAGCGGATGCCTCGGTGCTCTGGCCGTCATGGCCCTGCGCCGCTTCACCCAACTCAAAGAAGACGCCGCGCTGGGGATCGTCCTGAGCGTCTTTTTTGCACTCGGTATGGTTCTGCTGAGCCTCGTCCAACAAACCGAGTCGGGGAACGCTGCAGGACTCGAAGGATTCATCTACGGCAATACCGCAGGCATCGTCGCCCAAGACGCAAAACTTATCGCGATCGTCTGCGGAGCGGTCTGCGCCGGAGTTCTCCTGCTCCGAAAAGAACTCCAACTCCTGTGCTTCGACCCTACCTACGCTTCGGCACAAGGCTGGCCGGTCCTGATCCTCGATCTGGTCCTCATGGGCTTCGGACTGCTGATCGTGATCGTCGGTACCTCGATCGTCGGGGTCCTGCTGGTCGTGGCCATGGTGGTCATCCCCCCGGCGGCCGCTCGCTTCTGGTCCGATCGACTCGGCTGGAACCTCCTGACGAGCAGCTTCCTGGGCATGACCTCAGGAATCCTCGGCGCGCTGTGCAGCTATCGATCCGAACACCTCCCCTCTGGTGCCTCCATGGTCCTCGTCGCCGCCGGACTCTTCGCCCTGAGCCTCCTGTTCGGTTCGCGCCACGGGATCGTCTGGGGCTGGAGACAACGGTTTCAATCCCGATGGTTTGCCGACCAAGAACACTTGCTGCGCGGAACCTTCGAACTCCTCGAAAGCGATCGCAAAGCCCCAGCCATCCACGGCGATCTAAGATCCGAGCCGGTCGATAAACTCCGCCTCGCGAACCAATTGCACTGGTCGATAAACCACCTCGATCGCATCGCGAAAACTCTGACCCGAAAAGGTTGGATCATCGATCGTAACCCCAACCAATTCGTCCTGAGCCCAGCCGGTATCCAACAATCGCACCGAGCCGTCCGACGACACCGACTCCTCGAACTCTACTTCTCCCACTGGGCCGACCTCAGCCCCGATGCGATCGATCGATGCGCCGACTACACCGAACATTCTCTCGATGATGAACTCCTAGCAAGACTCGAACGCGATGCGATGGACCTGGGAAACCGAATCGACCCACCACCGAGTATCCACCCGGTTGGCTAATATCCCGCCCCCTGGATCAACATCCGTTGCCATGCCCGAGCGGCAACCATCTCCGAGTGGCCGCCAAAGTGGTTTCTAAAAATGAGCGCGGCCGACCGGCCACTTCGATGCATGGTTTTGTTCAGACTGTTTTTTTTCGTGCTCGTGCTCGTGCTCGGGCTCGTGCTCGTGCTCGTGCTCGGGCTCGGGCTCGGGCTCGGGCTCGGGCTCGTGCTCGTGCTGGAATTTGGTAATGGATAGGCTAATGGAGATAAGGAGCATGATCCGCGAGTTGGGGAACGGCGGTTTGTGGGCCGTAACGGAAGGCGCGTTGATGCCATGCACGCGAAGCGTTCGATTACGAGCACCGCTTCGCTGAGCACGAGCACGATGGGATCCTGTGGTCGCGTAGACAAGAAGATTCGTTTAACCCGTAGCCAACGGCGAGGGACTTTACTAAGCCCAGCTCAAACCAAACAGCCGGATCTCCACTAGCCCGCAGAACACCCAAAGGACTCCCGAAGAATCTCCGGACACAGCTTGCCGTATCGGAACGAATGTCCCGTCCGCAGATTGACCAAGGTGATCATCGCTGGCGCAAATAACCCAGGATCGACCTTGTAAAAATCATATTCATACTCCCGAAATGTCTTGGCAAACGGCTTCCCAAAGTCCTTGCTCGCCAAACTCGGGACCCGAGCTCCTAGCGTTTCGATCTGCGCGTCGCTCGCATCGACCCACAACGTCACTTGCCCCCCATAGAGAATCGCGTCGTTGGTCCGCCCAATCCCCTCCGCAAAGTCCTTGGCCATCGGCGGGATCGGCGCTGTGCCATGCGCCGAGAGGACCTGACGAAGATCAAAACCGAGCTCATGCAACTTATGCATCGCCGTCTCGATCGACCTTGCCACGACCTGGATCACCCCAGCCAAACTCCGAGTCGGTGCGACGCACAGCGTGACTTGCTCGACCCGAACCCCGCACTCGAGTGCGACCATCGCGAGGATCTCCTCAGAAGGGAGCTGATCGCATTCCAAGACCCCGACGGCACAATCCCCCGAATCATGGACCCCAAGATGCCCAAGCACCTCCTCGCGGCCACGCTTGGCTCGCATCGGTCCAGACCCCATCGCAAAGAATTTCCCCTGCGAGACTTTCCAGCCCGCATACTGCGCAGCCATGCAAGCCCACGTCGGATCGTCTGTCGTGACCTGCAACATCGGACCTTCCCACAGCCCGCGATCAGCCGGTACGACGCGGATGTCAGCAAGGTCGGCCATGCAGATCCGTGCCAATAACAACCCGGCCTGGATCCCCCCAGGTACCCCGCAGCCAAAGTCCAGAATGCGACCAGCGCCGCTGGGGGAACAATCCGCGATCCGCAAGGACCCGAGTTCAGGAAGAACGTGCTGGTCGATCAATCGCTTGGCCGACGTGTTGATCGAGTGGATGGACAACGACAACTTACTTGTCCTTTTCCGTCTTCTCTTTTTCCACCTTCTCTTTTTCCGATGGGTCCTTCTGCGGAGATGCTCCTCCAGCCTTCTCGAGAATCATCGCTCGCTTGACCATGATCGGCTCGAGCGGAACATCGCTGTTGCCCTTGACCCGACCTGTCTTGCTCTTGGCGATCTGATCGACGACCTCTTCCCCCTTGACCACCTTCCCAAATACACAGTACCCAAAATTGTCCTGCGAAAAACGTCGATCCAAAGACCGGTTGTATTTCAAGTTGATGTAGAACTGCGACGTCGCACTGTGAGGAGCAGGCGTCCGAGCCATCGACAAAGTCATTCGCTCGTTTTTCAGACCGTTGCCAGCCTCGTTGGCGATCGGGTCATCGGTGGGCTTCTCCTTCATTTCGGCAGTCATCCCACCACCCTGAACCACGAAGTCGGCGATCACTCGGTGAAAAACCGTCCCGTCGTAATGCCCCTTTTTCGTGTAGTTCAAAAAATTTGCCACCGTCACAGGTGCCTCCTTCTCGAACAACTCGACCTCGATGTCCCCTTTGGTCGTCTCAAAAAGAACATGCGGATTCTGAGCAAAAGCCACCGAACTTAGCCCAACGCTCGCCAAAACCAACCAACCAAATAACTTCGTCATGGACTTTCTCCTGCCGTTTGCCTGTGTATGACGTTACATGGTTCGTTATGATAGCCCCTACGGTTCACCCAATCGACAGCTAATCATCCAAAATTTGCTCTCGAAAACACCCTCCCGGTTGCTCTCTACCCACGCACTTGATCCCCCTTATGCTTCCTCAACGACCCCTTCATCGAACGGCTCTCTACCTCGCATCCCGACTCGCATTGCCAGCACTTGGACTCATAGCACTTGGGTTTGTCCCCATGGTCTGTGCCCAGCTTGCACTGGCCCAAGATCCCGCGCCGCGCGTGCGATCGCCTCTGACCATCGCGGAACGATCGAACTTCCTGGCCACCTCCCGCCAAGCCGATGTACTGGAGTTTTTCGAGAAGCTCATCGTCGGACAGTCGGTCGCCAAACTCGTTCCTGTCGGACAGACCCACGAACAACGTACCCTCTGGTCCTTGGTCGTCTCCAAAGAAAAAACGAACCCGCTGCCTCTTGCCCATGACGATCCGCGAATCGTTATCACCATGATCGGTGGAATCCACAGCGGCGAATGCGACGGCAAAGAAGCCCTCATGGCCTTGGCCCGAGATGTGGTCCAGGGTGCCAAGCCCGCTTGGCTCGAGAACGCTGTGCTGGTCTTCCTTCCGAACTTCAACGCCGACGGAAACCAACGGGTCGGGCCCATGCACCGACCGGGCCAAGAAGGCCCCGCGTTAGGGATGGGAACTCGCGAAAATGCGTTCGGACAAGATCTCAACCGGGACTTCGTCAAACTCGATACCCCAGAGGTCCGCTCTCTGGTCCGCTTGCTCGATGCTTGGGATGCCGATGTGCTGATCGATGCACATACGACCAACGGCTCGCTCCATCGCTACGACATGACCTACGGACTGCCTCACAACCCAGCCGTCGATCGGGATACGTCGGACTGGTTGCAAAAGGAGTTCATGCCCATCGTCTCGGCCAAAATGCAGCAACGCGACATCCCAGTCTTTCCCTACGGCAACTTCAACCGCGATCACACGGTCTGGGAAAGCTACGGCTTTGAACCCCGCTACAGCACCGAGTACATGGCGCTGCGTGGCAAAATCGGGATCCTCGTCGAGTCTTACTCCTATGCGACCTACCAACGGCGCATCGATGCATCCTATGCATTCATCGAAGAATGCATCGATGCCCTCAGCGCCAATGCACCCAAAGTCCACTCGCTACTCGACAAGCAAATCGCTGCACCCCCCAGCGGCTTGTTCATCCAAGGCAAAATCGAACCCTCAGAACAACAAGCCAACGTCGCTGCCTACCGGTGGCCCAAGTCCACTCCAACTGCCGAACCGAACTTCCCGTCACCCAAAGACCGCAGGCGCATCGGGGAAATGGAGCCCACCGAATACAACGTCAAACTCGCAGTCGATGGAGTCGGAACCCTCCGAGTCGACGCACCTGCCTGCTACCACATCCCCCGAGAATGCTCCTGGCTCGCAAGCCGGGTTCGACTCCACGGTATCCCGATGATCGAAGTCGCCGGAGCCGCCCAGTGCCGAACGCAGTCCTACCGCATCGCCTCGCGCAAGGATCTCCCGGAATTCCAATTCCGGAAAATGTCCAAATACGAAGTTTCGCTCGAAACGAACCAGGAAACGCTCGGACCAGGATGGCTCGTACCGACCGACCATCGCCTGGGCAAACTGGCAACCTACCTGCTCGAACCCCACTCCGAAGAGTCCTTGGCCATGTGGGGGTTCCTCGACCCGCAACTCAAGGCCGACTCGCTCTATCCGATCCGCCGATGCGATGCGATCCCCCCCTTCGAACAACAACGCCCACTCCCTCCCCTGGCTTGGATGGACCTCAAAGCCGCCGACATCCAAGGCGAAGAGCTCACCATGGAGAAACTCTTTGACCCCACCTCCAAAGTCGCGTATGCCACACCACCAAGCCCAATGCCCAAGTGGATGCCCCACGGGGAAAGCTACCTGATCCGAAAAGACAACCGCTGGATCCATATCGATGCGGCCTCCGGGGCCATGCACCCCTGGGAAACCCCTCTGAAACTCGTCGAAGCACTCGGCCGTTTGCCCGAGTTCGCCGACGGGGCGGCGACCCCCTACGGCCGGCGACTCGAGCTCTTCGACGACGGGCTCGAGCAAGCCCTCTTGCAACACAAAAAAGACCTCTACTTTTACGATTTGCCCACCGACCAAGCGGTCCGGTTGACCGAATCTCCCGACCAAGACGAAGAGCTCTACGAGCTGAGCCCCACCAAGCGCCACGTCGCTTTCGTCCGCGACCAAAATCTCTATGCCGTCGATTGCAAAACCCGCCAAATGAAACAGCTTACCCACGACGGTGGCGGCGAAATCCTATGCGGAAAACTCGATTGGGTCTATCAAGAAGAAGTCTACGGCCGAGGTCAATTCAAAGCCTACTGGTGGAATCCCGAAGGGACCAAAATCGCTTACCTGCGATTGGACGAATCCCCCGTCCCGAACTTTGTCATCGACGATGCGATCCCGCTGGCTCAAAGCTTAACCGCACAGCGGATCGAGAACATGCGCTATCCCAAAGCCGGGCAACCGAACCCCAACGTCGAACTGAAAGTCGTCGACATCGCCACCGGGCTGATTCAAGACGTACCCCTGAGCATCGATGACCCCGCCGATCGGCTCGTCGTGCGCGTCGGTTGGAAGCCCAACGCCGAAGGTCAAATCGTCTACCAAATCCAAAACCGAATCCAAAGCACCCTCGATGTGGTCCTCCACGATCTGAACACAGGAAAATCCCAAACCCTAGTCCACGAACAAGCCCCCACAGTCCTAAACAACGAAGTTCAAAACAACGCCGCCGACTCGCTCGGATGGGTCGATGTCCTCGACGTCCCGCGCTGGCTCCCCGACGGAAGCTTCGTCTGGTTGAGCGACAGCCAACAAGGACGCAGGCACCTGTTCCATGTCGCGATGGATGGGACCAAGCGACCCTTGACCCAAGGGGACTGGGACGTCAAAGACATCCTCTCGATCAGCGACTCGGGCAAGAGGGTTTGGTTCACCGCGCACCGCAGCGCACCGACGAACACCGACGTGCTGCGGCTCTCGCTCGAGAGCGGGGAGATCGAGGATATGACAGGTCAGACCGGATCGCATCGCGTGTCGGTTCACAGCACAGGCAGCTATTACCTTGACTCCTGGAGCGACCTGAGCAACCCGCCTGAGACCTGGCTCAAGGATCGTGCGGGGCAGCCCGTAAGGCTCGTCAGCGAGTACCGCAGCGATCGCTTCGATTACGTCCGGACCGCGCGTCCCGAGGCAGTCGAGATACCCGCTAGGGATGGCCAGAGACTCCAAGGGCTACTGTATCGGCCCGCAGGAGGTTTCAATCCGGCCTTACAAGGTCGCATCCCGGTGGTGATCTACGTCTATGCCGGGCCCGCTGCACCGACGGTCGAAAATTCCTGGACCCATCGCAGCGATCTGTGGCACCGTTACTTGACCGACCAAGGGATCGCGGTGCTCCTGTGCGACAACCGCTCGGCGTTGGGCAAAGGGAACTCCGACACATGGAAGATTTACAAGAACCTCGGAGCCGTGGAGCTCCAAGACCTCGAGGACACCGCCGCATGGCTGGCCAAAGAGCCCTGGGCCGACACGAATCGGCTCGGAATTTGGGGCTGGAGCTATGGCGGGTACTTCAGCGCCTATGCGATGACCCACAGCAAGCTCTTTCGGGCGGGGATAGCTGGCGCACCGGTGACCGACTGGCGAAACTACGACTCGATTTACACCGAGCGCTACATGAGCACCCCGCAAGCCAACCCCGAGGGGTACAAGACCAGTTCGGTCGTCGAGGCGGCCGGGGACTTGCACGGCAAGCTCATGCTCATCCATGGCGAGATCGACGACAACGTCCACATGACCAACACCCTGCAGTTGGCTTATGGGCTACAGAAAGCGGGCAAGCAATTCGAGATGATGATCTACCCCAAGAGCAGGCATGGGATCACCGATCCCCAGCAAGTGCAGCATCAATTCGAGATGATGACCGACTTCTGGTTCCGCCACTTAAAAACACCGAGCCCCCAGCCCTAACGCCCCCCTTATTCCCCCCGCCCGCTGGCTTTGAAGTTGCGCTATTCGCATGTTTCGGAGTTTCAATCGATTTTTTCCCTGGCTTTTCGTACTCGTACTCCGCGTCAGCAGTACTCGTACTCGTACTCGAAGATACGGCATCGAGTACGAGTACGAGTACCATTTCATTGAGTACGAGTACGATAAAAGTCAAAACAGCGAAACTTCAAAACCCGCGCCTGACAGGGGAACGGACCCCAACCTTCTTTCCCCCCCTCACGCCCACCAATCCCAATGCCCCCCAAAAACACTACCCTCCTAACAGCCATCTTCATCATCACCCTTTGTCGCCTACTGGCCAACGCGACCGAGCGCCAACAACCCCCGAACATCGTCATCATCTACGCCGACGACTTAGGGTTCGGAGATCTATCGACTTACAACCCCCAATCCGCCTACACCACCCCACGGATCGACCAGTTGGCAAACCAAGGGATCAAGTTCCTCGATGCTCACAGTCCTTGTACGATTTGCTCACCCTCGCGGTATGGACTCCTCTCAGGCCAATTGGTCTGCCGAACCGGTCGCAAGCCCACCGCGTTCGAGGGTCCCGGCGGCCCAAGCTACCTTGCGCCCGGAGAACTGACCCTGGCGCAAATGCTCCAGCAACGCGGGTACCGAACCGGAGTGTTCGGCAAATGGCATTTAGGGCTGACCTGGTTCGATCAAGACGGAAAACGTCTTGCGGGTGGTTTCGAGACCCCCTTGCAGATCGACTATGCAAAAAGCACCCCCTTGGTCGACGGCCCCAACGCAAGAGGTTTCGACGAATCCTGGATCACTCCAAACTGCCCGACGACAGACCCTTTGTACGTCTACATCCACAACGGCAACGTACCGGTCGGTGCGACCAAGCGACATCGCAGCGATTCGTTGCCGAATTTAGCGGGCAAGTGGCTCTGGGACAACGATGAGGGATGGATGGCAGAAGGTTACCGATTCGCCGACGCGGATTTGTTATTCTTTGACAAGACCGCTGAGTTCATCCGCGCGCATCGCATGCAAACCCCCGAGAAACCCTTTCTAGCGATCCTCTCGACACAGATCGCCCATGCTCCGGTCCTGCCCGCCGAAGAATTCCGCGGCAGCACCCAAGCAGGCCCGCGAGGGGATTTCGTCCGCGAGCTCGATACACTCACCGGTCGATTGCTCGATTTGCTCGAGGAGTTGAGCATCGACGAGAACACCCTGGTGATATTCAACGCCGACAACGGAGCAGAGACACTCCACACGCACTGGATGCGGACCGATCACCGACACGATCCGGCCGGAGGATTCAGGGGGATGAAGCGTGACGGATGGGAAGGAGGCCATCATGTCCCAATGATCATGCGATGGCCCAGCAAGATTCCAGCGGGTCAGACGTCAGACCAGATGATCAACACGACCGATCTTTTTGCAACGTTGGCATCGATCATCGATTTCGAGTTGCCCGACGAAGTCGCGGTCGACAGCTACGACATGCTGCCGGTACTCTTAGGTCGCCAGCCCTCGGATCGTTCGGTAAGACCTTGGATGCTCACACAAAGTTTCCGAGGGGAATTCCAATTGCGAGTTGGGAAGTGGAAGCTACTAGCGCATAAAGGGTCGGGGGGTAACGACTACAGCCGGGGGGAACTGCGAAGGTACGAGTTGCCCGAGGACGCAATGGAAGCTGCAGGTCAGCTATACAACCTCGAATTGGATCCAGGCGAGACAAGGAACTTGTACAACACCGAGCCGGTTCGAGCCGAGGAGATGGTCGAGGCATTGAAGCGGATGACGGCGCCCGAGTCTGGGCGAAGTGCCCCCGAGGGCCGCAAGCCCCTGCGATGGCAGTAAGATCCAAGGCCTCTCAGAGAAGCTCCGTAAAGTCATTCGATAGATACTAGGCTATTTGTGATCGTAGATCTCGCGCAGCGATCCGGCTGCTGGAAGAAAGAAACGCAAAGACGCAAAGGTGCAAAGACGCAAAGGGAGTGGATCTCGCGCAGAGATCAAAAAGGTGTCTGGCAATTCCCCACGCTCGATGGTGGGTTGCGCGGCAAAGCCCGCTTCACCCACCCTACGAAAAACATGAATGCAAAGACGCACCCCTCACCTGCTGGAGCCCAAACGCAGCGTCCTGGCGGGCTTGGTCAAGTTCCTCGCCGTTGGCTGCGGGTTAAACGAATTTTCGCCTTCGGCGAATATCGAGTCCAGCTTCTTGGCTGACTCGATGGCTGTTTACCTCACCCCTCAAGCCTCACAACTCAAGCCTGCTCACCCGACTCCGTCGCACGATGAGCAGAACTCAGGAGGCGGAAGCCCAGGGCGCTGTCCCGAAAGCCCGGAGCGCTCCTGAGCCGACAAGCCGAACGCAGATTCTGCGCGGGGTTGACCCAACTCCCGCCGCGCAACACGCGCCTCGTGCCCTCCGTAGGCCCAATAGGATCCTCCACACAATCGACAGGTTCGGCTGGATACTCTCCATACCAATCCTGACACCACTCCCAAACGTTCCCGAACATATCATACAACCCCCAAGCGTTCGGCGATTTTTGAGCCACTTTGCGAGTGCCGCCGTTCTTTTCCTCAGATTGAAGATCTTCCAACCATGTCATTTCCATACTCTTCTCCAGATCGTACCTGAGTCCCGAATTCCCTCCGTACCATGCGATCGAATCAAGTATTTCAGCTTTGGTTTGATCTCTAGATTTTAAATCCAAATCCCCCACATACGTATCACCCGTCGTTCCGGCCCTACACGCATACTCCCACTCGGCCTCCGTAGGCAAGCGAAACTGCAATCGCTCCCATCCATCGATAAGCCCCTTAGCATTCGATGGATAATCTCTTGCTAATCGCTCATTGAGTTTCTTCGCAAATCCAACTGCATCCTCCCAACGAACTTGCTCCACCGGTCGCTCAGGATCCGGAAAGTAACTCGGGTTGTCACCCATCAGCGCTGTCCATAACGCTTGCGTGCAAGGTGTATCGAACATCCAGTACCCATGGGTAATGATCACCTCGTGCTGCGGTCCTTCGTTCCCTAGTCCATAATCCTTGCCCGCCGGCGATCCCATGAAAAATCGCCCAGGTGGGATCCAACGCATCCGCTGACGCACGGGCTTTATCTCAAACGTCGCAAAGAACCCATACCGATCGCTTCCGAAATCCACGGCCCAAGTCGGCTTTGCCAGCCGATCGAATTGGTACCCTTCCTGGTCGCTCACCACGCGGATGCTCGCATAAGCGTTGACATCCATCTCCGAAAACTCCTCTTCGGGCTCACGATCGCCCGTCGCATCCAAATCCACCGAGCGCAGGAACTCATAAGCAGGCTCGGCCGAGCCGATCCTCGCTCGCTCTGTGCCCTGCTCCGCAACGGGCAGCATCGCTGGCTCGCTCGGCTCGGCACCTAGAGCAGAACTTGCAATGCGGAAGCCCAGGATGTGGATCCGATAGCCCGGGGCGACCCTGACCCGACAAGCAGAACGCAGATACCGCGCGGGGATGCTCCAACTCCCGCCGCGAAACACGCGTTCCGTGCCCTTCGCAGGACCGGTAGGATCCGATTGAGCGGACGCAGGGTAATCTCCATACCAATCGCTGCACCATTCCCAAACGTTGCCATGCATGTCGTACATCCCCCAGCCATTCGGCTGGAGTTGTTTTACCGGGCGCGATCTACCCTCGGAGTTCTCATCAAACCACCCATACTTGGGTAACTCCGTAGGATCATCGCCAAAGCAATACGCACTCGTTGAACCGGCGCGGCATGCATACTCCCACTGTGCCTCGGTCGGTAATGACAATTGCAAGGTGGGTACTTTCTTAAGCACTTTCTGCAACCACTTCTGACATTCGCCCCAACGGATCTGCTCGACTGGATTGGTATCGCCAGGGAAGTGACTAGGATTCTTACCCGCAATGCAACACCAAAGTTCTTGAGTGACCTGGGTGTCGGCTAGCCAATACCCTTGGGTCAGCCTCACCGGATGCTGCGGTGACTCAATCCCTAGACGCTTTTCACCCTCCAGCGAGCCCATCATGAACTCGCCTGGTTTGATCCAGCGCATGCGCTGCGTGACCATACCCTTGCCATCATGCCGGGGGACTTGGAACTCGCACCATAGCCCATACTTATCGCTACCGTAATCGCTGACCCACTGCGGCTTGGTTCCCGACTTCCAAAACGAGTCGCTGCCCGACGACTGTTGGTCCTTCACTCGGACCTGCACCGGCCTCGCTCGCTCTGTGCCCTGCTCCGCAACGGGCAGCATCGCTCGCTCGCTCGGCTCAGCCCCTAGAGCAGAACTCAGGAGGCGGAAGCCCAGGATGTCGTACCGAACGCCCGGGACGAACCCGCTCCGACAAGCCGAACGCAGAACCCGCGCGGGGGAGACCCAACTCCCACCGCGTAACACGCGCGTCGTGCCCTCCGTAGGACCGGTAGGATCCGATTGAGCGGACGGTGCATACTTGTCAAACCAATCGCTGCACCATTCCCATACGTTGCCATGCATATCGTACAAACCCCAGCCATTTGGCTGGAGTTGCTTCACTGGATGCGTTGAATCCTCCGAATTCTCACCGAACCAACCATAATTTGGCAGTTCCTTCGGATCATCACCAAAGCAATATGCAGTCAGCGTCCTGGATCGGCATGCATACTCCCACTGCGCCTCGGTCGGCAACAATGGCTGGAGAGATTCGTGATGATCGCAAAGCTTTTCGAACCAAGCCTGGCAATCCTGCCAGGAAACATTCTCCACCGGATTGCTTTGGCCCGTGAAGCCACTCGGATTCTCACCGCTGACGATTGCCATCCACAGCTCCTGAGTTACCTGCGTATCGGCCATCCAGTACCCTTGGGTCAGCTTCACGGAATGTGCAGGCGACTCATTGTCCCGTCGACCCTCCTCACCCTTTGGCGAGCCCATCAGGAACTCGCCAGGCTTGATCCACCGCATGCGCTGCGTGACCATCCCCTTGCCGTCATGCCGGGGGACCTGGAACTCGCACCAAGCCCCATACAGGTCGGTCCCATAATCGCTCACCCACTGGGGCTTAACACCTGATTTCCAAAAGTCTCGCTCTCGCCGAGCCGCAGCATCCAACTGCGGTACTTGGACCTCAATCACCGGTGATGTCGATCGCAACGTCACCCAATCCGAGCCCACCAAAGCGACCTCGCTGACACCTCGGATCACCCTCGCCTCAATCTTGTCGAAAAGCCCCATCAGCCCAACCGACCTTTGGATGCCATCGCTCCTAATCTCTGGGATCTGTGTCGCTGGATGGAACGGTTCGCCATCTTGAAAAATACGCTGCAGCAAACGAACCGATTCCCCTATTCTTTTATCTTTGTCGTTGAGTGCCGCTTCGGTCGCCCGCCTCGAATACCATGCGATCTGATCGTGCTTGTCATCAGGTATCACACCGCTGCGCACATACGCTTCGTACTCCTTGAGCGTCCTGCGCATGGCCGCGGTGTCCTGCTTGTACTCCTTGAGCAACTCTCGCGTACGAAGCGTCTGATTGAGAAACTCCAATTGCCACAGCGATCCATAACCAGCGCTCTGACGGAATCGACGCTGCGTGCTCAAGACCAAGCGCCTCGTTTCATCTTCCAAAAGCTCAAACTCGTCTTGCAAGCGCTCCTTGACGTCGACCCGATCGTTCCTGGCCCCACCGACGTGGTTGCTGGCCAACCAATCGTGCTGCCATATATCGGACTCAAGCGATGCGTCCATCGCATCGGGGACCATCGTTCGCAACTCGCGTAGCAACGCTGGCTCAAGCTGCATGGCCGGATATGCTCGCACGAATATCGCTCGCAGGAGATCCTCCCTCCGCTGGTCGCTCGCATACTCGACCCCGTTGCCTTGCCAAGCGATCGGCTCGACCAAATCGGCAAACTCTCGCGGCAACTGATCGGTCGCATAAGGAACCAGCGCATAGATCTTCACCCCCCGCTGTCGCCATCGGCGGCAACAATGCACCCAAGAGGCTCGCTCATGGGGTTTGTGCCGCTCGAGAACCGCAAGATCCCCTAGAATGAGAACCGTGCTTTGCGGATCGGGCTCTTCTCTGCACAGATCTTCCTCGCTCTCGCTCCAGCCACGTCGAAATTGCGTTCGCAGCGTCGTATTGCTCTTGTCGAGCACATGAGGGAGCCGACCGACGGAGAATCGGCACTGATCGCGTGCTAGCTCTCGACCGATCTGCTTGGCGACGAGCTGCTGATCGGCAAAAAAAGGGATGCACCGATCGCTCCGATCGGCGATGACATGGACCTGTTCGGGCGATCGCTTGCGCACAATCCTCGGTAACTTAGCGATCGATTCGCAGCGGCAAAGTGCCTGCACGAGTTTCTTCTCGTCGATCTTGCGCGTGACAACACTACGGCTCAGCATCGGTTGGAGTCGGTTGCGAAGCTGCGGCCAAGTCGCCAGCGGACGAAGCGGCACGCGCTCCACCTGCACTCCGTTTGGATTCTCGGTTTGGCTTAGATCCTCAGGTTCCGGGTCCTGGCTGCGGGCTTTCCAAGGCGGGGATCGAAACTGCGTTGGAGTCCAGTTGTGCGTGGGTGTGACCGGTGGTTGTTCTGTTTCTTTTTCCCACGGGAATTTCGTTCTATTCCTATCGTATTCGTTGAAATGACGAATCATTTTCTCGATAATCAAACGGTTACCGTCCGGTGGCTCGACGGGCAATTCGGCGGAAAAGCCCAAGCTATCGATGAGCGGCAGGACGTCCGGGCGGTTGTCCGAATAAGCGGACTGAAAGAGGCGGGTTCGGACCAGATCACCTCGCCAAACCACCGACCGTTTCGAAGAGAGACGATGGGACTTCATTTAGCGACCTGAGACGTTCTTTTGGAGTGCGAAGCGTCGAAGGTTTTGGCACAGCTCTTTGTACTCTTTCTCGGAGCGTTTGGTACGGCGAGCTTTCGAGCGAGACGGAGGGGAGTCCTTGGTCACATCGATCTCCCCTTCCCATTCCTTCACGGCGCAGAGCAAGTCAACGTACTCGGCGGGCCCAGGTCTCCAGATGGCTTGGCTGCGTATCGCTTCGCAACGGTCTTCGAAGAGCATCTCGGCGGCTTCCGTGTAGAGCGTTTCGGGGAGTTGGGTGTCGAAGTGGGCTTTGCCCAGCGCGATGAAATAATCGATGAAAGCGTCTTTTTTACCATCGATGGCTTTGTTGCCTTGGTTGTCGACGCAGGGCAGGAGTTCGAGTTCCAGGACGAAGCAACGGCGGATGAAGGCCGTCGGGAGCATCCGTTCTTCGTTGGTAGTGATGATGACCAGTGGGGATTTGGTACTGGGTTTCGAGACGATCGGATCAGGGTAACCGGGTGGTTGCAATTGTCGGGCACCGAAGATTTCGAGCAGGCCGTTAGGGACACTCGACTCGGCCTTATCGATTTCATCGATAAGGATGACGATCCCGTGTTCGGGTTTCCAGTCCTCGGCGGACTCGGACACCGAGGCAGGGGAGGGGGCCAATCGTTCGTGGTTGGCGAGGTTGGCCGACTCCCAATCGATCGCCCACCAGAGGGGGCCTGGGAGCAGGAATTTTTTGACATCGATTTTTTCCCGCAATCGATTTTCGGCATCGGCCCAGGGGTCTTGCGGTGCGGCCTTTACGGCTTTGACTGCTTTTACGCTCGTGGGTTCGGGAGCAAGTCGGAGCATTTGCGCGGCGACTTGGGATTCGGCCAGACGTTTGACGGCGTCGAAGGACCACAGGAGGTCTTGGGCCTCGGTGCTTGCCGAGATGGTGTACGAGATGAGTTTTCGGCCCAGGAGGGAGGCGGCGGCGTAGGCCAATTGGGATTTGCCCAGCCCTGGTTCCCCGCGCACGAGCAGAGGACGGTTTGCGGCCGCAGCGCCTCGGATAGCTTGTTCGTGGACAGGATCGAGCAGGTGCTTGAATTCAGCCCCACTCGGGAGCCGGATCGGTAGTGATTTCATGGTGTGGTGTGGGGAGTGATACTCGGTGCTGATCAAACTGGTTCTACAAGAATTTTAGTAGGTATTATTGCGGCCACCACCCGGTTTCGTGCGGAATGGCTTTGAAGTGCGTGATAGCGGAAGTGCACAAGCACTCCGGTGAGGCCTAAGGCTGATCCAAGCGGAGTAGCACAAGCAGACCGGTGAGTCCTCAAAAGTTTCTTCACGAACTTTTGTGTCATCGCGCCCGTCGGAAAGCGGCTCGAACTCACCGCAAAGGCGCCAAGTTCGCCAAGTCAAAGAGCCAGGCAAGAAGCCCTTGGTGCGGATCAACCTATTCTGAATAGCTCTTTCTCCGTGGTAGGCACGCAAGGAAACACGTCTTGGTAACCGATAGCGAAAAAAGGGTTCGGTTCAGGACCGCATTCTGTTTCGCTTTGCGAGCTTGGCGGCTTGGCGAGAAATTCTGATTCCCAACGATACTCCAGAGGATAGTTATGAAATCCCCTGAAGAACCGAAATCCTTAGCCTTCAAACCCACCCTTTCTTAAAACGATCAAAATGTCGATTGGACGGTATTGGGCGCGAGCCGATCGGTAATGACCGTTGTGTAATCGCATGCGAGAGACAATTCACCGGAGTGCTTGCGCACTTCCGCTATCATGAGTTCGAAGTCACTGCGACACAATCGCTTCTCACTTCTGCGGACTTCGTAGAATCCTCTTGAGGATTTGTTCGATTGCGTGTCGGTCTTGTAAAATCGTGGAGTATCGATTCACACTTTCTCGCTGTAAAACAATCACCAGAAGAAGTGGAAACGCATCTCGAAGGATTTGAGCATTTTTTGATGCTTCGTCAGAAAGCAGCAATGCGATAACCTCGCCATCTCCTTCCAATCCCTTTCTCTCCCTAAGCTCGTGATTCAGACTTGCTTCGAAGTCCGTTGGTGGCTGGGAAATCCCTAAGCTTTCCAAAATACAACTTGCATAATGACTCGTAGTCGACGTTCTGTCTGGAGGAAATGTTGGTTCTTGAATAATCACGGGAGTAACAAACTCGAAGAATGGGCTATGGACCTCACCTTCTCGATAGTCGTGATTTAGTATCTGGACAATCTCGAAGTCCTCGAATTTTTTGCTTGTTAGTTTCAGCCTTGTCAGCATGAGCAATCGTTCGACATCTTTTGGAAGAGCTGTGCTCAATTGGACTGTAGATCCAATTTCAGGATCTGAACGAAGTACTTCCTGCATAGCGGCCTCTGTGCGATTGCGATCCTCATCGGGAAAAGACGCGACGGAAAGGATGTCCATAATCGAAGTAAAAACCGTCCTGCAGGAATCATCGAACACCTGCTTTTTGTCCGAGAGTCGTTTCATCAATCGTCTCAATCGCAACAGAGAATATTCTGTTGCATTGGTATCGTCTAATCCCATCATGTGATCGACAACGATATCTGTTTCCAACTCTTGATCGCCTGATCTCAGTAAGGAAAAGAAGGCCATCGAGATCTCATTGCTTCCGTTCAGCAGTTTGCGAACCTGATCACTGAAGAATGCGTGGGGGCTTTGAACCGTTGGCTTTGTATCGGATCCTTTTTTTGTTTGCTTCGCATCTTTGGACTCAATGAGCTTCAGAAGCTTTTGGATTTTTGTGATCAGTATTCTGCGTTGGGTATCGGTATCCGGCATGAGCGTACCATTTATCTCGCCTGTGCGAAAACTCGTAAAATCGCTTTGGAGTATCTGTAGCGAATTTCTTGCCTCATCGAATGCCGTTGATTTGGAGGTTCTCAGGTAATCTTCAAGCTGTTGAAAAAGATCGTCTAGTTCATTCCTTTTGATGTGCTCGTTGCAGGTACTTATAAGTTGCCCTACATCCTCTGAGCTAGATTGTAGACTCGCATCGTTCGCTTTAGCAGAATCGTCATCGCTATCGTCGTAATCCTCGCGGGGTGTTCGGATCGATATTTTGAAGGGATTTAAACTACCATTTCGAAACGTTGCATCCATTCTTTTTTTGAGTTCGTCGAGGCTAGGCCAGGCGTGGTACTCGCTCAGTACCTCGAGGGTCGACTGGGTAAATTGCCCCATGCCTTTCTGGATCTGCGTGGGTTGTCCATCGACAGTCGCGAAATAGCAATGCTGAGCGATGCTTGCCACAGGATTCGCAGGAGGTAGAGCGTTGGGCGAGACTTGTTCTCTAAAATCCCCGCAGACATCTGCCACAATCAGTTGCTCTTGGAACTTATGGTACGCGTGAGTCGCAAGTGTGGCGCGGAAGTTATTGAAACTTGTGACTCGACCCGAGAGTTGATGCGGGTTGTAGTCTGTATGGAGAAGAATTCGATCGCGATCAGATCGGGTCACGCCATGACCGCACCAGTAGACGAGCAGCTTGGAGTCTCCGTTTGCGATTTTCGGTAACTTTTCTCTCCAGAATGTGTCGATCGCATCTAGCTTAGAGTCTTCAACGATCTTTGCACCGGATTTCTTGAAGTGCCCCAACTGATCCTTCCGTTCTTTTACCCAAGCGGCGTCTTGATCGTTGATCGAAAGAAACATGTGGATATTTTTGTAGGGCATTCCGATGCGGTTGCACCAATAGGCCATTTCGATCGCACCAGCCACCGGGCCTGAGCGGTTCCAGCCCGGCAGATCGTATTTTTCGATACCGACGATCAGAGCGTAGAGGTTGGTCATCGCATGAACTCTCGTATCTTGGTCCAAACATCCTCGCTGCCGAAATAAGCACCGTGAGAATCGGGGAAAGGCTGTCCGGAACGAACTTCGTGGTCGATTACCTCAGGCCAAAAGGGCTTGGCGATGTAACTGAGGAAGTCGTTTCGATCGTAGAAATTGAGCCAAGGTGGGAAACCTTTTGGAAGAGGCCCTCCGGGCAGCAGGGATGCCAAGGCACCTAGCTCATGGAGGAACGGCGACTGCGAGCCAGCAGTGATCAATTTGGAAACCTTGGGTGGATTGGGCATGGCTAGGAGATCGACGCAAGCGATCCCGCCTAGGCTATGGGCCACGAGTGTCACGGGTGGCTTTGTGTCCTTGGACTCGATTTTCGCCCGAATGAAATCTCGAATCTCCTGGCCTCGGGATTGGTAGAGCAGCACATCCCCAATCGCCAGGGCCGATAAATCGCTCAGCGACTTGCGGTAGGATCTTACGAATGGCGTAGATAGTCGGACGGCTCGCAACACCCAATCCATCAGTCCCAAGTTGTAGTGTCCCCAGTCTTCCAAGAGTCGGTTGACCATTTTGTCTCTGACGAAGCGATTTGGTCCCGGCATGCCGGAGCTGACGGCGATCCCATGCAACTGTGCGACGAGCGCGCGAGCAAGAGCACGGCACAATTCCGGTATCTCGTGCGAGGAGGCTTCAAAGGCCTCTTTCGCGATTGGCGAATCGACGATTTCGTTCCAAGCGGCTTGCCAATGGTCCTTGAGGTTTGCGCGATCCAGGATGCCGATCAGTTCTAGGGAGGGCTGATAGGCGCGGATGGAGTCCCAAGCTTCTTGGCCCTTGGATTTCGAGCCGGGGGGTAGAAATTCGTCGGGTGCTTGGGGGTCAGGAATGGTGAATTGGTCGAGTTCGAACAGGGGAGCGTCGAAGAGCCATTTCCACTGGTCGTCGTCCTGCCGTTGCCGTTCGATTTCAACGGAGTCTTGATCGGAGTTGGCTAAACTGCCCGGTAGGGATTTGCCTTGGAAATCGACACCTAGTGGGTCTCCCCAAGCGCAGGGAATGAACTGGTCTTGGATACCGACAGATTGGGCGAGTTTTCGTACATTTTCAAAGTCCGATTTGTAGGAGGGGAGACGAACACCGGTACCGTGAACAAAAACGATGCTTCCCATAAGGTAGAGTCGAGTGAAAAGAAGGTGGGCTGAGTCGAGCTGAGAGGGTGCATTTCCGTGGACAGTATAACAGAATAACGAGGTGGAAATGACTGATTTGACGGGTTCGTTCGGGGACTGGCGGCGCGTGCGAAGCGTCAGATTTTCTAGGGCGGGCATAGCCGTAAGGGCGGGTAAAATGAGAATCACCTACAGATTATGGGGCTTAAGATCGTCGTTTTCTATAGAAACTCGGTTCGTCGTCTAGTTGACAGCGAGTAGGCGTCTTTTTATCCTTTGAGCGATTTTGGTCTGGGACGTTTTTGGCGTTTCGCTGGGGCTTTAGTGTTCGGATGGTCTGAGATAAAATTGGTTTGGGCGATCATGACGCGAACCGAATTGGATCCGTTAGAGTGCTTTGGGTAAGAAATTTCGGTAAGCTATGGCCCATGGGTTCCTAATCGCCGCAGACCTCGAAGATGCATCAGGTCTTGATCAGACCGCACTTGAAAAGGGTGTAGAGGGTATTCGCGGGTGGTATAGAGATTTTTGGGAAGCCAGACAGGGAGCCCTGTTCTCCCCTTTTATCGATGGAGCTCTCATTGCTTTACCGATCGATGATTTGAAGGGCCTTAAGGACGTTTATCGTGAACTGATCGAATCGTGTGAAAAGTGGATTCAATCCGTGGCGGAGATTGACCCTGCTTTATCCCTTCGAGTGGCGATCCATCAAGGCAACTTCTATCCAGTGCTGGAGAAACTCCCGTCGCAGGTCATCGTAGGGCCCGACGCGCTGCACTGCAGCAGGTTGGTACGGCTCGCGTCGGGAGGTCAAGTGATCATCTCGGAAGAATATCGAGATTACTGGGAGGAATCAGACAAGGGATCTTATGGCAAATTCGTTGCTGATAAGCGATTGCATCCGACCGGGGATCGCCCTTTGCTTTTCTGGCAAAAGCCCAATACGCCTAGTCGGATTAGGTATGTCGTGCCCTCGGAACAAGAGCATGCACCCTCGGATGCTGAAAAGAGAGCAGCGTTGGCAATCCGCACGGCTAGGCGATTGATGGCAGAGTTGCAAGCTGACTTAGCGGTTTACCTGCAATCAGAATTGGATGAAGCAGATCCTAAACTGTTCAACTTGGAAAATTCAGGGGGAGAACCAGACCCTAAACTCTATGGTCGGATTTCCATTTTCCGCCTGGACCCAGAGAAACCCAATCAGCTAGTTTGTTGGCTCCGTCTGGATCGAGACCACAACGAAGACTCGGAGGGTGCGTCCGAAGAGCTTGATTCGATGAAAACAACAGATTGGATGGACTTAGAATTCCCCTCCGCCACGGTTTATTCCACGAATCCCCCTAAGGGCCCCGTTGGGCATGCCTTTGCGACAAAAACCTTGAAAATCCAAATAGGTCTTCCCGATTGGGCAAAAGGCCTCAAGGCGAAGAAAGACTATCGGGACACCATGAAAAATTGGGGTTTCACGCCATCCATGACCGATAGTATGCTTCATAGGTCCAGGGCGTTATTGGCAATCCCGTTCTCAGAGTCCGATCTTGAGAAGACAGATTCGGCGAATAAATTGATATTTGTTGTTGGAACTGATCTACCGATGGGTGTAATATGTGTAGACTGGGACGATCCTTTAGATTTCATCGATGGAGACGAGGTCTTCCAGGAGTTCATTTCGGATTTCTCTGTCTATCGCTTTTCACTGTTCGCTGCGTGCGCCATGAGGGATGGATCCTAATCTTGGAGTGCTGATTATGAATGAGTCTATGAAAATGAAGGCCGAAACCCGTAAGTCGATGCTCAAAGCAGCCAGTTTTCGCCATAGGCTTAAAAAATATGCCAGGAGCCTCAAAAACAGGCAACGTAAGGAATCTGTGCGTGCTCGGGTTGTCGGGAAACTTGAAGTGAGCTAAAGTACTCAGCCGACCCGAGTTGCCACTGGAATCTTTTACTGTTTTTTTGGGGATGCTAAACAGCCGAATATGTCACTGAAAAACTGCCGCAAAGCGAAACGGAAACTGGCCCTGGCTAGCAAGTACGAAAGCCTGGGAAAAAGCAACAGCGCCAATTCAAAATGGAAAAAGCGGAAGTTCAAGGCTAGGGTCACAAAGTACCGTCGCCAAGCAGCGACGCTGTGCCCCAAAAAACCTGCCTGCTGACCGAACGCAAGTCGAATCTTGCCAAATGGAGATTCATTCCCGGTGGAAATTTTTGGATGCGATGTTGTCTGCAGGATGGAAAAAGGAGTTGGGTCCTCTTTTTGATTAACATCCAGTCGGCCTCGGTAAAAAAGCAGACCTCATCTATTTGCTAGCAAAGATCCCTCAGGGTGAAGTAGTAACGATCCCGTCCATCGCTTAGTCTCTACATCAGGCGAACAAATATGCGAGCCCCAAGACTGCTGGGCTCCAAAGACAGAATTTTTGCGGGTTTTGTCAAGACCCTCGCTGTTGGCTGCAGGTTAAACAAGGTTTCGCCACCGGCTGTTTGGGTAGTAGATCTCGCGCAGTGATTCAGCTGCTGGAAGAAAGGAACGCAAAGGCGCAAAGGCGCAAAGACGCAAAGGCGCAAAGGGAGTAGATCTCGCGCAGAGTTAAAAAAGTCGTCAGGCGATTCCCCACGCTCGATGGTGGGTTGCGCGGCAAAGCCCGCTTCACTCACCCTACGAAAAACATGAATGCAAAGACGCACCCCTCACCTGCTGGAGCCCAAACGCAGCATCCTGGCGGGCTTGGTCAAGTTCCTCGCCGTTGGCTGCGGGTTAAACGAATTTTCGCCTTCGGCGAATATCGAGTCCAGCTTCTTGGCTGACTCGATGGCTGTTTACCTCACCCCTCAAGCCTCACAACTCAAGCCTGCTCACCCGACTCCGTCGCACGATGAGCAGAACTCAGGAGGCGGAAGCCCAGGGCGCTGTCCCGAAAGCCCGGAGCGCTCCTGAGCCGACAAGCCGAACGCAGATTCTGCGCGGGGTTGACCCAACTCCCGCCGCGCAACACGCGCCTCGTGCCCTCCGTAGGCCCAATAGGATCCTCCACACAATCGACAGGTTCGGCTGGATACTCTCCATACCAATCCTGACACCACTCCCAAACGTTCCCGAACATATCATACAACCCCCAAGCGTTCGGCGATTTTTGAGCCACTTTGCGAGTGCCGCCGTTCTTTTCCTCAGATTGAAGATCTTCCAACCATGTCATTTCCATACTCTTCTCCAGATCGTACCTGAGTCCCGAATTCCCTCCGTACCATGCGATCGAATCAAGTATTTCAGCTTTGGTTTGATCTCTAGATTTTAAATCCAAATCCCCCACATACGTATCACCCGTCGTTCCGGCCCTACACGCATACTCCCACTCGGCCTCCGTAGGCAAGCGAAACTGCAATCGCTCCCATCCATCGATAAGCCCCTTAGCATGCGATGGGTAATCTCTTGCTAATCGCTCATTGAGTTTCTTCGCAAATCCAACTGCATCCTCCCAACGAACTTGCTCCACCGGTCGCTCAGGATCCAGAAAGTAACTCGGCTTATCACCCATCAGCGCTGTCCATAACCCTTGCGTACAAGGTGTATCGAACATCCAGTACCCATGGGTAATGATCACCTCATGCTGCGGTCCTTCGTCGCCTCGGCCATAATCCTTACCCGGCGGTGATCCCATGACAAATCGCCCAGGTGGGATCCAACGTATCCGCTGACGCACAGGCTTGACCTCAAACGTCGCATAGAGCCCATACGAATCGCTTCCGAAATCCACGGCCCAAGTCGGCTTTGCAAGCCGATCGAACTGGTACCCTTCCTGGTCGCTCACCACGCGGATGCTCGCATAAGCGTTGACATCCATCTCCGAGAACTCCTCCTCGGGCGTACGATCGCCCGTCGCATCCAAATCCACCGAGCGCAGGAACTCATACGCAGGCTCGGCCGAGCCGATCCTCGCTCGCTCTAAGCCCTGCTCCGCGACGGGCAGCATCGCTGGCTCGCTCGGCTCGGCCCCCAGAGCAGAACTCAGGAGTCGGAAGCCCAGGTGGTTGTACCGAAAGCCCGGGTCGCTCCCGTTCCGACAAGCCGAACGCAGATACCGCGCGGGGTAGTGCCAACTCCCACCGCGAATCACGCGCGACGTGCCCTTCGCAGGACCGGTAGGATCCGACTGAGCGGTCGCAGGGTAATAATCGCCCCACCAATCGCTGCACCATTCCCATACGTTGCCATGCATGTCGTACAAACCCCAGCCATTCGGCTGGAGCTGCTTCACTGGATGCGTTTTGCTCTCCGAATTCTCAGCGAACCAGCCGTACTTCGGCAGTTCCTTCGGATCATCACCAAAGCAATATGCACTCGTTGAACCGGCGCGGCATGCATACTCCCACTGTGCCTCAGTCGGTAAGGACAATTGCAAGGTGGGGACTTTCTCAAACACCTTCTGCAACCACTTCTGACATTCGCTCCAAGAGATCTGCTCGACTGGATTGGTATCTCCGGGGAATCTACTAGGATTCTTACCCGCAATGGATGTCCACAGTTCTTGAGTCACCTGAGAATCGGCAAGCCAATACCCCTGGGTCAGCGTCACTAAATGCGCAGGCGACTCATCCTCAAATCGCCCCTCTTCGCCCATTGGAGAGCCCATCATGAACTCCCCTGGCTTGATCCAGCGCATGCGCTGCGTAACAAGTCCTTTACCATCGTGACGGGGAACCTGTAACTCGCACCACAGGCCGTAGGTGTCGCTACCGTAGTCGCTGACCCAAGTCGGCTTGATCCCCGATTTCCAGAACCTATCGGTTCGGCTCGTTTCTTGGTCCTTCACTCGGACCTGCACCGGCCTCGCTTGCTCTGTGCCCTGCTCCGCAACGGGCAGCATCGCTCGCTCGCTCGGCTCAGCCCGTAGAGCAGAACTCAGGAGGCGGAAGCCCAGGACGTTGTTCCGAACGCCCGGGTCGCTCCTGCTCCGACAAGCCGAACGCAGATACCGCGCGGGGTCGAGCCAACACCCACCGCGTAGCACGCGCGACGTGCCCTCCGTAGGACCGGTAGGATCCGCTTGAGCGGACGCAGCATACTTGCCGTACCAATCGCTGCACCATTCGTCTACGTTGCCGTGCATGTCGTACACGCCCCAGCTATTGGGTTGGAGTTGCTTAACTGGATGCGTTGAATCCTCCGAATTCTCACCGAACCAGCCGTACTTCGGCAGTTCTTTCGGATCATCACCAAAGCAATACGCAGACTGCGAACCGGCTCGGCATGCATACTCCCACTGCGCCTCGGTCGGTAACGATGGTTGGAGAGATTCGTGATGCTCTCGAAGCTCTTCAAACCAAGCCTGGCTATCCTCCCAGGAAATATTCTCCACCGGATTGCTTTCACCCTGGAAGTCGCTCGGATTCTCACCTCTGCCGATTGCCATCCACAGCTCCTGCGTGACCTGCGTATCGGCCATCCAGTACCCTTGGGTCAGCTTCACAGAATGTGCAGGCGACTCATCGTCCCATCGACCCTCCTCACCCTCGGGCGAGCCCATCCGGAACTCGCCGGGCTTGATCCAGCGCATGCGCTGCGTGACCATCGCCTTGCCATCATGCCGCGGGACCTGGAACTCGCACCAAGCCCCATATTCATCGGTCCCATAATCGCTCACCCAATCGGGCTTAACTCCCGATTTCCAAAACGCGCGCTCTTGATCCTCCCGTCCATGGATCTCTAAAACGCGACCCGTCGATTTCAATAATACGGTATCCCCCCGACTCGATCGGTCTGCGGATTTCTTACGGATCGATAAACCGTCATCGGCTGCGCGCAACCATGCTGTGATCTCCGCCGATGCTTGACCCGTCCTCTTGATCTCACCTATTTTTGTCCTCGAATCGAGCGTACGCTTGGGATGAAACTCTCGCTGCCAACGACGGATCGTCTCGCTGATCCCCGGATCACGCGCCCAGACACCATCGCTCTCGACCCGCTTGGAAAACCAACTTAAGAAACTCCTGATACTCCCTCCGATCTCTCGTTGACCGCGATGATCATCCATGTATCGGATGGCCCTCTGAACATCCTCAAAGTCCGATTCCTTGCTCTCGACTAATTCCAGTTCCTCAGGCGTCAAACTCAGCAACTCGACGAACCAAACCGAGGGGTCCTCGCCAAGCCCCGCTCGCGATTCTCTCAGTAGCCTTAAAACCCCCCGCTTGGTCTTTGCATCCAACCCATGAAACGCTTCACGAAACTCCTTCTTCGACTCGACGCGATCATTTTTGGCTGACGAATACTGATTCGAATCGAGCGATTTGTCTTGCCATACGAACGACTCCAACGCGGCATCGCCCGCCTCGGACACCGACTGCCGCACCCACCTGAGCAACACCGGATCGAAACTGCTAGCCGGCGATAGCCGACTCAATATCTCTGCAACCAATTCCTCCCGCCTGCTGCGATCGAGCACCGATTGGACACCCGAATGCTGCCAGGAATAAAAATCCGCTATGTCTCGGAACCCACTTGGAACCCGATCCAATGGAAAAGGTACCATCGCACTGACACGGCAATCTCGCCGCGCTTGCTCGTAGATCCATTCGTGCCAATATCCCTGAAGCCGCCAACTCGTATCAAGGATTCCCAAATCCCCCAGCACCAGAATTTGACATCCGGCCTGAGGTTCCTGATTCTTCAACCCTGAAATCGCCTCGTCGATCGAACGATTCGGATCCACCTTGGTCCGTGGATCGATGCAGGCAAGTTGCGAGAAATAGCCTCGTGGCAAATGAAACCTGAGCAACTCGATCAACCACTGCTGATCCCGTTGGTAAGGGAACAACCTCGCGCTGCGATCCTCGACGACATAGACGGTTCGCTCGAGTCGATAGAATGTCTCGGTCGGCAGTTTGCTTAGCAGGTGACCTTGTGACATCAGGTCGACCAGCTTGTCAATGTCGATGCTAGGACTGCGACGAGGGGGCTCAAGGATCGGACTCAAACGCGTCTTGGCTTCGGGCCATGTTGCTAGGCCGATCGGTGGCAGTGCCACAGGTCTTTTGGTCCACTTAAGTTCCGCTGCTGGTCTCGCCATCTTGATTTGAGGATCGCCACTGGAGCTTGCTCCGACAAGGTACTTCGACGGCAGCCACAACGATTCAACCGCCGTAGCCGCCGGTGGGCGTGTTTCGGCCCGTGTCGGTGCGGCTGGTGCCAGGGTCGGAGGTTCGAGCGAAAAATCGAAAGCGGAGGATTCGACGCCCTGGTCTGGCTGTGGGGGGACGAACTCAAAATCCAGTTCGTTTGCCAACCACATTGCCGCGTCGGGTCCGTCGCGGTCCGCAGAGTACCAAACCCGCAGTAAATCGGCGCGGGAAATGGCCGCTCGCCGAGTCGATGAAACAGTGTCTTTTGGGTTGTCGGTTTGGGCCATCAGCTTCGTTTGCTAGATTTTTTGAATACGAAGGACCTGAGTTCCTCGGCTAGTTTTGTATGGATCTGATCCTTGGGAAGGTTCGCAAATTCCTCGAATTTGGCAGGATCCTTTTCGATGTCCCCTGCGATCTTTTCGATAGCACGCAGGATATCCAGATATTCGGCGGGACCGGGAAACGGCCGCAAAGATTGTTGGATCGCAACCAATCGATCCTCCGCAAGCTGCTCAGCGATCGTTCGATACACCGTTTTTCCGTCGGCTTTGGAACCGAAGCGATCCTCGAAGTGGGCTTGTCCTAGTTGCACCAAGTAATCGACTAGGTGGTTGTTGTTCTTTTCGATCTCCGAGGCGGTACCACCCGGAAGATCGATTTTCAGGACGATGCAGCGACGAACAAAGGCAGGTGGCAGCACCCGGTCCTCGTTGGAGGTGATGACGACCAGGGGAGCAGCATGGTCTTTATTTAGGCGGATCGGGGTTTCGCGTCCCAGGGGTAGAAACCGGTTTTCTCCGAGGACTTCGAGAAGCCCGTTGGGAACGTGCGCGTCGGCCTTATCGATCTCATCGATCAGGATCACCACCCCATGCGATTCTTGCCAACCCTTGGGGATGTCTTCAGGTTTTGCGGCGGGTGATTTGTTCAAGGCGCTATGCCAATCCAGAGCCCACCAAAGGGGCCCTGGGGAGACGAAGTTATCGATCGCCAGCGGATCATCGTTCGAAGCGGCCTTTGCAGAATCGGCTTTCGCAGAATCGGCTTTTGCAGAATCGGTTTGATCGGCTGTGCTCGCTGTTTTTTTGGCGGATCCTTGGACTTGGGCCTCGGCCAATCGTCGGACCGAGTCGTAGCGGTAGAGCAGATCGGTCGCTTCGGTGTTCGAGTCGACGGTGAAGCGGATGATAGGTCGATTAAGTAGGCTACCAGCGGCCAGGGCGAGCTGCGATTTGCCGACGCCGGGTTCACCGAGTACCAGCAGGGGTCGTTGCGCACCGACGGCAGCACGGATCGCCCACTGGTGGGTGGACTCAAGGAGGTGCTTCAACGAGCGACCTTGGGTGGTGATTTCGATGGGCTTTAGTTGCATGACTGCTCTGCGATCGTTTTTGCTTGCTGGAATAACTACTCTGAGGAACCCAGGACGGCTATTCGTTCAACTTCTGATACAACTTGGTGAGAATTCGGCTTACGTCATCAATTCTGGTTTTGATCAGTGCTAGATCAGCGCTAGACTCCTCTGGGCAGCTTACCACAATCAAGTCCCCCAAATTCTGATTCGCCAGAAGTGCATCGATCAAATTCGAATTCCGTTCGGGAAGGACCGCAACGTAGTACTTGTCGATCTCTTTCTCTTCTCTGAGCCAACTCCCAACAAATCCGGTCCGTGTTTCCAAATCATCTTTCAGACGCGTGTCATTCATGATGCCTTTTTGGATCAAGGTATCGACAAAGTCCTTCAGTTGCTGGTTGTTGTCTAGTGCACTTGTGATGGGTGGTTCACCCCATGTGAAGATATGGTCGCAGGTGCGTTCGGAAAAGGGCTTTGTCCAATCGGAACTGTGCAATTCTAGCGCGTAGGCCATTCCAAACGATGGGCCGAGTCTTGCACTTGAGCTGTTTGATTCCTCGAACGGAATGATTTCCAAGGCTGCGGCTGCCAATTGTAGCGCAATGAGTTCCTTGTTTTCGGTTTGAGATCCGAGCTTCTCGCTTCGCTTTCGAAAAGCGGCGACGTAGCTTGCATGTAGATCCCTTGGCATGGACTTGATCAGGCAAAGGTCCCGAAATGCCTTCACATCGTAAAGGGTATTGATATCGGTGATCTTATCCTGATGTTTCCACAGGAATTGGTAGAGCAACGTGATCGGTTCTTTGTCACTCATGAAAAAGAACTCGATCGCACACTCGATCAGTTGGTCTACCTTTTTTTCCGAGGTTAATCCTGCATCGCTATGGCGAAGAAGATTTTGGAGCCGCTCAGATTGCCTAAGGCTGCTCAATGCTTCACAAATCACTGGGCATTGTGTATCGATCATTCGAGTTGACTTTTTTAGAGCTTGAGATTTCCATCGATATCATCGATGAGCATCAGGACACGGGACCAAAGAGCGACGCGCAGACGTTGTTCTTCGTCCGTACTGACCAGGCCATCGCGAGACTGGCTTCGGATCGATTCGTAGTCGGACTTAAAAATCACGACGGCACCTTGCAGGTTCGTTGCCCATCTTGTACCACCCAACTGCTTTGTTCTTTGGTCGAGCAGATCGAGCAGTTCGGGCCACTGCTTGGCGATGAAGAGGGCTTGGCACTGCTTTTTGAAGTCCGCCGGTGCATAGCGGTCTTGTGGTGGTGGTGGAGGCGGTGGCGGTGGAGGAGGCGGCGGTGGAGGAGGCACCTCGTCGGGATTTGGAGTTCGCTCAAAGCGTTCCTGGATGAGGCGTTGAAGAACAGTTCTATCCTTTTCGTTGATCACATAGTTCAGCATCGATTGAAGCGTTCGTTGCTCCAACCCCTCAACTTCTGACGATCGTACGAACGCTTGTAGCGCGACGTAAAAGTCCTGGTAGTCAAGGATGTCGCTTATCTTGGTTGCAATCTCGTTTCTCTGAGCCGGTGTCTTCGCGATTTGAATTAGAAACGCATCCCGCGAACTCTCGTTGAAGGGTGGAATCCGAGAGAAAATGTCATCGATGATCGTCCAGTCTTGATCGGTCAGTGGCATTGTTTGTGGCCTATGAGTATCCGATTGCTCGTGAGTGATTGCGGCCTTTTGATGAATTACTGATGGTTTTGGTGGTTCAGGTTGATCTGGTGTATCCGATGGCGGCGGGTCCGTTTTCGGCGAATCTTTTTTGGGGAAGTAGGATCGGTCGATTACGCACTTGAACACTTCCTTGCGCTTGCCTGGAAGCTCTAGTTTTTCCTTGAACTGTCGGCTCAATGGCGAGAAGAGTTCGAGCTGGGCAGGATCGTTGGGGACGGCAAGGGCACCTGGGGGTAGTTTGGCCAAAAGTCTGCAAACCTCGATGGCGGTGCCCGATTCAAAGGTTTTGGGCAACCAATCTTTTTCCTCGATCTCGAGTCCCAGTCCGTACGCGATTACTGCGGCGATTTGCAAACGATCGCGGTAGACCGTCGCTTGATTCCGAATATTGGCCAGGAAGTCCTTGCTCTTCGAAAAACTGGCTTCCTTGAAAACGAAGAGAATACTCGATGGCGAGATGGAAATGCGAGCAGGCTCGAACCCGTCGACGCAGACGTTGGCGAAATCTAGAAGTGTTTGATCGACGACGCGGTGTCCATTGGTGATCGCGATGACGACGAAACTGTTTAAATCGTGATTGACTGGACCGGTGTAGGGGGATGGAACATCGCGGTGAGTGTAGCTTTTGGTGTAGAGGGACCCTTTCTTTAGATCGGATACTTGCTCAAAACCTTGGAGTCCCAGATCGGTGATCAACAGGTTGTTTTTGCCGTCGATAGCGTCCAAGAGTTGCGCGAGTTTGGAAAGCGCGAATCCCCCAGACAGGTAGCAAAACCCACGCAACTCCTTGCTGCGCATAGGACCGTTGGTTAAAGCGGCACGGATGACGGGCGCATAGCCTAGAGTTGGGCTCTCAAGTTTTTCAAACACATCATCGATGAATTCGACGACCGCCGATGCATTGATTGCCACACCGTTATGGGTCTTTGATAAGGCCAACCGGAACTCGTCTCCGAGGAATTGGCCGACGACACTCTCACCACTTGTACACTGTTGAACCAATGCTGTTTGGTTGATCGCTTCAAAAAGTGCTTGGCGATCCCGACCAAGACCGTTCGGGTTGGCTAAATTCTGAGATGACGAGACGATATCAAAGGCGACCAGGAAGCAATCGGTAGGCTGCAGAAATCGGTTTGCGAGGTTCATAGGGGGCATTGGCTAAGGCAGGTTTTCGAAGGCAGAACCTAATTATATCCAAAACTACATGCCCGATGAGAATGGATGAAAGAAAAATCTCCTGCGTTTTACGCCGTTTTCCGGGTGTTTAGTATTAGCTCGGAGGGCGACATATCTCTGCCGGTCTGCTTAAGCCACCGGACCCGGGCGTAATTCAATATCTATAGCATTTAGCAAATACTTGCTCAGCCTCTAAAGCCACCCCTCATTCCTTGTGTCGCCCACCGAGATTCAAGCTTGTCACCTGCTTCATAATATCGCTTCGGAGATACCCATCGGCACCACTTTTTCTCTCCGGAAGGCAGACAGGCTGGAAGCCTATCCCACGTTCGCGATGGTGGGTTGCGCGGTAAAGCTTGCGTCAACCACCTGACGAAAAACAATTCAAATGCGCTAACCTACAAACCGCTTGGCCCCCCCTCTCCCCCAGGGCTTTGGCTGGGGGAGAGCGACCGTCTAGGGGAAAGGCAAGTGAGCCGATTCGAAAATCTGAAAGTTTTCGAATTCGATCCCATGCTCCTTGGGGGCTCTGCCCCCAAACCCCCGGGATTTTTCGAGGCATGACGCCG
>Ga0315903_10000605_pt1 | contig 53993 bp, 53 predicted proteins | sample LakEriMetagenome_7_FD_203524 | JGI IMG/M metagenome (GOLD analysis project Ga0315903, IMG submission 203524) | Freshwater fungal communities from buoy surface, Lake Erie, Ohio, United States - Buoy 2 MA119 | ecosystem: Environmental > Aquatic > Freshwater > Lake | place: USA: Lake Erie, Ohio... | reverse complement strand
CTTGCCATTGAAGGTCCATCAGCACGGCGAGCAGGCCGTAGGAATCCTTGCCGCCCGAGAGGCAGACCAGCCATTTCGGTCGGGGCTTTTCGCCGGCCTCGATGGCGCGCCGGTCCAACAGGCCATAAGTGTCGATTACCTCCTGGGCGCCGCGCACAAGGCGCTTGCGCAGCTTCTTGAAGCTCACCGAATCCGGGGCATTCGCATAGAGGCTGGGTGTGGAAGAAAGGGTGTCGGCCATATGCCGGGATGTGCCATGCCGCGCGGAACGCGGCAAGGGTAGCGTGCTGGGACGCACCCGCTCGCTGGGGCTGTAGAAATGCCGGCACGAGGCCTTGCGGGCCCCGTGCCGGGTCGAGGGATTACATCGTCCAGCCGAGTTCGATGCCGTAGATGCGAGGCTGGTTGAAGATGCCGGTCAAGTTGTTGAAGTCGATGGCCGAAACCGTGCCGATCTCGTCCGTCAGGTTACGGACGAAAACCTTGCCCGACCAGGGACCCTTGCGGTAACCGGCGGCGGCGCCGCCTTCCCAGCGGCCTTCAGCGGTGAACTCGACCGACTCGTAGAGGAAGATGTTCGAGTCCGAACGATATGACCAGTCGGTCGAGGCGAAGATTTCGCCGTCGCGGAAATCGCGCGTGTAGTCGAACGCGAAATTGCCGATCCATTCCGGTGCCTGCGGGAACGCGTTGCCGTCGATCAGGGCGCCGCCGGTGACGATGTCGATCGGATCGAGCACGGTGCAGGGCGAGCCGCAGACGCCGGCGGTGAGGCCCGGATCATTGATCTCGGTATTGTTGTAGGAAAGGCCGGCGCTGAAGGCGAGATTTTCGCTGAGCAGGGCGCGGACATCGGCTTCGAAACCGTAGCCTTTGCCTTCTTCCGCGTTCAGCAGCTGGTTGAAGTTGCCGGCGCCGCCGATGGCGGTGAGCTGCAGGTCCTCGACCGTGTAGGTAAAGGCAGCGAGGTTCGCATCGAGGCGGCCATCCAGCAGCGTCGTCTTCAGGCCGACTTCATAGCTGTCGAGAATTTCCGATTCGGCAGTGGTGATCACGTCGCCGAAGACGAGACGGCCCTGGATGGACGGCGCGCGGAAGCCGCGGGCGACCCGGCCATAAACGTTGGTATCGTCGTTGACGGCATAGGTCAGCGAGGCATCCCAGGAGAGCTGCTCGTCACCGACGCTGACGGTCGGCGGGCTGATGTTCGGGGCGCCGAAGGGCGACTGCACGCGACGTGCGGTCAGGTCTTTCGATTCGTCCGTATACCGAAGGCCAACCTGGCCCGTGAGGGCGTCGGTCAGGTCATAGGCGAGGCTGCCGAAGACAGCGATCGATTCCGTTTCCTGCGTCTGGAAGGCAGCGCCGTTCTGGGCGCCGCCAGCGAGCGTGTCATAGCTGTAAGAGCTGATGTCGATCTCTTCATCGAAGGCGTAGAGGCCGGCGGTCCAGCGAAGGGCCGCGTCTTCGCCGTTCGACAGGCGGATTTCGTGGGTGATCTGCTGGTGGTCATCGATACCGTCGGCCGATTCAGCCGGGAACGGGATCACGCCAGGCGTCGAGCCGCCCGGCAGGAAGGCCGCGCCGGCGCCGCCATCCACATCGCCGCGCGAGAAGGTCTCGACCGTTTCGTAGCCGAACAGGTAGGTGAGCGTGGCGCCGGAAAGCTCCCAGTCCGCGCGCGAGGTGAAGCCGAGCGTGTCGGTTTCGAGACCGGAATTGATCTGCGCATCGGCGAAGTTCTGTTCACGGTCAAAGCCGGGGCGCGGGCCGGACTGGCCCTGCTGGAAGGCGTTCGCCTGGAAGGAGACCTGGCCGCCATCAAGCGTGCGACCATGCAGGTTTCCGAGCCAGGTGAGATTGTCCGTGACCTGAACTTTAGCCTGCGCGCGCCAGGCGAAATCGTCATATCCGCCGGCATCGGCGCCGCCGGTCGGCAGGGCGGTCTCGATATAGTCATCGCGGGTCTGGAAGATGCCCGAGAGGCGCAGCGAGACGCGGTCGGAGACGGGTCCGCCGACAGCGCCTTCGAGATTGGCGGTGCCGAAATTGCCGTAGGAAGCGCGAACGTAAGCATCGAGCTCATCGCCCGGTTTGACGCTTTCGAACTTCAGCGCGCCGGCCGGCGTGTTGCGGCCGAACAGCGTGCCTTGCGGGCCGCGCAGGACTTCGACCCGCTCGGTGTCGAAGATCGGGAAGCCTTTGAGAACGGGGTTTTCGTAGACGATCTCGTCATAGATGAAGGAGACGGGCTGCGAGGCGTTGAAGTCGAAGTCCGTGTTGCCGAGGCCGCGGATATAGGGGCGCGGGAAGATGCGGCCGAAGGAGGTTTCGATGATCAGGCTGGGCACGCGGGCCGTGAGGAACTGGATGTCTTCGCCGGCCTGGCCGTAGGTGGCGAGTGTGTCCTGGTCGAGCGAGGTGAGCGAGACGGGCACGTCCTGGATATCTTCGGCGCGCTTGGTGGCGGTCACTGTGACCGATTTCAGTTTCAGCGCGTCATCGGCAGGCGCGGCTTCCTGCGCGAAGGCAGCAGGTGCAAGCAAAGCGAAGGCGCAGCAAGACGCCATGGCGAATTGCCAGGTACGTGTAGGTTTCATGTAGGGTCTCCGGGGCAGACGGGAAAAGCGCTTTATGCGCCCGGACCCCAAGAATATCCGTGACGGAAAATTCTCAAGGGGATGACAGGATTGTGAAGCTGATTTTGGCGCGGGTGCGTGTTTCCGGTCACGCTCGCCCGTCAGGCGAGTGAGGCCCGGTCAGGCGGTTTTACCGCCGCCATTGAAGGGAGCACGGAAGAAATTCCTCCACCACTGGCGCCAGCGCCAGGCCCGGCGCAGCTTGGCGTTCTCCGGCTCGTCCATTTCGTTGCGGGGCACGAGCATGTCGTTCATGCGCGGCTGGTAGCGGCGAATCAGGTCTTCCTCGATCCGGGCCCGGTCGGATGCAGTGCGCACAAGCAGGACATGGCGTTCGGTGGCGCCGCGCTTCCACCAGGCTTCCCACCAGCGCTCATGTCCGTAGAGGCGCGAGCGGAAGTTGGTCGCCTTGCCGATATAGAGCGGTTCAAGGAAGAAGCCGAAGCGGCGGCGAACGAAGATGTAGATGCCGCTGCCTTCAGGGATGCCTTTGCGCGTCAGCGTGATCTTGAAGCGGTAGCGCTCGCCGGTCTCGCCGGTCCACACGTGCCATTGGAAAAGGAACCAGTCGAACAGGAACATGAACCCACCGCGTGTCGCCGCGCACAGTTGCGAAGCGGGCGAAGAATCGGCGATTTCCGGTTAATGGCCGATTAACCGCCGGTGGCCGGCATCATGTGGACATAGACTTCGTTGAGCGTGATTTTGCCATCCTTCACGAGGCAAAGGTCAAAGCCGCGCATCGCGCCGTCCCTGCCGCCTTCGCCGATGGCGCAATACCAGCGGCCGCAAAAGCCGCCGGGGATCGGCCAGGTCTCGTCGGGCGTGTAGATCATCTTCGGGGTCGCGGCGAAGAGGCCGGTGAGATAGGGGCGCAACTGGGCGTGGCCGGTGAGGCCGGCGGCAGTGTTATTGTCCTTGTACACCGTGTCTTCGGAGTAGAAGCTCAGCAGCTTCTCCACATCCTTGGCGCTCCAGGCGGCGAGCCAGGCGGCGTTGAAGGTTTCGATGTCGACGCTCATGCGGGTTCCAGTCCGAGCACGCGGGCGCGGTGGGCCTCGGTGAAGATCTCGGCCGGCGCGTTCTCTGGCCCCGCCATGATCGCGACGCCGTGCAGTCCAAGCATCGGGTCTGCCGCCTTGCGCTCATGATAGCTGCGGCGGCGTTCGCGTGCAGCTTCGCCGAACTCCATGTCGAGCGCGGCCTGTATCTGACCGGCAAAGCGCAGGCGGCGCATGCGTTCGGCACGTTCCTCTGCATACGGAGAGAAGTTCGGAACCGCGCCGGGCGCCGTCTCCTTCAGGATATCGGAGACCATGCGCACGTCGCGGTAGGTGATGGACAGGCCAAGACCATTGATCGGGTCGTTCCAGCCGGCAGCGTCGCCGATGAGGACGCAGCCCTCGGCGAAGGGCTCATCGGTCCAGCTATCATTGTTGAAATAGGAGAAGAGCGGGCCGGCGGGCGTGCCTTCAGCGAGGGCGGCGTTCTGCGGCGCGCAGGCCATCCGGAAGGCGTCGAGAAAACGGCGGGCGCCGTCTTCGCCGTGGAAGCGGCCCTTCTCCTCAAGCGCATAGCCGCCATAGACGCGGACCTTGCCGCCGCCTTGCGGGAAGGTGAGGAAACCGAAATTGCCTTCGGTGCCAATCGTCTGGCGCTTGGGGTCAACCCCCGGCACGTTCTCGACGAGCAGGCCGGCGAACCAGTGGTGGGGCTTGTCCTGGTGCAGGGGAATGCCGGCCGCGGCGCGTACTTCTGACTGGCGGCCTTCGGCGCCGACGACAAGGCGGGCGCTGGCGGTAACCTGCGCGCCATTGTGCGTGTACGTCACAGACGGCGCAGCGCCGAGCGTCACGTTCTCGACGATGACCGGGCGCAGGCAGTCAGCGCCGGCGGCGAGGGCAGCGTCAAACAGAGTCTGGCAATGATGCGGATGGCCGAGGCAGAGGGGACCGGGAACGTCGGCGGCGAAGATGCCGAGGGGCAGCGGCGCGGCTTCGCAGGCGGCTGGTTCGAGGCTCTCGTCATAGGTGACGTGGTCGGTAATGTGATGTCCGCCTGCGGACATCAGCAGGTCGTAGAGGCCAAGGCGCCTGGCTTCGGTGACGCCCCAGGGCGCGATCCATTCGCCGCGCACGCGGTCCTCGTAATGGGCCGATTTTTCCAGTAGCAGGACGCGGCGGCCCGCGCGGGCCATGACGGCAGCGAGCGCACTGCCGCCAATGCCGCCGCCGACGATGACGAGATCGTAAGTCATGGGGCTATTCCTCCAATGCGAAGGGTAGCGCCAGAACGGGCATGCGCAAAGCCTGACGTCGCGGCGGGATCAGTCTTGGAGCAGCACGCGGATGGGAGCAAAGCTGCGGCGGTGGATCGCGCAGGGGCCGAGGCGGGCGAGGGCTTCGGCATGGGCGGCGGTGCCGTAGCCCTTGTGCTGACTGAAGCCGTAGCCCGGGTGCTCGGCGCAGTAGGCCTTCATCTGCGCGTCGCGGTAGGTTTTCGCGAGGATCGAGGCGGCGGAGATGGCCGGCTCGGTGAGGTCGCCCTTGATGATGGCGCGGGCCGGAGCGGGCAGGTTTTTCGGCAGGGCGTTGCCGTCGATTAGGATGGCGGCGGGCTTGGCGGAAAGGCCGGCGACGGCGCGCGTCATGGCGAGGAAGGTCGCCTCGCGGATGTTCAGCCGGTCGATCTCCTCCGGGCTCGCTTCGGCGATGGACCAGGCGAGGGCGCGGTCGCGGATTTCCGGGGCGAGCCGGTCGCGGGCGGCTTCGCTGAGCTTCTTGGAATCGGTAAGCCCCGCGATGGGGCGGGCGGGATCGAGTATTACCGCCGCGGCGGTAACCGGCCCGGCCCAGGGGCCGCGCCCGGCTTCATCGACGCCGCAGGTGAAGGCCAAGTGTTGCATCCGGCATGGTTAATCGGGAATCGGGCCGCTTGGCCAGTGACTACCCGGTTGACCCGGTCCCGGAAATGTCAGGGTCAGGACTAAGGGTTTCTCAATAACGATTGGATAGGATCGCCTGCAGAGAATAGACCGCAGGACTGACACATGAACCTTTATCATTGCATGGTGGAGCTGAAGAGCGGGGACCGCGCCCTGCAGTTCGCTGCGGCCGCAGATGCCTGGCTCGGACACCTGAAATCCGAAAACATCATCACCGACTGGCGTCTTCTGCGCCGCAAGTTCGGGCTGGCCTCGGGACAGCATACGGACTTCCTGATCGAGATCGAAGTCGAGAGCATGAGCGCGCTGGAAAAGGCGTTCAGCCAGCTGTCGAAAATGGATGACGAGCACACCCGCCGCTACGAATTCATGCACAGCCTGATCGGGTCGATGGAAGTCGGGCTTTACCGTCCTTACCCGGATCCTGAACAACGCGAGCGCATCGCGTTGCTCTGATCTCGCGCGGCATCGAAGCCGCGCGCATGTTCACGCGGAAAACTACCTGCCAGACCCTACAGAGGCTCCGGAGAGCGCCGCGCGGCCGCCTGCGTCAGCGGCCGTCAGCCGCCGTGCGGCCCGTCGCCGGAAAATCGGTAAAGATGCCGGTGGCCCCGGCAGCGAGGGCGGCGCGGATCTCATCCTCCGGCGTTGCGGCCCAGGCGGGCCGGTCATCATCACGGAAAGTCCAGGTGTGGACGCTGAGGCCGAGCGCCCGGGCCTCGGCGGCATATCCCGTCGGCGCGCCGGTCTCAGGGTCGATCAGCAAGGACTTGTAGGGGCCGACCCCCTGCGCATAAGTCGCAATTTCGGCCAGCGGGATATTTGCAGGCGCGCCGGGCTGCCAGCCTTCCGGATAGACCAGCTGGACCAGCCGCGTGCCGATCCGTTCACGGAGTGTCTTCAGGATGCCCGCCTCGAAGCTTTGCACAAACACAGGCGCATCGGCTGTGTCCAGCCCGGCGGCCGTCAGGGCGCCAACCAATGCGGTCGCCATGTCGAGACCTGCCGCCGCATGTTCGGCGGGCCATTTCGTTTCGGGATAGAGGCCCACCACACGGCCGCGGGCTTCGCCCTCGCGCTGCGCCAGCGCGATGATTTCCTCGAAGGCGGGAATTTCATGCAGACCGTCAAAGGCTTTCGAACGGCCCTCGCGGACCTGCCGGGCACGCAGGGTTTTCAGTTCTGCCGCGGTGAAGTCGAACGCCCACCAGTCGGTCAGCACCTCTCCTTCAGGGCCGGTCAATGTGCGGCGCCGGTCTGCAAATTCGGGCCGGCTGGCGATGTCGGTTGAATCTGACAGCCAGGGATCGTGGCGCGCCATCAGTATGCCGTCCGAGCTCATCACGAGGTCAGGCTCGATGAAATCGGCACCCTGGGCAATTGCGAGGCGGTAGGCCTCCAGCGTGTGTTCGGGCCGCTCACCGCTGGCGCCGCGATGGGCAATCACCAGCACGTCTGCGGGTGCGGGGGGAGAGGCGGCAAGGGGAGTGGCGCAGGCGGCCAGCAGGGCGGGAAAGAGGAGGGCAGCGAAGTGAGCGGTGCGCATGCGAAAGTCTCCGTAAGTGCCCAGCCTCTTTGCATGTTTGTGTGACGGCTGCACGCACGCCGCTTCGCGCGACGTGACCTCTGGCGTTTCGGTGCCCGCTCCTTCAGCATGGGGCAAACGGAGGAGACGGACATGGATTTCGGGCTGAAGGACAAGGTGATCTTCATTGCGGGCGCGAGCCGGGGCATTGGCCATGGCATTGCCGAGAGCCTGCTGGGCGAAGGCGCGAAAGTGGCGCTCACGGCGCGCGGGGCGCCAGCGCTTGAGGAGACGAAGGCGGAGTTTGCCAAACGCTTCGGCAAGGACAAGGTCTGGAGCTTTGCCGGGGATCTGACACAGACGGCGCCGATCGAGGAAGCGCTCGCCCGTTGCGAGGCGGAGTTCGGGCCGATCACCGGTGCGGTCGCGAATGTCGGCCTGTCGCCTTCGCCGCTCGGGCTGAATGTCTCTGATGACGAGTGGCAGGCGGGGCTGGACCAGAACCTCAACTCGGCCTTTCGCCTCGCGCGCGGGGCCATTCCGCGCATGGCGAAGAATGGCGGCGGCAGCTTCCTGTTCATCAGCTCGATTGCCGGCCTCGGCGCGCTCGGCACGCCGCTCGACTATGGCGCGACGAAAGCCGCAGTGAACCATCTCTCGACCAGCGTCGCGCGGTTTGCGGCGGAGACGAAAGTCCGTGTCAATACAATCGCGCCGGGCAACATCATCTTCCCGGGCAATAATTGGGAGAAGCAGTCCACGGGGCCGCGCGCAGAGAATTGGTGGCGCTGGATCAGGCGCGAGGTGCCGATGAAACGCTTTGGCACGCCGCAGGAAATCGGCGATACGGCCGCGTTCCTCTTGTCCGAGCGCGCGAGCTTCATCAATGGTGCGGTTTTGGCCGTCGATGGCGGTCAGACGCGGTAGGGCTCGCCCTCCGGTAGGTGCGAGACTTTATGCTCCGTAGACCCCTGCGAAGGCAGGGGTCCAGTCTTTCAAGCTGGATACCTGCATTTGCAGGTATCTGCGGAGAGGTTGTCTTTACGCAGACTATTGCAGTCCCGCGCCGACCACCGGCTTGGCGGTGAGCTTGGTCTTGGTGGGGCCGAAGCAGCTGCCGCGCTTGATTGTGATCTTCGAGGGGAAGGTCGGTTTGGCAAACTTGATTTCGACTGCGCCCCAGCGGGCCCATGCGGTGCCTTCGGCGTCGATCAGGGCGGCGGGGCAGGCAGGGCCAGCATCGGCCGGCTCGACCCAGTAGCCCTGATAGGTGCCGCGGCCTTCATAGACGCCGGCAAGACCCGGCACAAAGACCCAGCCCTTTTCGAGGCCCTGCTCGGGCATGTAGGACAGGATCGCCGTGTCGCCGGAGTCGCGATCATACACGACCTGGTTGCCACTGGGCAGCGACCAGACTTCGTCAGCAAACGCGGCGAGCGGCGCGGCAAGGGCAAGAACGGCAAGGGCGAGCGTGCGGATCATGGCTTGGGGTCTCCTCCTGAGAGACGCCAGCTAATCAGGCCGCCGGAAAATAGATAGACGGAAATTGCCTTTGCCGTCAGACGACGCGGCCCTTGAGGCTTGTGAGCCACGGCACGAGGGCGGCGTTGACCTCGGCCGGGCGCTCCTGCTGGGTCCAGTGGCCGCAGCCGGGCAGCACGACCGCCGTTTCAAGGTTAGGCACGGCAGGGCGCATCTTGCCGATGGGATCCGTCACCATGCCGAAGCCGTTGAAGGCCGGGTCCTTGTCTCCCGCGACGAAGCAGGCGGGCTGCGCGATCGTCCGCCCGCGGAAGGGGGAGAGGAATTCAAAGTCCCGCGTATGGTTGCGGTAGCGGCTGATCGGGCCGAACAGGCCGGAGGCGCGGAACTCGGCTTCGTAATAGTCGAGATCGGCCCTGGTCATCCAGCCGGGCATGGTCTCCGGCACCGTGAGGCTGTCCATCAGCGTTGCGCTGGAGGGCAGGCCGAGCTTCCAGTCGCCTTCTTTGGCATCGCCCGAAATGGAATAGTAGAAGCCTGCCAGGAATCGCCGCAGGTCTGCCTCGAGGGCAGCCTCGGCCCGGCCGGGCTCACGGAAGTAGGACTGGTAGAAGAACCGGTCCCGCTCATCGAAAACGCGCTTGATGACATCATCGAACGAGAATTCCGGCGCGCCGTAGAAAGGCACCGACAGGGCCGCCACGGCGGCGATCCGGTCCGGGTGCAGGAGGGCGGTGTTCCAGACCTGGGGCGCGCCCCAGTCATGGCCGATGAGAGTGAAAGGCTGACCGGGCGAGAGCGCCGCGCCGACGCCGAGAATATCCGCCACAAGCGCTTCCATCCGGTAGTCGGCAACTTCCGGGAAGCGCGAGGAGCCGCCATATCCGCGCACGTCCATCGCGGCGGCCGTATATCCCGCAGCGGCGATTGGGCCGAGCTGGTGGCGCCAGGAATACCAGCTTTCCGGAAAGCCGTGGACCATCAGCACGAGCGGGCCTTTGCCCTCCGTTGCCACGCGGATGCGGGCTGCGCCGGCGTCTATCGTGCGGAATTCGGGCATGTGGGCCTCCCCTGACTTTGCCGGAAGCTGCGATAGCCGGGGCGGCGCGGCAAGACACTCCCATGGGGAAGGCCTTGCTGAAAATGGCGGCGCAGGCTTCAGTCGCCCCGTCCATCCCGATCGAAGAGGCGCGTCCCATGACCGAAATGCTGATGACTCCTGTTTTCTGGGGTAGTCTCGCGACGCTGACCTTCCTCGAGATCGTACTTGGCATCGACAATATCCTGTTCATCTCGATTGCCACCGGCAAACTGGAAGGCAAGCAGCGCAAGCAGGCGCAGCGGATCGGCATCTGGGGCGCAATGGCCCTGCGCATCCTGATGTTGGGCCTGATCTTCTGGATCATCCAGCTGGACCGGCACGCACTTTTCCATGTGCCGCCGGATGCCGCCCTGATGATCGCGGGCGGGGACCGGCTCGCGGCAGAACATATCGGCGAAGTGACCATCAAGGACCTGATCTTGCTGGCGGGCGGATTGTTCCTGCTGTGGAAGGGCACCCAGGAAATTCATGCTTCTGTGGAGGGCACGCACCATGAGGATTCGAAGGTGAAGTCGACCTTCTCCAGCGTGATCGTGCAGCTGTTCGTGATCAATATCGTGTTCTCGCTGGACTCCGTGATCACCGCGATCGGGATGACCGACGTACTGGTGATCATGATGACGGCCGTGGTGCTGTCGACCATCGTTATGGCGGTCGCAGCTGACCCGCTGGCGAAGTTCATCGCCGAGCATCCGACCACCAAGATGCTGGCGCTGGCCTTTATCCTGCTGGTGGGCGTGGCCCTGGTCGCCGACGGGCTCGGCTTCCACATTCCGCGCGGCTATCTCTACTTCGCGATCGCCTTCTCGCTGGGCGTGGAGCTGCTCAACATCCAGACCCGCAAGAAAGCGGAGACGAATGGGAAGGCGCATTGAGGACTGAACCCCTCTCCTCCGGGAGAGGGCGCTTGGAAAAACGGGAGGATAAAAAATGACAGCCCACCATATCAAACTCGACAAGACCGAAGATGGCATCGCCATCCTCAGCATCGACCGCGCGGAAAAGCGCAATGCGATGACCTATGCGATGCTGTTCGCCTTCATCGAGAAGGTGCGGGAAGTGTCGAAGGACGATTCTGTCCGGGTGCTGATTGTTACCGGCGCCGGTGGCACCTTCTGCGCGGGAACCGACCTTGCCGACCTCTCGACCGTTCCCGGCGAGACGCGCGGCGTGCGCGGCGAGGCGCATGAGGGCGATGTCTGGTGGCCGCTGGTCGCCTGCCCGAAACCGGTGATCGGCGCGATTGACGGCTTTGCCGTCGGCATGGGCGCGGAGTTTTCCAGCCAGTGCGATGTGCGCATCGTCACCAACCGGGCCCGCTTCGCCTGGAATTTCGCCCACCGCGGCCTCGTGCCGGACACCGGCGCAGGCAGCTGGATCCTGCCGCGCCTGATCGGCCACAGCCGGGCCTTGCGCCTCCTCTATTCCGGCGGCTTCCTCGAGGCGGCCGAGGCAAAGGAAATCGGTTACGCCAACGAGATCGTGGCGCCGGAAGCGCTGATGGACGCCGCCCTCGCCGAGGCGCGGCGCTATCTCAATTCCTCACCCTTCTCGATCCGTCACATGAAGGCGCTCGTCTATGAAGGTCTCGCGCGTGAATTGCCGGATCACATGAAGGCTCATGTCACCGCCCTGTCAGCCTGCTTCAAGTCCGCCGACCACAAGGAAGGCGTGGCCTCCTTCCTCGAGAAGCGCCCGGCGAAGTTTACGGGGACGTGACGCGCGCCTGCCAACACCATCATCGTGTCATCCCGGCGAAAGCGGGGAGCCCCGCGACCTGACCGCCACCCTCTCAGCAGATGTCTGCGAAGGCAGGCATCCAGTTTCCTCGCCGTCGCCCTGCACGCCTGCCTGCGCAGGGGTCTGCGGTCAGGTTAGTCTATGTTGCTCCGGCGCCCGCTCACCCCATCACAAACGCATTCAGCTTGTTGCCATCCGGGTCGCGGAAGTAGCCCGCGTAAAACGTGTCGCCGCGCGGCCCGGGCGGGCCTTCATCGGTCGCGCCCATGCTGAGAGCGAGATGATAGATGCGGTCCACCTGCGCCTTGTCCTTCGCCTGCAGCGCCACCATCACACCATTGCCGACGCTCATTGCGTTGCCGTCATAGGGATAGCCGACGCCAATGCCCGCGCCGCCCTCAGGCGTGCCCCAGGCAATGAAATTGTCCAACGTGAACATGCGCGGCGTGCCAAGCTCGGCGGCGATCGCATCATAGAATTTCGAAGCGCGCGCAAGGTCGCGCGTGCCCAGAGTCACATAGCCAATCATGGAATTCCTCCCTCCAGTGATGCGCGAACAAAAGCAGAACTTCTGCCGCCTGTCGAGTCCGATTCCGGTTCAGGATTTGACACGGCGCCCCGCGCCCGGCTCTACGTTGGCGGAATGAAAGAGGAGCGCCCGATGACCCTTCCCAACGCCTATGCGATCCGCATCCACCAGACCGGCGGGCCCGAAGTTCTCACCGTGGAAAACGAGGCCCCGCGCGCGCCGGGACCCGGCGAAGTGCTGGTGCGGCAGACGGCAGTGGGCGTGAACTTCATCGACACCTATCACCGCACCGGCCTCTACAAGATGCCTCTGCCCTTCATTCCGGGCTCGGAAGGCGCAGGCATCGTCGAGGAAGTCGGCGAGGGCGTCGCGCATGTCGGACCGGGCGACCGGGTCGCCTATACCGGTCGCAGCACCTACGCGACGCATTATACTGGCCCGGCCGCCGGCGTCGTGCCGTTGCCAGCTGGCATCAGCGATGAAGAGGCTGCCGCCATCCTGCTGAAGGGCATGACCGCCTGGATGCTGCTAGAAGAGATCCGTCCCCTGAAGGCCGGCGAGACGGCGCTGATCTGGGCGCCGGTCGGCGGCGTCGGCTCGCTTCTGACGCCCTGGGCCAAGCATATCGGCGCGCGCGTCATCGCGGTCACGTCCAGCGCCGCAAAGGCAGAGCGCGCGAAGGCACTCGGCGCGGATGATGTCGTGGTCGGTTATGACGATGTGGCAAAAAAGGTCCGTGAGCTGACGGACGGCAAGGGTGTCGATGTCGTCTATGACAGCGTCGGCAAGCTCTCTGCCGAGGCTTCACTGTCCAGCCTAAAGCCCCGCGGCTGGTTCATCACCTATGGCAACGCCTCTGGCCCGGCAGACCCGGTCCCGCCGGGCCGTCTGGCGGCAGGCGGCTCGCTGGTGATGACGAGGCCCACGCTGTTCAGCTTCACCGACACGCCGGAATCCCTCGCGCGCGCCTCGAAGCGTCTCTTCGCCCTCGTCGAGAGCGGCGTGCTCAGCGCCGATATCGGCCAGCGCTTCGCCCTGAAGGATGCCGCCGACGCGCACCGGGCGCTGGAAAGCGGCAAGACAACCGGGGCAACACTCTTGATCCCATGATGCGCACAGCTTTCGCACACCTGCTGTCGCTCGCCGGCCATCCGGCGATCCTGACGCCCTCTGCGGCGGCTCTAGCGGCCGTGTTGCGAGGTGCCTCGCCCGAGACGACAAGGACGGTCCTGCTGGCCGCAGGCGCTGTCGCCGCCACCGTGATGGTCTACAGCCTCGTTCAGGTCCGGCAGGGAAAGTGGGCCGATGCGGACGCCTCGGTGCCGGAGGAGCGCAGTCAGCTCAACCTGTTCCTCTTGCCGGCGCTGGCTATCGCCTCGGCCTGGGCCTTCTGGAGCGGCCAGCCCACTGCGCTCTCGGCCGGCCTCGGCGTCGCGGCCGCCATCGTCGCGGCGGCGATGCTCACATCGCGCTGGCTGAAGCTCTCCCTTCATGTCGGTTTTGCGGTTCTGGCGTCCAGCCTGTTCTGGCCGGAAATGTTCCTGGTCGGGATCGGGCTCGGTATCAGCAGCCTGATAGCCTGGTCCCGGCTCTATCTTGCAAGGCATGACCTCGCCGATATTCTCGCCGGCGCGCTGGCAGGCGCGCTCGGGGGCCTTGTCTTCCAGCTTTTGCTCATGGCTCCCTAGTCTCGCCGCAATCGAATACGATTCTGAAGGCCTGAAGGGGAGAGAGACATGAAGGCAATTCTGGTTCTGGTGTTGGCATCAGCGCTCGGCGCCTGCGCAACCGGTTTTCCCAAGCCGCAAACGATGACCGAGATGCACCAGTGGTATGACTGGCAGCACGAGCGCGGCGAAAAACTCTATGCCGCCCTCGCCAATGATTTCAGCCGCATCGCCCGCAAGGAAGGCCGCGCCGCTACCATCGCGCAGCTCGGCGAGGCCGGCTACGAATGCCAGTATGGCGAGGCGCACGAGGACTATCCCGAGCCGATGGCCGTCTGCACCCGCAGCTTCGCCACCCGCGCCTGCCAGATGGACTGGGAAGTCTCCCTCACCAGCGACCCGAAAAAGCCGGATAGCGTCGCCACCACGGATGTCGATTACCGGCGCGACTGCGTCAGCATCGCCGCCGATTTCCCGGAGCCCATCGTGTCCGCCATCGATGACCAGCTGGCCCCGCTGACGCCGCCCCAATAGGTGACTTGATCGGGTGGACGGAGCTGGTTAGCCCGCTATTCTCTATCTGATTTCCAAGGGGATTTTCTGAATGTTGCGTTGGCTGATGCGAAACCTGCAGATCACGTCCGCGCATGCCGGTCGGGGCGGCGCCAACCTGCATCGCTTCATCGTCTCGGGACTGGCGATGGCTTGTCTGACCGTCTTTCTGTTGCCGGCCCAAGCGAGGGAAACCTCTCCGGTTCCGCCATCTATACAGCCCGGGCTCGCTGAGGCCCTGAAGTATTTCAACGTCATCGTGCTCGCTGATCCCGCCACGGGCCGTCTCGTCGTCGAGCCCCGCCGCGACGCCAATGGTACAAACCAGCGCGAAGTGATCGTCGCCTACATCGATGCCGAAGATACACGCAAGCAGCTCGCATCGAGCGGCGCCGGCGCGTCCTTCGAAGGCCGCCTCGTCAATGCGGCCGTCATCATTGCCAATACCGGCGGCGATGTGATCTGGCGGGGCGCCTCGGCCAACACCGAGTTCACCGCTTCCGGCGGGGTGACCGTCCTCGGCTATTTCCTCCGCAACGAAGCAGACTTCCCCCTGACCCAGAAGATCGACGGCAAGGACAAAACCCTCATCTACATGGACAAGGAGTCGGCGCAGAAGGCCAAGGAGTCCACCGAGGCCAAGCTCGCCGCTTCAGGCAATCCGGTGAAGCTGATCGTCGCGCCGGTCGATGCGCTCGACCTCATCGAAAAAGTCCGCACCGGTGAACGCACCGACCTCGTCTTCGCGTCCGCCAGATCGACAGACCGCTGGCTCACGCAATGGGACAAGGGCGCCCGCCTGATTTCAGACTACAAGGACGAGTCCCAGGAAGCGATCGAAGCCTTGGCAGACGCGCTGTTCCAATAGAAGCTGGGATTCAGCCCTCACCGTAGCCATATCCCCGGTGAAACCCGTTTTGCGGATCCCACACCATGCCGACCCCCGAAAGCCTCGTCGCGCTGGCAGTATTCGTGCTCGCCAATCTCGCGGCCGCCTCCAGCGGCGCCTTCTTCCGGCCGGGCGAGTGGTACGCCGCGCTCGCCAAGCCGCCATGGACGCCGCCGAATTGGGCATTCCCGGTCGTCTGGTCGATTCTTTTCGTGCTCAACGCCGTCGCTGGCTGGCTGATCTGGATGGCCGCCGGCGCCGGCGCAGCGTTGCCGCTCGCGGTCTACGGCGTCAGCCTGCTGATCAATGCCAGCTGGTCGGCCGTCTTCTTCGGCGCCCGCCGCATGGGTCTTGGCTTCGCCGTCGTGATCACCCTCTGGCTCTCGATCGCCGCCGTGATGGCCATGTTCGCCCCGATCAGCCCGCTCGCGGCCGGCCTGATCGCGCCTTATCTCGTCTGGGTCACGATCGCCTCGGCGCTGAACCTCAGGGTCTGGCAGCTCAATCCCGCCGCCCGCGCCCCGGCCTGAGGCGGCTTATTTCGTGTAGGCGAGGCGCTGGGCAGCGGCTTCCGCGTCCCAATAGGCTTCCTGAAGGTCGACGCTCCAGTAGCGCAGCGCGCCCAGCGGAATCTGCCGGCCCGTGACGGCGCAGGTCACATAACTGCCCGGCGACAGCATGTCATAATCATTGTCGCCATAGCGAAGGCGGGCCTCGCCGCTGGAATTTCCGGAACGTGTCAGCATGCCTGCAACCATGCCAGAGGCGGGCGGGAAAGAAAAGCCGTCCATGGAAAAAGTTTCCGCTTTGTTCTGGGGAACAAATAAGGTACAAGCTGTCTCAGCACGGCAATCGGGGGCCTTGCCAAACCGGCCCCCATGGTAGACCTAAGGAGACGACTCGTGACCAAACCTGCTCTCATTCTCGTGGACAAGGATTCCGGCGTGGACAAGCAAAAAGCCCTCGAAACTGCGCTCGGAAACATCGAGCGTTCCTTCGGCAAGGGCTCCGTCATGCGCCTTGGCGAGAAAAAATCCATGGATATCGAGGCGGTATCGACCGGCTCGCTGGGGCTCGACATCGCGCTCGGCATTGGCGGCCTGCCGAAAGGCCGGATTATCGAAATCTTCGGCCCGGAAAGCTCGGGCAAGACGACGCTGGCGCTGCATTGCGTGGCTGAGGCCCAGAAGAATGGCGGCGTGTGCGCCTTCATCGATGCTGAACATGCCCTCGATCCCGTCTATGCCGGCAAGCTGGGTGTTGATCTCGATGACCTGCTGATCTCGCAGCCCGACTCGGGCGAGCAGGCGCTGGAAATCGCCGATACGCTGGTGCGTTCCGGCGCGGTTGACCTGCTGGTCATCGACTCGGTGGCCGCGCTGACGCCCCGCGCCGAACTCGAAGGCGAGATGGGCGACCAGCTTCCCGGCCTGCAGGCCCGCCTGATGAGCCAGGCGCTGCGCAAGCTGACCGGATCGATCTCCAAGTCGAAGTGCATGGTGATCTTCATCAACCAGATCCGCATGAAGATCGGCGTGATGTTCGGCAACCCGGAAACGACCACCGGCGGCAATGCCCTGAAATTCTACGCCTCCGTGCGCCTCGATATCCGCCGTATCGGCCAGATCAAGGAACGCGAGGACGTGATCGGCAACCAGACCCGGGTCAAGGTCGTCAAGAACAAGGTCGCGCCGCCCTTCCGCCAGGTCGAGTTCGACATTCTCTATGGCGAAGGCATCTCCAAGACCGGTGAGCTGGTCGACCTTGGCGTGAAGGCAAATGTCGTCGAGAAATCGGGCTCCTGGTACTCGTATAATGGCGAACGCATCGGGCAGGGCCGCGAGAAGGCCCGCCAGTTCCTGAAGGACAATATCCCGATGGCCAACGAGATCGAGGATGCGATCCGGCGCAATGCGGGTCTGCTGGCTGAAGAGCTGCTGGCCGCGGGGATGTCGGCAGACGACGAGGCTCCGGACGCAGCCGAAGGCTGATCGCGCCCTGAGCCACACAAGATCCGGCGGTTTCCGGCCCGAAAGGGCGGCCCCGCTGGCAGACGAGGCAGCCGGGTGGGTCCCGCAACTGCCCTCCGGCATGCTTCCGGCCTAACGATCTCCGGGCCGGAAGAGTCCCCTTTGCGGCGCGCCTTGTCTTGGCGTGCTGCAAAGGGGCCTTTATATCGCCTCTGTAATCCGTCTCGCGCCTCGTCTATGGCAGGCGCAGACATCATCCATGATGGCAAGGACCAGAAGCGAAACATGCAAGGCGTAAACGAGATCCGGGAAACCTTCCTCAGCTTCTTCGAGAAGAACGGCCACGTGCGCCGTCCCTCGGCGCCCCTGGTGCCGCAGAACGATCCGACGCTGCTGTTCGTCAATGCGGGGATGGTCCCGTTCAAGAACATCTTCACCGGCGCCGAAGTGCCGTTCTCCCCCCGCGCGACCACCTCGCAGAAATGCGTGCGGGCCGGCGGCAAGCACAATGACCTCGACAATGTCGGCTACACCGCCCGCCACCACACCTTCTTCGAAATGCTGGGGAATTTCTCCTTCGGCGATTATTTCAAGGATGACGCCATCCGGCTCGCCTGGGAGCTGATCACCAAGGATTACGGCCTTGACCCCAAGCGCCTGCTGGTCACGGTCTACGGCGAAGACGAAGAGGCCGCCGCGATTTGGAAAAAGGTCGCCGGCTTTGACGATTCGCGCATCATCCGCATTTCGAACTCCGACAATTTCTGGTCGATGGGCGACACCGGCCCCTGCGGCCCGTGCTCGGAAATCTTCTTCGACCATGGCGACAAGGTCGCCGGCGGCCCGCCCGGCAGCGCCGATCAGGACGGCGACCGGTTCATCGAGGTCTGGAACCTCGTCTTCATGCAGTTCGAGCAGCACGAAGGCGGCAGCCGCACGAGCCTGCCCAAGCCCTCGATCGACACCGGCATGGGCCTTGAGCGGATCGCCGCTGTCTTGCAGGGCCAGCACAACAACTATGACATTGATCTCTTCCGTACGCTGATCAATGCCGAAGAAGACGTCTATGGCCAGAAGGCCGCCGGCGACAAGGCCGCCTCCTTCCGCGTCATCGCCGACCACCTGCGCACCTCGGCCTTCCTCGTGGCCGACGGCGTCCTGCCGTCGAATGAAGGCCGCGGTTATGTCCTGCGCCGCATCATGCGCCGCGCCATGCGCCATGGCCACATGCTCGGCGCGCGCGAGCCGCTGATGCACAAGCTGGTCCCGGCGCTGATCGCCGAGATGGGCAAGGCCTATCCGGAACTCGGCCGCGCGCGTGTCGCAATCGAAACCGCCATCGAGCAGGAAGAGGCCCGCTTCCAGCGCACGCTCGGCAATGGTCTCGCCCTCCTCGACAAGGCCGTGGACGAGCTGAAGCCCGGCGCTGCGCTGCCCGGCGATGTCGCCTTCCGCCTGTCCGACACGTTCGGCTTCCCGCTGGACCTGACGCAGGACATCCTGCGCGGCCGCGGCCTCGAAGTGGATGTTGCCGGTTTCGAAGCCGCCCTCGAGACGCAGCGCGAAGCCAGCCGCGCCGCCGGCTTCTCCTCCGGTGATCAGGCCACGGATGAAATCTGGTTCGAAGTGCGCGGCAAGAGCGGCGGCACGAAGTTCACAGGCTATGGTGCCACTTCCGGCGAAGGCAAGCTGGTCGCCATCGCGGCCGGCGGCGCCCTCGCGCCCACGCTCGCGCCCGGCGCGGCCGAACTCGTCTTCGACGCCACGCCCTTCTACGCCGAATCCGGCGGCCAGGCGGGCGATCACGGCGAGATCATCTTCGAAGGCGGCGCCCGCTTCATCGTGCGCGATGTCCAGAAACGCGCCGGCGATGTGCATGTCCACATGGGCGAGCTCGTCTCCGGGTCGGTCAAGCTCGGCGCAAAGGCGCAGATGAAGGTTGACGGTATCCGCCGCCGCCAGGTCATGGCGAACCACTCGGCGACCCACCTGATGCATGCCGCGCTGCGCAAGGTGCTCGGCGAGCATGTCACGCAGAAGGGCTCGCTGGTTGAGGCCGACCGCCTGCGGTTTGACTTCTCGCACGGCGCCCCGGTCACCGCGGCCCAGCTCGAAGCCATCGAAGATCAGGTCAACGCGCAGATCCGCGCCAACGTTGCCACCGGCATCAAGGTCACGACGCCCGAAAAGGCGATCGAGGCCGGCGCTCTCGCGCTGTTCGGCGAGAAGTACGGCGATGAAGTCCGTGTGCTGTCGATGGGTGAGCCTGCGGATGGCGGCCGTCCGTACTCGGTCGAGCTTTGCGGCGGCACGCATGTGGAGCGTTCCGGCGATATTGCGGTCTTCGTCATCCTGTCGGAAGGCGGCGTCTCCGCCGGCATCCGCCGCATTGAGGCCGCCACTGGCGCCGAAGCGCTGAGCTATCTGAAGGGCCGCGCCCAGATCGGCGCCGATGTCGCCGAAAGCCTGAAGGTGCCGCTGAAGGATCTGCCCCGCCGCGTCGCCGCGCTCAGTGAAGAGCGCCGCACGCTCGAGCGCGAGCTTGCCGAGGCCAAGCGCAAGCTCGCCATGGGCGGCGGCGGCGGCGCCCCGGCCGGCCCTGAAGTGATCAACGGCGTCAATCTCATTGCCCGCGTCGCCGAAGGTGTCGGCGGCAAGGACCTGCGCGCGCTCGTTGATGAGGCCAAGACGAAAATCGGCTCCGGCATCGTCGCCTTCGTCGGCGTCGAAGGCGGCAAGGCCGGCGTCGCCATCGGCGTCACCAAGGACCTCACGGAAAAGTATTCCGCCGTCGAGCTCGTGAAAGTCGCCGCCGCCGCCATCGGCGGGCAGGGCGGCGGTGGCCGGCCCGACATGGCCCAGGCCGGCGGTCCCGATGCCGGCAATGCCGAAGCCGCGCTTGAGGCTGTCCGCGCCGCCCTGAAAGGTTGAGTTCTGGCCGCGCGGCGCGCGCGGCCTAAGTCAAAGGCACAACATTGACGCCCGCGATGCCGCGGGCGGCCAAAACGGAGACGCGCCGCATGATCCGTCGTCTTGTCCCGGCAGGCCTGCTGGCCATGCTTTTGATCAGCAGCTGCACAGCAGGCCCCGCCGCGGTCGTGCTCACGCCCTTTCCGGTCGAGCCGGTCGAATATCGCAACTATGATCAGGTCTATCATCCGATCGAAGGCTATCAGGCCTCAAAGTTTCCGGCAGGCTTCGCGCTGGACTTTTCCGCAGTCGAGCCGCAACCCGATGGCTCGATCATCCAGCGTCTGACTGAGACCCGCGGCTCCGCGATCAAGTGGGAAAGCGAGCGGCGAAAAGGCAAGACGAGCGGCAAGTACATCGTTGAAACCACCTTCTCCGAAATCTGGCCGGGCGTTGTCTATGCGCCTCTCTGGCTGTTCTCCGAGGGCGGCAGAGATGGCGGGCATGAGTTCGATTTCGAGTACATGGACGGCCGGCTCGAATACAATCTCCACAATGGCGAAGGCGGGTTCCGCATGCGCTCGGTGAAGAAGGATCTCGGCGGTCACCGCGTCCGCTGGACCATCGAGCGCCGCCCGGGCCGGGTCATAATGTCGGCTGTAAGCCTCACGGATGGCTGGCGAGACGAACTTGTGGTCAGGCCCCGAATGGTCGCCGAATGGGCAAAACAGAAAGGGGCGCCGCCAAACCTCGAGTTTCCGCCGGACTCGGTTGAAATGTTTCCTTTGACCGAGCTGTGGCGTTGCCGAACGCCGTCCTGGTGCGGCACGTGGCGGCCGCTGCCCCCTGGAGGGACAGTCGACATGACGGTCCACGGCTATCGCTTCACCCGCTGAGCGGAACGACTGTTCGGACCTTGGAAAGGATGGTCGGAGTGAGAGGATTCGAACCTCCGACCCCTAGCTCCCGAAGCTAGTGCTCTACCAGGCTGAGCCACACTCCGATGCCATCGCTTGCCACACGCGCCGCAAGGCGCCCGGGCCGGGAAGTGGCGTGTTTACGCGCGGCGCCGAATTTTGCAAGTGGCAAAAGCGGCCCCGGCCTGTCCCGGCCCGATTGACGCCTGGGCCGCAGCAAGGTGGGATATCCGCATGATCGCGAGCGTGTCCAAACCCGCCCTTCTGGCCTTGCTGGTCGCGGCCTGCACCGCCACGCCGCCCGCTTTGCCGTCACCCTCGCCGGATGCCGCTACCCCCGATTCCACTCCGCCGAATGGGCTGCCTTTGCCGCTGGCGCTGGTCATCGACAGGCTTCCGGAAGATTTCCCGCATGGCGGCGAGGCGCGCGAGGCGGCCGATATTGATCTGATCGTCATCCATTCCATCGGCGGGCCGATCTGCAAGGAAGGTGCGATCTGGTTCACCCCGGCAAATGGCGGCGCCGTCTTCTGGCGCGACTGGTTTCTGGATCAGGGCGGCAAGAGCATCCATTATGTCATCGGCCGCGACGGCGACATCGCCCAGCAGCGCCCCGAACTGCGCACCGCCGGCCATGTCAGCTTTGGCGGCATCATGACCGAGGTGAACCGCCGCTCTATCGGCATCGAACTCGTCAACCGCGGCGACGGCATCGAGCCGTTCCCGGAGGCGCAGCTCGAGGCGGCCCGCGCCCTCGTCGCGGAAATCGCCGCGCGATATGACCTGCCGCCGGAGGCGCTGGTCACCCACGCCGCCCTCGACGACCGGATGCAACCGGATTGCGGCGGCCAGCCGCTCCGGCGCAACCTCGATCCCGGGCCGCTGTTTCCGCTGGAAGACGTGCGCACGGCGATCATGGCGCGATGAGCAGCGGTTCGACATCTCCCGGCTGCCAGCGCGGGAACTTTGCCATGATGGCGGCAAAGCGCTCGCTCGCCGTGTGCCCGTTCAGCCAGGCCTGCAAGTTGGCCGGCGCGCTCGCCGTCCAGAAGGCTTCATCGGTGGCAGCGAACTGGCGCACGAATGGAAAGATCGCGATGTCGGCCAGCGTCGGCGCCGGGGCTATCAGCTGGCCGCCCGTCGCAACAAGGCGCTGCGCCAAGCCGCTCAGAATGTCCATGCCGGCGGCGCGATGCTCTTCGGCGTTCGCCTTGTGTCGCCCGGGATACTTGTAGCGGTCGAGGGCGTGTTTGAATGGGCCGTCATTCTGCCGGATGAGGCAGGCGGTTTCTTCCGCATCCGCGGTGAGCCAACCGTACGGATCATTCTGCGACAGGGCCCAGCGCATCACGTCAAGGCTCTCGTCGATGACGCGTCCATCCGTCAGCACAAGGACTGGCACTGTGCCTTTGGGGCTGGCGGCGAGTATTTCGGCGGGCTTCTCGCGCAGGATGATTTCTCGCACCCGCACGGCAACACCCGACGCCGCGAGGGCCATCCGGGCGCGCATGGCATAGGGGCAGCGGCGGAAGGAATAGAGGACAGTCATGGATCGCGGGACGCAGGCGCCAGGTGTTTTTCGCCGCGGGCCTTGGCGAGTTCGATCTGGCGCTGGCGTTCGGCGAAGCGGGCGCGCTGATCTTCGGTCATCTCGTTGATGCAGGCGGCGCAGGAAATACCCTCGACATAATCCTTGTGCTGGCGGCCTTCGGGCGAAACGGGGCGGCCGCAGGCGTGGCAGAGGACGTGATCGCCGGGAGTGAGATCATGGCGAACGGAGACGCGCTCGTCGAAGACATAGCATTCACCGCGCCATTTCGTTTCGGGTTCGGGCACGGTTTCGAGGTATTTCAGGATGCCGCCCTGAAGGTGGAAGACGTCGTCGATACCTTCGGCCTTGACGAAGCTGGTGGCCTTCTCGCAGCGGATACCGCCGGTGCAGAACATGGCGATTTTCGGCTTGCGGCCTTCGGATTCGAGGCGCGCTCGGAAATCGCGGAACCAGGCGGGGAACTCCCGGAAGCTTTCCGTCTGCGGATCAATCGCGCCCTCAAAGGTGCCGATGGCGACTTCGTAATCGTTGCGGGTGTCGATCAGGACGGTATCCGGATCAGAAATCAGGGCGTTCCAGTCTTCCGGCTTCACATAGGTGCCCACGAGGCTGCTCGGGTCTGTGCCGGGCACGCCCAGGGTGACGATTTCGCGCTTCAGGCGCACTTTGAGGCGCGGGAAGGGTATCGCCTCGGCTTCGGAAAACTTCGCTTCAAGGCTCTCCGCGCCGTGTAGGGCCCGCAATGCGTCCAGCGCCGCCTCGATCGCCTCTGGGCTGCCGGCAATTGTACCGTTCACGCCTTCTTCGGCTATCAGCACCGAGCCCTTGATACCCAGGGCGCACAAGCGTTGCGCTAGCGCCTGCCTGCGCGTGGCATAATCCGGAAACCGGAAGAACTTGTAGAAAGCGGCAATGCGGACGGTCATTCAAAGGCTTATGGCAAAATCGGAGGCTGGGTTCCATAGGGTGGGTCATTGGTTCAGCTTGTTCCATTACAAGGCTTGACGGTTCTCAGGCGTTGGCGCTCAAGAGCGGTGCTTGTTGTTGTCGTTCGAGGCCTGCGCATGTCTGATTCTCCGATCTTCACCCCCCTGAAACTGCCGAACGGCGCCGTGCTGCCAAACCGGATCTGCAAGGCGGCAATGGAAGAAAACCTCTCGGCGCCTTGTCAGGTACCGGGCAAAGACCTTTTCCGTCTCTATGCAGCCTGGGCGAAGGGCGGGGTGGGTCTCGTGCTGACCGGAAACGTGATGATCAGCCCCGCCGCGATGACTGGTCCCGGCGGGGTTGTTCTGGAGGCGGGAAGCGACCTCACCCCCTTCCGTGACTGGGCCCGCGCAGCAAAGCCGGAAGGCGGGCATCTGTGGATGCAGATCAACCATCCTGGCCGCCAGACGTTCGAGGCGCTGGGCGAACAGGCTGTAGCGCCCTCGGCTATCCGGGTTGATCTCGGCCAGCATTCGAAGCTTTTGGCGCAGCCCCGCGCGCTGCAGGATGCAGAAATCCGTACACTGATCGCCCGCTTCGCCAATACCGCCGCGCTCGCCGAACAGGCAGGTTTTACCGGCGTGCAGATTCATGCCGCGCATGGCTATCTAATCAGCCAGTTCCTCTCGCCGCTGGTAAACCAGCGCACCGATGACTGGGGCGGCAGCCGCGAGAATCGCGCGCGCTTCCTGCTAGAAGCCGTGAAGGCAGTGCGCGCTAAGGTGAGCCATGGATTCTGCGTTTCAGTAAAGCTGAACTCGGCCGATTTCCAGAAGGGCGGGTTCTCACTCGAAGACGCCAAATGGGTAACGCAGCAACTGAACCCGCTGGGGGTCGATCTCCTTGAGCTTTCCGGCGGCAATTACGAGAGCCCTGCGATGCAGGGGCAGACGGATGATAGTTCGACCTCGAAACGCGAGGCCTATTTCATTGACTTCGCCCGCGAGATTGCGGCCGAAGCGTCGATGCCCATAATGGTGACGGGCGGGATTTACCGTAAGGCGACGGCCGAGGCGGCTTTGGTGCGGACTGGCACCGCAACCGGGGTGGAAGTGCTGGGCATCGGCCGGGCCATGTCTTACGTGACGGACCTTCCGAACCAGTGGCGCGCTGGCCGGATGACGGAGGTGGTGATGCCGGAAGTCACGTGGAAGAACAAGACAATGGCGGGCCTCGCGACAATGGCGGTGATCAAGCGACAACTTTCATTTCTTGCAGCTGGAAAGCGGCCGCGGATGGGTGTTTCGCCTTTCGTCAGCATCATCCGTGACCAGATGAAAACCGGGAAATTGACCAAGCGCTACAAGGCCTGGCGGGCGGGGGCTAAGGCATCTCGGTAAGGCTTAGGTTGTTGCCGTCCGGATCGTTGAACCAGCAGATTTTCACGGCCCGGTCCGGGGCGGACCAGACTCCATCGCCGTCCTGGCCGAAGCCGGGATAGATAATGAACTCGACGCCCCTGGCCTTCAGGTCGGCTATTGCCACGCGGATGTCCGGCACGGCCCAGCCGATCACGGTATGGGCGCCGGGGGTGAAGCTAGGCACGGTGGTGAGGCGCATCCGCGTGCCCGCCAGATCGAACGTAGCGGCGAACTGGTCTTCGCCCTGATAGGTGAGGCCAAGCACGTCGCGGTACCAGGCGGCGGCGCGTTTATGGTCTGGTGTCAGGACGAAGGTTATGGCCTTGGCATTCGTCAACATGGCGTGGCCTCCCGGCATACAGGACGGAGGATAGCAGGAATTCGCGTGGTACAGAAGCGCTAGCCCATGTCGGGATCGAAGCCGGACCAAGGGTCCGGGCGGGCGAGGAGGTCGAGGGGGGGAGGATGAGCCGCGCGCCGGGGGAAGGACGCGGATGACATGCCACGGCACGGCGAAGGCGCGCCGGAAGGCGGCGAGCAGGGTTTTGGTGCGCTGAAGGCGAGGAGATAGCGGCGCACGTGGGCGCCGGCCAGGGCCAGATCTCGGTGGGCCTTAGCGGCGATGGTGTCGTATCCGCCGGTCAGCGCGGTCCTCAGCGGGTCCCTCACTACTAGGAGGATCCACGCAACCGGATACCAAAGCTCGGGAAGGGTGCGCGCCTGGCTAGTGCAGCCCACGATCTAAGACACAATTGGTCCCGCATTCGAATGGAGAGTCTGTCCGAACAGTTCAGGGCCAGACTCTCGACTTAAACCATGGACCCGAGGCGCTCAGGCCAGCTTTTACCCCGCCAGCACTCTCGGTAACTTGAACGTCACGGTCTCGTCCGCCGTCTTCACCGTTTCCATGGTCACGTCGAAGCGGGCGCGGCAGGCGTCGATGACGCCTTGGACGAGGTCTTCGGGGGCGCTGGCGCCGGCGGTGAGGCCTAGGACTGAGACGCCGTCGAACCAGGACCAGTCGATGTTCTCGGCGGAGGCGATGAGCTGGGCGTTGGCGGCGCCGGCGCGCAGGGCGACTTCGACGAGGCGGACGGAGTTTGAACTCGTCCGTGCACCGATGACCAGCACGAGGCCCGCGCCGGGGGCGAGGACCTTGACGGCTTCCTGCCGGTTGGTGGTGGCGTAGCAGATGTCTTCCTTGTGGGGCGTTGAAATGCCCGGGAAGCGCGCCTGCAGGGCGGCGACGATTTCGGCCGTGTCGTCGACGCTGAGCGTGGTCTGGGTGAGGAAGGCGAGGTTGGCGGGGTTTTTCGGCGTGAAGGTGGCCACGTCTTCCACCGTTTCGATGAGGGTGACAGCGCCTTCCGGGAGCTGGCCCATGGTGCCGATCACTTCGGGGTGGCCTTCATGGCCGATGAGGACGATCTCGCGCTGGTTGTTGAAGTGGCGCTCGGCCTCGATGTGGACCTTGGAGACGAGCGGGCAGGTCGCGTCGAGGTAGATCATGTTGCGGCGGGAGGCCTCGGCGGGGACGGATTTGGGCACGCCGTGGGCCGAAAAGATGACCGGGCGGTCATCCGGGCACTCGTCCAGCTCCTCGACGAAGACGGCGCCGAGGGCCTCGAGGCGCTCGACCACGTGGCGGTTGTGGACGATCTCGTGGCGCACGTAGACGGGGGCGCCCCATTTGACGAGGGATTCCTCGACGATCTGGATGGCGCGGTCGACCCCGGCGCAGAAACCCCGGGGGGCGGCGAGACGCAGGGTCAGGGGGCGTTTGGGGGGCGTGCCAGAGGTCATGGGGGGGCGAATTCTCCTGCGCCTGGTAAGTTGCGTGCGGGCGCGATGGCCTTTAACACGGGCAAGCTATCAGATGAACCGGCCCTCGTCCCGGGCCAATACGGACACGCCGACGCATGCTGAAATTTGCCCCTCTCGTCCTGGCTGCCCTGCTTGCAGGCTGTGGCACGACCGGCCGTATTGCCCAGTCGCTCGATACGACGCCGAACTCGGGCCCGTGCCCGGTGGTCGGGTCGGTGTATGATGCGGCGCGGTATGTGAAATTCGCGACGCCGGAAGGCAAGATCTACTCCGATATCGCCTTTACGGGCGAGATTGCCGATGTGCGGATGTTCTGCCGGTATACGGGGGATGTGCCGCTGGTGGCGGAGGTCGAGATCGACTTTGCGTTCGGCCGGGGCCCGCAGGCGGATGGGCGGACGCATGATTACCCGTATTTCGTGGCGGTGACGCGCCGCAACGGCAAGGTGCTGGCGAAGGAGTATTTCTCCACGCGCGCCCAGTTCAACCGGGGCGATGTGACGACGGTGACCGAGCAGGTGAAGCGGATCACCATTCCCCGCGCGGACGAGTCGATTTCGGGCGTGAACTTCGAGATCGTGGTCGGCTTCGAGCTGACGCCGGAGCAGCTGGCGTTCAACCGCACGGGCAACCGGTTCCGCCTCGACGCGGCGAAATAATCCATGGCGAGCCTGGGACGTGAGCTGTCGGCCGCCGCGGGCGCCGCGTTCGAAGCCGTGGGGCTTGAGGCGCGGTTTGGCGACGTTCGCCGGAGCGACAAGCCGGAGCTTGCGGACTTCCAGTGCAATGGCGCGATGGCGGCGGCGAAGGCGGCCGGGCGCAATCCGCGCGAGATTGCGGGCGAGGTGGCGGCGGCGCTGAAGGCGCATCCAATGGTGCTGTCGGCGGAAGTGGCGGGGCCGGGGTTCATCAACTTGCGGGTATCGGATGCGGCGCTGTCGGCGCGGGCGGAGGCTGTGCGCGGCGATGCGATGGCCGGGGCGGAGCGGGCCGCTGACGCTCAGGTGACCGTGATTGACTTTGGCGGCGCGAACGTGGCCAAGCCCATGCATGTGGGGCACCTGCGCTCGGCGGTGATCGGGGATACGCTGCAGCGGATGCTGCGCTTTGCCGGCGATACGGTGATCTCGGACGTGCACCTCGGCGACTGGGGGCTGCAGATGGGCCACCTGGTGACGGAGCTTGAGGACGAGCAGCCGGGGCTGGTCTATTTCGATGCCGCGTACACGGGGCCGTATCCGGCTGAGTCGCCGGTGACGATTGACGATCTGGGCCGGCTTTATCCGCAGGCCTCGAACAAGGCGAAGGCGGACGAGGCGCGCAATGAGCGCTCGCAGAAGGCGGTCGCCGAGATGCAGGCGGGGCGGGCGGGCTACCGCGCGCTGCTGCGCCACTTCATCGACGTGTCGGTGGAGGCGCTGAAGAAGGACTATGGCTTTCTCAACGTCTCGTTCGACCTGTGGAAGGGCGAGAGCGATGTCGATCACCTGATCCCGGGCCTCGTCGAGCGGTTCAAGGCGGCGGGGCTTGCCGAGATGAGCGACGGGGCGTGGATCGTTCATGTCGCGCGGGAGAGCGACAAGAAGGAAATGCCGCCGGTGATGCTGGTCAACAGCCGCGGCGGCACCGGGTATCACACGACGGACCTTGCGACGATCCTCGACCGGATGGAGAGCCTGACGCCGGCGCCGGAGCGGATGCTGTACGTGGTGGACCAGCGCCAGGCGCTGCACTTCGAGCAGGTCTACCGCGCGGCCGGAATGCTGGGGCTGATCGAGGAGAGCCGGCTGGAGCATATCGGCTTCGGCACGGTGAACGGCACGGACGGGAAGCCCTTCAAGACGCGCGAAGGCGGCGTGCTGCGGCTGGCGGACCTGCAGGCGATGGCGCTGGAGGAGGCGGACAAGAAGCTGTCGGCTGCGAACCTGCCCGCCGACATGGGCGCCGAGGAGCGCGCGGATGTGGCGAAGAAGGTCGCGGTGGCGGCGCTGCGCTTCTCCGACCTGATGAATACGCGGACCACGAACTATGTGTTCGATCTCGAACGCTTCACGAGCTTCGAGGGCAAGACCGGGCCTTACCTGATGTATGCGGCGGTGCGGGTGAAGTCCGTGCTGCGCAAGGCCGCTGAAGCCGGGCATGCGCCCGGCAAGGTGGCGGTGAGCGAGGAGAGCGAGCGTGCGCTGGTGCTGCAGCTCGACGGGTTCGGCGCGGCGCTGCTCGGCGCGCGCGAGAAGCGGATGCCGCATATCCTGTGCGAACATCTGTACAGCCTCGCGCAGGCGTTCAGCGCGTTCTATGCCGCGCTGCCGATTGCGGCGGAAGCGGACGCGGCGCGGCGCGCGAGCCGGCTGGCGCTGGCGGACGCCGTGCGCCACCAGCTGGAGACGGGGCTGGGGCTGCTTGGGATTGCCGTGCCGGAGCGGATGTAAGTCGCACTTCGATTCGCGTTATCCGACCCTTACGCCGCGAAACGACGCCGCTTCGGTGCCGAGAGTCAGCCCTTTGTCTTGGACGCGAGAATAGCAGCGGCCTGGCGCGCAGCCGCGTCTCCGCTGATGTGCGCGCCGGAGAGGAGCGCAGGATAGGCGCCGCCCAACGCTTCGCCCGCAAAGAAGACCCGGTCTCCAAGCGGATTGGACAATACGGCCCTTGCCTTGTGCCGTCCTGGCCGGGCGGCGGCGTAAGCGCCGCGCGTCCATGGGTTGCTGCCCCAGTTCGTCATCCGGCCTTTGCGGATGTGGCGGCGGATATCGCTGCCCAACATCGAGGCAAGCTGCTCGGTTGCGAAGGCGATGGCGGCGTCCTCGCCCGCCTTCTCGATTTCCCAGGCCCGGCTCCCGCCCACGAACCCGACGCACAGGTCATATCCGGCCGGAAACGAGAGAAAGAAAGCCGCTCTCGCTGGAAGCAGCTCATCGACGGCGCGCGTGACAAAGGCGTTCTCCGGCAGACCGAAGCGTGCGCTATCGGTTTGCAGCGCGATCTTCGTCAGCAGGCCCATCGGAAGGTCGTCAAAGGCTTGCCAGACGTCCGCGGGCAAGTCCGGCGTAAACTTGATTTTTCGCGCGGACATCACACCGGTCGAAACCGTCAAGATGACCGCCAGCGCCCGGATTTCGCCCTTCTGTGTACGGACAGTCACGCCCGTGCCTGACCAGTCCACACCCGTGACGACGGTGCCTGTCTGGACGGGCAGGCTTTTTGCAAACTGCGCGACGAGCGACCCCAAGCCTTCCTTGACGAGGGCGTTCACAGCATAGGCGCCATAAACCGCGACATCGGCGCTAGAAAGCTCGGTCAGATCGACACTGTGATCCATGCTGAGCCAGGTTGCTGCGGCTGCAAGCCATCGGTCGTTGGATTTCACCAGGCTTGAGGCGGCAACATCTTTTTGTGAAGACACCAGCAATTGCCTGAGGCTTTCCCCTGCCTGCTCATACTCCGCGACCTCTAAAGGCGTTGCGGGTTTGTCTCCAGAGAACAGAGCACCGGGGGGGTCACTATGGTCTATGAGGGTAAAACCAGCCGAATGGGCCGCGCCGATGTAGGGCAGACCGCCAGGTCCCTGCAACCAGGCGCATCCGTGGTCGAATGGAAATCCGAAAGTTTCGCTTTCCGTAAACGCCCGTCCGCCGATCCGGTCGCAGGCTTCAAGCACGAGCACGCTGAAACCCAGGGCCTGCAAACGGTGCGCAGCGGCGATTCCGGCGCCGCCGGCCCCGACGACGACGACGTCTGGTGCAGTAGGCGTTTGGGCGGTTTCCATGAAAGGCTCATCAGAAGTCTGGTTGTCGTCGCGAAGAGGCCTCCCGGCAGGGCGACCTGTCAATCGAGGATGCGGTCCTTCGATTGAGATTCAAGTGCTGAGGTCGGATAGACGCCGAAAGGCCGAAATCCCACCCGCACCGGCACTGAGTTTCACGCAAGCGTTCAGTGTGTTTTATACGACGCTGCTGATAGCGGACGCCGTTTGGCACCAGCTGGAGACAGGGTTTGGGCTGCTCGGCATTACCGTGCCGGAGCGGATGCAGGGATTACGCAAGGCGGAAAGATCGACGTGGTTGCGCCGGTCAGTTCCCGGCCTCGCCCAGTGCGCCCTCGACGGCGGCGTTTGTTGCGCACTGAACAAGTGCGTCGCGGGTCTCTGCGTCCAGGCTTCCGGATGTTTCCAGGGCGGCTTGCAGACCATCCCCGTTCAGGCTTTCGCTGACGACATTCTTCAACATCTCCAGATGCTCGCCGCTCAGCTCGGCTCCCAAGCTGTCTTGCACGCAGCCGCAGAACGCCTCGGACTGCCCGGCCAGCATGCAGGCTGTCTGGGTGTCCACCGCGCCGCTTGCCGCTTCGAGTGCCTGCCCGCCGAGATCGAGCGCGCCCTGCTTCACTTGCTGGAAGTCAGCCGCATCACCACACGCCGCGAGGGCGAATGCCAAACCGGCAACCAGAACAGTACGCATCATCTTTCCTTGTCGCTTTCATTACGTGCCGGAGGCTCGCACGAGAGAGGGACGATTCCCGATCCCGAGGGGTGTGAGCACAAGCTCCATCATCGCAGCCGGGAGGTGGAGGCGGTAACATGGTCTCGCAAGGGCTTTGATCGCGAGATTGCGAAAGTGTCGCGCCGGCTGGTTCGTCGACCACCACTCCCATAGTCCGAGCCTATGAGCTCCCAATTTTTTTTGTACTGTTCTTTATTTCGCTGTCATCGATCGTGCCGCCAGACAAGAACGATCATCCGTGCACGCAGCGTCTCCGGATGATGCGTTCACAACACCTCTGGGGTCGACACGCATGAACTACAAAACCGCCGGCGCCGGACGCACTGATGGCGAAGTGGTGAACCTTGCGGGCTCCAGCTATGGCAGCTTCAGTTACCGGACGTACGTTCTGGGATCGCTGACCCTCGTCTACACATTCAATTTCATCGACCGCATCCTGATCAGCGTTGTGGGCGTGCCGATCATCAACGAATTCCAGCTTTCCCAGTTCGAATTCGGCCTGCTCTCGGGAATAGGCTTTGCCCTGTTCTATACCCTTCTGGGCATTCCCATCGCCAACCTCTCCGAAAAAGTCAGCCGTAAGCTGATCATCGGGGTCAGCGTGATCCTCTGGTCACTGGCAACGGTGCTGTGCGGCTTTACGGTCGGGTTCGTGACCCTCTTGCTGGCCCGGATGCTCGTCGGCATTGGGGAAGCCGGCTGCACGCCGCCTGCCAACTCCATGATCAGCGACTATTATGCCCCGGCGGCACGCCCGACGGCGCTCGGAATCTATGCCATGGGCGTGACCGCCGGCGGCGTTCTGGCCCAGGTGTTCGGCGGTTTCATCCTGGAAGTCTTCACCTGGCGGGAAGCGTTCATCTTTGTCGGGGCGCCCGGCATTCTGGTCGGCATCATCTTCCTGCTGACGGTCAAGGAGCCGCCGAGGGGCTATTCCGATCCTCCGGGCACGCCGAAAGTCGAGCGTGTCAGCTTCCCGGAGGCACTCAAGGAAATCTTCTCCAAACGCACCTTCTGGGTGATGACGGCCGGCGCAACGATCGCCGCCTTTGCAGGATACGCGCTCGTCGGCCTGCAGCCTCAGCACGTCGTGTTCTCGCATGGCTTCACGCCCGCACAGACCGCGCTCATGTTCATGGCCCCCGTGGGCCTTGCGGGAACGCTGGGCGCGTTCCTTGGCGGATATCTTACCCAGCAGGCGACGAAGACATCTGCCACGGCAGCGACCTGGGTTCCGGGCCTTGCCTTCCTCGTGTGCGCGCCGCTCTACGCCGCCGCATTCCTCGTAGGCGACAGTACCTTGATGCTTGTCCTGCTGATGGTCGCCAGCGTGCTGCAGTACTTTTATCTGGGCGCGCAGTACAACATCGCCCAAGCAGTGGTGAGCCTGCGAGTGCGCGCCACATCGATCGCGATACTCCTGTTCGTCGTCAATCTGATTGGATACGGCATCGGCCCGCCGGCTATGGGGCTGATCGCCGACGCGTTGACGACGAACTGGATTGCAGCAAGCCCGGTCGCGGGTCAGATCAGCGCGACATGCAGCGTCACCGACACATCCCTGTCGGCGGTGCTGGTCGAAGCTTGCCGGGATGCCCGCGCGCACGGCGTGCAGTGGGCGAGCGTCGCTGCAACCTGTCTGTTCGCCGTCGCGGGTCTGTTCTTCCTGCTGGCCGGACGCACATTCCTCCGCGACCTGTTCATCAACCAGAAAACCCCGGCGGCTGCTGCGGCCTGAGCCAGCGCTGCAAGACGCCGGGCGGTTTTGCTTGGCCCATTGAACCTTTTGGCTTTCCGGCGCGACTATCCTTTTGAAAGGTAGCGCGCGGCGATGGCTCTCAGTGACACAGACCGGGTTTATGACGCGCTGCTGGTGACGCTGGTGCGGGCGGGGGATGTGCGGGCGGCGGAGCGGCTGGCGGCCCGGTGGCAGCCGCGCCTATTGCGCGCGGCGCGGCGAATGCTGGGGGACGGCGAAGAGGCGCGCGAGGCGGTGCAGGAGGCCTGGGGCGGCATCTGCCGGGGCTGGCTGCGCCTGTCGGACCCCGAAATGTTCCCGGCCTGGGCCTACGGCATCCTCAGCCGCAAATGCGCTGACCGGATCCGGGGCCTCAGCGCGCGGCGGGCCCGGTTTGTGCCGGTAGAAGCGGCGCCGGAGCTGTCCGAGGCCGCGCAGGCGCCGCTGCGCCATGAGATAATGACCGCGCTCGGCCAGCTGAGCGCCGAGCACCGGATCGCCGCCATCCTGTATTTCAGCGAGGGGCTGACCCTTGCCGAAACCGCCGCCGCCACGGGCGTTCCCGTGGGCACGGCCAAGTCGCGCATCTTTCATGCGCGCCAACACCTGAAGGACCTTCTGGAAGGAGACCTGACATGACCAATTTTGAATCCCGGCTGAAAGACAGCCTGACGGCCGAAGACGAAGCTTTCCTGCGCAATCTGGAAGAGGGGGAAAGCCTGTTCGGCCAGCTCGGCTCGACCTTTTCCGGGCCGATGAAATTCTGGACCGGCTTTGCCTTCGTGCTGAGCTTTGCCTTCTTCGGGATCGCCGTATGGGCGGGCTTCCAGATGTATGGGGCGACCGAGCCGCGGATCATGGTGTTCTGGCTGGGCGTGTTCCTGTTTGCGATGATCGCGGTGGGGTTGATCAAGATCTGGTTCTGGATGCGCATGAACCATCTGGCACTGCTGCGGGAGCTGAAGCGGATCGAGCTGCGGCTTGTGCGCGGGGGCTGAGGGGGTGCCTGAGTTCCGGGCATCCGGCGCGCAGGCTGTGGATGGGGGAAGGCTGGCCCTTGCCGGACCCGGGAATCCGGGATAGCTGGGCCTCAAGTAGTTTCTTCCGGGAGAGAGCGGCATTCGGTGGCCGCCGCCGAAGGCGCAACCGCCCCGGAATCGCTCAGGCAAAAGGGCCGGAAGAGACTCAACACGCTGGAAAGAGGCCTCTCGAGGGCCTCGCCGAAGGAGCAAGCCGGGCGTATCGCCGGCGGAATCTCTCAGGCGCCAAGGACAGCGGGGGCGACGGACGTGCGGCGAAGGCTGCAGACCGTCTGCTTTCCGGGATGGCGCCATGTCTGATACGATTACCGAGACCCTGAGGCGCACCGCGCTGCATGCCCTGCATGTGGAGTTCGGCGCCAAGCTCGTGCCCTTTGCGAGCTATGAGATGCCGGTGCAGTTTCCGCCCGGCGTGAAGGACGAGCATCTCTGGACGCGGGCCGAGGCCGGGCTGTTCGACGTGAGCCATATGGGGCCGTGCTTCCTTACGCTTGCTTCCGGCACGCGGCGGGAGGCGGCGGCGCATGAGGAGATTGCGGCGCTGATCGAGACGCTGGTGCCTTCCGACATTCGCGGGCTGAAGCCGGGGCAGGCGCGGCTGACCGTGCTGCTGAATGATGAGGGCGGCATCCTCGATGACCTGATCATCACCCGTCCGTATGAGGAGGATCGCCAGGGCGAGCTCTATATCGTCGTCAACGGCGCGATGAAGGATCAGGACTGGGGCATTTTCGAGCGCGCGCTGGCGGGCAAGGCCGTGTTGACCCGGGCTGATGACGGCGTGCTGTTTGCGCTGCAGGGGCCGAAGGCGGAGAAGGTGCTGTCAGCCTACTTTCCAGGCTGCGCCGAGCTGAAGTTCATGGAGAGCCGCCAGTTTGCCTATGGCGGCGAGACGTTCACGGTGTCGCGCTGCGGCTATACAGGCGAAGACGGGTTCGAGGTGCTGGCGGGCGCGGCGGCGGGAACGGATCTGGCGCGCGTGCTGCTGGACGACCCACTGGTGCGCCCGATCGGGCTCGGCGCACGGGATTCGCTGCGGCTTGAGGCGGGGCTGTGCCTCTATGGGCACGATCTTGCGCCGGATATCTCGCCCATCGAGGCAGACCTTGGCTGGGTGATCCAGAAGCGGCGGCGCGAGGCAGGGGATTTTCCCGGCGCGGCGCGCATCCTCCGTGAGCTGAAGGATGGACCGGCGCGCAGGCGCGTGGGCATCCGGCCGCTGGAGCGGGCGCCGGCGCGCGAGGGCACCGAAATCCAGGTGGACGGCGCGGTCGTCGGCGTGGTCACGTCGGGCGGCTTCGGCCCCAGCATCGATGCGCCCGTGACGATGGGCTATGTGGCGACTGCCCATGCCGCGCCCGGAACCAAGATTGACCTCATGGTGCGCGGCAAGGCCCGCCCCGCCGAGATTGCCAGCCTGCCTTTCATTCCCGCCCGTTACAAACGTTAGTCCGTTCAAGGAGAAACCCTGATGACCACTTATTACACCAAGGACCATGAATGGATCCGCGTTGAAGGCGATACCGGCACGGTCGGCATCACGTCTTATGCGGCCGGCCAGCTGGGCGATGTCGTCTATGTCGAGTTGCCGGAGTCCGGCGCAAAGTTTGCCAAGGGCGATGATTTTGCCGTGGTCGAGAGCGTGAAGGCGGCGTCGGATGTCTACGCGCCGGTTTCGGGCTCTGTGCTGGAGGTCAACTCGGCGCTGTCGGAGAAGCCGGAGCAGGTGAATGATGCGGCCGAGGGCGATGCCTGGTTCGTGCGCGTGAAACTCGCCGACAAGGCCGAGCTTTCCGGCCTGATGGACGAGGCCGCCTATACCGCCTACTGCGAAGGACTCTGAAGCCCATGCGTTACCTCCCACTGACGGCTGAAGACCGGGCGAGCATGCTCGCTACCATCGGGGCAAAGTCTGCCGATGATTTCTATACGGATGTTCCGAAGGCCGCGCGCCTGAAGGCCAAGATTGCCGGCCTGCCGGACCATCAGGGCGAACTGGCGGTCGAGCGGCACATGACGAAACTGGCGGCGAAGAACCGCTCGGCCTCGTCGGGCCCGTTCTTCGTTGGCGCCGGCGCCTACAAGCATCATGTGCCGGCGACCGTGGACATGATCATCCAGCGCTCCGAATTCCTGACAACCTATACGCCTTACCAGCCGGAAATCGCGCAGGGCACGCTGCAGACGCTGTTCGAATTCCAGACGCAGGTTGCCGCGATGACGGCGATGGATGTGGCGAATGCGTCTATGTATGACGGCTCGACCGCGTGTGCGGAGGCGGCCGTGATGGCGGCGCGCGTGACGCGGCGCGGCAAGATCATCCTCTCGGGCGGCCTGCATCCGCACTATGCGGCGGCGACGCGGCTGCTCTGCGAGGCGCAGGGCCTGACCGTCGTTCAATTGCCAGTGGCCATCGACGGCGAGGGCGAACTGGCAAAGGCCGTGGACGGAGAAACCGCCTGCGTTATCGGCCAGAGCCCGAACGTGTTCGGCACCGTGACCGATCTCTCGGGCGTGGCGAAAAGCGCGCACGAGAAAGGCGCGCTGCTGGTATCGGTTTTCACCGAAGCGGTGAGTCTCGGCCTTGTCACGCCGCCCGGCGAGATGGGCGCCGACATTGCGGCGGGTGAAGGCCAGTCGATCGGCAATGGCCTGAATTTCGGCGGGCCGTATGTCGGCCTGTTTGCGGCGCGCGAGAAGCTCGTGCGCCAGATGCCGGGCCGCCTCTGCGGCGAGACGGTGGACGCCGATGGCAATCGCGGCTTCGTGCTGACGCTCTCGACGCGCGAGCAGCATATCCGCCGCGACAAGGCGACCTCTAACATCTGCACTAACTCCGGCCTGTGCGCGCTGGCCTTCACCGCGCACATGACGCTGCTGGGCGGCAAGGGGCTGAAGCAGCTTGCGCAGCTGAACCATGAGGCGGCCATCGAGCTTGCCGATACGCTGGGCGCGATGAAAGGCGTCGAGGTTCTGACGCCCCGGTTCTTCAACGAATTCGCGATCCGCACGCCGGTCGATGCCGAAGCGGTTCTGGCGATGCTGGATGAGGCGGGTGTGGTTGGCGGCGTGCGCGCCTCGCGCCTGTTCCCGCATGACCATCTGGGGGACGTGATCCTCGTGGCGGCGACGGAATGTACGACGGCGGATGATATTGCGGCCTACGCGGCTGCGCTGAAGGAGATTATCTGATGAGCATGAACACCCAGGGCCGCCCGACCGCGCCGTCGGCGTTGACCGCTCCGGTCATCGACACTGTATCCGGCTCACGCGGACTTCTTCAGCGTGAAGACCTCCTGTTCGAGATCGGCACGCCGGAGACGACCGGTGTTGACCTGCCGAAACCGAAGGGTCTGAAGAGCCGCCTTGGCGGCGTCGCGCGCAAGAGCGATACCGGCCTCGCGGGCCTGTCCGAACCGCAGGCCGTGCGCCATTACATGCGCCTGTCGCAGCGCAACTATGCCATCGATCTCGGCCTCTTCCCGCTCGGCTCGTGCACGATGAAGCACAATCCGCGCCTCAACGAGAAGATGGCCCGGCTGCCGGGCTTTGCGGATATCCATCCGCTGCAGCCGCAGGCGACCGTGCAGGGCGCGCTGGAGCTGATCGATCAGCTGGCGACCTGGCTGAAAGTGCTGACCGGCATGCCGTCCGTAGCAATGAGCCCGAAGGCCGGCGCGCATGGCGAGCTGTGCGGGATGCTGGCGATTCGCCAGGCGCTGATCGCGCGCGGCGAAGGCGAGACGCGCAAGCGTGTGCTGGTGCCGGTATCGGCGCATGGCACGAACCCGGCGACGGCGGCGCAGTGCGGTTTCATCATCGACGAGATCAAGGCAAATGCCCGCGGCCGCGTCGACATGGAGGAGCTGCGCCAGAAACTGCAGCGTACGGATGACGTGGCCGGCATCATGCTGACCAATCCAAACACGTGCGGCCTGTTCGAGACCGATATCAAGGAGATCGCCGACCTGATCCATGCGGCCGGCGGCTATTTCTATTGCGACGGGGCGAACTTCAATGCCATCGTCGGCCGGGTCCGTCCCGGCGATCTTGGCGTCGATGCGATGCACATCAACCTGCACAAGACCTTCTCGACCCCGCATGGCGGCGGCGGCCCGGGCTCGGGCCCGACCGTGTTCTCGGAAGCCCTTGCGCCGTATGCGCCTGTGCCGTTCGTGATCAAGGATGAGGACGGCTTCTTCCGCCTTGTCGAGCAGACAGAAGGCGCAGGCAAGGACAGCTTTGGCCGCATGGTCGCCTTTCATGGCCAGATGGGCATGTTCGTCCGGGCACTGACCTATATGCTGAGCCATGGTGCGGACGGCCTGAAGCAGGTGGCCGAGGACGCCGTACTGAACGCGAACTATGTCCAGGCGCGGCTCAAGCATGTGATGACGCCGGCCTTCGACGGCTTCTGCATGCACGAGGCGTTGTTCTCGGACGCGTTCACCGCGGACGGCATCGAGACCATCGACATTGCCAAGGCGCTGATCGACGAGGGCTATCATCCGATGACGATGTACTTCCCGCTGGTCGTGCATGGCGCGATGCTCATCGAGCCAACGGAAACCGAGTCCAAGGCGGAACTCGACCGTTTCTGTGATGCGCTCGAGTCTATCGCGCGGCGTGCAGCGCAGGGCGACGAAACGCTGAAGGGCGCGCCATATCTTGCGCCGGCCAAACGTCTCGACGAGACGCGCGCGGCGCGCAAGCCGGTTCTCAAGTGGACCGCGCCGGAGCCCGAGCGCGTCGCTGCGGAGTAAGCGCTTCTACCAGATCGCAGCTTGCACGGGCACGGGGCGGACCCCCGTGTCCGGCCGTCTGAACAGGGCGCGGCGCGCCGTGTTGAACTGCTGAAGCATCGGGCGCTCCAGGAAGCGGTAAGAGAGCCACGCCACGATCGTCGAAAGGACAATACAAACGACAAGGAACACCAGGTTTCCCAGGTAGCCATGGCCCGGAACATCGAACAGCGCCCCTGTCTCGCCCGGCAGGTCTGCCAACCTTGCGAAGATGCGCTGCAGGCTTTCCAGAACGAAGATGTGCGTCAGATACAGGGAGTATGACCAGTCGCCGAGAGCGACGGCTCCGGACTTCGCCATTCGGACCGGCAGGTTCATGACCGGCGGAAGGCCGGACGCCTGGCGGCGCATCAGGACGCCAAGGGCGCCGAGGAGAAGGCAAACAGTGATGCCTGCGGCGAGCGCGGTCATGCCGGCCTCGATCCGGGCTTCCTGACTGGCCGGATAGGGCAGCCCGTAAGACTGGAAGGCTATGACGGCCACCAGGGCCCCGGCTATCGGCGGGATGAGCGCGCCGAGGCGGTTGCCGAGATCGAGGCTGGCAAATCCGTATACCAACAGCGCACAGGGCAGGCCAAACCAGAGCACACGGCCCCAAAGCAGGGTATGGGTCGTGGGCTCCGGGTGCAGGAAGGTCGCGCCCATGAGCCAGAATACGGCAACCGATGTCAGCAGCGCCGGCCGCCAGCGGCGCCCGGACGCGACGAGATAGGCCACTCCTGCGCCGAGGATGAATTCGAACGTCATGGGATAAGTCGCGAGTTGCAGGAAGGTGCCCGCGATCGGCGCCGACAGGCCCATCAGCGAGCCGGCGATGACCAGCCCGGCCCAAACCGCCAGCAGCCACGGCCGAAGGCGTTGCGGCGCGAGCAGGATCAAGGCGAACACCATGTAGAAGTGCACTTCATGCACCAGTGTCCATCCGACGCCCAGGACGGGATGTTCCGGCTGGGGCATCAGAAGGAAGGATTTGACGAGATATTCGATCGGCGGGATGCCCCGCCCGACGGCCGGCACACCGGTTTCGCTGAGGCCGTGCAGCCCGTAGGTCGCGAGCATGTAGACCGCAAGGAGTGCGGCGAAAATCCACCAGATCGGATAGACGCGGGTCAGGCGCGCAAAGAGGAACTCCGATGCCGCCCTCGGGCTTGCGGGGGATCCACCAGCGACGAACACGATAATGAAGCCGGAGATCACGAAAAACAGGTCGACACCGAGATAGCCGTTCGTGAAAAGCCCACCGACCAGTGGCATTTCGCTGCCTGAGGCTGCGGCGATCATCTGCGATTCCGACGCCCGGATATGGAAAATCAACACGGCAAAGGCCGCGAGGGCGCGCAGGATCTGAATCGAGTGAAGCTTCATATCCTGCCTGAGAACACTGCAAACACGGCACAATTCTTGAGTGGTGTAGCAATGCGGTAACGCTCTTGCCAGACTATCGACACATCTGCCGCTTCAGGGTGGCTCGAAATGAAATCGCCCCCATATGCGGTGCGACGCCTGACGACGAAACCTGAAATCCAATGCCAGAAAACGAACATCGAGAAATGACCGATCCGGTTTACGCCCCGCCCAAGCCAATCCACGTCGTGCGCAACGGCGTAAACGTGGCCGCGCGCCAGGGTCTCGCCCTCATGGGTTTCGGCCTCATTTTCCTGGCAATCCCGATTGGCATCGCCACACCAATGCTGCCAGTAGGGCTTATGATGGCCGTGGTGGGAACTGTGCTGCTCGGCACCAACGGGGTGTGGGGCCAGCAATGGCTGGACGGTATGCTGAAGCGTCATCCGAAGCTCGAGAAGGCGATGCCGGGCTGGCTGGTACAGCTTTCGCTTGGCCGCAGGAAACGCAGCCCCGCAGACTAGAAGCTGTCGCAAAATCGCCGAGGGCGGCTTGCCATTCGCGTAAAACCCCGTTCACATCACCTGCACGATATTGATGCGGGGCGGTGATGCATTTCAGGAAACTTTGCGTGGTGGCCATCGCGGGCTTGTTGCTGGCGGCATGCGAGCGGCCCGGCGTTCAGGGCGATGAGGCGGGCGGCAAATCGGCAACGTTTGATCCGTTCCCGTCGACCTACAAGGCCTATCCCTCGGACACGGTCCTGATCGCCAATGCAACGGTGATCGACGGCAAGGGCGGGCTGATCGAGAACGGCGCGGTGCTGGTCGAGGGCGGCAAGATCGCCGCCGTTGGTGCGGATATCACGGCGCCTGAAGGCGCGGTGACGGTGGATGCGCGCGGCAAGTGGGTCACCCCGGGTATCATCGACAATCACAGCCACCTTGGCGCCTATCCCTCACCGGGGGTCGACTCGCACGATGATGGCAACGAGATTTCCGGTCCGGTGACGGCCGAGGTCTGGGTCGAGCATTCCGTCTGGCCGCAGGATCCTGGCTTCACCCGGGCGCTGGCGGGCGGCATCACCTCGCTGCAGATCCTTCCCGGCAGCGCCAACCTGTTTGGCGGGCGGGGCGTCACCCTGAAGAACGTGCCGGCGCGAACTGTGCAGGCGATGAAGTTTCCGGGCGCGCCCTATACGCTGAAGATGGCGTGCGGCGAGAACCCGAAGCGCGTCTACGGCTATGGCCGTGGCTCGACGCCGGGCGGCGCGCCGTATTCGCGGATGGGCAACGTCGCCGGCTACCGCGATGCCTGGATCAAGGCCACCGACTACAAGAAGCAGTGGGACAAGTTCAAAGCCGGCAATGGCGAGCCGCCGAAGCGCGATCTTGAACTGGAGACACTCGCGGGCGTTCTGGACGGCGACATCCTCGTTCACATGCACTGCTACCGCGCAGACGAGATGGCGCAGATCCTCGATATCTCGAAGGAGTTTGGCTACAAGGTCACGGCCTTCCACCATGCGGTTGAGAGCTACAAGATCGCCGACAAGCTGGCCGAATATGGCGCCTGCTCATCGATGTGGGCTGACTGGTGGGGCTTCAAGATGGAGGCCTATGACGGCATCCGCGAGAACATCCCGCTCGTGCACAATGCGGGCGCCTGCGCCATCGTTCATTCCGACAGCGATATCGGCATCCAGCGCCTGAACCAGGAGGCCGCGAAAGCCTGGGCGGACGGCAAGCGGATCGGCATCGACGTACCCATCGAGGTGGCCTGGCAGTGGTTGTCGCTCAATCCGGCAAAGTCGCTGGGAATTGACGGGGAAACCGGCAGCCTCGAGCCCGGCAAGATGGCCGACGTGGTCGTTTGGTCCGGCAATCCCTTCAGCAGCTACGCCAAGGCCGATAAGGTCTATATCGACGGCGCACTGATGTTCGACCGCAATGACCCGGCGCGCCAGCCAGTGATGGACTTCGAGCTTGGCCAGCCTGGTGAAGGAGACCGCAAATGATCCGGAGTCTGATTGTATCCCTTGTCGTGATCAGCAGCGCCCTGCCTGCGGTGGCCGAACCGGTCTATCTCTACGGGCGCACGATTTGGACGGGCACCAGCCAGGGCACGATTACCAATGGCGTCGTCGTAATCGAAAATGACCGGATCGTATCCGTCGGCCCCGCGCGGGCGAACATGCCCGCAGGCGAGTCTTTTGACTGGATCACGCCGGGCCTGATCTCGGCTTTCTCGCGCACGGGCCTGTCTGAAGTCAGCGGCGTGGACGATGCCAACGATGCCGGCGCGGGCAGTTCGCCGTTTTCGGCTGCGCTGAACGCGGCAGATGGCTTCAATCCGGATGCAACGCCGGTGGCGATCACGCGGCTGGAAGGGTTTACCCGGCTGGCCGTGGCGCCTCAGGCACGCTCGACGCTGTTCGGTGGCCAGGGCTTCCTGGCAGAAACGTCCGGCCTGACAGGCAGCGTGTTCCGTGAGCGGGCCTTTGCCTATATCGCGCTGGGTGAAGCGGGCGCGAATCTTTCGGGCGGCTCGCGGCCGGCGGCATGGGCCGCGCTGCGCGGCGCGTTTGACGATGTCCGCTTCTTCGCAGCCCGCTACATGACGCACAGTGAGGGCAATGTGCTGACGCGCATGGACGCGCAGTCCCTGATGCCGGCGGTCAAGGGCGACCAGCTGATCCTGTTCCAAGCGAGCCGGGCCAGCGATCTCAATGCCATCATGGACTTCAAGGAAGACAATCCTTCGATCCGGGTGGCGATTGTCGGCGCCGATGAAGGCTGGCGCGTGGCGAAGCGGCTGGCGGCGATGGACATTCCGGTGATCGTCGACGCCTTCTCGAACCTGCCGGCGAGTTTCTCGCAGCTGGCGGCGACCAGCGAGAATGCCAAGCGTCTTGCCGAAGCAGGCGTTACCGTCGCCATCGTCCATCTCGAGAATGACGGGCATCAGACCCGGCTGGCCACGCAGGTGGCAGGTAACGCCGTTGCCAACGGCATGGACTTTGACGATGCGATGCGGGCGCTGACCACCGCTCCGGCCGAGATTTTCGGCATGACGGGGCTTGGCGTGCTGGCGCCGGGCGCACGGGCCGATGTCGTGGGCTGGGACGGCGACCCGTTGGACGTTACCTCTGCGGCTCTGGCAGTATTTATCGACGGAGAGGGCCAGCCGATGGAGTCCCGGCAGACCAGACTGCGGGACCGCTATATCAGCCTCGACGAAAGCGAGCGCCCGCTGGCTTACAAGCGGTAGGGCGGATGGACTCCGCATCCGAGCATTCAGAGACGCAAGCGCGCCTAGCGCTAATGTTGCTGTCAGCTGTGCTGTGGAGCCTGTTCGGCTTCGACGTCTTAGTCTTTGCGGGCAGCCAGCTGGCGACGGCGCACGAATCGGCTGTGCCGGCTGCCGCCTCTATTTGGGTGCCGTGGTGGGACATGGAGCATCCGGTCTCGGGCGTTTACATGGCTGTCGTGCTTGCCATTGGCGCGGTGGGCCTGTGGTTTCATCTGAGGATGCGGAAGGTTGACGGCGAGGCGCTCCCGATTGGGCGCATGACTTACCCGCTTCTCGGTGCGATTGCTGTGGCTGTCCTCGTGGACCGTTATGCTTGGAACGTTATCGCGGAACTGACGGCCTCCTCAGGCGCCGACGAAACCGTCCTCGGCGAGCGAGATGAGTATGCCTACACTCTTACAGCTGCCCACATGATCGGGGAGGTCCTTTGGACGGTGTTGGCGGCTCCCTTGTTTGAAGAAATGGTGTTCCGCGGACTTTTACTCGGCTGCCTGCTCGCACGCGGCTGGGACCCTTGGGTTGCTGTGAGCGTTACGGCCGCGGCGTTCGCGTCTACCCACGGTCAGTATTATCTGCCGGGGCTCATTTCGGTGTTCGTGGGCGGCCTTCTGTTCGGTTGGTTAAGGATCATCAGCGGTGGGCTGGCAGCGCCTGTACTTGCTCACGTCGCAATGAATGCCTGGGTCGTGTACGAGGACTGGGCTGAACTGCAGGCCGTCTGACGGATTACGAAAATTTCAAGGACAACCGGGGCTCTCCCACTCGCCTTGTTCAACTCCGGTAAATGTTTTCCGCCTCAGGGTCTGATCTCGCCATCGACGCGGAAAAATCCGTGCGGGAACATCTTGCCGCATAGCTGCCGCAATCGAAGGCGATGAAACCGGCCTCTCGGAATGGGTAGAGTCATGTTGTTCGCGTTTCTCGTTTCGCTCGCCATGGCCACGGGTACGGGCCCGATGCATTCTGCCCTTGAAGCCACGGAAGCGCCTGAAACACTGCGCGCGGCGTTCACGGTCGAGCTGGAATCGAACGCGGCGCGGCACACCTATTTCTTCGATCCGCGTTTGCCGGCCGGGTCACGCTGGGTGGCGCTGGAGCGCACGGGAAATGATCCCGAACTGGATCAGGTGGCGGCAAGCTGGGCGGCGGAAGCGGCCCCGGATGGGCGGTTGTTTCCGGACGATCTGCGTGAAAGCCTCGGCGAGCAAGTTCAGGTCAATACCGACGGCGCGGCCTGGCGGCTGAATTTCCGGCATCATCCGAATTACAATGACACCGAGTTCGACGTCTGGGCCGCCGAACGGCTGGCGGCAACAGCCTGGCTGGACCCCGTGGGCGAGCGATTTCAGCGCATCGATTACACCTTGCCGAAGCCGGTGAAAGGCCCGTCAGGCGGCAAGCTGACCCGGTATGAGCAAAGCTACCATCTGAAGACGGAGCCTCGCTGGGGTTTCTCCTACGTGTCCGGATTCACGATCGATCTCGAAGCGCGGGCGGCCTTCAAGCGCATCGAGCGCCGGTTCGAAGCCCGGGTGACGGACGCGTATTTCTTCTTCGCGAGCACCGATGCGGAACAGGCTTATGACGCCAAGCGGGCCGCCGAGCTTCAGTTGACCTCTGGATTCACCACGCCGTAGCGCTAGACTTGGGCGCATGACGATTCACATGGTGAAGCTCTGCGTCGGCGCAGACGATATTGACGATCTGGCCGACTGGCAGAAGCGGCTGATGAAAAAGCTGCCAAATCCCGTTCACCACACCCGCATGGCGCCAAAGCGCGCGGAGGAGATGCTGGACGGCGGCTCGATCTACTGGGTGATCAAGCGCGCGATACGTGTGCGCCAGCGGATCATCGATATCCGCACGGTTGCCGACGATGACGGCAAGGACATGTGCGAGCTGGTATTCGATCCCGAGCTCATCCGCACCTATGCCCAGCCGAAGCGGCCCTTTCAGGGCTGGCGCTATCTGAAACCCGCCGAGGCGCCGCGCGACCTGAAATCCGGCGAAGCCGCCGTTGACTTGCCGCCGAGCCTTGATGCGGCACTGAAAAATGCCGGGGTCTGGTAGACCGGCGGCATTGAAAAATCCGGCAAGCTGACCGAAAGAGGGTCCGATACCGGTTTCCTTCGCCTGAAAGGCTTGCTCCCATGCCCCAGTTTGACATGATCCTGATCACGCCGCGCGAAGCCGAAGGCGCTGATGTGCTGGAGCATACCGCCGGCAAGCCCGTGCGCGAGGGCGGCGGTGACGAGACCTACCGCTGCGGGAGCTGCAAGACCAAGCTGCTGATCAATGTCGGTCACCATGATGCGCATGGCGTGGTCGTGAAATGCGGCAAATGCGGAAAACTCAACACCGAGCCGCACCACCATCATCATTGAGCCGGCGCGCGCTCCCGGATGATCGACATTGCGCCAGCCAGCCTCTAAGGCGGGCCGATGGCTGAGTTCTTTTCACAATACGGCGTGCTGATCCTCTCGCTTGCCGCGGCGGGCCTTTTTGCCGGTCTTGTGGCCGGCATGTTCGGTATCGGCGGCGGATCGGTGATCGTGCCGGTGTTGTTCTTCCTGTTTGATGGCCTCGGCTTCGGCGAGACAGCGATGCACGTGGCGGTCGCCACTTCACTGGCGACGATCATCCTCACATCCGTGCGCAGCGTGATGGCGCACCAGAAGCATGGCGCGGTGGACTGGGGCGTCATTCGCGGATGGGCGCCGTGGATCATGTTTGGCGCTGCATGCGGCATCGGCCTGTCGGGGCTGATGTCCAAGCAGATGCTGCTGGGCCTGTTCGGCACTCTGCTCGTACTTCTCTCGGCGCAGCTGATCTTCGGGCGGCCGAGTTGGAAACTCGCCAGCGAGATGCCGTCAGGCGCGAGCCGCGCCGGGCTTGGTACGGTGATCGGCACCTTGTCGGCGCTGATGGGCATCGGCGGTGGCACGTTCGGGGTCAGCCTGATGACACTGTACGGCATGCCGATCCACCGCGCGGTCGCAACCGCAGCAGGATGGGGCGTCGCGATCGGACTGCCGGGCGCGATGGCCGCGATCCTTGTCGGTTGGGGCCGGGAAGGTCTGCCGCCGATGTCCGTCGGCTTTGTGAACCTTCCGGCGTTCGCGCTGATCTCGTTCTTCACGGTCCTGATGGCGCCTGTCGGCGCGGCTCTGGCGCACAAGTTGCCGGCAGACAATCTGCGCAAGCTGTTCGGCGCGCTGCTGGTTGTGGTTGCGCTGCGGATGATCTGGCAGGCGTTGGGGCTTTAGGCTCAACCGCGCCAGAAGCGGGGCGTGAGCACCACGAACACGATGAGGAATTCCAGCCGCCCGAGCAGCATGGTGACGGTGCAGACCCAGGTGGCGAAGTCGTTCAGGCTGGCGTAAGTGGTCGATGGGCCAACGACGGGGCCAAGGCCGGGGCCCACGTTCGATACACTCGCCGCCGCCGCCGTGATGGCGGCCATCGTGTCGAGACCGCTGAGCGCAAGCAGCGCTGCGGACACCATGAAGGTGGCGACAAACAGGAACAGGAACACCATGACGGATTGGAGCGTGTCTTCGTCGATCACGCGGCCGTCATAGCGGATTGGCGTCTTGCGGTGCGGTTGCACCATGCGCTTTGGCCAAGCGAGCAGGGCCTTGGCGGTGATCTCGAGACGGAACATCTTGATGCCGCCCGCTGCCGAACCCGCGCACCCTCCCAGGAAGGTGATGAAGAGGAACAGCGCGACAATCGGCGGTCCCCAGGTGTCGTAGGCAGTCGTCGCGAAACCTGTTCCGGAGAGCACCGAGACGACGTTGAATACGGCGTGCACGCCTTCATCCCATCGGTCGCTGAAGGTGACATGGTCGAGGTGGCCTTCTCTGTAGACCACGATGATCAGGGACGCGACGATGGCGATCGCGATGAAGAGCCGGGGTTGCGGGTCGCGCAGCAGAGGCCCGATCTGTCCCTTCAAGAGCAGAATGGCAAAGAGGCTGAAGGGCATGGCCGCAATCGCCATGAACACGATCGCCACATACACGGCCGGCGTGCCGTTGAAGTAGGCAAACGAGGCGTCATGGGTCGAGAAGCCGCCAGCCGACAACGTCGACATCGCGTGGTTGATGGCATCGAACCAGTCCATGCCGGTCATGCCATAGAGCACGGCGCACAGGACGGAGAGCGCGACATAGGCAAAGCCGATATAGGAAGCGATATCGGAGACTTTCGGCAGGAATTTGCCAGTCCGGTCCGAGCTTTCCAGGTTGAACAGCTGCATGCCGCCGACGCGCAGTTGCGGCAGGACGGCAACCGCCGTCACGATAATGCCGACGCCGCCGATCCAGTGGAGGATGGAGCGCCAGAGCAGGAGGCCGCGCGACATGTCATCGAGGCCGACCAAGACCGTGGCGCCGGTCGTCGTCATGCCGGAAACGCTTTCGAAAAATGAGTCGGTGACGGAATAGCCGGTAACGATGAAAGGCAGCGCACCGACCGCGTTGATGACGACCCAGATGCTGACTGTGAGGAGAAAAGCCTCCCTCTGCCCGATGTTCAGTTCCTGGTCGCGTGCGAGGATCCAGAACAGGCTGCCAATCATCGCGGTAATCGCGCCGGAAATGAGAAAAACGTGCTCCATGCCGTTGCCGTCGGCGATGTCGATCAGCGCGCAGGGGATCATGGCCGCTGTCACCAGCAGGATCATGATTCCCAGAGCATAAATGACAGGGCGGAGCTGCATGCAGGGGCACCTTAGGCCGGAAACCCTGCAAAGGTGTCAATGGTTTGCCCCCGTGAGGGGCGCGGTTGACGCTCCGGCAGGGTCGGGGCTAGAGCGGCGCAAATAGTTTCATTTGCAACCGGATTCGAGTCACGCCGATGTTTGATCACCCCTCATTTGACGGCCATGAGGGCGTGCACGCCTTCCACGACGCGGCCACCGGCCTGAAATGCGTGATTGCCGTGCACTCTACGGCGCTGGGGCCTGCTGCGGGTGGTTGCCGGATGTGGAACTACGCGACCGGCGAGGCGATGCTGACCGATGTGCTGCGGCTGTCGCAGGGCATGAGCTACAAGAATGCGATGGCGGGTATACCGCTGGGCGGCGGCAAGGCCGTGATCTGGGGTGACCCGCGCTCTGCCAAGTCGCCGGAACTGTTCCGTGCTTTCGGCCGCGCCGTGCAGAGCCTCGCGGGCAGATACTACACGGCGGAAGATGTCGGTGTGGATGTCTCGGACATGGCGATCGTGCGCGAGGAAACGCGTTTTGTGGCAGGCCTGGTCGAAGGCGCGGCGGCGAGCGGCGATCCGTCGCCTGTGACCGCGAAGGGCGTTTATCTCGGCATTCGCGAAGTCGCCCGGCGCCTCTTCGGGACGGATGACCTCAATGGGCGCACGATTGCCGTGCAGGGCGTCGGTTCGGTTGGTGGATATACGTGTGATCATCTGGCGGCAGCAGGCGCCAGGCTGATCATCACCGACATCGACCAGGACGCACTGGCGGCCGTTGCGAAGCGCACGGGCGCGCGCATCGTGGCGCCGGACGAAATCTACGGCACAGACGCAGACATCTTCTCCCCCAACGCGCTCGGCGCGATCATCAACGAGAAGACGCTCGGGCGCCTGAAGGTGAAAGGTGTCGCGGGCGGCGCCAACAACCAGCTTGTCGTGCCGGAAATGGGAGAGTTCCTGCGCCGCAAGGGCATTCTCTATGCGCCGGACTATGTGATCAATGGCGGCGGCATCATCAACGTGGCTGCCGAGATTTCCGGCACCTATTCACGTGACTGGGTCGAGGCGACGCTAGCTATGCTGATGGTGACGTTGGGCGATGTGCTGGACGAAGCACTGCGCAGCAATCAGCCTACGAACTATGTGGCAGACCGTATTGCCCGCGCCCGGATCGCTGCAGCGCGCCCTGCGTAGGTAGTTTTCCCTAGTTCGGCCTAAGGCCGGTGAATGATAGACATGTCTCGTACGGCCATCAGCGGCCGGCGAGGAGGCAAACATGTCGATTGTCGCAATGCTGCAGGGCACGCCGGAAACAGACACCTTGACCACAAGGTCGGCTCTGGCGCTGGCCAGGCGATTGAACCTTCCGCTCACGGGACTTTGCGCGCTGCCCGATCCTCAATCAGCGATCATGGTCGTCTCGGCGCCCGAGGCGGCGGGCCTGTCCGGTGCAGCTGTCGCCAGTATTCTCGAACTGCAGAAGGAAGTGCTGGCAAAATCCGAAGCCGCGTTCCGGGATGTTGTGTCGACGGGCGCGCACGGGCTTGAGTGCACGTTCGTGCGCCAAGTGGGCACGGCAGAGCAGGCCGCCGCGAGCGCGGCCACGCTTTCCGAGGCACTGGTGTTTCCGCGCAGCGCGGCCAAGTCAGCTGAGCCGCTCTCCATCGCCTTCGATCACGTGATGATGGACGCGCGCCTGCCACTCGTTCTGGCCGGGCAGAAAGCGTTCGAGCCGGGGCCCGTCATCATTGCCTGGGACGGATCAAACGCCGCCTCGCGCGCGGTACGCTTTCATTCGCACCTCATCCGGGCCGGAACTGAAGTTATCATCGCGCAGAACCAGAAGGATGCCGAGCGCGACGGCGCACGGCCCGGCATGGCGCCCGGATCGCTGGAAGATTGGCTGAAGCGCAAGGGGGTGAATGCCCGCTCGGCTGCCCTTGAGGGCGAAGTGGCGACGGCGCTGCTGAACCTTGCCGCACAGACCGGCGCCACCTTGATCGTTGCCGGTGCGTACGGGCATTCGCGGCTCGGCGAGCGATTGTTCGGCGGCACCAGCCGCCGCCTGCTCGAGGCTTCCACGGCGCCCGCGCTGGCGCTTGCACGCTAATTCATCCGGAGTCGCACAATGCCCCTCAATCGCATCACTCTGCAACTTGCCCGCAATCCCGGATCGCCTGCCGGCGATCCCGAACAGGGATACATGATCATCGCGCCGCTCAGCAAAGCCGGCCAGCTCGACATCGAAGGCTGGCGGCAGAATCGCAAGGCTTGCCGGGTTTACCGGTTTCATCCGGACCCGGCAGAGAAGGCCGATGGTTGGCTCACGCATCGCGGCGAAAGATGGTTCTTCCACTATGACGAAGACGCCGAGGGCGACGACGAGGCAGCCTTTCGCTTCGGCGCACACGTGTTCCGTGAAGGCGAGTATGTCACCATCGATCATCCGGGCCGCGAGGCCCAGACTTACAAGGTCACCGACATCGCGCCTGTCTGATCGCGGGCGCGATCAGAAGTCCCAGCGAACCTGTACCCCATAAGTGCGCGGTTCGTTGACGAAGCCGGTCAGGTTGTTGAAGTCGATGGCCCCCTCGAGCGCCTCTTCGTCGAGGATGTTCCGCACAAAGACGGACGCATCGTAACGGCGATCGGACTTGAACCCGAACTTCAGGCCGCCTTCCCAATAGCCTTCCTGGCCGAATTCGATGCTGTCATAGAGGAAGAAGTTGGTCTCGCCCTTATAGGCCCAGTCCGTGTAACCGTAGAGCTCCCCGCCGGGGATTGGCACGCCGTATCGGGCTGTGGCGTTCGCGATCCATTCCGGCGCATTCGGGAAGGAATTGCCCGAAATGTTGTAGCGTGTGACGGGGCCGTTCGTGCCATTCACAATCACCGCAGGATCGAGGATGGTGCAGGGCGCGCCGCATCCCGGCGCGATGATGAGATCATCCTTGAACTCGGTCTTGTTGTAAGAGATGCCGGCGGTCAGCAGCAGGCTCCGGAACGGAGCGGCTTCGATGTCCGCTTCGAATCCATAGCCTTCGCTCTTGTCGGCGTTGAACAGCGACACATCATTCGTCAGACCACCAACAATCGTCAACTGCTGGTCCTGCAGTTCGAAGGCGTAGAGGCTGATATTGGCCCGTACGCGGTCATCGAACATCTGGGTCTTCGTGCCGATCTCGTAGGAGAGCACGGTTTCGCTGTCGGCCTGCGAGGGCGCTCCGAAGCGCTGTTGCACGGTTGGTCCGCGGAAACCCTTGGCGATGCGTCCATAGACGTTTACGTCATCGTTGACCGAATAGGTGGCCGAGACATCCCAACTCACTTGTTCATCGCCGAGTTCGCGCTGGTCGCCGGCGGCACGGAATTGCTTGTTGTCTTCCGTCCAGCGGGCGCCGCCTGAAAGCACGAGGCTGTCCGTGGCGTCAAAGCTGAGCGAGGCGAAGACGGCCTTGCTGTCCGTATCGAGTTCGCGCTGCGCCGCAGAAGATTGCGGCTGGCCCGGGGTCAGTGTGGCGAAGTTGCGCGATGTGATGGCCACTTCCTCATCAAACAGGAACACGCCTGCCTGCGCGCGAAGGCGGCCGCCATTGTCGACGACGAAGCGCAGTTCGTGCGTGGTCTGATCAAGTCCGTCGACGGCGCCGCTGGTCTGCGAGGCGAAGGGGATGAAGCCCGGACCGAAGTTGCCGGCGCCGAGGAAGGCAGCGCCAAATCCGCCATCAATATCACCCCGGCTTTCGATTTCGGCGTGTTCCTTGCCGAAGATGTAGGTCGCGGTGATGGCGTCCGTGAGTGGCTTGTCGAGGCGCAGGGTGACGCCGGACGTGTCCTGCGTCAGGAAGTTGCGGCCGTCGTAGAACACGGTCTCGCGGTCGAAGCCCGGGCCAAGGCCCTTTTGTCCGGCGGTGATGATGTTGGCGCGGAAGAGGCGCGCATTCCCGTCATTCGAACGGGCGTGCAGGTTCAGCAAAGCCGTGAGGTCGGTGCCAGACGGCGTCAGCAGAAATTGTGCCCGGCCCGCGGTTTCCTCGAAGCCTTCGTAGACATCGTCTTCGCCGGTGAATCCGTTATCCACGTACGGCGCGCGCTTCTGGTAGATGCCGGACAGCCGCACAGCGAGAACATCCTTGATGACCGGCAGGTTGACGGCGCCCTCGATGTCCTTGGTTTCGTAGTTGCCATACGAGGCGCGGAGATAGGCTTCAAACTCGTCCTGCGGCTTGCGGGAGTCGAACTTGATGATGCCGCCCGGCGTATTGCGGCCGAATAGTGTGCCTTGCGGGCCGCGCAGCACTTCGATCTGCTCGAGGTCAAAGACCGGGAAGCCCTTCAGGATCGGGCTCTCGTAGGGCACATCGTCATAGACGAGACTGACGGGCTGTGATGCGTTCAGATCGAAATCTGTATTGCCGATGCCACGGATGTAAAAGCGCGGGAAAGCGCGCCCGAAGGAGCTTTCGGCGACCACGCTCGGCACGCGGGCAGACAGGAAACGCACGTCGGCGCCGGAGGACTTCAGCGTGTCGAGCTTTTCGCCGGAAACGGTGGAGATTGAGACCGGGACGTCCTGAAGATCTTCTTCCACCCGCTGCGCGGTGACCGTGACGGTGCCGAGCCGCGCTTCTTCCTGCTCGTCTGCCGACTGGGCCGAGGCGGGCAGCGTCAGCGCCGAAATCGCGATGAGGCTTGCGCCCGTGAGCAGCGAGCGAATGAAGATGAATTGGGTCATCGAGAGCACCTTTGAATAGGAGGCGGGCAGGATAGCACCGGCGCCGGAGCGTCGGGCGCGGGTGTGTCACAGCGGCCTCGGAAACGAAACCTAGGTCGCCCTACAGGCGAGCAAAGACGCGCATTGCGCACTCGAAGCGGCAACATCGGCGCTGGCCGCCCTAAGGCTGCGCAGGTGTCAGTTCCAGGGATTGAAGCGGCGCGGCTGTCCGGGCTCGGGCGCAGGTGGCGCAGGCTCGCCCGAAAGGTCCAGGGGACCCGATTCGGGGGCCGGCGGCGGATAGGCATCCTGCGCATCGGCTTCGAGGTTTTCGGGCGTGAAGTCCGGCAGGTCGAGCGTCCCGTCGATCAGGATACGTTTGGCCGGCTCACCTGCTTGGGCTGGTGCGGGTTCGGGCGCGGCGGATGTGGACGGATGCACCGGTGTGCCCTCTCGCTGCGCTGCGCCGAGGCCAAATCCGAACGGTATGGCCGAAAGCGAAATCGGTCCGGCGAGCGTCGGCGGCGTCATGGCCGGCGTGTGGGCAACCGGTGACGGCTCGGCCGGAGATGCGCCAGCAGCCGCTGCAATCTCTGCCGGTTCGGGCGCAGGTGCGGGTTCTGGCTGCGGCTCAGGGGCCTCAGCCACGACGTCGTCGTGTACCGGGCTGCTGGCTTCCGAAGGTTCAAAGGCGGCGAACGTGCCGAATGAACCAGGCTCTTCGGCTGGCGATGGCACCTCAACCGGGACTACAGGTGTCTCGATAGCTTGTTCCGCAACGGGCGCACGTTCAGCCGAAACCATTTCGATTGCCGGTTCCGGGGCAACGGGTTCCGGCTCAGGTTGCAGCGTGATGACCTGTTCTGGCTCAGTTTCCGGGGCCGCAAGGATGACAGGCTCTGGCTCGGGAACCGGCTCACGCTCGGCTGCGGGCGGCGCCGCCTCTTCCAAGGCGGCGGCTGTATCGGAAGCCTGCGTGCCGTTGATCTGGTCAGCCAGGGTTGCAACGGCTGCGGTGATTTCGGTTTCGCTCTCTAGCGGCGCTGTTTCGTCGGTGGTGGCGTCAGGCAACACGATCGGGGCGACGGCAACAGGCTCCGGTTCGGCTGCCGGGACTGGTTCGACCGAGTCGAGTTCGGCCAGTAGCGTCTGGATCGCCCTTTCGGTGCCGCGGGCATGGCGCGAAGCCTCGCGGTAAAGCTCGCTGACGAACTTGGCATAGGGACGGCCGTGGGAGT